>WNFB01006854.1_pt1 | contig 10214 bp, 10 predicted proteins | sample 5400501 | NCBI WGS metagenome assembly WNFB01 (sample SAMN13153341, study PRJNA577476) | soil metagenome | isolation source: 200 cm saprolite under Douglas fir tree site 2 hole 1 | place: USA:California | collected 2015-04-18 | reverse complement strand
CGAGGACGCAGAGTTGATGTTGTCCTACTCGTTCCGTGCGCTGTTGGCGCAGCTCAAGATGGAACTCGAGCAACTCACAGGGCGCCTTGAACAGATGGATGCGGTTATTCAGCCTCAAAGCCCTGGAAATACGCTCTGATTCACTTGCTGCACATTCAAGATTCCTCAACGCTGGATTTGTTAATTTTTAGGAACAGTTGTGCCCCGCTTATTCAACGTGTTGCGAATCAATGACCGAGCTGTGACGATGGCGGCTGAAAAACGCCAGCCTGATAGAGCAGCCAGACAATCACGCCAACGCAAACTGGTTTCACCACGGTGAAGAAGAATCCTCGCCCCAACTGTTTACGGCGTGTCTCTACGCGGGGCACGGTCATTCCCGCATGAATCCAGCTAACGAACGCTTGCTCTTCAACTGATTGTCGTACGCTGCTTGTACTTTCGTAGCATTCCTATCACCGGGCTAATGGCAAACAATGGAAATGGCCGATTCCCTGAATTCCGTCAGATGGCGCCGCTGGAACCACGCCCAGAGAACACAACGCCCAAGACCTTCGCAGCTGAAGAATTTGTCTCGGCCTTTCGGCTGTTGGTAATCTCTTCGCGAGAGTAATTGTGCGACAGAGTTCTCAGAGGAGGAAACTATCTATTGCGGGACCTAGATTGCCACGATCGGCGGTCTAAACCCTATCTGATGGGTTTCAAGATTCCCCATCACGAAAACGTAGGAGATGGCGCCAAGTAATGCCATCCCGCCGGCAACTACCAAGGAATTAACAAACGATCCCGTGGAATTCACAATGTAACCGGTGACGATCGGCGCCAATAGTCCACCGATGTTGCCAGAGAAATTCTGGATAGATGTGAGCGAGCCGACCATCGACTGGGGCGCTAAATCAATTGGCAGCGAATTGATCGAGCCGGTCGTCAGCCGCAGGAAACCTACGCAGAGAGTTAGAAGCGTGACTGCTAGCCAGCTTCCCTCGATGAAGGCCGCGGCGATCACCATGAGCATCGCCGCTATCAATCCTGTGCCGATGATGCCCTTACGGGACACGGTTGGTCTGACGCCGCGTTCAATCAAGTAGTCCCCCAGCCAGCCACCACCCAATGTGCAAAGGACTCCTACCCAGAAGGGTAGAGAAGCAATGATTCCGGATTTCAGCAAAGTCATCTTGCGATCGAGGACGAGATAGCCAGGGAGCCAGCTCGCGAAGAAGTAATACGCGTACAGATACCCCATCTGGCCTAGAGCAATGCCCCAAGTGGAACGATAGCGAAATAATGACAGCCAGGAGATGGGTCGCCGTTCGCTGCCATTTGTAGCATCGGAGTGCGCTGCTGATTGTCTTCCGATCTGTTTGTCCGGATAGAAATAAAACCAAGCCAATGCCAGCAGCACACTGGCGCCGCCCATGCAATAAAACACGGCTTCCCAGCCCAAACGGGCCAGGATGAATGCCGCAATTATGGCTCCAGATGCCAGACCTAGCTGGTTTCCCGAGAAAGCAATCGCGATGGCTCGCGAGCGCTCTTTGGGCCCAAATTCCCGGGAGATCGAAAATGCGGTTGCTGGGACAAGCATGCTGTGCCCAAGACCAAAGAGCATTCGCATCAGGAAGAGAAAGGCAGCGGCATTGGCAATCGGCAGGGCGACGGTGGACAGTCCCCAGACAACCGATCCCACACCCATGATGATCCAGGAGCCAAATCGGTCCACTATCGGCCCCATGAACAACAGTGATCCCGTGTAAGACCAGTTCCATCCAGAAAGGATATAGCCCATCGTTTTCGGGGAAATATGGTACAGCTTCATGAGGGTCGGAGCCACGATGCCGAGGGCATATCGAATCAAATTGGAGAACGTCATCGCTCCCCAGAGGAAACCGAGGGTAAGGATCTTATTCGACCGACCTTTATTCTGATTCATGCTGCCTTCGTGTCGGGGTGGTGGCTCGGATTGAGCGCTATGAGTTTCTGCGCGGCTTGTCTGTCGTTAAGAAAGCCTGATAGGTGGGTATGGGATATGTTCACTTATCCAGTCGGCGTTTTTTGTGGCCATCGCCGCTTTGGCCTATCCGTTTGGCGGGAAAGCAACACCTCCGCCACCCCAGGCCGAATTCTCACCGACGACTGCCACCCCACCTGCTTCCCTGCATAGTTGTCCTCCGCCGCCGCGAGGAGGATTTTCAAACCGGAATTTCCGATTTGGACCTCTGTCTCGCGCATCGTACGCTTCGCCTGCCCTGGACACAACGAATTTGTCACCAGAGCAAGCCCCAGCGAGGTCGTGGGGTTCCGACAGCTGGTTTTTGCCGTCTGACGAGCCCCGATTGCTGCCGCGTAATCGATTTTCTCAGACACTTCTCCGACCCTCCTCCCTCAGCCCCAGATTTTGCAACCACAATCGGAGTGCTACCCGCTCGGCACCGGCAGCGCATAGATCCCCCGCAGCATCTGGCCAAACAGCCGCCGGTGCGGACACGTCCTTCACGACGTCACCACCGAATAGTTCGCGCGTCCGACAGCCACCACCACACCAGCGTCGTTCCGTACTTCCACGTCCACCAATCCCACGCTCTTGCCCGTACGCCGTATTTGCGCCACCATGGTCAACCCCGTATTCACCGCGGGCCGCAGATAGTCAACGCGCAAGTTAATGGTGGGCACCGGACTGCCTAAGAGCATGACAAGGGCGAAGTCGCCCACCGTATCGATGGCGGCGGCGATGGGTCCTCCGTGCCACTGCCCGCTGCCTCGCTGGCCGCGCTCGAACTCCGGCCTCATCTTCAGCTTCATGACCACTTCCTGCTTTTCGGGATCCGCGGTCATCACCTCCAGCCCCAAGGAAGCGATGAAACTCGAACGCAGGAGCATCTCCTGAAGCTGTTCGCGATTCAGCGGTTTCGTGTTCATGGTGTTACCACCAGCTTGCCGAACGCTTCACGGTCCTCCATACGCCGCAGGCCTTCCGGCGCATTCTCCAAGGAAAGGGTGTCGTCCACGACCACTTTCAGTTTCCGATGCTGCACGAGTTCCAACAGCTTTACGATGTCCTCCCGCGTCCAGCCATTTGAGCCTAGGATCTTGAGCTCGAACGTCCATATGAATCGGATGTCCTCTTGCGGGCAGTACCCGGCAGTAGCGCCACAAGTTAGCAGCCGCCCGCCCACGCGAAGGCAGCGCATCGATTTCACCCACGTATCTCCGCCGGTGTAGTTAACCACTACATCGACTCCTCGATTCGTCCCTGAGCCGCGGCGTGTGGGCTTGCCGTAGAGAGCCTGAATCTCATTCACGAAATCAATGTTGATGTAGTTGATCGTGTGATCGGCCCCCAGATCCCGCAGCCGGGTCAACTTCGCTTCCCTACTGGCGCAAGCGATCACACTCGCGCCCGCGAGCTTGGCTAGCTGGACGCAGCAGACACCCACGCCACCGCTGGCGCCTAAGATCAAGATCCTCTCATCCTGAGACACGCCGCCGATGGTATACATCATGCGCATTGCCGAACCGTACGCGCACGGCAATGCCGCGGCATCAACGTAGGTCACGTCGTCGGGAATCCGGACCAGTTGATGTGGCCGCGCTCGACAAAGCTCGGCAAGCCCGCCGTGCATGGTTTCCCCCATCAACCCGCCCTCTACACGATTGATGGGATCGATCAGCACACGTTCCCCAGCAGACCCGCCCTGGACACCGGCGCCAACCTCGACAATTTCGCCGGCAATGTCGAGTCCCACGATCACCGGAAGCGGAATCTTGATCCCCGGCAAGCCACGCCGAGTAAAAATGTCATGATAATTGAGTGACGTCGCCCGAACCTTCACCAACACATCGTCTTCGCCAATCTTGGGATCGGGAAAGGCGGCTTCCAACGTCAGATTCTCCATTCCGCCATGCCCGCGCAGCACCAGTGCCTTCATGGCCTCTCCTTTGCTCCCTTGGGTCAGAACTAGTCGGTCAACGACTTTTCCGTGGCCAGCCTCATGAGCGCCTTGGTGTCAATCTTGTTGGTTCCCGCCAGGGGGAGCTGCTTCAAGAACCAAACTCTCCGCGGATGATGATAAGGAGGAGCATTGGCCAGCGCATAGTCCTTGATGTCTTGCTCGCTAACCACCGTGTTCGGCTTGAGGACGACGAATGCGACCGGCTTCTGACCTCTGATCTCGTCCGCGACTGGCACGACACACGCTTGCTGGACGAAGGGGTGGCGCTCCAGCATTTTCTCGACCTCGCCCGGGTAGATGTTCTCACCACCACACAGGAACATGTCATCGGCGCGCCCCACAAAATAGAAGAAGCCCTGTGCATCGTGGCGGAAAATGTCGCCTGTGATGTAGAAGCCGTCTGACGTCATCACGCTGCGCGTAGCATCCGGCAGCTTGTGATACTCGTTCATGAGCGCGGGGCACTTTATTTGCAGCACGCCTTCCGCAGCGGCCATGTTCTGGCCATCTACCAATCGGAGTAGCGCGTTGGGATGCGCGCAGCCAAGCGCGAGAGCAGGCTTCTCGACTCCTAGCGGATGGGGACCGAACGTGATCGGGCCCGACTCCGTTGTGCCGTAAACGTTGTCGATCCGGGCATGGGAGAACAGCGCACGCGCCGACTCGGAGAGCGCCGGAGAGACGGGTGCAGAGCCCATCCGGACGGCGGTGACCGAGGACAGGTCCGTTTTGCGCAGCAATTCGTCTTGCTGCAACATCATGGCAATCATGGTGGGCACCGCGCTCAGGGAAGTACATCGGTAGTGGGCGATAGCCTGGATGTAGCTCGTTGCGTTGAAGCTGGGCAACAACACGATGGAATCGTGCTGCGCCAGCGCTGCCTGGGAAGTCGAGAGGGCATTCATGTGATAAAGCGGCGCCGCAACCAGGACGCGGTGCCGGCCATCGGTGGCTGGACGTCGGCGCATTGCCAGGACCCACAAGTGGCTTTCGTGCGAGAGCACGACTCCTTTCGGCGTTCCCGTCGAACCCGATGTATACAGAAACATTGCCGCCTGCCGAGCCGTGGGACGAACGGCAATGAGCCGCCCAGGAGACAGCAAAGAGTGGAAACCATTTTGACCGTCGTCGCCGAAGACAATGCGCGGGATATCGTCGGGACACAGGCCAATCCGTTTGGCGTCGCATAGTATGAGCTTGACGTCGGAATCCCTGAGGATATATTCCACACTCGCCGCTGGAAGCTTGATATTGACCGGTACGGAGACCAGGCCAGCCCGCATCGTGCCCAAGAATGTAGCCAGATACTCCGCACGATTGGCTGACACGATGGCGACGCGATCACCTTTGCTAAGGCCGCGTGACAGCAGGCCACGCCCGACCGCGTCGCTCGAACCATCGAGCTGTCGGAAGGAGTAGGTGTGCGGAGGCGCCTCGCCGCCAAGGTCGATCAGCGCCGGAGCATCCCGATCGCCACCGCGGCTGATTGCATCACCCAGGTTGTATGGATCGATCACGTCTGACTCCGCACCGAAACTAGCGACAACCGATGGTGCTGACAAGACGCCTTCTCCTTGTCTTTGGTATCCAGGTTCGTTTCCTTTCGGTCGCGGTCCGGATAGCCCGGAGCTCCGACGCGTGGTCGGCGCACGACTATTCCACGAACTCCAACGTCACATTCATGGCCTCGGCGGCGGGGATGATTGTGCGTTCCGGTTCGATGCGCGCACGGTCGATTCCACCCGCTCGCAATGCCTGCGCTGCCTGTGACAGTGAAGCAGTACGTATGGTCAACGCTGCCATGTAATCTGCGCGCCCAGCTGGATCGGGCACGGCATCGCCGAACCGCCTCCTCAACTCCTCCTGCCCGATCACGTCAATCTGAACCGTTCCGGCAGCGAGGGTCCAAACGCCGCTAGGGGCCTGGCGCACGGCATCTCTTCCGAACACTCGGCCAAAAATGATGGACGAGGAGGCCGGATCCTGCAGCGCGATGGTGACGCGTGCGACTGCCATAGCGCCGTTGGGGTGTAGCCGCCATTCCGGACGCCAAACCAATTCCCGGGTCAGGTGCTGGCAGAAATAGACCCTGCCATACGACACCGCCCCGGCGCTCAGGCGGACTACGCGGAATTGCGCGTCTTCGCTTCGTCCCGCAACCTCCACCAAGCGAGAGAATGCGATTGGTGGCTCCACTGCCAAGCCGCGCGCGCGAAGGTCATTGAAAAGCGCGTCCGACTGCTCCGCGGCGAACACCAAGCCATTTAGTCCCACTGGAAAACGCGAGACGTCGGCCCGGACCGCACCTGACTTGTTATCAAATCCCAGTAGTTCTAGATAATCGGTATCGAAGACGGCGAGGTGGTTGACGGACCCCACCGTGTGCCGACCCCGTTTCGTTAACTGGAAGCCCAGAGACAGGTACACGCTCATTGCTTCGTCGATCCGGTCGCGCGCGTCGATCACCACGTGGTCCAGTTTGGGAACGATAACCGCCATGCGCCCAAGAGTATATCCAGTAAGAATCCCTTTGGCAGGCCCCATGAAATTTTCGCCCCGACACTCTGTGGACAAAGCTATTCAATTCGAGAGAGCATGTGGTAAAAGCTCCAGTCTGACTGAGGCTGAGCATGGCCTGATGATCGTTTGGCTGTGGTGTGAGGAAAGACAGGAGGCAGGATGCCTTACCAGGATCTCCGGGAATATCTGCAAGTATTGGAGAGAAAAGGTCTCCTCTGTCATGTCATGGCTGAGGTCGATAAAGATTGGGAGATCAGTGCGGTTTGCCGGCATACCTTCCGGACCATTCCACAGCAACGCCGCCCGGCTCTCATGTTCGACCGGATAAAGGGAAGCGATATCCCGCTAGTGGTCGGAATCCTTGGTGGTTCTCGCCGGATTTACGCGACGGCCTTAGAAACAGATCTCGATGGCGTATGGGAAAAGTGGGAACGGAGCAAGAATCCTGTGCCGCCCCGGCTGGTGGATAGCGGGCCATGCCAGGAAGTCGTCCATATGGGGGAACAGGCGAATATCGAGATGCTGCCCGCGGCCGTCTGGACGGTGGGACAGGATCCCGGTCCCTACCACACCTCACCGTTTGTTATTTCCCGCGATCCTGAAACCCGCATCCCGAACGTGGGCGTTTATCGTGTGCAAGTCAAGGGGCCTCGAAAAACGGGGCTCATGATTTATCCGCCGCGCAACATGAACCAGCACATTCGAAAAAATGAATCCCTCGGTCGTGCCACCGAAGCAGCAATTGTTTTCGGCACCGATCCGGTAATCGGCCTCACCGCTGTCAGCCCGTTCCCCTACGGCGTGGACGAGCTTGCGGCGGCGGGAGGCATCCGGGGAAAACCGGTTGGTGTAGTCCGCTGCCTCACCGTGGACCTTGAGGTTCCGGCCACTGCGGAAATCGTGGTGGAAGGCAGAATTCCCTTTCAGTGTCGAGAAAAAGAGGGACCCTTTGGCGAATATGCGGGCTACATGGGCGAAGGGGGAGACCACCCCGTGTTTGAGGTCAGCTGCATCACTCACCGGCGCAACCCTATCTATCAGGCTTTTCTCAGCCAGATGCCGCCCAGCGAATCGAGCTGCATCAAGAGCTTTGGGCGCGAGATGGAGGTGCGTCGTCACCTGAAAAATAATCTCGCCCTTCCGGTGCAGGATGTTTGCATCACCGAAAGCAGTGGCGCCACGGCCATCCTGCTCATTTCCCTGCGGAAACAGAATCGGTTTCAGCCGCTGAAGGCCATGATGGGGGCCTGGTCACTCGCTGTGGGAATCGGTAAGATCACCATCGTCGTAGACGACGACATCGATATCCGTGATCCGTTCCAAGTGGAGTGGGCTCTCAGCTTTCGAATGCAGCCCGCCGAGGATATCCACATCGAGCGAGACACTGATCCCATGGCCTTAGATCCTTCGCAACCCTTGAAAGACGGCAAGAAAGTGCTCCCTTCGGAACAGGTGAGTTCGAAGATCGGCATCGATGCCACCCGTAAATTCCCTTACCCGAATCTTGCTGTGCCGCCCAAAGAGCACTTGGAGAGAGTCGCCGCGAATTGGGGGCATTACGGGATTCAAGAGGTGAAGTTGCCGTAACACGGCGATCTTTCGGCTGCGATGTGAGACGCGGTTCGAGTCAACGCTTCCAGAGGCTCAGCTCAAAATGGTGTTCTTTCCGGCCAAAGTATTGCCACCGCGCTCATGCTGCTCGCGAACAAAGACTTCTAACGAGGTGCCTCCAGGGTTCCGCCAGACAAAGCGGCTGTTCGCAAGTCGAGTATTTGAAGAACGCGTGACCGAATGGCGGTCAACTCATTGGCGCTGAGCGGATTAGGGTGTTGCCCCCAGCAAACCTTACAGCCACACTCCTCTGCCAAGATTTCTCGCAACATGCTGAAAAGATCAAACGGCGTCATGAAATACCTCCTCGCTCACAAATCAACCCTCTGTGAGTCGAGGACCGTTCACGTAGCTCTTGAGGGACCGATCACTTCGGCACGCTGGCCAGCGCCCTTCAGGTAAGCTGCCCATGCGGCGCGTTTGGCGCATTCGGCGACCCTTGGCAGTTCATGCACGGCATCAAGGACATCAAATGCCCCATACTCCAAAGCTTCGGTCCATTCCTGAATGTCAAACGTGGTCGCTAGAAGAATGACCACAAAGCCAGAATCATAGTGAGCTGCGATGTCGACCAGGCGCCTCCACGATCCGTCACCCAAGAGCGGCGTGGTGACGATCACCTGAAAGCGGCCGGATCTCGCAGATTCACAACCTGCCGTGATGCTCCTTGCACGCTCCCAAATGAAATTTGCTTCCGAGAGGGCCATCGCTAGCCGTTGTGCGATGGAGTCATTCTCACTGATGATCAGGATTCGAACTTCCCGCGGGCCATCCGGTTCCAGCCCTGTAGAGAGGGTGGTCTTGTCGTTAGCTTCTCCGGTATTTTCCTGAACCTTCATGATGCACAACCTTTCTCGTGGTTCAAATAACGCAGAATCCACAAAATGCTTTCGTGTACTTGGTGGTCGCTGGTTCTGGGGCCGGCCGCCGCGCGGGTGCTTCGCTAGCTTTGGGAGCGAGGGCCGGACTTCATCCGAATGGAGGTCGGTCGGAAGCCGGAACCGGCCCTCGCCTGCCGCTGTGGGCAGTCCTTGCACGTCAAACTGAAACCACCAACTACTTCCTGCTCTGGACCCGATACCGAGTGCGACCAGTCATAGCACGGTTTTGTGGGCCGAGTGGGCCGTCGTGTTTGCCAAACGCAACGACGGCCCAACTGCTTTTCGCATCACCTGTTACTTCAGATTCTCGGCGGTTTGCTGCGGGCCGATGGGTTTCAGCTCATTGGCATGCGCGGTCAGCCACTGTTTCCACACCGAGGCTTCCAGGGTATGGTTGGGCTGCAAAGTCCGCAAGAAATGCACCAGGTCCCAGGCGTCGGTGGGCTGCAGCACGTCCGCAAACGACGGCATGGGCGTCCCGTCAATCCCCGTCATGAATATGCGATACAGGTCCTGGTTCGACTCGCCGCACTTGAACCGCGAACCCGCCGAAAAATTGAAGGGCCGGATCGGATTGTCTTTGCTGTCGGTAAGCGTGGCCGCCGAAGGACCATCTCCGCGACCTTCCGGTCCGTGGCATTTCCAGCATTCCATCTTCTGGAACAGTCCCCGGCCGTGCAGAATGCCATCGATGGTCACTGCGGGCTCTTTGGGAACCGCGATCGGGTGGCCCGGTGCTTCGCTCTTCCACCTGGCCGAATAGGTCTTGATGTGCGCCACCAGGTCGGCGCGGTTCTGCTTGGTCAGTGGCCTCCAGGCGGGCATCCAGGTCGTGACAAATCCCCGGGTGATGGCGTCAAAGACGTCCTCATCCGTGGGAAGGGTACCGGTGGGCGTGGAGCGGCACTTGAAGACGGCGGCCGTGAAATCCCGCGGTTTGGGTTCGATGTACGCGGCGTTCTCGCCGTTGCCGTCGCCCTGCTTGCCGTGGCAGCCGACGCAATACCGCGTATAGAGTTCTTTGCCGGCGGCGGCGCGTCCCGTCACGCCGCCGATGTGACTTTCCTGGGCCAAGCTAGCCGTGGCGCTGCCCGCCACGAGGAGTCCGAGCACTAATACTGCATTCTTGAGGTTCATGATTCGTTCTCTCCTTAGAAGGCGAAGTCAAATCCCATATACACGCTCTGGCTCCAAACGGGTGTGGAAGGGGTCTGCGGCGGCACGCCGATCCCGCCCCCGCTGAGCGGAACCG
>WNFB01006853.1_pt1 | contig 10215 bp, 16 predicted proteins | sample 5400501 | NCBI WGS metagenome assembly WNFB01 (sample SAMN13153341, study PRJNA577476) | soil metagenome | isolation source: 200 cm saprolite under Douglas fir tree site 2 hole 1 | place: USA:California | collected 2015-04-18 | reverse complement strand
CCGCCAGCAGAAGATAGGCCTCGCCCCATTGCCGTGAGCTCTCAAGGCTCCAGCCTTCATCCAGATCACACGGCTTGAGCCTGATTCCCCAGTTGCCCCCCGTGACCAAATAGACGACGCCGGCGCCTGAATCTTCAACGGGCCTCGCCAGAGTCGGACACAGGGGAGCGGATGGGTCTTCCTGCCAACCGGTGACCTGACACCATTCCCCGGTGGAGACCCGGTCGTACACCCGCACCTGCGCGACCGGACGCGCCTCTCCCAGTTCCCGGAACCGGATGAAGACGGAGTTGTCGCAGTTCGGGTTCGAATCGACTTCGACGTACATGCGACGCCTACAACATGAGCCCCCAGGCTTGACCGTAACGGAGCTACGCTGATAGATTATGCATCGTGGATGCTTCGCGGTCTTCTCTGCCCTACCTCTGCCGTCGCTCCGTACGCCTCGCCCTGTACGCCCTGTTGGGCATGGCGCTCCTGGGAATGGCGGCCTGGCGATTTCTTCCCTATTACCAATACCCGACGCTGGAAGAAGCCGTCGCGAAGAAGCGCGTGGTGGTCGGGATGAGTCGCGAGCAGGTCCTGAAAAGCTGGGGCTCTCCCTACAAAATGGACGTGACCTATACGGACTCCGGCATCCGCCGCGAGCTGTGGGTGTTCGAAGACTGGATCGACAGCGCGACCGTCAAGCACCGCTACCTCTATTTTGAGGAAGATAAGCTGGTCGGCGGGTGGTACTGACACTCCCTCATCCCGCCTCCCCTCCCGGCTCGGACGGCTCCTTCATCGACTCCAGGAAATCGCGAGCCAAGAGCGAGGCGCGATCGAAATCGGACTCGGCAACCAGGATCACACGCTCGTTGAACGGAAAGATGTTGAGGCCGGGATAGAGGCCGCCGAAATGCTCGTTCTGGACATAAAATTCGATGCCGCTGCTTTCCAGAATGCTGGTCAGGAGCATCAGTTCGGTTTCGTCGTGGGGAACGAGCAGCTTGGTCATGTCAGATTGTAAGCCGGGGTCGTCGCAAAATGCAACGGCGGCTCTGCCGAAAGTCATCATGCTTGACGTGGGCAACGTGCTGATCAACGTGGACCACCTCGCGATCGGAATCGGCCTGGCCAACGCCTCCGAGAAAGTCAGCTTTCGTGATCAGGCCGTCCTGCTCGCCTCGATCCGGGAGTGGCGCACATCCCCGCTCATCGCCGCGTTCGAGGAAGGCCGGCTCTCCGCCGAGCGGTTCTATGACCGCATGAAGGATGCCTACCGGCTCAACGCCTCGTTCGACCGGTTCTGTGAAATCTGGAACTCCGGGTTCAGCGAGAATACCCCCGTCGTCCGGATCGTCCAGCAACTCGTGGGCCGTACCCGCCTGCTTGCACTTTCCAACACGGACCCCGTACACTTTCCGTATATCTCGAAGACGTATCCCGTCTTCGGATGGATGGAAGACGCGATCGTGTCGTATGCGGTGGGCAGCCGAAAACCGGCGCCCGACATTTACACGTACGCGCTCAGACGCGCGGGCGTGAAGGCGCAGGAGGTCTGGTACGTGGACGATCGTGCCGAGTTCGTGGACGCTGGCGAACGCCTCGGCATGCGCGGGATTCAGTATCGAACGCCCGCTGAGCTGGCCCATGTGTTCGGGATCGCGTGATCAGGGCGTCTCGGTGATCTGGACGCGCCGTTCCTGGCCGGGACCGCCGGAAACCATCATGACCCGCTTCCACTCGCGGATCGTGTACACGGCCCAGGCGTTGGGCGTGCCCTGGTAGTAGGCGTCGGGATCCTCACCGGTGGCGTTGAAATAGATGGGCTCGGTGAATCCTTCATCGAGGACTCTGTCCAGGAGGCTTTCGGCCGTCATGCCGCGCCCCTTCAACGACACCTCGGCGAGAAATTGAAAGATGTCGTCGGTATTTTGAATGGTGACGGGTTGCATCTAATGGGTCATTCTAGTCACTCGAGCGCAGCGATGCAATGGAGAACCCTATGAAGCCACTCTCCAGCGAGCAGTTCCGTGAAAAGCTGATGGCGATCATGGACCGGAAAGACCATTGGGCCTGGCCGCAGTTCACCGGGCCCCAGGTCACCAAAGCCCAGCTTGAAACCCACTACCGGCAGGAATACGCCGTCTATGTCCGGGACTTCCCGGTGTTCCTCAGCCGGATCCACGGGAAAAACCCGCCCCGCCCCGTCCGCAGCGAACTGGCCCGCAACATCTACGAAGAGGACACCGGCGGTCTCACGCTGGGGCAGTCTCACCCTGATTTGTTCCTCAATTTGATGCTCGGTTTGGGGTTCGAGCGCGCGCATTTTCGCGACGTGAGCCTGCTTGCGGAGAGCCGGGCGTACCGGGAGTGGTTGGACAAGATCACCCTCGAGGGGGATTGGCTGACGGCGCTGGCCGTCACGACCATTTCCGTCGAGGGGAGCGTACATGACCGCCAGGAAGTGCTCCACCCCTCTCCACCCAAAGACGCGGAGCAGATCGAGGAGATCGTTCACAAGCATCCTCTGGTGCAGTACCACGGGCTCGACCCGAAATGCCTGGATCTGATCCGTGTCCACCTCATGATCGAGTCCAGCCACCGCCAGACCGCATGGCACACGGTCCTCACGTATGCGACCGGAGCTGCCGACCAGCAGCTCATCCTCGATGCCATGCAGGAAGGCTTAGACCATTGGCTCCGCTATCGGGACGGGGTCGCCCGGTCGTGCGGCCTGAGGAAGTAACGTCAGGTCTTCCGGCGATGACGGACCGGCGCGGGCTCTTTTATCCCTTTCATCTCTGCTCGCCGGAAACGCTCGAGCGCTTTCTCGCCCGGTACGAAACCGTCCATTTCCGAGACTGCATGACCCTGCAGTTGACGCCGACCAGCGGGATCACCGCCTATTCCGATCACATGGGTGACTCGCACCCGGCGTTTCTGAAGCAAGGCCGCATCGTCCAGGGCTACAGCGTGAACGGGCCGCTGAGCCCGGAAATGGACCAGCGGATCGACCGGGACTTCAAGGACCACGCCTGGCGCGAGATCTTCCATCTCGCCCTGCGGGATGACGCCCGCTTCCAACGCGGCCTGGCTCCGAAAGGCACTGACTTCGGCCCGTGGCTGCCCAACCGGTGGATGGAGTGGCAGATCACCCTGGCGGAGGTGCGTCAGATGTCCATGCTGAAACTGGACCCTGAGCGCGCGATCTTACTGGAGTACGGGCTGATGCTGGTCAAGACCTCCGCCTCGCTGTGGTACACCATCCAGATCTGCCAGCAACACGAGCTCGACGCGGTGACTGACTCCGTCTCGCACGACCGGCTGCTCCAGCGCATCATGGCGCGAGATCGCATTTCCCTGCGAACGTTTCTGCTGCGCGAGTGACCGTCTTCACACAGAGGGCACCCATGGCCGCACTCCCTACAGCCCCACTCCCGGAGACGATTGAAGAAACAGGCACCAGTATCGATGACGAACTAGGAGCCCGCGTCATCGTCTACAATTGCGACTGCCATACGTACCAGCAAGTGATTGATCTGTTCTGCCGGGCCATCCCCAAGATGACCCCCGAGCGCGCGTTCGAACTCGCCTATCGAATCGACCACGTCGGATCGGCGGAAGTCTATGAGGGGCCGCACAAAGAGTGCGAGCGCGTGGCCGCCATTCTGGCGGGCGGAGGCCTGCGCGTGGTCGTTCAGTAGGGAGCTCAGATTAGCTTTTTTTGACGAAACTGATGGCGTCCTTGTATTCCGCGATGGCCGCTTCCAACGCCTTTGTTCCGAGCGGGATGTTGGCGTCGAGGACCTTCTCGACATCGGGATTGTCGAGGACCACCTCATACCGATCATGGAGATTGGTCATGCGGACCCCCTCGCCTTGATCTTCGCGAGGCATGAAGAGCTCGTACCAGACCTCCTTTTCAACCAAACAGACATCACGAAACCGTTCGTACAGCAGCTTCAACTTTTCCGGATCGCGTTCCTTCATCATGACCTTTTCTAACTTGTCCTTAAACGTCGAAGGGCCGGGCGGCTTTCCAGCCGACCGGCCCCCACGACGCACTCACTTCTACACTCCTCAGGCGGTTCGAGCCCGCTTCCGTGTTTGCGGAAGCGGCATGAAAAAATCGCCAGGCCGGACTTCTTTCACTTGGGCCGTGGTGTAGATCCGCGCACCGTACAACTCATAGATTCTCGCCACCGCTCCTTTGTCGCCCTTCCGTGCTTTTGCGAACAGAAGCCGGCGTTCCTCCAACTCGTCTTCCGCCACCGTCGTGGCGAGCGCGGATTGCCCCTTGGTCCGTTCACCCGGCCGGACAGGCCTGGTGACTTCAGATGCTTTGGCTGGGATAGCGGCGACTGTGGCGGTCTTCCGACGCATCTCTTTATGGGCCTTATGCGACCTGTGACTTCTATGCGTTCTTATTTTGACTTTACCGCGGCGCACTTTTTTCATGACTTTTGCCCCTCAGACGAAAAATGTCATGCCACGCTACTTATTTTACCATAAAATAACGGGCTTCCTGGAAAAAATCTCATTAATTCATCTAAAATACGGTTTAATCCCTATAAAAATCTGATAACATGCTGAAATAATTTGTAAAAACGAAATGATGCGGCTCAGCATAGGAGGTTGGTTCGGTGGACGACGCCATTCCGGCAATCTTATAATGGCGTTATCGCCGGATACCGAACGACCCGAAAGGAGACGTCTCATGACGATGATGTATAACAAGGAAGCCGTCCCGGCCGACGCGCACGACGATCCCGAAGCCCGTGATCTGCTCCGGCGCGCATTCGAAAGGACCGCCCGCTGGCCGGTCGATTTTAAAGGCTTTACCGCCGATCTCGCCGTCAACGTGGACGGGAAAGAGATCAACGGAACGGTGACCATCAAATCCGCCCAGGACGTCAGCGTGTCACTCCCGGATGCGGAGATCCAGAAATGGGCGACCGGCACCATCAGCATGATCGCCGTCCACCGTGGGCCTCGAACCTTCGATCAATCTGACGGCAAAAGCGTCTTGACTCTGGATCGCGGGGCTCCTCACCCCATGGGACAAACCATTCGCATCCACGACAGCCTGAAATCCCACTACCGGGTGAAAGACGATCGGATGACGCAGATCAACCGCACGATGGGACCGATGAAGTTCACGATCAACGTCGAGGACAGCGCGATCACGGTGGACAACAAGTACCTGACCACCCGGTACACCGTGTATTACTTCAATCCGCAGGACGGACGACTGATGAACGTCGAGAGTGTTACCGACTCGCATGTCCGTCTCGGCCAGGCCGACCTGCCCGCTTCGCGGCGCATTATTTCTGCGGAGAACGGAACGGTCTCGATCAAGACTCTCACGTTTTCTAATCACCGCTTGCTCTGAGGAGGTCCGCGCATGTCACTGAACATCCCCGGCTCGAGAGGCATGGGCGACGCTATGAAGGGCGATACCCTCGATACCATGATGGGACGGGTGGAACGGCCGCGGCCGAGCGACCTGACCAAAGAATACCCTCGCAGTGGGCGCGAGCTCTTGGGCGGCTATGTCCACCTGGCTCGGATGATTGACAAGGGACGGGCGCGGGAATACGGGATGAATGGCGCGTATATCTACCCCTGCCCGCTGGACAAGGCGCTGTTATCCTTCCTGGAAATCAGCGAGCAGGACTTTGCCTATGCGGCTAAGTCCCGCACCGACGACTTGATCCTGGAGTGGATCGGCGTGCACGGGCGCCCACGCTCAAAAAAGCAGATCGAGATATGGAACAAGCAACTGCTGGAACGCGGTCCTGACGACGACGCCAAGTGGGCCTATTTCCGGAAGACGCGGGATGCCATTGACCCCGCACGCACCGATATCGTCACCTGGATCGACCTCTTGGACCTCGAAGAGGGACGGCACGTTCCCCGACGCGACGAACCCACCACTGCCAAGTAATAGTACAGGAGGAAACGACATGCACCGGTTCGCTATGGCTGCAGTGCTTGTGCTGATTCTGTCCGCCTGGGCAGTCACCGCAAACGCCGAGTCCGGTTCGACCAAGCTCACCACCTCCGACATCCAGAAGGTTCTCGCAGCGGCCGTCGCCAAGGCCCAGGAGATCAGCGTCCCGATGGGCATCGCCATCGTGGATGAAGGAGGCACCCTGGTGGGCTTCATGAAAATGGACGGCGCGTTCAACCACACCACCCACACCTCGTTCAGCAAAGCCTACACGGCCGCATCGATCCGCAAGCCGTCGGGCTCCAGCGGCATTCCTCCCGACATCACGAGGGAAATCGCCTCCGTCACTGATGGAAAATTTACCACGCTCCCCGGAGGCCAGCCCTTGGTAAAGGACGGGAAGGTCGTCGGAGGCATCGGCATCGGTGGAGGAAAAGGCGATCAGGATGAGGCCGTGGCCAAGGCGGGCGTCGACGCGTTAGCGGGCAAATAACCCGCGTTCACTCCTCATCGTCATCCGCCCAGGGATCCGCTCGCTCAAGGGCCCTCTGCTGTTCGATGGCGTGCTCGAGGAGGACCCGAATAAAGAGGGACTGGGCCGAGTCGCCTGGAGGCAGCGGCACCTGGCTGGAGGCGGCCGCTTTGTCGAGCCATGCCTTTTGGTCCACGGAAATCTGCATGCGGGTTTCGACCAATCCTTTCCTTTCCAGCAGCGCCTTGAGAATCTCTTCCGGGACCATTGCCAGGCTCTGATGCTGTTCTTCAGAGTTCCACAAGAGGGTCCGCATAAAGATCGACACGACGGATCCCTCAGGAAGACTGCCACCCGGCGGAACAGCAATCTTGCCCTTTTTGACCATCATCTCCAGCCATGCCTTCTGCTCCGGCAAGATCATGACGGGAATCTCTACGAGCGCGACTTTACCGAAGAGATCCATGTGTATCCTCCCTGGATAGGCCCGGGCTGTTACTACTGCGTGGCGCTCGGACGCGTATCCTTGCCGGGGCCGATGGTCAACTCGATCCGCGCCACCCCCTTCACATTCGCGCACCGATCTTTCAACCCCGGGGCGATGAGGCGGAACGGCCCTCCCTCCTCCTCACGCAAAGGATGGCCGTCACGTTGGTAGACCAGAATGCCCGCATCGGCGGCCTCCGCAAGACGAAGGCTGACGGCAAAGCGCTCATCCACAGAATGAAACGTGACGTGGTCGACACCGATTTTACAGGTGGCAACATTCAACAGCGCCCGGACTCGAACGCCCTGCCCCTGCATGGCCGAGTCCATGACGGATACGTCCGGCACTTGCTCGCTCGCCGGAAGTTTGGCGAGCGACTCCATATCGAAGACGAGGGGTTGCATCACCTGGCCGTCAATCCGGAGGAGGGCCGGTCCCATCGGCGCCGGTTCGGTGATCGTCTTGACCAACGCGCACACGGCCTCGTTGACCGGGGTGGGGATGCCCAGCAGGCTTCCGCGCCGCACGATGTAGCCGTTGAGGAAATCGATTTCCGTTCGACGGCCGGCCTTCCAGTCATCGAACATGGAGGTGTGGATATCGCGAATCTCCTGCGACCATTGGATGACCTTGTCCGCGATGTCCGGTGCGAGCGTGACACCGTCGGCCCTTGCCACTGCGACCGCTTCCTCGACAATCAGTTTGATCATTGTGCGCATCTCCGGGTGCGAGAGGGCCTTCGAGACCCGGTCATTGATCAGCACTGTCAGGGGATTGAAGGCCACGTTCCAGCACATTTTTTCCCATTTTGTCAGCCGGATGTCCTCAACCATCTGGCAGGGAATTCCCGCCTTGTCAAACAGAGTGTTAATGGAGGAAAGCGACAAGCCTGGGGGCGGCGAAGAACTCCACGCTCCGATGGCGACGGCTCCCTTTTTATAATGTTCGATGACGCCTGGTTCGGCCATTCGGGAATAAATATACGCGACCCCGCCAACGATCGGGACGTGCGGGACAAGCTCCTGAATGCGCGTCTCCGTATCGACTCCGTTTTGGAGCGTGAGCACCGTGGTCTTCTCGGAGAGCACGGGTCGGAGCTGATTCAGCACCTCATCCAGATCGTAGCGCTTGACGGAAAGGATTATCAGCTCGGCCGCCGGCAGATCACGCGGGTCGTCACTCACAACCGGATACACCGTGAACGACTCGTCCACGCCATGCACGGACAACCCCTTTTGCTTGATCGCGACAAGCGTCCTGGGGCGCAGCAAAAACGCGCATGGGATGCCGGCCTTCACCAGTCGGGCCCCGAAAAAACCGCCCACCGACCCGGCCCCGATCATCATCACGTTCATTCGATTGTCACTCATCCATCCGCCGCAAACGCAAGGTTAGCTCGGCTGAGGCTCACTAAGCAGGATCAACAAATCGCTCAGGTTCGCGATCGCGACCAGACCAGGAGGGCACACGCTGTTCCCGGCGCGATCCAAAAGGACACCGCCTAAACCCGCGGCAACGGCGGCCTCGGCGTCGTCCCCCAGGCTGTTGCCGACGTGCAGGGCCTCTTTCGCCGGCACACCGTGCTTCTGCAGGGCACGCTGAAAAATCCTAGGTGAAGGCTTGGCGGCTCCGGCGAAGCTGGAGATCGTGACGCTCTCGAAGAAGCGGTCGATCCCTAGACCGATCAGAATTTCATACAGGCGCGAGTCGAAGTTCGAGACAATGCCAAGCTCGAGGCTGTGCGCCTCCAGCGCAGTGAGCGTCGACAGGGTGTCGGGGTACAGCTCCCACGCCTCCGGTCGAGAAAAGTAGGCGAACACTTCGTCGAAATAGTCATCGAACCTTTCAAACATCCCGACGCGATAGAAGACATTATGCACCACATCAAACCACCAGAGACGTTCGCATGACTTGATCTCCTGCGGATCGCTCACGGCAAACACCGGCGGAGGGGCGTCGGCGAATGCTTTCGCAAACGCCTGCTGGATGGTTTCATGCCCGACCGTGACGCCGTACTTGCGCGCGAACGTGAGATACACCTCGCCGACCGAGCCCTTGACATGAAAGAGGGTGTCGGCGGCGTCGAAGAAAATGACCCGGGGAGCAGCATGCATATGCGTGAACTGTCCTGTACCATAAAGGCACGGTCTGGCCGTAGTCAAGTCAGCGTTTTCATAATTTTTTTCCTTGCATTTGAGGTGACCTCCGCTGCAATATAAACTTGAGTTGTTACCCGTAGGGCATGGTTAGGCGCGTCCCGCCATGGCCCGCGCATAAATAAGGGGGACCCAATATGAACGGACAGGCCGCTCGACACCACCACCTTAGCGGTATTGTGACACTCGCCTTCGTAGGCGTTCTGACCTGCGTTTGGGGAGCCTCCGCGGCTTGGGCTCAGAAGACCGAGTACGTGACGTGGACCTTCGTACAGGGCGGACAAGTGTTCACCGGCGTCGCAGTCACGACGGGGTCGGTCATAGTCACCAACGCAGCCGGCCAGAGCGTGATGGTATCTGCTGGACAATATACTGTGGCATCGGCCACTACGCCGCCGGCCCCGCCCGCATCGACTGCTACCGCGCCTCCCGACGTCCAGCAGCAGATTCAAAAGGGCGAGGTCAAGACCGCCCCCTTGCTGGTGGGGGATCTGAAGATCCAACTGTTGACGGAAGAACCGATTCCTCCGATTGCGTTTACCCCTCCCTGCACTCCAATCTACGGCAACTCAACCATCAGCAACGATGGAACGATCATTCTCGGGTGCCGATAGCCCTGCGAACTGCTTTCCCCTCCAACTCCAACTCATTCCGCACTACTAGCGCTGTGGAAGAGCCCTGCTTGACAGATCCCGACGTGGAACCTATCCTTACCGTGGAATCTACGCTGGTCCTGCTATACACCAACGACATGAAACGGGTGCCGATATGAGACAAAGGCCGTATCCCTTATGCCGCATCGTGGTTAACGGGCTAGTCGGCCTGCTTCTACTGGCGGGGTGTGCCGAGGAAAGGATCGTCGCGACCACTACCGGAACGCAATTAACGGGTTTTTCCAAAACACCCGCTGAGGAAGTCGTGATACCTCCTGCTGCGCCCATGGAAGCGGCGAAGGCAGCGCCACAGGAGGTCGGACCTGCCAAGGCGCTGCGTGAGTTCCGCAATGTCTATTTTGCGTTTGACAGTTGGTCACTCTCCCGCGAGGAGAAGAAAAATCTGAACCAGAGCGCCGAGGCGCTCAGGCAGAACCCCAGGGCAAAAGTCCTGATCGAAGGACACTGCGATGAGCGAGGCAGCCACGATTACAACTTGGTGTTGG
>WNFB01006852.1_pt1 | contig 10215 bp, 7 predicted proteins | sample 5400501 | NCBI WGS metagenome assembly WNFB01 (sample SAMN13153341, study PRJNA577476) | soil metagenome | isolation source: 200 cm saprolite under Douglas fir tree site 2 hole 1 | place: USA:California | collected 2015-04-18 | reverse complement strand
CCAGGTCCGGGGGCAAATCGCGGAAAAACGAAGTCAAGAAGTAGACCGTGACGGGCAAGGCAATCACCAGGTAGGGGATGATCAGGGCCACATAGGTATCGTAGACATTGATGGTGCCGGTGAAAAAGACAAAGAGCGGTCCGACCAGGGCAATCAGCGGGAACATCTGCACCGAGAGGATGATGGCCAGGATGGCTGATTTCCCCCTGTTCCCAAATGTGTTCTACTTCAAAAATGACAGAGTAGCAGCAAGTGACCCGCCTGGAGATTCAGGCCGATGAGGCAACCTCTGGCAAGGTTGCCTCATGACTGCACGACGTTGTTCCAAAGCTACGAACCATTACCTCGAGACGAGCGTTTGCAACTCAGTCTGGAGAGCGCTCAGCGCATCGGCAGGGCTGACCTGCTTGGTGAGCGCCTGGTGTACATGGTTCTGAATGATATTCGAAAGGTCTGGGTAGACCGGGGAGACCGGGCGTGGCAAGGTATTTTGCAGGATCGGAGCGAGCTTGGTGAAGAGTGGCTGCTTCGACTGCACTTCAGGATCGTTGTAGACACTCTGTAAGGCGGGTGTAAACGAGCCTTGAATCGCCAGCTGCTTCTGCGCGTACGCCCCGAGCATGTACTTCATAAAGCTCCATGATGCATCAGGATTCTTGGAGAAGGCATTGATGGCCATATTCCAGCCACCAGTGGTAGAATGCCCGACTGTGCCGCTTCCGCCATAGGGAATGGAGGCGATGTCAAACTTGCCCGCGACCTTGGACTTGGCGGGATCGTTGCCCAACGAGTAGGCATACGGCCAGTTGCGCATGAAGATGGCGTTCCCATTCTGGAAGGCCAAACGGCATACTTCCTCATTGTATGTGGTGACAGAGATAGGGGAGATTGTGCCGACCCAGCTCACCATCTCTGTGAGAGCCTGTACTCCCTCTGGACTGTTGACGATCACTTTCTTCGCATTGGCGGGGTCGAGTACATCTCCGCCATAGCCATGGAGGACCTCGCTGAAGTCGCATACCAACCCCTCGTACTGCGCCCCCTGCCAGGCATATCCGATCTTAGCCTTGGAAGCGTTCGTCTTTGCCTGGGAGACCAGCTCGTCGAAGGTTTTTGGAGCCGTCGAGACGATGTCTTTCCGGTAGTACAGGACCCCCAGGTCGGTACGCAGGGGTGCTGCCACAATTTTGCCCTGGTAAGTACAGGACTTCACTGGCCCCTGGAGGAAGTTGGCACGCTCGCTGGCTGGCCACTTACTGCTGAGATCTACAGTCCACCCATTGGAGGCAAATTGAGCAGGCCAGATCACATCTATTTGCATCACATCAAAAGAGGCACTGCGGGCTCGCAACGTATTATCATAGAGGGTAATGAGACTACTTGCGTCGGATGGACCATTGTGCCAGATAACATGGACACCATCCTTGTTGGTCTTGTTGTAGTTGTCTACAAGTCCCGGGTAGGTGCCCGAATTATCATTCTCCGTCTGCCAAACAACCGTCGTGGGGCCACTGCCTCCGCCGCTGCCGCCCCCACCACAGGCTTCGAGGAGTGAACCAGCTACGCTGCTGCTCAGTCCAATGGCCACTGCACGTTCGAGGAACGTGCGGCGAGTCATGCGTCCAACGCGTATTTTGACAATAATTTCGTCGAGGGCTTCACGCTGTTCAGGAACCATAGAGAAACCTCCTTTGGGGCAATGATGACACCGGTCAACGTTAAATAGAAGCGATAGGATTCGGGTAGCAAGGGAACTGGAACGGCATGAGGAAACACGCTTAGTAGGGAATCACACCTATCTCTCTACGGAGTTCACTCAATATCGCCCTAAACGACAACAACGAGATGCAGCTACGAGTACGCTGAGCTTTCCTCTATACGATGTGACATCACAATTTGGAACCGGTTCAATTTGTTTCTTCAACTATAGCATATTCATGCCCGTTTGTAAAGAGCAATCCTTATCAAATTCAGAGCATTCGTATCTCTCTTTATAAATATCTTGAACGCAATGAGACAAGAGAGTTTTGCAAATTGACTTGTGCTGATGCAGCTTACAGAGGCGATTCATGAAATGGGCCGTGATGACTACTCTGTTCTCAGATTGTAGGGCTATGTACCCAGTTTTTGCGTGTGCAAAGCGGGGAGAGACTTTACAGACGTGATATGATTGAGTATACTTACAGCAGTCTAATAATGAAACCGTTCAAATACTATGAATAACCAGATGCAGAGAAAAGCTCCTACCATAGAGGATGTTGCACGCCACGCCCAGGTTGCGGTTGGAACCGTTTCACGTGTGATTAATGATAGTCCAGGTGTGAAGCCAGCGACACGTCAACGCGTGTTGGCGGCTATTAATGCACTGGACTACAGCCCTAATCTGATCGCACGCAGTATGACGTCCAGGCGTACAGGTTCCGTTGGCGTCATCGTGCCATTCTTCACTCGCCCTTTCTTTAGTGAAGTCTTGCGGGCCGTGGAACAGATGATTACCCAGGCAGGACGAGAGTTAGTGCTCTACAATGTGCAGAGCAATGAGCAGTGTGACTCCTACTTTCGCAAACTGCCCAAACAACGGAAAGTAGATGGTCTATTGGTCATTTCCCTCTATCCCGACGACGCTATTGCCGCGGGCTTCAAGAACGCCGGCTTGCCCGTGGTGCTGGTGGACGCCTATCATCCACGGCTTACCTCGCTGGTGGTAAACAACGTCGAGGGTGCGTACCAGGCAGTCAAGTGTTTGATTGAGCATGGTCATCGTCGCATTGGCTTCATTAATGGGATTACCGAGGGCGACTTCCACTTTAACCCAGGCAATGATCGATTCATCGGACTGCATCGTGCCCTTGGCGAGGCGGGTTTACTGTATGAACCAGATCTCGTGCTCACCGCCGAATGGGACCGCCAGGGAGGAAGACGAGCAGCCTTGCAACTGCTGACGCGCCCAGACCGCCCGACGGCAATCTTCGCAGCGAGCGATCTGCAGGCCGTCGGTGTGCTGGAGGCAGCCAGGTCTCTCAATATGTCTGTGCCCGCTGATCTCTCCTTGGTTGGCTTCGATGGTATCGAACTCTCCGAAATTATGGAACTGAGCACTGTCCAACAGCCAATGAAGTACATGGGTGAGCTAGGAGCGCAGAAATTGATTGAGCAGATCGAAGGTTTTGCCAATGGTGGCTCTCCTCCTGAACTGATACGCTTGCAGACCAGCCTGATGGTGCGCCGCACGATCAGCACACCTCCACCTTTAAGTGAAGCAACGCCTACTCGAGAAGCATGAGAAGGAGTGATCATGGCATTGAACACCTTCCCCTGGTGGCAACACGGGATCATCTACCAGATTTACCCACGCAGTTTCAAAGATAGCAATGGCGATGGCATCGGTGATTTGCAGGGTATCATAAGCCAGCTCGACTATTTGAAGTGGTTGGGGGTGGATGCCCTCTGGCTCTCGCCGTTCTATCCCTCACCCATGGCCGACTTTGGCTACGACATTACGGACTATTGCAATGTTGATCCCATCTTCGGTGACCTGGAGACCTGTGATGCGCTTATCGAGCAGGCTCATCAGCGTGACCTCAACGTCATCATTGATTTTGTACCCAACCATACCTCTGACGAGCATCCCTGGTTTCTTGCGTCTCGCAGTTCGCGCCAGAATCCCAGGCGGGATTGGTACATATGGGCCGACCCCAGGCCCGATGGCTCCCCTCCCAACAACTGGCTGAGCGTGATGGGTGGATCGGCCTGGGAATGGGACGACTCTACCGCTCAGTACTACCTGCATACGTTTCTCAACAAGCAACCGGACCTCAACTGGCGAAACCCGGCAGTCAAAGCCGCCATGTTTGCTATCATCCGCTTCTGGCTGGATCGGGGGATAGACGGGTTCCGTGTGGATGCCGCCCATTATATCCTCAAGGACCCCGACCTGCGTGATAATCCACTCAATCCCTCTGTGCAACGAGTTTTGCACAAGCCGATGGGCGACTACGATTCGCAACTGCATCTGTATGACAACGGGCATGCCGATGTGCATACAGTCTATCGTGAACTGCGCCACTTGCTCGATCGCTACAGCACAACGCGACCGCGTATGCTCATGGGCGAGGTGCATATCTTTGACCGGCAGGTATGGGCCAGCTACTACGGGGTCGACCTTGATGAATTGCACATGCCCTTCAATTTTGATTTAGTCAGCGCAGCATGGAATGCCCAGGCCATTCGTCAGTTGGTCGATGCGCTCGAGGCGCATCTCCCGCCCGGGGCATGGCCTAACAATGTGCTTGGCAATCACGATGAGCCGCGCATCATCAATCGTGTTGGTCCTGCGCTGGTTCGTATTGCCATGCTCCTCCTGCTCACACTGCGTGGCACCCCAACGCTCTATTATGGCGATGAGATCGGCATGCACGATGGGGATATCCCACCAGAACGAGTCTACGACCCAATGGGGAAGAACATGTCCGGACTGGGCCTCGGACGGGATCCGGAACGCACACCGATGCAGTGGGATAGGAGTCCGAATGCTGGTTTCTGTCCACCTGGCACCGAACCCTGGCTACCTCTTCCCGCCGATTACCAGCAGATCAACGTTACGGTCGAACGCGATGATCCTTACTCTCTACTGACCCTCACGCGCCGTCTCATAGAGTTGCGCCGCTCAACGCCCACACTTTCGATTGGCAGCTACCGTGCCATCGCGGGAGTACCCGATGGCTGTTTCGTCTACCTGCGCCAGTCGAGCAGTCAGCACTACCTCATCGCGCTGAACTTTTCAGACCAGGAACAAACTGTGAAGTTGCCAGCGTTGGGCAACGGTCGCATCGTCCTCTCTACCTATCTGGACCGTGAGGAACCAATCGATCTAGCACTCCTCCGCTTGCGTAGCAATGAAGGAAATGTAATTGAGATAGATTTAGGTCAAGTTTGAGCAATTTCTTCCCCCCAAAACTATTGACCTTAACCGTTTAAAAGTGGTACACTACACAGACGTTTTGTGGCTAGCCGAAACACAAGTTTTACTGCCACAGAACCGACACGGGGTATGCGCAGGCTATCCCGCGTAACCGCGTGTCCGCGAAATGATATCAGGAACCAGGACCCCCCATGGCGGGCGGGTTGCTGGGTTTTTGTGCTGAGCAAAACACTCAAATGGAGGTACCGGCATGGTACGTTTCTACTTCGAAGTGGCACGCACCGCGTTTCGACGACAACTCATCTATCGCTGGGCCAACCTGGCCGGGCTGCTCACCAACATCTTCTTTGGAGCCGTTTTTAGCTACGTCGTAATCGCCCTCTTTCATACACGACCTGCCGTCGCAGGCTATAACGTGAGCGACACCTTGCGCTACACCTGGCTCGTACAGGCCATGGTGATGGTGGTGTTGACCTTCGGCTGGTACGACCTGATGCTCACCATTCGCTCAGGCGCGGTCATCTCGGATATGAGCAAGCCCTGTGACTTTTACTGGTACTGGTTCAGCCGCGAATATGGGCGTAACATTTACTACCTCTTCTATCGCGGCTTACCGACCTACCTGGCTGGAATGCTGCTCTTTGGCTTCGGCGCACCAGGCGATTGGAGGTACTGGCTCGCCTTTATCATCAGCCTTCTGCTGGGGGCAACAGTAGGTATCGCCTATCGTATGCTCTATAATGCGGTCGCCTTCTGGTCTCTAGAAGCCCGTGGCATAGGCACTTTATTCGTCGTAATCGCCCTCTTTTTCACCGGCAGCTACGTACCAATACCCTTTTTCCCCCCTTGGGCACTGGGTATCATGCAGTGGCTGCCCTTCAACGCCTTGATCAATGTACCGACAGAAATAGTATTGGGCAAGATTTCTGGAAACACCATCCTCTTCGAACTTGCTCGCCAGCTTGCCTGGGCCATAATCTTAACGCTTATTGTTCGTCTGGTCATTTCAATCGCCGCCCGGCGAGTCATCGTCCAGGGCGGATAGGAGTAATCAATGATAGAGAACATGCTCAGCGATCTGCGGCTCTACCTGCACCTGCTTCGAATGCAATGGCGAGCACAGTCACAGTACAAAATGAACAGGGCCATAGACATTGGCAGTTACTTTGCCGTCACCAGCTTAGAGTTTGTGGGAGTGCTGGTCTACTTTGGTCCATTTCCCTCCATGCTCGGCTGGCATGTCGGCGAAGTGGCGATGCTCTACGGCGTCATGTCGATAGGTTTTGGCTTTGCCGAGTTGTTTGGTGCGGGCATTGATAACTTTCAAGACACTATTCGTCTGGGGGAGTTCGACCGCGTATTGTTGCGACCCGTCAGCTCGTTTGTGCAGGTAGCCGGTAGCGATTTTCGCCTGCGCAGGCTGGGGCGCATCAGCCAGGGCTGTATTACCTTCGTCATCGCCCTGCGTCTCTTACCTGACTTGCACTGGACGCTGGCAAAGTTCATCGCTTTACTGTTGGGTATTGCCAGTGGCTCGGTGCTTTTTCTGTCAGTACTCCTGCTTGGAGCTACACTCTGCTTCTGGACTATTGAAACAACTGAACTGGTAAACATCCTCTCCTACGGAGGGCGCGACATGCTCAGTTATCCAATTAACATCTATAACCAGGCTATGCAACGCTTCTTCCTTTTTGTCATCCCACTGGCCTTTGGCTCTTATGTCCCTACCTGTTATGTACTCGGAAGGCCCTTGCCATTCGGATTACCAGGCGAAGCTGTCTTCGCCTCTCCCCTGGTAGCACTGGCCTTCGCACTGTCCGCCGGAGCCATCTGGCAATTTGGTGTTCGGCACTATCAAAGCACCGGCAGTTAAATAAGGCTTACGAAAGGCAGGTTTTCATGACAACTACTTCTGTCATCCTGAGTGCAACGAAGGATCTCAGTCATAAGGCATACGAAAGGCAAGATTTTCTATGACAATGATTAAGGCCGATGGCCTGGGCAAAACATTTCGCGTGGCACGCCGGCGACCCGGCTTACTGGGTGGCTTACGCAGTATTGTTGATCCAGAAGTACGCATGGTAGAGGCTGTACATAACCTCTCACTCTCCGTTGAGCGAGGTGAAATGATCGGTTTAGTAGGGCCAAACGGTGCCGGCAAAAGCACTACCATTAAAATGCTGACAGGCATCCTGGTGCCCACTGCCGGAGAGATGCGCGTGGCAGGATTGAATCCCGTGCGACAACGGCGGGAACTGGCAGGGCGTATCGGTGTGGTCTTTGGCCAGCGTTCGCAGCTCTGGTGGGATTTGCCGCTCATCGATTCGCTGCGCCTGCTGCGCCACCTCTATCGCGTGCCGGAGACGCGCTTTAATACCAACCTGGCTCAATTGCGCTCCATGCTTGTCCTGGAAGAGTTTATTGATACCCCGGTGCGCCAGCTTTCACTGGGCCAGCGCATGCGCGGCGACCTTGCTGCCGCCCTGCTGCATGACCCCGAACTCCTCTACCTGGACGAGCCGACCATTGGCCTGGATGTCGTAGCCAAGGCCCGTATTCGTGAGTTCCTGTTGGCTATCAACGCCGAGCGCGGTGTCACAGTCTTGCTAACCACGCACGACATGGACGACGTAGAGATGCTCTGCCCCCGCATGCTCATCATCGACCACGGTCGCAAGCTCTACGATGGCTCTGTAGCCGACATCCGCGAGCGTTTCGGTGGGGAGCGCACCCTCATGGCGGTCATGGACTTCGCCGAGCTAGCGGCATTGCCGCATGATGATGAAGGCCAACCCATTTTAGATGATTTACCAGATGGAGTATGCCTGCTGCGAGCAGAGGAACCGCGCATCTGGCTCAATTTCAGCCGGGACTCTATCCCTGCCCATGAGCTTGTGGCATGGCTAGGAGCGCGTTACAAGCTACACGATGTCACCTTCCAGGAGCCAGAAATCGAAGACGTAATTCGCCGCATCTACGAGCAAGGACTACTCCTAAAGCAGTTGTCTGGGCATCTTGCATGAACTTGCCTGCCTGCCCCAGGTCGTCTCGAAAGAACAATTGCCTGCTGCGATGGGACGCACGCAGGCGACGATAGGGATTACGAACCTGCTCGGCCCACCGCTTGGTGGCATCCTCTTCGCGCTGCGCTCCATCCTGCCCTTTCTGGTCGATGCCGTGTCCTATGGCGTCTCCGCCTGCTCCTTGATTCTCATCCGAACGCCGTTTCAGGAGAAGCGCGAAGTGATGGTGCGCAATCTGTGTGCGGAAATTGGCGAGGGATTGCGCTGGCTCTGGAACCAGCCGCTTTTGCGCACGATGGCTTTGCTGACAAGCGGGAACATCTTTTTTGGCGCGGGCCAGCCGCTTATCGTGATCGTCGTGGCGCAGCAGCACCATGCCTCTGCTGCCACGATTGGCCTGATCTTTGGCCTGGGAGGTGTTGGCGGCATCCTAGGTTCACTTATCGTTGGCTGGGTACAACGACGCTTCAGCTTCGCACAGGTGATTGTGAGCGTTTTGTGGCTGGATGTCGCATTCTGGCTGCCACTCGCAGCTCTGCCTTCCCCACTTGTGCTCGGTCTGCTGATTGCTCTGCTCTTTTTCATCGGACCGTTCTACAACGTAACGTACATCAGCAGACGGTTGGCAATGACGCCTGATGCGCTCCAGAGCCGGGTCAATAGCGTGGCACGCCTGGTCGCTCTAGGCTTCTCGCCTCTGGGCCTGGCACTCGCCGGTTTTCTCTTACAGTACAGCGGTCCACAGGTGACGATCCTGCTGTCTGTGGGCGGACAGGCCCTCCTGGCGCTCGTGGCGACGGTGAACCCCTATCTCCGTAATGCTCGTCCACTCGCGTAGGCGTAGGAGCGCGATCAATCGCGCCTCTATGGTCACTTTGCTGCGGGGCGAGGACAAGCCATCGCCCCTCCTATGGACGCCCTTGGCAGGCTGATGCATCGTAGGCATAGGAGGGGCGATGGCTTGTCCTCGCCCCGCAAAAAGATGGCCTGGCTCGACTTGTAAATCGCCCTGCCTTTGCTGAGCCTGCGCTGGTTAGCAGGTGAAACATGTGCGATAATAGTTCCAAAAAACATAGCGGTCTATTGACCGCTTACTTTTTTCAGCTTTGTACGGGGAATGACAATCCGTACCGGATGGACTACCAAGGATGTTGCCACCCTCTTACCATCCTCTACCCCCTCCGACCCGAAGGCATCAGGGGCTACTTTTCTGATGATGTTGGCCGCTCCGTTGATGTCAGCATTGACCTCTCGTCCGTCTGACGCTCGGTAGAGTCCACGCTTGATGCGCTTGCCGCTAAAGATATGCCTTTCACTGTCGCAGTTGCCCCGCACGGGAAGCGGGTCACGGTCAAGGAAACTGGCTTTGCTCGTGTAGGACTCTTCGGTGATCATGACCTTTATGCCCACAAGTTCCGCTTTGTAGCTGAGCATCTGGATAAAGCGAGCATGAGGAATCTGCACAAAGTTCTGGGTATTGCGCTTGCCCATCTCTACTTTCTGCTTCCATCCATCATTCTTGCCGATAACCAGTGTGCCTATCCCCTCTTGCACCAGCAGGTCAATGATCTGGCGGCTAGCGGTGTGCAGGTAGTGATTAATGCGCCGGTTGCGCGTGGTGGTCAAGCGGTCCATCCGTTTGGTAGTGCCTGTGCCTCCCAGCTTGCTTTGCAGTTCAGCCCGACGCTTGTTGTAGAATTGGTTCCATGACTTCACCGGCCTGCCGTTAACGATGCGGGGCACAAAGCCCACTTTGTTTGATGCTACAGTTGCCAGGTTGTTCACGCCAATGTCTATACCGGCATACAAGTTCGGGTGCACGTTCGCTTGGACAACGGCCTCTTCATAGACGACTTCGACGACATAGGAGCCTTTTTTAGGTACAATCCGCACTTGATCGAGGCTCTGCTGTTTCGTCTTGACGCTAATCGGAAGCTGTGAGGGCTGAACGAAGCCTTGCTTCAACCCTCTTCGGCTGATGGCCTGGACGGTATAGACGAGCAGGTTGCGCCCGTTGGCCTTATCCTTGTACTTAGGAAGCTTAGGACGTCCCAAGAACTTGGAAGGGTCTCTCTTATACTCCTTGCAAGCTGCAAAGAAGCTTTTCCAGGCGGTGTCCAGTTGCATAAGAACCTGTTGGGACACTTTGGCAGGCAAGGCCTGGTACGCCTCGTGCTGCTGCATGCGCTTATCCATCTCGGTGTAGGTGAGATAGCGCCCCTGAAAGATGTAGGCTTGGCGTATCTCGTAGAGGGCGGCATTGTAGAGGTT
>WNFB01006851.1_pt1 | contig 10217 bp, 7 predicted proteins | sample 5400501 | NCBI WGS metagenome assembly WNFB01 (sample SAMN13153341, study PRJNA577476) | soil metagenome | isolation source: 200 cm saprolite under Douglas fir tree site 2 hole 1 | place: USA:California | collected 2015-04-18 | reverse complement strand
ACCCTCATCCTTCCCTTCCTCGCCGCCTGGCTGTTGGCTGCCCAGCAGGGAGCCTCCCAGCAACCGTCTTCGCTCAAGACCACGTCATTGGAATCCCACGAGGGCATGACCATTACGGCGCGGCCGTGGACCGATCCCGCGCTCTACAAGGAGAAGTTCCCGAAGAAATCGCCATTTGCGGCAGGAATCATCGCCATACAGGTCGCGTTTCGAAATGATTCCGGCGACAGCATGAAGATAAACCTCGAACGCATTCGATTGAACCTAACGCTCTCCGAGGAAGATCATCAGGCGTTGTACCCGCTTTCTCCTGACGAAGCAGCCGACGTGATCATGAACCCGGGCGCGAGGGATCCGACTAAGACCCGAAAAAAGTTTCCCTTTCCCACAGGAGCTCCAAAGGTCGGGCATGACAAACATTGGGCTGAAGTGGAGAAGACCATAGAGGACGCAGGGGTGCAGGCGAGCGTCGTCGCGCCGCACAGCACGGTGCAAGGACTCCTTTACTTCGACCTGAGAAGCCAATTCGAACTTCTGAATACAGCCCATCTCTATGTGCCCGAAATCGTGGCCATCGAAAAGAATCGTGGCCTCCTGTATTTCGAGATTGACCTGAGCCGGTCCGCGGAACGCTGAGCTACTCGGATCGAAAGGCGAATCACACAAGTTTGCGCGCATCGCCGCCGTCAGCTACCATGACGTGTGCAAACTTTCTCCCAACACCGCGGACAAATGCTGGCTCTTCTCGACGAACTGAACCCCGAACAACGGCTGGCCGTCGAAACCGTCGAAGGCCCGGTGCTGATCCTCGCCGGCGCCGGCACCGGCAAGACCCGCGCGGTCACGTATCGCATTGCAAACCTGATTGCTAACGGGGTCCCTGCCGAAGCCATCCTCGCCGTCACGTTCACCAACAAAGCCGCGGAAGAGATGCGCAATCGCGTCTCGGACCTCCTATTGCGCGCCGGGGTGCCACCCGGGCAGCCCTGGCTTTCCACTTTCCATTCCCTCTGCGCGCGACTTCTACGGCGCGAAGCGGTTGCGGCCGGCCTGCCGCGAGATTTTGCCATTTACGATGACGACGACCAGCTCGCGGCCGTCAAGCTGGCCATGACCAAGTTACAAATCGAGGACGACAGCCTTAACCCTAGAACTGTTCTCAGCCGCATCAGCTATGCAAAAAATCATGGCCAGACTGCGGAGCAGTTGCGCGCCGAGGCCTTCGATCAAGACGGGCGACGCACCGCCGACATTTTCGCGGCGTACGAAAAGCTCCTGCACGACAGCAAAGCTCTAGACTTCGATGATCTGCTTCTCCGCTCGGCGCGTTTGCTCCGCGAATCCACGGCGACGCGGGAGAAGTGGCAAGCACGCTTCCAATACATTCACGTGGACGAGTTTCAGGACACGAATCGCGTGCAATACGAACTGATGCGCCTGCTCACCGGGCCGAAGCAAAATGTCTGCGTCGTCGGCGACGAGGATCAGTCCATTTACCGCTGGCGGGGCGCGGACGTCTCCATTCTGCTCAGCTTTGCGAAAGATTTCCCAGCGGAGCGCATCATCAAGCTGGAGCGCAATTACCGTTCGACGCAGAAGATTCTCGACGCGGCGTGCGCGGTCGTGGCCAACAATCCCGAGCGCCTGGGAAAATCGCTGAAAGCAGAAAAGGACGAAGGCGGAAACCTCAGGTATTTCGAGGCGCGGGACGCACTGTCCGAGGGGGAATTCGTCGCCGGCGAGCTGGAGCGCATATTGAAAGACGATTCACAGCAGACTTGTGCTGTTGAGTATCGCATGGTTGCTCAGTCCAGGGCCTTTGAGGAGGCGCTGCGAAGACGAGGCATACGTTACAGATTGGTGGGTGGATTCAGCTTCTACAAGCGGGCGGAGGTGCGAGAGGCGCTGGCCTACGTTCGCCTGTCGATGCACCCTGAGGATGATGTTTCGCTGCTGCGCGTTTTGAACGTGCCCCCGCGCGGCATCGGCAAGACGACGGTGGATGCGCTCCGCGAGACAGCGCGAATCGATGGAACGACTTTGTGGTCCACGATAGAAAAGTTTGTCTCCAGCGCATCGCCGGGCCGCGCGGTGACCCCGTTGCGGGCATTCCAGGAGCTCATCCGCAAGTTGCGGGCGGCACTCACCTCCAAAGAGCCTGCGGATTTTCTGCGCACGGTGCTTGAAGAATCCGGTTACATGGATATGCTCAAGGACCGCAACACGCCAGAAGATGTGACACGGGTGGAGAACCTGGAAGAACTTGTGCGTGCCGTTGCGGAAAGCATGGAGGCAGGCGAGACCTTTACTGATTTTCTGGATGCCGCCGCGCTCGTGAGCGATGCCGATCAATTCGAAGGCAAGCCGGGTGTGACGCTTATCACTCTACACAGCACCAAGGGCCTGGAATTCGATCACGTTTTCCTCACCGGGATGGAAGAAGGCATCTGCCCTCACAGCCGGGCCATAACCGAAGAAAAAGGAATCGAAGAGGAACGGCGTCTCGTCTACGTCGGCATGACTCGGGCCCGGCAGTCGCTCACCCTGACGCGCGCCGTGTACCGGCGCATCTTCGGCAATGAGCAGCAACTGCGCGCTTCTCTGCCGTCACGCTTTCTCGCGGAAATTCCGAGCGAACTGGTGGAAACGGTTCGCGGATCAATGGCGGAAATTGGCGAGACGCGCCGCTACGAACCTGACCCCGAGTATTCGTATTCTCCGGAAGAGTACCTGCGCCGCGTGCGCGGCCGATCGAAGCTGGCAGTAGCGGCTCCGCGCCGCCAGTCGACTCAGAGTTCCTTATGCCGTTCCGCTGCAAAGAGCGGCGGCGATGCCAATCCCATGCTGGGGCGTAAAGTTCGTCATCCGAGCTTCGGCGTCGGAACCATCGTCGGCGTCGAGGGCGATGACGAAGACCGCCGCGTATCCGTGAGCTTCCCCGGACGCGGCACGAAAAAGTTTATCGAGCGCTACGCGCAACTCGAACAAGCCTAACGTGCGGAATTTGCTCGCGCACGCGGATTTGCCGGCGGGTTGCGCCGCCGGTTGCGTGCCGGGGCGTCTCGGGGTACATTGAGGCGCGTTCATTCCTCAAAAGCGTACTGGTTAATTTCAGACTTCCGGTTTGCCCGGATGCGATCGGAGCGCATGGGTGGGATCACAACTCTTCCGCTGCAAAAGTATCGACCAACTAATCGCGGATTCTGAACATCCAGAAAGACGCCTGAAAAAGTCGCTGGGCTGGATTAGTCTCACGGCCCTCGGAATTGGCGCCATCATCGGCTCGGGCATATTCGTTCTCACCGGCACAGCTGCTGCCGGGGAGTATTTCCAAGCTCCCTCAATCTTGCACGCTCAGGTTCTCGACCTGATTGTGAATTTTCTGCGGGGTGGCGGAACAGCCAACGTTTTGATGCATGGCCGGCCTGCAGCCGGGCCCTCCATTGCGATTTCGTTCTTGCTTGTCGCCATCGCCTGTGGTTTCGCGGGACTGTGTTACGCCGAGTTGGCCTCCATGATTCCCATCGCGGGCAGCGCCTACACCTACTCGTATGCAACCCTGGGCGAAATCTTCGCATGGATTATCGGCTGGGACTTGATTTTGGAATACGTGGTGAGCAATGTCGTCGTGGCTATCGGGTTCAGCGCTTACACAAAAGCCCAGCTCACTTCTTTCGGGTTCGCGCTGCCCGACAAATGGTCTACGCCCGTCTGGGAATCCGGGCACTGGACCGGCTCGTATTTCAACATTCCGGGGTTCTTGATCATATTCATCCTCACCGTGCTGCTCGTTCGCGGCATTCGCGAATCGGCAGAGGCTAACAACGTGATGGTAGCGATCAAGATCGGCGCCATCTTGGTGTTCCTCGTGATAGGAGGGACGCTGGTGGACCCGAGCAACTGGAAACCGTTTGCTCCCTCGGGGTTCGGCGGAATCGTGACCGGTGGCGCGATCGTGTTCTTCACGTACATCGGGTTCGACTCGGTTTCGACCGCCGCCGAAGAAGCGAAAAACCCCCAGCGCGACTTACCCATCGGGATTATCCTTTCTCTAATCGTCTGCACGCTCCTGTATGTCGGTGTTAGCGTCGTTTTGTTGGGAATGATGAAGTACACCACGTTTGTCTCCGGGGATGCGGCACAGGCCCCCGTGGCTTACGCCCTGCAGGTTCTCGGAGCCAGCAGGTTCTCGCGTTCCGTAATTGTGATCGGCGCCCTGACCGGCATGATTTCTTCCTTGCTGGTCTTCCAATACGGCCAAGCGCGCATCTGGTATGCGATGTCACGAGATTGCCTTTTTCCAAAGATATTTTCCGCGGTACACCCGCGATTCAAAACGCCGCATTGGTCCACTTGGATCGCTGGTTTCGCGGTCGGTATTCCCGCTGGCATCTTCGCGATTAGTGACGCCGCTGATTTGTCGAACATTGGCACGCTTTTCGCATTCGTATTAGTTTCCCTAGGCGTGATCCTGCTCCGCCGTAGGCAGCCGGATCGCCCTCGGGGGTTCCGTGTTCCCTTAGTTCCGTGGTTCCCCCTGGCTTCGATCGTCCTATGCGGCGGTCTAATGACGGGTTTGACCGTGATTACTTGGCTTCGTTTCTTGATCTGGCTGGCAATCGGGCTGGTAATTTATTACTTCTATAGCCGCAAACGGAGCACGTTAAGAGCCGCAGACTAAGCATTGAGGTTTCGCGGAATGCAGCGATTGTCTTTTCACGATTCGTGGAGGCGGACGGGCATCGTCGTCATTTGCTTCGTTTTCTTTCTGTTGTCCCCGCAGAATTCGCGCGCTTGGGGAAGGAACGGTCACAGGCTGGTGGTAAACAAAGCCATCGACACCCTGCCTCAGGATATCCGGCCGTTTTTCGAATCCAACCTCGCCTTACTCTCGCAGCACGTTACCGATCCGCTAGATGCGATCCCCAAGTCTCCCGGGGAGCGGCATAACCATTTCATTCTTCTCGACAAATACGGACGATTCCCGTTCGAAGCCCTTCCGCGCAGCTATAAAGCTGCGGTAACTAAATTCGGCAAAGCGAAACTGGATGCCAACGGCCTGCTTCCCTGGCAGATCGGCGTGTACAGCGAGAAGCTGACCGAGGCGATGAGGGCCGGGAAGTGGGAAGAGGCAAGACTGGACGCAGCCATCCTGGCGAATTATGTCGCCGAGGCGCACGATCCTTTCAACACCACGGATAATTTCGACGGACGCCTGAGCGCGCAGCCAGGAGTCAACGAGCGCTTCGGGACCACGCTGATCGACCGCTATTCGTCTTTTTTCCCCATGCGCCCCAACGACGCCATTTTCATCAACGACCCCACGGATCGCGCTTTCGAGGCCTGCCTCAGCTCGCACAGCTGGCTGGAGACCATTCTTCTCGCCGACCGCCACGCGCGCCGTGGGGAGAACTCCTTCAACGACGAGTATTACGACCGCTTCTACAATCAGGCCGCGGCGATTTTGATTCGCCAGCTCTCCGACGCGGCAACCGATGTGGGCTCTTTCTGGCTTACGGCGTGGAAAAACGCCGGCCGGCCGCAATTGCCGCACTGATCTTTCACGCATGACGCCGCTCTTGCTCTCCACCCGGATTGCTTCCCTGCCCAAGGCCGAGCTGCACCTTCATCTCGAAGGCTCCATCCAGCCCGCAACCGTCTGCGCGCTGACGGCCCGTCACGGCGTCGTCATGACCGAGGAGGAAGTACGCCAGCATTACGCCTACCGTGACTTCCCCGAATTCATCGAGGCCTTCAAATGGGTCACCCTGTTTTTGCGCGAACCTCAGGACTATGCGCTCATCGCCCGCGACCTTGCCGAACATTTGCTCACCCAATGCGTGGTTTATACGGAAGTAACCCTGTCCATCGGTGTGATGCTCCTGAGAAAGCAGCGGCCGGAAGCAAATTTCGAAGCCCTCCTCCGCGCCACCGAGCCATTCGAAAGCCGCGGGCTCCGGTTCCGGTGGGTCTTCGATGCGGCGCGCCAATTCGGCGCGGACGCGGCGATGGAAGTGGTCGAATACGCAGAGCGCTGCGATTCGAAAGCCATCGTGGCCTTCGGCATCGGCGGCGATGAACTCAGCGTCCCGACCGAGGAATTTCGTCCTATGTACGACCGCGCCGCTCAAATAGGTCTGCACCGGTTGATGCACGCGGGCGAAGTCGGCGGCCCGGAGAAAATTCGCGAAGCCATCGAATTACTGGGTGCGGAGCGCATCGGTCACGGAATCGCCGCAATCCACGATCCGGGGTTAATGGATTTGCTCGCGGAGCGAAAGATCCCCCTCGAGATTTGTCCCGCTAGCAATATAAAAACTGCCGCCCTCGCCAAGCAGCTCCGCCGCGAAGACGCACGAATCGAAGATCATCCACTCCCCAAACTCCTGCGCCACGGGATACCCGTCGTACTCTCCACCGATGACCCGGCCATGTTTCACACCACGCTTTACGAAGAGTATGTGAACGCCGCGCGCATGGGTTTACAGGAAGATGAGCTGACCCGCATCGTCGAGATGGGTTTCGAACACGCCTTCCTGCCGGCTAGCGAGAGACGCGGAGCCTGAGGCCGTCCGCGGCAGTGTTATACTGACGCCATGAAAGCACACGTCTGGGTAATGCCAAAGCGTACGGTACTCGATCCACAGGGGCAGACGATCCAGCATGCGCTCTCCGGGCTCGGCTACTCCGCTGTGCGCGACGTCCGCCAGGGAAAATTCTTCGTTTTGCATCTCGATGGCTGGAGCCGCGACGAAGCGCAGAAACAGCTCGAGCACATTTCGAAAGAAGTGCTCACGAACACCGTCATCGAAGAATACCGCTTTGAGATCGTGGACTGAGCCGCGGCTCACTTTGATCCCAGCGACATTCTCATGCCCGAGGAACGACTGACCACGGCAGGCTCGGACTTCCAGCCGTCACCTGATTCGCGGCACGCTCCCTGGGATTCAACTTGTTAACACCGCCAGCGTGTTACGCTGCTAGAAACCCTCTGAGGAGACTCCGCGCATGTGCGGAATAGTCGGCTATATTGGGCCCAAAAAAGTGGTGCCCGTCATCATTGAAGGCCTGCGCAAACTCGAGTACCGCGGCTACGATTCTGCGGGCATTGCGGTCGTGCCGCAGTCCGGCAAGGTGGAAATCCGCCGCGCCCCGGGCAAGCTTCGCAATCTCGAAGAGGTCATCGCCAAGTCCCCGCTGGATGGGACCTACGGCATTGGCCACACGCGCTGGGCCACCCACGGCCGCCCCACCGAAGAAAATGCCCACCCGCATCGCGACTGCACCGGCCAAATCGTCGTGGTACATAACGGAATCATCGAAAATTACCTCGAGCTGAAGGAAAAACTGCAAAAGGAGGGCCACAAGTTCGCCACCGAAACCGACACCGAGATTGTGGCGCACCTGGTGGAAAAGAATTCGCAGGGCGGCGTTCCGCTCGAGGAAGCGGTGCGCCGGTCGTTGAAGGAACTGCGCGGCATCTACGCGCTGGTTTTCCTCTCCGCGAATGACCCTCAGAAGATTGTAGCGGCGCGCCTGGGCCCACCGTCGGTGATCGGACTCGGAGATGGAGAATATTTCGTCGCCAGCGACATTCCTGCCCTGCTCCAGCATACGCGCGAAATGTTTTTTCTTGCGGACGGCGACATTGCCGTTCTCACGGCAAAAGGCGTGCGTGTGATGGACCACGACGGCCGCCCCGTCGAACGCCCCGCGCACCACGTAGCCTGGGACCCCATCATGGCGGAAAAGGGCGGCTACAAGCACTTCATGCAGAAGGAAATTTTCGAGCAGCCGCGCGCCGTGCGCGACACCTTGCTCGGCCGCATCTCGCAGGACACCGGAAAAATCTTCCTGGATGAAATGGGCATCACGGAAAAGCAGTTCCGCGAATTTCAGCAGGTGCGCATCGTCGCCTGCGGCACGAGCTGGCACGCCGGGCTGGCCGCAAAATTCATGATTGAGCGCCTTGCCCGTCTTCCGGTCGAAGTCGATTACGGAAGCGAATTCCGCTATCGCGACCCTCTTGTGGATTCGAAAACGCTGACCGTGTGCATCAGCCAATCCGGCGAAACCGCGGACACGCTGGCGGCCCAGCGCGAAGCGAAACTCAAGGGCTCGCCCTCGCTGGCGATCTGCAATGTGTTCGGTTCTATGATCACTCGGGAAGCCAACGGCACCATTCCCACGCACGCCGGGCCGGAGATCGGCGTGGCTTCCACCAAGGCTTTCACTTCGCAATTGACCGCGCTGCTTCTGCTCGCTTCCTACCTCGGCCAGGTTCGCGCCAGGCTGTCCGGAGACGCCGCCAGAAAGCTGATGCAGGAATTCACCCGCATCCCCCACAAAATGGAAACCGTTCTGCAAGTGGATGAGTCGGGATTCTACGAAACCCTGGCGCGGCAGTTCTTTCGCCATACCGATTTTCTATATCTTGGCAGGGGCATCCACTACCCTATAGCGCTCGAAGGCGCGCTGAAGCTCAAGGAAATCTCCTACATTCATGCCGAAGGTTATCCCGCTGGCGAGATGAAGCACGGTCCCAACGCGCTGATCGACGAAAATCTGCCGGTCGTGGTTTTGGCGACCCGCGACGAATCCGACCCCGGCGCAATGACGCGCTACGAGAAAAGTGTTTCGAACATCAAGGAAGTCAAGGCCCGCGACGGCATCGTCATCTCCATCGTCACAGCGGGAGATCATCTTGCGAGCGAAGCCTCCGATCACATCATCGAACTCCCGCCCGCGCCGGAGTTGCTCGTGCCTTTGCTGGAAATCATTCCTCTCCAATTGTTCGCTTATCACATCGCCGTGCGCCGCGGTTGTGATGTCGACCAGCCGCGCAACCTCGCCAAGTCCGTCACCGTAGAGTAGCCGGGCCGGTTTCCGCTACTATAGGAACATGCTTCGTTATTTTCGGGCGTGTCTCGGCGCCCCATTGCTTCTCCTACTGCCGTCCGGGTTCCCTGTGTCGGCGCAGGCTCCGGACGCTGCGGCCGCGCCTTTGCGCGAAGTCCACGCCGACGGCGAAAAACTCCTCACCGAAGCCCAGGTCATCGCCATCACCGGCTTGATCCCAGGCGCCCACATCGGCCGGAATGATTTGCAGGCCGCTGCCGACAAGCTCGTCCAAAGCGGGCTATTCGCCAAAGTAAGTTACAACTTCCAGACGAAGGTCGCCGGCGTCCTGATCACCTTTCACGTGGAAGAATCACCTCGCATTCCCGTCTACTTTGACAACATTCCCTGGTTCGCGGATTCGGCGCTGGGCGATGCCATCCGCAATAAGCTTTCTTTTTTCGATGGAACGCTGCCGGAAGCAGGAGCGTCGGTAGATCAGGCCGCTGAAGCGGTGAAGGAGTTGCTCCTTTCGCGCGGACTGCAAGGTTCGCTCGAGCACACGGTTATCGCGAATCCGAATGGCGAAGGCAACGTGCAGGAAATTCGCATCGATGGCGCCGCACTCCAAATCGCCAGGCTGGAATTCAGCGATCCCTCCCTTCTAGCCTCCAAAGCCGTTCAACATCACCTGTCCGAGATAGTGGGAAAGCCCTATTCGCGAATGACTATTGATCTCTTTCTCTCCGAAGCGATAAGGCCCCTTTATCTGCAGCAGGGATTCCTGCGCGCGAAGCTCGGACCGCCGGAGGTCCGCTTGACCGGCGTTCCCAGTCAGAAGCTGCCCTCGCAAATTCCCGTCTATGTTCCCGTGGCGCCGGGCAACATTTATCGATGGAAGGAAGTCCATTGGGCGGGAAACACGCTGGTTTCGGAATTCGCCCTGAGCGGACTGCTTGGGATCAAGCCCGGCGAGGTCGCCGATGGCATGAAGATCGAAGCGGGATGGGAAAGCGCTCGCGAAGAGTACGCCCATCGCGGGTACCTCGAGGCAAAACTCGGCCCGGTTCCGGCGTATGACGATCAGGCGCACACCGTTTCCTATTCGGTGAGCATTCAAGAGGGACCGCAATACCGCTTCGGCAAAATGATCCTCACCGGAATTTCCCCCGCTGCGGAGCGCAAGCTGCAAGCCGCCTGGCCGATCGCCGCCGGTGAAACCTTCGACAAAGCCAAGTTCGAGGAACTTCTGGCAAAGCTGCAAACGCACCAGGAACAGGTGTTCGGTGAGTTGCCGGTGCATTACGAGAATGTCGGCCATTGGCTGCAAACGGATGCCGGCAAGGGCACGGTGGATGTGCTTCTGGATTTCAAGTGAC
>WNFB01006848.1_pt1 | contig 10219 bp, 14 predicted proteins | sample 5400501 | NCBI WGS metagenome assembly WNFB01 (sample SAMN13153341, study PRJNA577476) | soil metagenome | isolation source: 200 cm saprolite under Douglas fir tree site 2 hole 1 | place: USA:California | collected 2015-04-18 | reverse complement strand
GCGAAGCTCAGACTCTTGGGCTGTTTCTCCTTGTTGACGAAGGAGGATATCCTGGTCAGGACCTTCGCGGCCACAATGTACCTGTTGGTCCCTGAGTAGATCTCCTCGCTCTTCTCGTCAAGGTACTCGATCATTCCTGCGATGTCGACGAACTCTGGGAGCGGAATGAGTCTCTTCTTGTCGGGGTCGTTGAAGACATAGGTCCCCGCACCGCAGGCGAAGTGTATCGAAAGCTCGTACTGCTCCTTCTTAGTGAAGGCTTCAATGAAACCAGTCACCGGGGAGCACGAGGGGACCGGGAACCAGCCGTCCTTTGAAATCTCGCCGTTGGTCTGTTCCTCTATCCTCTCGATGCAGTCCGGAATCGTAATCCTGTACTTCGCCCTCTCAGTCTTCGTCAGTCTCCCAGTAAGCGAGACGGGCTGGAAGTTAACCGCGTGGACGGTGTCCAAGTTCTTCTGCCCAAAGCGGATGATATCACCAAGCTCGTGGTCGTTAATCGATTTTATGACGGTCGGGACGAGGACGACTCCGACTCCGACCTTGCGGCAGGCATCAATGGCGTACGGCGCCTCCCAGTGGTTCTTCGGGTTGGTCCTGGGCGTAGTTCCGTCGAAGCTCATGTAGAGGTTTGAAACCCCTGCTTCCTTCAGACGCTTTGCCAGCCCTGGGTTAAGGGCAAGGTTGATCCCGTTGGTGTTAAGCTGGATGTGGTCGACTCCTTCTTCCTTCAATATCCTGATGATGGTGGGCAGGTCTTCCCTGATGGTTGGCTCGCCGCCAGTGATCTGTACTGAATTGCCTGCAACAGGCCTTTCAGATTTCAGAGTGCGGCCCATCTCCCTGATCTGGTCAAGGGTCGGCTCGTAGACGTAGGCCCCTTCGAGCCCTTTCTTGACATAGAAGAAGCAGTACCAGCAGGTCAGGTCACATCTGTTCGTGACGATGATGTTGGAGAGGCCCGTGTGCGAAAGGTGATTCGAGCAGAGGCCGCAGTTCGCGGGACATGAACAGACGTCGAGCGGGACGTTGGCAGCGTGCGTCCCCTTACCGTCCTTCCAGTAGCGTGAAAACTTACTATACATCGCATAGGATCCGAAGTACAGTTCTTCCGTTTCTCCGTGTTCGGGGCAGGTCTTTGTCATCCAGACCTTATTGTCTCTCTCGAAGACTATCGCTGGTAGTATCCTATTGCAGTCAGGACATATTGACTGAGTCTGGCGGATGAAATTCCCCTTTGAAACTTCCTTCTTGAGTTCTAGACTTACGTCTGCGATTTGAGCCATTAGACTTGCCTTAGACTGCGGCTTATCCGAGTGCGCATATAAGCATTTTAACTTTACAGAGGGTGAAAGGTTAAGTCTGAGTGGTCTGTTTCACAGAGCTAGATTGCTCCTCCGCTCCAGGAATCCCGATCACTTTGCGGGCAGGAGTTACCACCAGGAGGGTCCCGCAGGTCTTGCATTTGTAGAAAGAGTTGACGCCCTCGTCGGTCTTTTGGTCCCCGACGTACTCCAGAGTTTCGTGTTTGCAGGGAGGCATCGGGGAGCAGCAGCCGGGGTGCAGATTTACGCTTTTGGCTTGCAGACCCGGATAGGAGGGGTTCGACCCTGAGCCTGGGCGAGCGGGCTTCTGCCTCGCTTCAGGCCCTTGGGCTCACCGGGAGCGAAATCAAAGCGTACGTCGCCCTCCTGAAAGGAGGGACAATGACGGCCAGTGAAGTCAGCAGGGAAGCGAGGATTCCCTACTCGAAGGTCTACGACGCGCTCGAATCTCTTCACGAACGCGGATGGGTGGAGGAGCAGAAGAGCAGGCCGATTGTGTACACGGCCAAGCCCCCCGACACAGCGTTGGAGGAACTGAAGTCTAGGCAAGAGACGGAGCGGAGGGAGAAGGAGCAGGTCGCGCTGGAGGAACTGATGGGAATCTATGTGAGCAGGGGCGAACAAGAGAAGCCTGACATCTGGATCATGCGAGGCACGAACGAGATCCTTTCCAGGGTGAAGAACTTGCTCCTCAATTGCAGAGCGGAGCTTCTGATAGCATTGCCACCCCAGCTTCTGCCATTTACCGACAGGATCGACCCGTTGATGGCTGCGCTGAAAGAGAAGGGAGTCAAGAGCCTCATACTCACCTCGCCGGAGCTGCCTCCCAGCGCTGCAGACAAATTCGCGAGGTACGCGGAAATCAGAACCAGGAAGACGATGTATGGCGGGGGATTGATCTCAGACTCGCGCGAGGTGGTCCTTCTCCTGGGAGGAGGAGAGCAGGGGACGCTCCCACTCGCCATCTGGGCGTCCCACCACGGGTTGGCAAGCTTCGCCAAGGACTACTTCGAGTTTCTGTGGAACTCCCCGGGGACTTCCAAACTTTGAAACCTAATCGGGGGCCCGATGTCAAGGACGAGGCCGCGGTAGTCAAAAGCCTGGGAGCTGAGGCAGGTCTTTCTCAGGAAGACGCTCTGCTATACATTAAGCTCCTGCGATTGGGGCAGTTTCCCGCATCTGAGGCTGCATTGGCCTCGAATCTGTTGGACAGAGGGATGGCAATAGTTTCGGGGGACGGAAAAAGGGTGATACCAGTGCACCCGAGGTTGGGCATAGCCAACTATTACAGAACCTGGAGAGAGAACATGGTCAGGGAGATTAATGAAAGGAGGATGCGAATCGACAAGCTGATACTAGAGCTGATTCCTGTCTACGAGGCCGCAATGGAGAAAAGAAAACTGAACACCTGACCCTAGCAGATTTTGCGGCGAGAAATAGGATAGATTTCTATCTTCGGTGGGCCGTTATTAGTACTCCATCCATGTGATTCTGAACGTCGACGAAGGCCCTAGATTCGAATCGATTCAGGACACAGCCCCTAGTTGAGAGGTGGGCACCTCTTTACTCGGAACCTTACAAGACCTACTCTTGTTGGGAACAAATAGCCGGGTATTTCGATGGTGATGGTAGCGTGTCGATTTTCGTTGGGAAGTTCACCATTGCGTTCTATCTAGACTGGTCAGACCAGTGTCGAGAACAACTTGAGCAGATTGCCGCCTTCTTGAGATCTCAGGGGATTCGAGTCGGTGTTGTCAGAAAGCAGTCGAATTCAGCCGCTTTTGGTTTCAGGATTGGGGATGGCAAATCTGTGATTGAAATCGCCGAGCGGATAACGCCATTTTGCTTCAAGAAGAGGAAAGAGCTATTGACCTTGCTAGAATACCGTAAGCTCGATCTAATAACAGGTTCTGAAGTCCAACATCGCTTCGAGCAGCTTGTAAATGTGGGAATGCGCGAGCGGCATGGAAACAGGTCCTTCAGGCCCATGCCGTGGACGTACAGTGTGGGTTATCACCTTTCAAGGAAGAGTATAGGACTACTTTCTCACAGGTATCGACTCTTCCAAGCGCTAAGCGAAGCCCAGAAACAGGAGGCCATGGAGAGACACAACGTTTTTGGGGAGTCAATAAGCGCGCTCGCAAGATCGTATGGAATCTCACGTTCTGCAATGTGGAGGTTGCTGAGAAATGAATGAGGCTTCAAAATGCGCTCATGAAGATATCGTGTTTATGGGGATGGTTAACGTAAACAGGGACAATTACCTTCAGGGTACGGTGGACGTCTGGCGGTGCAGGGGTTGCAAGAGGCTCTTCTGCGACGATAAGAGGTACGGCGAACCCCTCAAAGCCAGCGTTGGCTTCGAGTCAATACCAGACGACGAGGAGTGGGCGGTGCTCACTTGCACGACGCTGAAGGAGGTCTACATGAACAGCCTCGGTGTCAAGTCAGGGAAGAAAATCACCCACGCATGCAGGAGCGGCGAGGTCCACGAATTCGTTGTTGGAGAGGACCTCTCGCTTTCGCCGCCTGTGGCGAACCCTATCCATCGGCTGTATCTTGTCAAAGATAATGTCAACAAGAACATCGAGGCCGGGTACTATAGGCTGTCCATGGCGAAATGACGTCGGTCACGAGGAGAGTCGCCGGTGTGCTATCGATACTTGAATCGGCATGGGTGACTTATACACAACTCGTCGCTGCTCAACCGGTTTGTTCATTCAATCTTTGCAATGGGTCACAATTCAGCCCGGTGTATTCTCCCGCGTTGATAGTGTTGGCGGTGATCCTCATTGTCGACGGGATTCTTGCAATCTGGGGGTCCCGGGTCGCTTATCCGGCCGGAGTATTGCTCTCAGCGATTCTCCTTCTTGCCATGGGATATTCTGCCTGGGTTCAGAGCGGCTACACATACCTCGTCAACTGGTACTACCAAGACCTAGTGGGCGCCGTGTTGGCCACAACCGCACTCGTTGCGAACTTGGTTGCCTGGAGGACCAAGAACATACTCTCAGAACAGGCCAACCCGATGAACCTGCCCGTGTTTGGCTAAACGCGGAAGTTGGAGAACTTCTTTTTCTCCAATATGCTTTGCACATTGGCTCGCAACGCAATAAGGTCGATTCCTGCATATTTTGGTGAAGGGAAATCGAGCTGCTTGGCCGCCCTCCTGAGGACGCTCAGCCCTATTTCTTCCTCCCCTTTCTGGTGATGGACGAAGGCGGCGCACACAAGGATGATTCCTTGGAGAAGACGCTTTTCGCTTCCTTGCTTGATCCTCCAGACGTTTTCGAGGACCTCGTGGCATTCCCAATACCGCTCCGCATTGAAGAAATCTCTGCTTTCTGCGAAGAGCTGAGCCTCTGGCTCGTGTGTTGGAGCATTGTTCAGGTCTCGGACAAACTCTGTCTTGAAGACGGGGCTTACAGCCGCTAGGAACAGTTTGAAATCTGCCTCGGTCGCGCAGAAGATATCGAGCTCAAGGGCGCCGTAGGAGGTCCATTTCGGGTTTCGAGCGTCTGCCCCCAGCGAGCGGCCTAGTGCCCGAACTGAAGTCAGCATCCTGTCCTTCGGGAGGCCGGACTCCGCGAACCTCACAAGAAAGCGCATGGTAGGAAGGCGAAACTTCTGAATGCTTTAATCTTGAGCCGACCTCGCGGGCCTCGTGGGTGATGACCGGATTAGCCAGATTGAACCCAATGAGAAAGATCTTGAGTAGGAGAACCCACACTTCCGGCGATGTGAAGCCCTGCTAATCGGGAATTGGTTTATAACCTGTTGAACATTCGCGGGCTCAAGGCGACGTCGATGGTGGAAATCGACCTGACTTGTAATCTGGAGGGCTTTCGGAGGTTCTTGATTAACAGCACTTGCAGGAGTTTCATCCCTGAATCCTACCTGCGAGACCCAGAAGTATTCCCGGAAAAACAAGGTGACCAGGGGTCGATCTACGTTGAGGCGGTCGACAAGGTGGACCTCAAGAAGATCAGGGACGTGACGTTCATCAACGCCAGGGACGTCCTGGGCATAATCTACACCTCAAAGACCGGGAACACCAAGCTCAAGTGGAGAGAGCTCAGAGGGAGGATAGGCCGGATGTCGGGGACGGCGTCTGCAAATTCCTTAGTGAATCTTTCGATGGCGCGGATAATTTCGCCGGAGGATGTGGAGGTGATAATGGCCAATCAGCCCCAGGCCGAGGAGCAGCAGAATCCCGAGCAGACTTCAGAAGGGCAGGCGCCGCCCCCTACAGACGTGCCCCAAGAGTAGCCGTTTACAAACAGAAATTCCTCCGCAAACCCCTGCGCTGAGTTTATACACGTGCGCCCGGCGGTTCCGATTCATGGGAAAGGTGAAGGTGAGCAGGATAAGCGGGGTAACCGACCCCCTAACTGGGCTTCCTGCCAAGCAGATTGAGCTTGTTGAGGTCCGAGACGCCCGGAGGCCCGAATTGTTCCCGGCGAGCGACGAAGGTAGGGTCGTCCAGGGAATGGTTTCCCAGCTCCAGTCTATGGGGCTGATGCCCCAGATTCGGGAACTCGGATACTCTAAGATCATCATGACGCTTACGGAATCTGAGTACGATATGCTCGGAATGAGGCTGGACGTCAACGAGATCTACGACCTGGACATCCGCAATGGGTCCATCACCCTGAAGAAGGTCACCGAAGGGACATAGCCCACAGACGAAAGGGAAAGGTCAACGAAGATGAAAGACACGGTGACAGTCGGCGACAAAGCTCCTGATTTTGCCCTTGAGGCCCAGGACGGGCACATCATAGCCCTGCACGACTTCATTGGGTCCAAGAACGTCGTACTCTACTTTTACCCCAAGGACTTCACTCCTGGGTGCAGGGCAGAAACAAAGAGTTTCAGCGAGAACTACGACGCATTGTTGGCCATGGGAGCGGAAGTGCTGGGGATAAGCTCCGATTCTGCTGACAGTCACAGTGACTTCGCTCGGGAATGCGGAGCTACCTTCCCAATGCTTGCCGACAAGGGCGGCAGGGTCCGCGAGTCCTACGGAGTCAAGTCGTCACTCGGGCTGGCCCCGGGGAGGGTTACATTCGTGATCGACAGGGGAGGTATCGTCAGACACGTATTCTCGTCTCAACTGAGACCAAGGCAACATGTCTCGGAGGCAATGGAAGCTTTGAGGGCCCTTCTCCATAGCTGATATCTCAGATTTTCAGCGATTGGTCAAGAAGATTCTTTGGCCAGGGCCAATAGCCAAGAGAACGATAGGGGACACAGTTGCAGGAGGTCGTCGAATTGAGTTTCGGGTTGAAGAGGATAAGCTCGGCCACGTACTATACCCAACGGTCAGGGATCTCCTTCGCTAGGATGCTCCTTTTCACGACTATTGTCAAGGTGAGCACGGACAAGCTCCTCCTCTCGGAAGAGGCCGTGCGGGTCTTGAATCAGAGAGAATAGGAGCCGCCTCCGCGGCCCAACTTTATCAAAGCCCCATAAGAAGACGGACGATCAATTTGAAGGGGAGATAAGGGCGTGACAATCAAAATCGTGGGGCTGGGAGATTCAACCACGGCCGGAACACCAGGATTTCTTTCACCACTCGAGTCTCCGCCCAACGGGGTTGGGGACGAGAAGAGCCAGTACTCATACTGGCTCATGCAAGGCCATAAGGACTGGAACGTTCTCAATCGGGGCGTAAATGGGGAACGTTCGGATCAAATCCTCCGAAGGTTCGCGAGAGACGTTCTCCAGGAGGAGCCAAGGATCGTGGTCGTCCTTGCGGGGGTCAATGACATTTACCAGGGTTTTGAGGCTAATTTCACGATTCGGAACCTCTCCAAGATGTATTCCATGAGCCTTCAGGCCGGCATAGTTCCCATTTCGTGCACAATCCTCCCGTATAACAATATGGGGAGAAAGGAAATCTTGGTCAGGAAGGAATTGAACGGTTGGATAGAATCTGAAGCCACCAGGCTGAAGATTCCTCTCAGTGATACGGCCGCCGCAGTTTCTGATCCCCACAACAGCGAAAGGCTCGCGGGTTCTCCTGATGGGCATCACCCAGATGTGGCCGGCTACAGGAAGATGGCAGACGCTATTGGGAAGACCCTCGAAGAATCTCTGAGGTTCTCTTAACATGGTGCGGCCTCCGGGATTCGGACCCGGGCGAACGGCCTTCTCGGCAGGTATGCCATTGGGAAGCCGCTATCCTAACCACTGGATCAAGGCCGCACATGAAACGCAAGACCCGAAGCGACCGATATAAATCAGATTCAACTTCATAATCCTTCAATCATGGCGGGCATTAAATAACGGACCCACCTTTTCCTACGTGGACCTAAAAACTGTAGGCACTCTTCTCTATTGGTGTGAGGGAAGTAAGAGAGAAAGAGATCGTCGAGTTGAATTTGTGAATTCGGACCCAAGGATGATTGGGATTTTCATTAAATATCTTCGCTCAAAGAAAATTGATGAGAAACGAATCAGAATCAGGATGATGTTGCATCGACAGGACGACGAATTGAAGTGTAGGGATTACTTGAAGGCAGTGACCGCCCTTAAGGATTCAAGTTTCCTCGCGACGGTTGTCAAAGAAACAAGCCTAGTGAAGCATCCACTGCCGCATGGTACTGTCGCAATTCGACATAATTCCGTCGGCTTGCTGCGACAGATTAACAGCGATATCCTAGAGCTTGTGGAATCAATCTCTCAAGCTCTAATCCCGCACGCCGCGCCTTTGTCTGATGAAACTGGGCAGACAATGCTCCAATCAGCTTAAACGAAGCGACTCTAAGCTCGCGCTAGTTTGACCCGGCAATTGCTTTCCAAACTTGCCCCCAGGTTGCGGCGATTGGATGAAGGAGGTTACGAGAGGGTGTACAGATCAGGGGGGCATTGGAGCAAGACAAGCCTTCATCAATTGGTGGCGGACCTGCTGGATTCCCTCAACGTCAACTACAAAGAGAACGTCAAGGTCCCGGGGGCTGAGACCCTCGTCTCTGACTTTCTGGTAAACGGGACTTGGGTATTCATCGAGAGGGAACATGGGGAAAAGCAACGAAGAAATCTGGAATCGATTAAAGGAAATTCCGTAATCATCAAGAGGGATTCGCTCAGAAGCGACAGATTCGACCACGGCATCAGAATCCTTGGAATTGGCGAAGAGGGAGGCCTTCAGACCATATTCTTGGATGACCCATCCTTCAACTTTGACTACGCTCATATCCTCCCCAAGACAGAGAAGTGCTCAGTCATGCATGGGCACACTTCCAGCGTGCTCGTGGAGGTCATCGGACGTCCCATCGAAGGGATGGTAGTCGATTTCGGAGAGGCTAAGAGAATTGTAAGGGAGGCAGTCCGAAGCCTGGACCACAAGCTCTTCATTGATGAGAAGTACGTGACTCAAATGGACCCCGGCAGCGTGACCTTGAGATTCAAGACGGTCTACGGCGATTTCGCAATCAAAGCACCGAAGGGCACAACGGTGATGATGAAAGGGGAAGCGACGGTCGAGAACCTTGCCAAGGAAGTATTGGACAGGATAACTCCAGGAATGCCCAAGAACGTCACAGCCGTCGGTGTCTACGTCTATGAAGGGCTCAACAAGGGGAGCCATGTTCTCGCGAAGCTACACCAGGACGGTGCGCGGAGCAGACGAAAGAAGCGATAGTGCTTCTTTCGGGCGGCATAGATTCTGCGACTTGCCTGTACTCGCTCAAGGACGAGTATGACATAATGGCCCTTACCTTCGAGTACAACGACATCGCCAGTAAGGAGATAGACTCGGCGAAGGCCATCGCCACAAAAGCAGGCGTGGTTGAGCACAGGATTTTCCGACTCCCCGACCTTAGAGAGGCAGGAGACATTCCGGGTGACAAGTTCGAGGGCCTCCCACCGACCTACATACCTTTGAGAAACAGTATCTTTTACTCCGTCGCCGGCTCCTATGCGGAAGAGAAGCGGGTCCCCATCATAGTCGGCGGACACAACAAAGACGACGCGAAAGTGTTCAGGGACGTGAGTGGCTCATTCTTCGAGGCTCTTGAGAGGACGCTCTGGTCGGGCTCCACCATCCTCAACCGACAGAGGACAAGGATCCGAAGGCCGCTGAGCAGCAAGTCGAAGGTGCAGGTCGTGAAACTGGGGGCCGCCCTTGGGGTACCGTTCGAACTTACATGGAGCTGCCACAGGACGGGGATGAAACATTGCTGGAAATGCGCTGGTTGTCTTTCACGGATTGAATCCTTCAAAGGGGCAGGTCTACATGACCCCGTTGCACGTTTCAGCCAAACGAAAGTTACTTAAAGAATCGGAAAATCCGCTTCTCTTCTTGCCCTCTACGAACCGAGACATCACGGACACCCTCGAGTACATCGATGCGACTGCCGACGTCCAATCGGAGGCCTCAGGGCTCCCTGTCGATGCCGGTGTCACTAGCCTCAGAGTCATGAGCAGCACGGGGAACATCAGGATGCCAGTCGATCTTTCGATTCAGACTTCGACTGGTTTGCACAGGGGGGTGCACATGAGCAGGCTGGTGAAGGCGGCCAACCGAAGGAGTCCCAAAGGTATGGAGCAGTGGTTGAGGTTGATCTGTTCAGAGGTCAACAGGACGCAACCTGGCTCCAGCGTGACAGCCACTTTCGAACTCCCCTACGACGACCAGTTCGCCAAGGTCACAATGCGATCGACGGCGCGGGGTGCGGTCACCTACAGATATGTCATTGATGGGATGACGGCCTGCCCCTGTTCAAAGAAGATGATCGGGATAGGCCACATGCAGAGAGCGCAGATGACTGTCGTGTTGAAGAGCGAGAAGGCGCTTAACTCCCTCGACGTGGTGGGTCGGATTGCCGAATGCTTCTCTGCTTCGCCCAAAGAGGAAATGAAGAGGCTGGAGGAGGCGAAGAAGATCCTGG
>WNFB01006847.1_pt1 | contig 10219 bp, 11 predicted proteins | sample 5400501 | NCBI WGS metagenome assembly WNFB01 (sample SAMN13153341, study PRJNA577476) | soil metagenome | isolation source: 200 cm saprolite under Douglas fir tree site 2 hole 1 | place: USA:California | collected 2015-04-18 | reverse complement strand
CACGGTCATATTTTGCGGGGCGGCAGCGTGGACGGTGAAGTGTTTTTCCGTCTGCCGCCACACCAGCATCTTGTTCGGAACCGGTGCTCCCGTGTTGTCGCTGACGCGGAGCAGGCTTTTGTTCAACTCGTAGGCGTCGGCTCCGGCCGGGACGTATTCGTCAGCGCCCTCGTAGCCGGCGCCGTTGGCGACAGCATCGCTCATCTCACGGATATCGTCGGCCGTGTCCCACCAAGGAGGCTGGATGCGATAGCCGGCGAGAATAACCGCGGCCAGCAGAACGGCAGACGCCAACAACCGCGAGGTCCAGCGTTTGGCGGCCATGGTCAGAAGCATTGCCAATGTGGCGTTCAGACACAGCAGCCAGCGGAAGGGAAACTGCATGAAGCGGAGTTTGGGCAAGTGCTGCCAGAGCAAATTGCTTACCGAAAGCAAGAGGACCGTACTAGCGGCGGCCCAGGCGGAGAGCAGCATCCACGGGCTTTGGTCAGCGGCTGTTCCTAGGCGTTTCTTCGGCGAGCGGCGGGAAATCCAAATCGCCAACGCGAGGACGACGATTTCGGCGAGCGCAATGGTCGAAACCAGACGGTTGAAGCGGTTGTGATCGGGATCGGCGATGGTGGTGAAAAGAAAATTATCCTGCGGCCGGACTCCCGGCGACAGCACCTCACCGACGTAGATCCATCGCTGTTCGTAGATTGCCGGGAGCAGATAGAACGAGGCCAGGCCGGCTCCCAGGAGCATCGCCAGCGCCGTCCGGACGAGGGGACGCCAGACCGCCGGACCCCATGGTCGTTCATGCCAAACTCCTCGCGCGGCCAAGAGCAACGCCAGACCGGCCGTCGAGTAGTGGATCATCACGGCTGCGGGGACGTTCGTCAACCAGCCGGCGGCCAGTGTGAGACTCAACCACAGCCTCGGGCGAAAGCTATGCTCGCCAGGCAGACTGCAGTTGGCCTCAGCGGCTAAAGCCGACGCTTTCGCCGGACGTATAGCACGACTGAAGTCGTGCCCTTCCCAAAACCCGCCTAACTTGCGAGTTGCGCCGCCGGTTCCAGAATCGCTTCGGCGAAACGCGGGCTCCTGGAGCCGCAGAAGACAAAGCAGCAGAAGCGGCAACAGTGGCGCGGCCAGCAGTTCGGCGTAGGCGCTGCGCCAATAGACGATCAACAAGTGGTAGGGATTCAGCGCATAGAACACGGCGGCAAACAACGCGTCGGGGACCGGGAGCCACTCGCGAGCGAGCCGGTACATGGCCGCTCCGGCAAGCATGAGCGCAATCCAGCAATACGCGCCCGGCACCATCTTCCAGGGCAGAGCGGCACCGAGCACGGCGCCCAGGGTCCACGAAGCGGGCGGATAAAAAAGGAAGCGAGGCTCGCCGTATCCCCATTGCGCCAGCGCCGCCCAGCGCGGATAGGCGATGCCGTCCTTCCATTGGCCGAGCACTTCCATCCAGTTAAAGACATGAAACTCGAAATCGTGTCCGGAGGGACTACCCCACCAGAAAAACGGAGCGATGGCCAGCAGACAGGCGCCAGCCAATAGCAACGCACGCGAGATCGGATTTCTGGGCAAATGGCCTTTAGCTTACCTGAAGCCCCTGATTTCCCGTAGAGACGCGGCTTGCCGCGTCTCAAAACCATGGAGCGCCGGGCGCCCTCGCCCGGCTGGACAGGCGAGACGCCCGTCCCTCCTTCCGTCGTCGGAGACGGGGCAAGCCCCCATCTCTACAGGGCGAAGAGCATGCGGCGAGCGAAGAGCAATTCTATTGCATCGGAAAATTCTCGGAAAATTAACCGGCGCGAAATCATTCAGGAGGGTATCTCGAGGTATTGTGCGATCAATCGATGGAACAGACCACCGGGGACTTTGCCGACACCAAAGACGGGGTGTCGACTTGGTTCCCGGTTTTTATTGGATCAGTTTTGCCGGATCACGGGCGCGATTGGGAAAATGTCTATTGGGTGACGTCCATGGACTGACTCTCCGCCGGAGTGCGCTGGCGCTGGAGTTCGGCGAGAAACGCTTCTTCCTCCAGCGAATTAGCGGTCCGCAGCAATTCCAGGAGCGGATCCTCGGCGTCGGTTCCGTCGCTGCTGGTCTGGTTGAGGTCGACGGTGTTGGCGACGAGAGAACGAGGGGAAGTTTCCAGTTGCGGAGTAGCGCCGGGCCGGCTGGTAAGGAATTCGATGAAGTCGCCGACGCTCTTGCGCTGCCCTTCTGTCCGGGCGGGGAATTCGATGCCCATGCCATGCCCGGGATGCATGACCCGGACCAAACCTTCGGTGTGAATCTCCATTCCAGCGGCGCGCAGGCACAAGTCGACGGCTGAGGACTGAGGGAAGGGAGATTCGGTCTGCACATAGCAGCCGCCCAGACTAAGGTCCGTCAGTTTACATGGGCTGACGGCGTCGGGTTCTTCGGGCAAAGCATTGTGCGAACGGGCGCCAAGCCACTCGCTCAATACCTCGCGCGTCCTGGCATCCATGTCGAGAAAGCGCAGGCCGGTTTGACCGTTAGCGGTACTCCAGGCGACTTCCGCGTCACCTTCAATGCTCGCGCCACCGTCGGGAAGCTGAAATGCGACATGAACCATAGCTGCGGATGGAAGTGGCTTGGCGGCCAGCACATCCAAGCCGCCGGTGCTCAGGTCGAGCAGGATACCTTCCACCGTATTGCTCTCGTCGAGACGAATCGAAGCCGCTGCCTGGACAGCGATCCGCAACGCTTGCCGCCTTTCGCGCTTCAGCAGCGCCGTGGCGGCGCGCAAGGTGGTTTGGGCCTGCTCGGGAGCGATAGGCTTGGTAAGGATGAAATGAGCTCCGGCGCCGAGGATGGAGCGGATCTGCGAGGAGTCGTGCAGCAAGGCAACGGTGACGGGCGGCTTACAGTCGGGACCAGCGAGGCGGCGGCAAGCTTCGAGAACCAGCGAGGCCGCTTCGGGTTCGTCGAAGTCGGCATCGAAGTCAACGATGACCTGATCGAATCGCTCCTCCGTCAGTCGCGCCACGGCGACCTCGGCCGCGTTCGACCGATCGACCGCGACGCCGAACTGCGCCAGGACCTGAATCAGCGTTTCCGCAGCCGGGTCATCCTTTGACACCAGCAGTGCCTGCAATATCATGGGACCGAGCCCTTCCCGCCTCGCACCTTTCTTCCAGCTTCTCTTTCTAACTCCCGGCTTTTACGGCCAGCGCGGAGTAACGCCGCGCGCCGGCTTGGGCGCGGCAGTTGAGGATTGGGCGCTCGCCCTGGCGGCCATCGCATTGGAGTTTTCGTCGTCCACTTCCGTCAGCACCGCGCTGTCGTCCTCGGTGTCATTTTCGGCAAGCAAGGGCGCGACTTCCCGCAGTTTCTCGGCCGCCTGCTGCAGCATCTCGATCTGCTTACCCAATTGCGTGTACTGCGCCTGCTTGCGGCGCAAGACCTCATGGATATCCTTCATACGTCCCCCTGCGCCTGACTGTAGGTTTGGACAAAGGTAAGGTCAACGCCAAAGGCATCGCGGGCCGTTACGGCAGTAACGAAGGGGAGCGCTGTTGCAGTCAGGCTCGACTATGGGGCGGAGCAGTTGGAACGGTTCTGAGATGGGGGCTCGGTTCGACGGGGAGTTGCCCCCCTGGGAAGCCTATCAAGTAGCTTGAGGCTCAAAATCAAGAGCCCCGCCGGGGCGGCGGGGCCATGAGTTGAGTGTTTCCAGGCGACCAACAAAATCCAGTTACGCCCCGATCAGCTTGCGACGGAACATGCCGGCGATACCCACAAGCCCGGTTCCCAGCAGACCCAAAGTTCCGGGTTCCGGGACCGCGAGGTTCGTGGTGCCCACACGGATGTGCCCGATACCATTGACGAGCTGTCCGTTCACCGTGTAGAGGTTCTCGGTCACCGTTCCAGTCACGAAGCGACCGTTATACAGCTGGCCAAAGATCGTGCCGCTAAGCGTGTAGGTTAGGTTCTTAACGCCAGGCGCGCTAGTCAGAGTCCAATTAATCGGACCGACGAAGCTGCCGGTAAAGAGCGTTACGGGGTTCTTGGTTGCTCCCGTTAGTGTCTTTGCCCATTGGCCGACGCCCAGCACGACAAAAGACGAGCCCGTTGCTGAAAAGGTGCCGCCGGCAGAGATCGAGCCGCTGGTCAGAGCGCCGGTCGAGAAACTCACCTTGCCCATTGAACCTCCCGTTGCGAAGCCGCCCCAACTCCTCAGTTGCGATCCCACCGAAGTGATGCCTGCGGTCGAAATCGAAATCGAGCCAAACTGGTTTGTGAGATCAATCCCGCTCGCCCACGCGGCCATCGGTAACGCCAATGCCAGCAATGCCAGAACTACCACTCGCCTCATGTTAATTCCCTCCCAAATTTTTTCTCTGCCAAGTTCACCTTGAATACTTGTGCCCAAGGTATAGGTCGCCTTCGGTCAGTAGAGCATTTCGCATTCCAAAGCTGCTGGAGCTTGGTTACTGTTGTTTATCAATAACTTACAGCCATTTACTGCGACTGTTCCGAATCTCGGGATGCAATTTGCTGCATACTAGCAACAATCGCATTCCCCAGATCGCCCAGAGGCTCAATCCCGCAAGCGGTTAGCCCAGCTACGAAATGGAACAACTTGGGGTTCGGAATCGGCAGGGGAAGTCTCGCCACGAGAAAGAGAAACTGACCTCGGGAGCCGGTTCTAGAACCTTGTGCGACTGTGTAGTAACCAGCCGCAAGGTAGGTCATATTACCACGGATCGAAGTTTTTCAATTGGCTCATTGGTGCCATTTCGTCGCTCAAAAGTGGAATTCCGCTTCCGGGCGAGTTGCCATACTTTTGTGGGTGAGCAGTTCTGGGGGAGGGCTGTTCGGGCGTCCCGCGATCCTATGGATCCGGGGCGCTTCTTATTTGCAGTGAAGTCGCGCTCCCGTGGAGACGCGGCTCGCCGCGTCTTCCCCACGGTCGGAGTCGGGGCAAACCCCAACTTCTCCGACCGCGATTGCTTGCGGATTGCTTGCCGACGATCACTTGCCAGCGTCGCCTGAGAAGGCCGTTAACTCTTCACTTTTTCCCGAAGACAGGCTGCGGTAGGCAGCGTCCAGAATGAGTTGGTTCCGCCAGCCTTCCTCGCCAGGCACTGGAAACACTTCTCGTCCTTCGACCGCGGCAGCGAAGGCATCCACCTGCCTGGCGTAGGCAAGTTGGTTGGAAACGGTTTCTTCGGCGACGCGTTGTCCCTCGCGCCACAGATCCAATTTAATCGGATGTTCGACATTCAGCGCATCGTCTGCACAGAGCACGCCGGCATCACCGACAATCTCGAGCGGCGTGCGATAGTGAGCACGAGTTGAAACCAGCACCGTGGCCAGCGTGCCTCGCTGAAACTCCAGCGTCACGACGGCCGCTGCTTCTACGTCGCCCGATTGTTCGTCTGGCCCACCGACAGCGGTCACCCGCCGGGGCTCATCCTGCAGGATGTAACGCAAGGCATCGATGCAATGGACGCCCACATCGGCGATGGGGCCGCCTCCGGACATCGAGCGGTTGTAGAGCCAAGCGCGGGCGTGGCCGGAACCGGGATACGAGAACTCCGACCGCGCAAAAATCGGGTGACCGATGTCACCAGCGGCAACGCGTTCGCGAAATCTCGCCGTGCTTTCTTCAAAGCGAAACACCTGAGCGACGCCCAGGACCACGCCGGCATTGCGCGCCGCTTCGACCATCCGGCGGCATTCGTCAGAGTTCATGCCCATCGGTTTCTCGCATAGCACCGGCTTGCCGGCAGCGACCGCGGTGAGGACGTCCTGCAGGTGGCGGACATTGGGAGTGGTGACCAGCACGGCGTCGACCTCGGGGCAGCGGCAGAGCTCTTCGGTGGAGGCGAAGACATGCGGGATGCCATACTGCGCGGCGTTTTTGCGCGCCTCGTTGGCGTCGCGCCGCGAGAGAGCGACCACCTTGCAATTCTGAGCCAGCGCGAAGCCGGGCATCAGACGGCGCACGGCATGCAAACCGAAACCTGCAATGCCAAAGCGAATCATGTGAGTCTCACCATCTTGAAGGGACATTCTACATTCGACGCCGAGTCCCCCCTGTGACCTTTCCCTGTGTACCGGAGCCGGCCCTGAGCGACGTCGAAGGGTGCTCCCTGTGGCGATAGCCCTCTGTACGCGTCAAACCGAAACCAATAGGGATACGGAGACTCACAGAAGAAACCCTGCGACCGCTCAGATACGTCTCAGGTCAGCGAGGAGGGTGGGATCGATGTTGCCGCCGCTAATGACAGCGACGTTGATCGCCGTCTTGGGCAACTCATTGGCGTGGGAAAAAAATGCGGCTGCGGCCACAGCGCCGCTAGGTTCGGCCAGCGTTTGCATGTTCGCACTCAGAGCGCGCATGGCCTCGCGAATCTCGTCTTCGGTTACGCTGACGATGTCGTCCACATAGGCACGAATATGTTCGAAATTGATCGCTCCGATGCTCTGGGTGCGAAGACCGTCGGCCAGCGTCTGCGAGACTTGCTCCGCCGGAGAGGAGACGATGCGACCCGCGCGCAGGCTGGCTTGCGCGTCGGCGGCAAGTTCGGGTTCGATGCCAATTATCTTCACCTTGGGATTGCTGAGCTTGATCGCGGCAGAGATGCCGCTGATCAGTCCCCCTCCGCCGACGGGGACCAGCACGGTTTCCACGTTGGGGAGGTCTTCGAGGATCTCCAGCCCCACGGTTCCCTGGCCGGCAATGATCTTTTCGTCATTGTAGGGCGGCACGATCGCGTAGCCGTGCTCGGCGGCGAGTTCTTCGGCGCGCAGGCGGCGCTCTTCACTGCTGGGACCGACCGCGATGATCTCCGCGCCCAGGGCAGCGGTGGCTTCTAGTTTGTTCTTCGGAGCATTGCCGGGCATCACGATGATGGCCTTCACCCCAAGCGCCCGCGCCGCATAAGCCACGCCTTGCCCATGATTCCCGCTGGAATAAGAGATGACACCGCGGCGGCGTTCGTCGTCGCTCAGAGAAGCGACTTTGTTATACGCGCCGCGCAGTTTGAAAGCGCCGATGGGTTGCAGGTTTTCGAGCTTGAGGAAGAGTTTGCGTTGATCCGCCGCGCTGGTCCATTCGAACAGGGGAGTGCGGACGGCGACGCCGTCGAGCAGAATCTGAGCGGTGCGGAGGTCGTCCAGGGTAACCATTGCTTCTATTCTACGGTCGTGATGATCACGGTCTACGTTACTTGACATCGTAATACCTGTCATGGAGCATGGTAAGTGTGCGAACAACTCTAGCTCTCGATGACGATGTTGCCCGGCTCCTGGACAAAGAACGCCGGAGGTCTGGCGCTTCATTCAAAGAGGTGGTCAACCACTATCTTCGTCTCGGCTTGATCGCTTCGAAGCGGCTTACCCGCGACCCCTTTGTGGTCGTGCCCCGGAAACTGGGGTTGCCTCCTGGGCTCGCCTACGACAACATCGCGCAATTGCTGGATGAGTTGGAGAGTCCCCTTACCTAGAAGCGCATGCCGTTTTCACCGCCACCGTGCTATAGTATTACCAGGTAGCACCTTGGAGCACCAACGATGGCGTCGCCTTCTACGACCAGCCTGAAGCTCGATACGAAGACAAAAGAACGCGTGCAGCGGCTCGCCGCGGCCCGCCGCCGGTCGCCGCACTGGGTCATGCGCGAAGCCATCGAGCAGTATGTGGAACGCGAAGAGAAGCGCGAGCAATTCCGGCAGGACGCGCTTGCCGCTTGGACCCATTACCAGACAACCGGCCTCCACGCCACCGCCGAAGAAGCCGATGCCTGGCTGGCCAAGCTCGAAGGGGGCAAAAACGCCGCTCCCCCTAAATGCCACGACTGAGGTGGTCGCAACCTGCTCTGCTGGATGTCGCCCGTCTCCATGCATTCTTAGCTCCCAAAAGCCGGGATGCGGCCCAGCGTGCGGTCAAGGCAATCCGGCAGGGCGTGAAAGCGCTCGCCAAGCACCCGGAGATTGGCCGTCCTGTCGAAGAATTGCCGCCGGAGTTCCGCGAGTGGGTGATTGAATTCGGACATGGGGTCTATGTTGCCCTCTATCATTACGATGGAAAACAGATCGTGATACTGGCGGTCCGCCACGGACGCGAAGCCGGATACTGAGTTGAATGCTAAATGGCTCAACAATTAAGCACATATCTTAATATCAAATCCGACGACCTGGAAAATGCGGGCATCCTGGACACCGTCATAGGCGTTGACACCCACCTCTTCGTTGATCCTCTCCTCTTAAGTTCTGCCAAGGCGAGCGAGTTCAAGAACTCGCGGCAAGAAGTCGAAAGGCGATATTCAGAAATTCTCTTGCTGCTGTCCAAGTCCGAAAAACGTGAAGATCGTGCATGGCGGGGTGCTCAAGCGAGGCTGGTTTTTCGCGAGCTACCTGGGACCGCTATCGGCTATTCGGCGAAGTCTGACAGCGGAAGAGGAATCGGTCCTGTACTTGGTTGCCGCCTGCTGGAGTCGGCCTCGGAGATTATCAAACTCGGAATTTCTGACCCAGTCATCTTCGAACTGTTGGGTCTGTTTGAGGAGGATTTCGGTGCAGATCGCCTGAGCGACATGACGATACGCATCATTCGTTACGACCTGTACGAATACACCGATAGAATGAGCCGGGAACTGGGTCTCAAGGATCTTGCACGTTTAAGGACAACCACGAAAACTTACCAAGTACCGCATCATCCCAGTAGAACAAAACCTCTCATTTTCCTGCCGACGGAAATTTTGAGAGACCTGCCCATAGCCCAGTCATGGGACGGAATCGACGCTGTCGCCGCCCATAATCGCGCACTGCGTCAACGCATCAACGACATGGTGGCTGGGATATGGGGCAAACGAAAAAGGATTCCGAAGCCCGACCTGCGGAGGGCTATCTTTGAGAACCCCACCGCCTTGAAGGAACTGATTCGGGTCTACAAGGAGAGTCGTCCGAGGGCGTATGACTTCGCCACTGACCCCGCCGGGGAAGTGAGGTGGTACTTTTTCGGAAAGGATTCGGCCACCAGATTTCCTCTAGCTTTAGCTTTTCAGCCGGCGGAGGGCTTGCCTGGGGTGCAAAGAGTCGTTGAAAACATAGTTGCGCAGTTCAAACGGAACATCGAGGAAAATGGTCTCAGGGAGCACCTCTATAGAGAAGACGGCTCGCCACTTCATGAACGTTACAGCCAGCGTCTCTTCTTTGCCGCTGCTGACACCTACTGCGCGGCCAGCAATCTCGATCTGAGCCGCGAGCCGAATGGCGGGAACGGCCCAGTAGACTTTAAAGTCAGCAGCGGTTACGAGGCACGGGTCCTCGTGGAAATAAAGCTGTCGTCGAACCCGCACCTCGTTCAGGGTTTTGAGAACCAGTTGCCTGCATACGAAAAAAGCGAGAACACCACTTCCAGCTTTTATGTAGTAATCCGTGTAACCGAGTCTGAGAGGCAAATTAAGCAGGTTCAGGAAATTCACAACAAGGCGCGGACTGCGGGGAAAAAGGTACCGAGCTAATTATTATCGACGCGACGGAGAAACCATCCGCCAGCAAACGGTGACAGTGACGCAATATGGGAGTTTGCGTTGAGTGGCCACCGCTTTGTTTTCTTAAGCGGTGGGATGTCACGATCAAATCTCCACTATCACCGGCATGATCAGCGGCCGCCGTTGGTTCTGCCGCGAGATGTAGCGCTTCAAATCGGTGCGGATTTTCTCCTTGATCACGCCGTAGTCGGCTTTCTCTTCGGCGCTGGAGGAATCGAGGGTCTCGATGACGATTTCCCTGATGCGCTCGATCACGCCGTTGTCGCCGGGGTTGAACCCGCGCGTCACAATCTCGGGCGAAGTCTCGACGCGTCCCGTGAGCTTGTTGATGGCAATGACCGGCATCACGAAGCCGTCTTCGCTGAGGTGGCGGCGGTCTTTGACAATAATGTCTTCGACCACGTCGGTGCGGGAGCCGGAATCGATGCAGACGCGGCCCACATTGACGCGGCCGGCCTGGCGGGCGCCGAGCTCATCGATTTCGAGAATGTCTCCAGTTTCGATCAGCATCACTTTGCCAACCGCTCCAGTCATGGAGCCGGCCAGTTCGGCGTGCAACTTGAGCTGCCGGTATTCGCCGTGGATGGGGATGAAATATTTCGGCCGCACCAGGTTGATGATGAGCTTCAATTCTTCCTGGCTGCCGTGTCCGCTGACGTGAATCGGCGGATAAGAGCCGTCGTCGTAGATGAC
>WNFB01006843.1_pt1 | contig 10222 bp, 9 predicted proteins | sample 5400501 | NCBI WGS metagenome assembly WNFB01 (sample SAMN13153341, study PRJNA577476) | soil metagenome | isolation source: 200 cm saprolite under Douglas fir tree site 2 hole 1 | place: USA:California | collected 2015-04-18 | reverse complement strand
ACGTGGGTCCTCCGGCGCCTGCACGACTCGTGGCTCGGGCTCGCGCTCAACACGCTGCGCGACGACGAGATCGCGGCGCGGTGCTGCGGCGTGTCGATCACGCGGGGCAAGCTCCTCGCGTTCTCGATCGGCAACTTCTTCATCGGGCTCGGCGGCGCCTTCTACGCCGTGATGGTTGGCTTCGTCTCGCCACCCGACTTCGACTTCGGCTACTCGCTCGTCATGCTCTCCGTGATCATCATCGGGGGCGTGGACTCGATCCCGGGCGTCGTCCTGGGCGCCTGCCTGCTCGTGCCGCTGCCCGAGCGCTTTCGGTTCCTCCACGAGTACCGGCTGCTCCTCTACGGTGTCGTGATCGTCGTCATGCTCCTCTACCGGCCGCAGGGCCTCTGGCCCGCTCAGGTCCGGCGATACCGATGACGCTACGAGTGTTGGGCGGACGGAGCCACGCCGTACCCACGGCACGCCACCCACGGCGTTTACCGGCCTCGCGGCACCCGCTACAACAGTGAGCCTGCTGGAGGTGGCGGGGCTCACGGTGCGGTTCGGGGGGCTCGTGGCCCTCGACGGCGTGGACGTCGTCGTCGCGGAAGGGGAGACGGTCGGCGTGATCGGGCCCAACGGCTCGGGCAAGACCACCTTCTTCAACGCGCTGACCGGGCTCTACGCGCTCGCCGCGGGCGAGATCGTCTTCCTCGGTCGGCGCCTCGCGGGCCTGGAGGCCCACGCGATCGCGCGGCTCGGGATCGCGCGCACCTTCCAGGCGAGCCGCCTGTGCCTCGCCCTCTCGGTCTTCGACAACATCCTGATCGGCATGCACGCGGGCCGGCGGACGGGCGTCGTCGACTTCGTGGTGCGCCGCGGGCGGTTCCTGGGCGAGATGCGCGCGGCCATCGAGCGCGTGTCCCACCTGCTCGCCCTGTTCAACGGCGACCTGCCGCGGCGCGGCTTCGAGCGCGTGGGCCAGCTCCCGCAGATCGACCGACGGCGCGTCGAGATCTGCCGGGCGCTCGCCGCCGAGCCGAAACTGCTCCTGCTCGACGAGCCGTCGGCCGGGATGAACCCGGAGGAGACGGCGGAGCTGATGCGCGACCTCCAGATCGTCCGCGAGGAGATGCCCGGGCTCTCGGTGGTCATCATCGAGCACGACATGTTCGTGATCGAGGGCGTGAGCCAGCGCGTCGTCGCGTTCAACTACGGCCGGAAGATCGCCGAGGGGAGCTTCGCCGAGGTCGCGGGACACGAGGAGGTGCGCGAAGCATACCTCGGCAAGGAGACGGCGCGTGCTTGAGCTCTCCGGGGTTTCCACCCGCTATGGCCCGATCACGATGTTGCGCGACGTGTCGCTCGCGGTCGAGGCGGGGCGGATCGCGTGTCTGCTCGGGCCGAACGGCGCGGGCAAGACCACGCTCATCCGGACCGTCCTCGGCATCGTCCGGCCGGCCGAGGGCTCCGTGCGGTTCGAGGGCGCGCGGATCGACCGGCTCCGCACCCACGAGATCGTGAAGCTCGGCATCGGCGTGGTGCCCGAGGGACGGCGCGTCTTCCCGAAGATGACCGTCGAGGAGAACCTCAGGATGGGCGCCTTCATCGCGTGGACTGGCGCCGACGTCGCCAAGCGGCGAGAGTACGTGTACGGGCTCTTCCCGCGGCTCGCCGAGCGCCGGCGGCAGACGGCGGCCACGATGTCGGGCGGCGAGCAGGCGATGCTCGCGATGGGCCGGGCCCTGATGAGTCGGCCGAAGCTCCTGCTGCTCGACGAGCCGTCGCTCGGGCTCTCGCCCCTCCTGGTCGAACAGCTCTTCGGGATGATTCGGGCGATCAACGAGGCGGGCACGACGGTCTTCCTGATCGAGCAGAACGCGCGAAAGACCCTCGAGATCGCCCACCACGGCTTCTTGCTTCAGAAGGGCGAGATCGTCGGGCGCGGCACGGCGCGGGAGCTCGCCGCGTCCGAGGTCGTCCGCCACGCGTACCTCAGGGCCTAGACTCGCGTCGGAGTCGCCACCGTTCGAGCGCGGGCTCTGCCCGCGCAACCCCTTCCTGGGGGTGGTTCGGAGGGGGCCGCCGGGGCCCCCTTCGATGATCTAGAATCGGCGTGCCATGGCGGACGAGCTCGCGATCCTCGAGCGCATCCAGCGGAAGGTGCTGTGGCTCGCCACGTGGATGGTCCACCGCGCGAACGCCCGCCCGAGTGCCGACGCGACGAAAGTCGGCGGCCACCAGGCCTCGTCGGCGTCCGTCGTCGGTCTCCTGACGGCGCTCTACTTCAAGGCGCTCCGGCCTGACGACCGCGTCGCCGTCAAGGCGCACGCGGCGCCCGCGTTCTATGCGATCCAGTACCTCCGTGGGAGACTGCCGCGGTCCGCGCTCGCGGAGCTCAGGTCGTTCGGCGGGCTCCAGGCCTATCCGAGCCGGCGGAAGAACCCGGAGATCGTGGACCTCTCCACGGGCTCGATGGGACTCGGCGCCGTGCAGGCGACGCTCGGCGCGCTGGCGTCGCGCTACGTCGCCGACCATTTCGGCGTGGACGCGCCGGGGCGCGTCATCGTCATAGTGGGCGATGCCGAGCTCGACGAGGGCAACATCTGGGAGGGGCTGGCCGAGGAGCTGGTGAGCGGGCTCGGGCGCGTCCTCTGGATCGTGGACGTGAACCGCCAGGCGCTCGACCGCGTCGTCCCTGACTCGCGCACCCGCCAGCTCGGCGCCATGTTCAGAGCCTGCGGCTGGCGGGTCATCGAGCTTCGCTGGGGCCGGAAGCTCCGCGCACTGTTCGGCACGCCCGAGGGCGCGCGCCTCGAGCGCCGGCTCGAGACCATGCCGAACGCCGAGTACCAGCGCCTGCTGCGCCTGCCCCCCGGTGCCGTGCGAAAGGCGCTCGTCACCGACGCCGGGGGCGAGACCGACGCGACGCTGGACCGCCTCCTGTCGCGGCTCGGCGACGACGAGCTGGCGGCGCTCGTCGCCGATCTGGGCGGCCACGACCTCGCGGCGATCCTCGACGCGGTCGACGAGGCCGAGGGCGCGCGGCCGAGCGTCATCCTCGCCCACACGATCAAGGGCTGGGGGCTGCCACTCGCTGGCGATCCGCTGAACCACACGATGCTCCTGACCGAGGCCCAGATCACCGAGCTGCGCGACGCGCTCGGGATCGCGCCGGGCGCCGAGTGGGATGGATTCGCTCCGGGGAGCGACGAGGCCGAGTGGGTGCGGCGGCTCCCGCCCCTCTTCGCCTCGCCCCCCGCCCGCCCCATCCCCGAGGTCCCCGTCGAGACCGGCGAAACGTCCCCGGCCGAGAGCTCGACCCAGGAGGCGTTCGGCCGGGCGCTGGGCGCGCTCGCCCGTCTGCCGGTCGCCGCGTCCATCGTCACCGTGTCGGCCGACGTCGCGGTCACGACGCACCTCGCGGGATGGATCAACAGAAAGGGCGTCTACTTCCCGGTGTCGAAGCCCCACGTGTTCGCCGATCTGCCGCTCGCGGTCCAGTGGAAGGAGTCGCCCGGGGGCCAGCATATCGAGCTCGGGATCGCCGAGCACAACCTCTTCCTCCTGCTCGGAGCGCTCGGGCTGACCCGCGAGCTCTCGGGCGTGACGCTCCTGCCCATCGGGACGCTCTACGATCCCTTCGTGCCGCGCGGCCTCGACGCCCTCTACCACGCGCTCTACTCCGGCGCGAAGTTCGTCGTGGTCGCGACGCCCTCCGGCGTCAGCCTGGCGCCCGAAGGGGGCGCCCACCAGTCGGTGATCACGCCCGGAATCGGGGTCGCGCTGCCGGCGATCGCCTACTTCGAGCCGGCCTTCGCGCTGGAGGTCGAGTGGATCCTCCTCGACGCGCTCCGCGGACTGGCCGACCGGACGGGCGAGAGCGTCTACCTGCGTCTGTCGACGAAGCCGGTGGACCAGTCCCTCGCGCCGCCGCCGAGCCCCGAGTACCGCGCCCGCGTCCTCCGGGGCGGCTACCGGCTGATCGACCCGCGTGGCGAGCCGGGCTGGGACCCGGACGAGAACGCGGTTCACGTGTTCGCCGCCGGCGCGATGGTCCCGGAAGCCGTGGAGGCGGGCCGCCTCCTGCGCGAGCGCGGCGTGCTCGCGAGCGTCTTCGTCGTGACGAGCCCCGACCGTCTCTATCGAGACCTGCGCGGCGCGGCGCCGTACCTCGAGACGCTCGTCGGCGCCGACGAGGAGGGGATCCCGGTCGTGTCGGTGCTCGACGGGCACTCCCACGCTCTCGCGTTCATCGGCGCGGCGCTCGGCGTGCCGCAGCTCGCGCTGGGCGTGGACGACTTCGGCCAGTCGGGGACGCGCGCCGACCTCTACCGGCACTACGGGATCGACGCCGCCGCGATCGCCCGCGCCGCCGTGGTCCTGCTGGGCGGCTGACCCGAGCGGCTCCGAGGTGCGGCTCCAGGGCGCGCGCCGGACACGGTATAATCCGACCACCATGCAGGCTGAGCTCGCTGCCCACAGGTCGGGCATGCGGGTGCTCCACCTCGTCGAGCTGCTCGACCGTGTGTGCGGCGCGCCTCCGCGATGACGCGACTGGTCTTGGCCGGACAGAGCCGGGTCGTGCCTGGCTCAGGCCATCCACCTACCGCGGTGCGCTCGCGGCCCTCCGGTGGAATGAGAGGCGGCGTGCGGGACGGAGCCGGGGCGCACCTCGTTGCGGGCCACCCACCGATCGCGCCGGGCTCGCGGGCCCCGTTACAATGAGTGATCCGACTGCGACCCCGCGCGACCACAAGGCCCACGCGCCGAAAAGCATCGGCTGCTGGGTGCTCACCGTCTCCGACACGAAGACGCCCGAGACGGACACGAGCGGCGCGCTGATCCGAGAGCTCCTGAACGCGGCGGGTCATCGGGTCGTTGGCTTCACGATCGTGAGCGACGAGCCCGCCGACGTTCAGCGCGTCGTGCGCGCGGCGTGCGGGGACGAGCGGGTCCAGGCGGTGATCGTGACGGGCGGTACGGGGATCACGTCGCGCGATTCCACGTTCGAGGCGATCGAGGCGCTGCTCGACAAGCGCCTGCCCGGCTTCGGCGAACTCTTCCGCATGCTCTCCTACCAGGAGGTGGGCGCCGCCGCGATGCTCTCGCGCGCCCAGCTCGGCGTCCACGCGCAGCGGATCGTCGTCTCGCTCCCGGGATCGCCGAACGCTTGCCGCCTGGCGCTCGAGAAGCTCCTCATCCCCGAGCTTCCCCACCTCGTCCGTGAAGTCTCGCGGTAGCGCACGTATACTCTGACGAGCACCGCTACAGGAGGTCCGGATGGCGATGTCCCGACCGATCGCGGTCGTTGCCCTGATGCTCGCCGTCGCGTCCTCGTTCGGCTGCGCCGGCCTGACCGGCGCCGACGGCCGGGGCGCACTCTGGCGCAAGGCCTCGCCGACCAGCGCCGCGCCGGAGCTCCAGCGCGTCAACACGCTGCTCGCGGACCTCGCCGAGCGTCTCAGGCCCGGGCTCGTGCACGTGCGCGTCCGCCGCGCGGCGGGGAGCGAGGCCGCGGGCGAGGAGCCCGGCGAGCCGCGGCGCTCGACCGGCTCGGGCTTTGTCATCGACCCCAGTGGGCTCATCGTGACGAACGCCCACGTGGTCGAGGGCGCCGAGTCGATCCAGGTGAGGCTCTCCGACGGCCGGCGCTTCGCCGGAAACCTCGTGGGCCGCGACAACCGCGTGGACCTGGCGCTCATCAGGATCCACAGCGCGACGAACCTCACCGTGCTGCCGCTCGGCGATTCGAACCGTCTACGTGTCGGCGAGTTCGTCCTGGCGCTCGGCCACCCGTTCGGCCTCGAGCAGAGCGTGTCGTTCGGCATCGTCAGCCGTAAGGGCGCGCCCCTCACCGTTGCGGCGCCCGGCTTTGACTTCATCCAGACCGACGCCGCGATCAACCCCGGGAACTCCGGCGGCCCGCTCGTGAACATGGCGGGCGAGGTGATCGGTGTCAACAGCATGGCGGCGCGCAACGGCTCGATCGGCTTCGCGATCCCGTCCAACCTGGTCCAGCAGCTCGTCCCGCAGCTTGCCACGAAGGGCAGGGTCGAGTGGGGCTGGCTCGGCGTATCCATCGGCGAGGTCACCGAGGCCGATCTCGAACGGCTCAAGCTGCGCGAGCCGCGTGGCGTGCTGGTCCGCGACGTCATGCCGGGCGAGCCCGCCGAGCGTGGCGGCGTGCGCGCGAACGACGTCATCGTCGAGTTCGACGGCGCCGCGCTCGAGGGGCCGCGCGATCTGCAGCGCGCGGTCTCCACGACGCCGGTCGGCAAGAGGGTGCGCGTGACGGTGTTGCGCGACGGGCGGGAGACCGAGGTCGAGGTGACGGTCGGGCTCTACCAGGAGCGGGAGACGCCGCGGCCCGAGCGGCCCCGACCGCCGCCGCCACCCGACGAGCCCAAGCCCGATGCGCCGCGTCCCGACGCGCCGAAGGAGCCGACGGAGTAGTCAGGCCCGCGCGCGGGGCGTGGCGAGCGCCGCGAGCGTCGCGCGCGCCCACGGCGCGTCGAGCGCGGGCGGCGGCGCGTACCGGATCGCGCCCGTGATCCGCATGCCGCCCTCCCAGTCCGCGGCCGCGTCCTCGAGCACCTCCTGCACCTCGAGCAGGAAGTAGCCCAGCCCGTGCTCACCGTCCACCGGGAGCGGCCCGTCGACGGCGCGGAGCTTCACATACACCGTCGTGTCCGGCTCGATCAGCAGGAGCGTCCCCGTCCGGCGCTCGGCGAGGTTCTGCGCGCTGCGACTCTCGACGCCGATCACGAGGCCGACCGTGCGCGCGTCGTACGCGCGCACCTCCAGGTACGAGAGCAGCATCGGGTGCGGGTGGCCGGCCCCGTCCACCGTCACGAAGGGGAGCGCCACGCCCAGGCGCGCCGCGGGGTCACGCTGCGCGAGGCGCTCGACGAGCGGAGGCGGGAGTGACGGGCCGAGCGAGCGAGTCACGGCGCCGGCTCGAAGCCGGCGGCGCGGAACCGCGAGAGCCCGGCCGTCGAGTAGGTCACCGCGTTCTGAAGACTCGACGCGCCCGCGACTCTCACGGGGTCTTTTTGCGCGAATGCCCGGCGCCTGTCAAGCTGCCCGCGGGTGTCAAAGTGGGCGCGCCCGGCGGATGCGGGGTGCCAAAGTGGACGCCTGTCGCGCAGCGCAAGTTCTGAATTCTGTTTGCCTTTCAGGGATGGAGTTTGCTTTGCACCGTGCAGTCCCGGGAGGTCGGGAACCATTCACAGCACGGGCCTCAAGGTGATGCCGCTCGGCGCCGCGCTCTCCGCGACCGCGGCGTGTGTGACGAGCGCGCGCATCGTGCTGGAACGGCTCCGGTAAGCCAATGCCCAAGAGCCGCATACGACTGCGCGTCCAGCTGATATCCGGGCGTGGGAGCAACGACGTGGCGCAATGGCTCGCTCGCCGCGAAGCCGCCCGGGTTCTCGACGAAGAGGTCGGCGACGAGCGGGCCGCGCCCGGGATCGAGGCCGCCGCCGACGTGGGGAAGGACCAGGATCCCGTCCCACGAGGCGCGCCCGCGGCCGACACGCCAGAAGCGCGTCGCAGCGTCCGGACACGGCGTCGTCCCGCGCGTCCGTCCTAGGGCCGGGCTCCTCGGCCCCGAGCAGGCCAGCGCGCGCGTCGCGGTCAGCCGCCGGCTTTGGGCAGGGCGCCCACCGCGTCGCTCACGCGCTCACGGTGGCTGTCGGTCGTGATCTCGCAGGCGCCGCCGCCGTTCACGTGGATCGAGAGGTCCGTGATGGTCGGAGACGTGCCGCACACCGGGCACTTGGGGTCGCGGCGCAGCTTGACCTCGCGGAAGCGCATGCCGAGCGCGTCGTAGGTGAGGAGCCGCCCGATCAGCGGCTCGCCGATCCCGAGCAGCAGCTTCACCGCTTCGGTCGCCTGCACCAGCCCGATCACTCCTGGGAGCACGCCCAGGACGCCAGCCTCACTTCAGGAGGGGACGAGGCCGGCCGGCGGCGGCGTGGGGTAGAGGCACCGATAGCAGGGGCCCTCGTTCGGCGCGAAGACCGTCGCCATGCCCTCGAACTGGAAGATCGAGCCGTGGACGTTGGTCTTGCCGGCGAGGTAGCAGGCGTCATTGACGAGATAGCGCGTCTCGAAGTTGTCGGAGCCGTCGACGATGAGGTCGTAGTCCTTGATGACGTCCATGACGTTGTCGACGGTGAGGCGCATTGGCAGTGGGATCAGGTTCACGTCTGGGTTCAGCGCCTTGATCGTGCGCGCGCCCGACTCGACCTTCGGCTTACCGATCTCCGCCGTCGTGTGGAGCACCTGGCGCTGGAGGTTCGTGATGTCCACGACGTCGCCGTCCATGAGGCCGAGGGTGCCGACGCCGGCGGCCGCCAGGTAGAGCGCGGCCGGCGAGCCAAGCCCACCGGCGCCGATCAGGAGCACCTTGGAACGCAGGAGCCTGCGCTGCCCACGGTCGCCCACCTGCGGGAGCAGGAAGTGGCGGCTGTAGCGTTGGATCTGGTCGGCCGTCATCGGAACCTCGCGGACGACCGGGAATCCCGACTGCACCCATTTCTGGTAACCGCCCTGGAGGTTGATGACGGTCGCGTAACCGAGCTCCTTGAGCGCCTTCGCCGCGAGCACGGAGCGGAGCCCCGTCTGGCAGTAGAGGACGACCGGCGTCGAGGGGTTGGTCACCGCGGTGCCGACCCTGAACTCGAGGAAGCCGCGACTGATGTTCGTGGCCGCCTCGAGGTGGCCGTCGCGGTACTCGTCGGGATCGCGAACGTCGATGACGACGACCGGTTCTCCCGACTTCAGACGGCGCTGGAGTTGCTCAGGCCCTTCCTCTGGTACGACCTGCCGTGCTTCCGAGAGCATCTCCTTCAGGGTCTTCATGGGTCGATATTACCCCTATTTCCGGTCGGTTCAAGGGGGATTGCCCCGTCCAGCGCCTTCGCTGGAGTCAAGGACGGCTGTTATACTCTCAAGAATCCATGGCGAATTCCATAAAGGGGATCATCCTTGCCGGAGGCTCCGGCACCCGCCTCTTTCCGCTGACCCTCGCGATGAGCAAACAGCTCGTCCCGATCTACAACAAGCCGATGATCTACTACCCGCTCTCGACGCTCATGCTCGCCGGGATCCGTCACATCCTGATCATTACCACGCCCCAGGACCAGGGCGCGTTTCAGCGGCTGCTCGGCGACGGCGGCCACGTCGGCCTCCGCATCGAGTACGAGGTGCAGCCGCGCCCCGAAGGCCTGGCGCAGGCGTTCGTCATCGGCCGGCGCTTCATCGGCCGAGATCGCGTCGCGCTGGCGCTCGGCGACAACATCTTCTACGGCCACGGCTTCCCCGACTACCTCAAGCGCGCGTCCAGTCGACCCTCGGGCGCGACGGTGTTCGCCTACTGGGTCCGCGATCCCGAGCGCTACGGCGTCGTCGAGTTCGCCGCGACAGGCCGAGCCGTCGGTCTCGAGGAGAAGCCGGCGCGCCCACGCTCGCCGTACGCGGTGACGGGCCTCTACTTCTACGACAACCGGGTCGTGGAGATCGCGGCGGGTCTCACGCCCTCGGCACGCGGCGAGCTCGAGATCACGGACGTCAACACGGCGTACCTCCGCCGCGGGCAGCTCCGCGTCGAGAAGCTCGGCCGCGGGATCGCGTGGCTCGACACGGGGACTCACGAGGCGCTCCTGCAGGCCTCGACGTTCATCCAGACGATCGAGGAGCGCCAGGGACTCATGGTCGCCTGCATCGAGGAGATCGCGTACCGCATGGGCTACATCACGGCGGACGACGTCGTGGGCGTCGCCAAGCCGATGAAGGACAACTCCTACGGGCAGTACCTGTTGCGCCTGGTCGAGTCGGAGCCGTAAGATCGAGCCGGCGCCGATGGAATTCACCCCTCAAGCAAAGCGCGCCTTCCACATGCAGTCCTACGGGCCCGGACCGTCCATCGACGGCATCGAGCTCGTCGAGCTCAAGCGGTTTGCCGATGACGCTGGGACGCTGACCGAGCTGGCGCGGCTCAGTGACGGGCGGGCCGCGGCGTTCGCGGGCTTCGCGCTGCGACAGATCAATTACAGCGAGCTCAGCCCCGGGGCGATCAAGGCGTTCCACCTGCATACGCGCCAGACCGACATCTGGTACGTGCCTCCGGGCGACCGCATGCTCGTCGTCCTCGTCGACGTCCGCCAGGGCTCGAAGACGGAGGGCGTGCGCACGCGGCTCATGCTCGGTGACGGTGCGTCGCGACTGCTGCGCA
>WNFB01006842.1_pt1 | contig 10223 bp, 5 predicted proteins | sample 5400501 | NCBI WGS metagenome assembly WNFB01 (sample SAMN13153341, study PRJNA577476) | soil metagenome | isolation source: 200 cm saprolite under Douglas fir tree site 2 hole 1 | place: USA:California | collected 2015-04-18 | reverse complement strand
GGTCTCTCCGGCCGCGCTGCGCAGGAACCACCCGATAAACGCCAGCCACAGCCCGGAGAGCGGCGATTCCGCGAAAGCCTGCCAGACGCCGAGCAGGATAAACCCGTAAGCGAAGAATTGTCCGGCGCGTGAGGCGATCCGCGTGGCCCGGGAAAAGTTGCCGGTCATTCCCCACACAATGGCACGCAGGATGCGCCCGCCATCCAGGGGGAAACCCGGAATCAGGTTGAATGTTGCCAGGGCAAAATTAATCTCCAGCAGCCAGACGGCCATGACCCCGGCAATGGTGGTCTCCGGATACTGCAGGGAGAGCAGGTAAAGCGATCCGGCAAGAAAATAGCTGGAAGCCGGCCCGGCGGCAGCGATCAGGAACTCCTGCCTGCCGTTCTCCGCTTCCCGGCCGATCCGCGCCACGCCGCCGAAGACGAACAGAGTGATGGAAACCACTGGAATCTTAAAGCGCTGCGCGACAACGCTGTGGGCCAGTTCGTGGAACAAGACGGAGGCGAAGAAGAGCAGGCTGGTGGCCAGCGCGACCAGCCATTGCTGCGGTTCGTTCCATGACGGATGTTCGGAGTGGTAGCCCCTCACCAGCGAATAGGTGATCAGCGCGAAAACCAGGAACCAGCTGGGGTGCAAATATATGGGAATGCCCAGAATCCGCCCGATGCGCGCGCCGCCTGAGCTGATTTGCATTCCCATCGCCCACAAGTATAACCGACGCGCGCTCCTCACCTGCCAGGCGCGTTGCCTGTGCTATGATTTCGCACCGGGGCCATGAAGTTTCCTTCCAAACTCTTTCTGGTGTTTGCTGTGGCGTTCTCTCTCGCCGCGGCCGTCCTGTTCGGAGCGTCGCTGCGAGGCGTGCGCCTCGCCTTCGGGCAGATGGAGTCCGAGCGGTCGTCGGCGGCGCTGGAGTTGGCGCGACACGAACTGGCCAGCCGCGGAGAAGACGTAGACCACCGCATCGCGATGATCGCCGAGGGCGAAGCCACGCTGCGCATGGCCATCGACTTGAACCGTCCGCAGCCCGACTACTCGATTTATGCCAACGACGCGCGCGGCGTGGCCGGGACGCAGGGCCTCGAGGTGCTCGAGTTCGTAGCCAACGACGGGACTGTAGTCTCCTCCTTTCACAACCCGGCCAGCGTCGGCCAGAAGAACGGCTGGATTCGCGCCGCCAGCTCGCGCGATACGCCGGGAGGCTTCCTGGCGCGGGTGGAAACGTCGGAAGGGCCCGCCATCGCGCAGCTCGCGGTGCGCGCGATTCCCGTCGGAGATAAGAAACTCTTTCTCGCCGGTGGACGCCGACTGGATCACCGCTTCCTGCAATCGCTGGTGCTGTCCGGCGGCATGACCGCGCAGATATTCCTGAGCCTCGATCCCGCGTCCAAGGCCGATTCGTTGTTCGATGCCACCGGTCTTCCCTCTCCCGCCGGCGCGCAGGCCGCGCTGGTCGAAGAGGTGCGGCGCAAGCCGGAGAGCGCGGCATCCCGCAAACCTTTTCCCGAAGCCTCCGCAGCGGTGACCTATTACGCGCAACCGTTCCTCGCTCCGGATGGCACCGTGCTCAGCGTCGTGATCCTGGGCCACTCCTCGGAAGCACGCCAGGCGGTTGAAAAAATCCTAGTCCGTAGCGCTCTGCTGATTGGTGCCGCGGGCATTCTCCTCGCCTGGCTGGTGAGCGTCTGGAGCGCGTCGCGGATCACCATCCCGCTCGAGCGCCTGGCTCGCACCGCGCGCCAAATCGCTGCCGGCAGTTCGGGCGCCCGCGCGGATGATTCCTCCGGGGGAGAGGTCGCAGTGATTGCGCGCGCGCTCAATGAGACTGCTGCACGGCTGGCATCCGAGCGCGAGCGCCTGCTGCAAGCCGAGCGCGTGGCGTCCTGGCGGGAGATGGCCCGGCGCGTGGCGCACGAGTTGGATCCTGCGGTCCGCGGCCTGGAAAACGCCTCGCAGTCAGGCGCATTCCGCGAGGCCTTCGAACGCCTGCAGAGAACCCAGGAACGCTATCGCGAGTTTGGAGATTTGTTCGTGCTGCCGCTGCAGTCGGTGCGGCTCAATGACATCGTGCGCGCCGTGGTGCGCGATTTCGAGCCGCTGTTCGGAAACGCGGCCAGCGACATCACGCGTCCGCCCATCCACCCGGAGGTTTACCTCGCTGAGGATCTTCCCGGCGTGCAGGGCGATCCGGCGCTGCTCACGCGCGCGGTGGACAGCCTGGTGCTCTACGCGGTGCACTCCATGCCCACCGGGGGCACGCTGACGTTGCGCACCGCGCGGGTGGCGCGACACGCGCGTGTGGAGATCGAGTGGCTCGGAACGGCACCAGTGCCTGAAGAGGGCGAGAGACTGTTCACTCCGGCGGGCGTGCAGCGCAGCTACGCCACCGGGCTGGAGATGGCGACCGTGCAGACCATCATCAGCGACCACGGCGGCTCGGCCTCAATCTCGAGCGGCGGAGGTCAGACCCGCATCTGGCTGCTTCTGCCGGCGGAAGCTGCTGTGGCCGAGAATCGCGAGCCGGCACGCGAGCCCCAGGCCGTGGGCAAGAACTGAGGCCACCACGCGGCCGCGCCTCGCATCATCATTTGCCTGCGGCGGCCGGCTGGAACCCCACGCGCTTCATTTTTCCCCAGGCCAAATCCCCGCGCATGTATTCCCACAACCCTTGCAGCCGCCAGTAGAGATGCATCTGCCGGTAAGGAAAGTGCTCGAGGAAACAGAAGACGATGAGTTTGGCCATTTCGCGCCAGTCGTTGTACCGGCGGTAGGTGATCTCTTCCAGCAGCACGGCGCCGACGGAAATCAGGGTGGCAAAGAAGAATCCGAACAACAGAAACTTCACGAAGAACTCGTGGCTCAGGACTCCTAGTATGGCCGCCGCGATGATGCTGGAGAGGCCCAGCAGCTCAATCACCGGCGCCAGCAATTCATAGAGCCACAGGTTGGGGAGAGCGAGGGCGCCGATGCGCCCGTAACGCGGACGGAAGAGCATGTCGTGGTTCGCCCACAGGGTGTTCAGCATCCCTTTCTGCCACCGCGCGCGCTGCCGGGCCAGCGTGGTCCAGTCACTGGGCACCTCCGTCCAGCAGACCGGGTCGGGCACATAGCTGACGCGATAGTCCTTGCCTTGCTCGAGCATGTAGCGGTGGATGCGCGTGACCAGATCGAAATCCTCGCCGATGGCATCGCGCCGGTATCCTCCCACGGCTTTCACCAGATCGCTGCGGAAGACTCCGAAGGTGCCGGAGATGATCATCAGCATGTTAAAGAAGCTCCATCCTTCCCGGCCCACCAGGAATGCGCGGAGATATTCCACCACCTGGACGATTTCTACGGCCTTGCCCGGCAGACGCACCTGGCGGACCTGGCCATGCTCGACCAGCGAGCCGTTCACCGCGCGGACAATCCCCCCGGCGGCGGCCACGCGCTGCGGATCGCTGAGGATGGGGACCATCACGCGGATCAGCGCGTCCTGCTCGAGGATACTGTCCGCGTCGAGCACCAGGACATAGGGACTGGAGGCGGCATTGAACGCTGCGTTGATGGCATCGGCCTTGCATCCCCCGGCCTCCTTGTCCACCACCAGCAGGCGCGGTTCGATCTGGCTCATGTACAGGCCGCGGACCGGCTTCGAGGGCACGACGGCGACATAGAGCAAGTCGGTGCGGAGCAGGTGGAATTCGCGCACCAGTTTCTCCAGCGTGCCGTCTTCCGAGCCGTCGTTAACGACAATCACCTCCAGGGCCGGATAGTCCAGGGCTAGGAACGACCGCACCGATTCCACGATGTTGGCTTCCTCGTTGTGCGCGGGCACCAGCAAAGAAATCGGCGGAGCGAAGGGGGAAGCCTTCATCCGCTCCAGACGGACGCTGGCCAGCAGTTGTTGGTGCCGGGAGCTGGAGTAGATGGCCGCCACCAGAAGGATGAGATAGATGAGGTTGATGCCCAGGTAATAGAGGAAGAGCAGGTTGTTGGCTACCAGCAGGGTGTGGATCATGGCTGCAGCGCTTCCGCCGCTTCAGATGCGGGCGCCGCTGCTTCCCCCAGCCGCGCGGCCAGCCACTGCAGGATGCACTTTTCCCGGGCACCGCTCGCCGCGGCCTCCAGCAGTTTCAGCGGCTGGAGCAGTTCCTTATCGCCGGAACGGGCCAGTAGACGGGCCACCTGAATGCGCACGCGCCAGCTCTGGTGGTGGACCAAAGCGTCGAGCAGGAAGCGATGCGCCCCGGCGCGCAGAGTCCCCAGCAGCACCTTTGCTGCGCCCTCGCGTTTTTCGTGGTGTTGGAGTGCTTCCAGCAGTTCCATCATGGCCCCGCTGCGTTGCAACTCGCTGACCAGCGACTGCAGGCCGTAGCGGTCACGCGCGCGGATGGCCAGCTCGATAATTTCCTCCAGATGTCCTTCCATGCGCGCCAGTGCCGAGGCGGAGCGCAGACGCACAAAGCGGTTGGGATCGCACAGCGTTTGCAGGAGCACGGGGATGGCCCGCGCGTCGTTCAGGATGCCCAGGGCGACCACCGCCCGCAGGCGCACGAACCATTCTTCATCGGTGGCAAGCTGCTGCAATGCGCTCAGCGCCAGGCGCGGCTTGGCCCCGGCCAGCGCCCGGGCGGCCGACGCGCGTACTTCGGGCAGAGGGTCGGAAGCCAGCAGGACCAGATCCTCGCCCAATTCCGCGGTGGCCACCTCGGCCAGAACCCGCGCCAGCGTGGGCCGCAGCGAGTCATCGCAATGGCGCACGTAGTAGTGCAGCAAGGAGGGACGCGCGCGGCAGCAATGCAGCAGGGCGTTTTGCAGGACCGGCAGCGGCAGACGGAGCTGCTTTTGCGTTACCCGCTCGAGAATGGGCTCGGCGGCTTCCGGAAGGCCACAGCGCCCAAGGCCGCGGGCTGCGGCGAGACGCGTTTCGTCATGGATGTCGTCGAGTCCTTCGGCCAGCGCAGGGATGGCTTCCGGGACACGCATCCGGCCCAGTGAGACCAGCGCCTGGCGCCGCCGCCAGCCGCGCAGACTGCGCGCTTCGAAGCTGCGCATATCGAGCAGGCCGCTGATCCGCAGGCAGTGGCGGATGACCTCGGCTTCGTCCTCCGCCGCTACCTCCAGGCGGTCGAGCAGGATGGTCTCGATGATCTCGCGGGAAAGAGGATCGAATCGCCACTCTTCGGGAGGGATGCGCACGTCCAGGATCGATTCCCAATCTCGCCGGATCTCCAAGGTGCGCTTCTCGCGGCGTCGGAAGTGCGCCTGCCGCACGGCCCGGCGCACGACGATGAAGAGCAGCAGCAGGGCGATGCCGGCCAAAGAGACGGTAATGGCCGCTAAGATGAAACGGGCCGGCCCCAGCCACTTCACCCAGTTAGAAACGGAATCCATAGCTCAATCCCGCGCTGGTCTGCGAACGTCTCTGCGAACGGTCCTGGCTGAGCACATATCCGGAGAGGTCCTGACGGCGGGTAACATCCCAGCGCAGGCCGCCTCCCCAGGTCCGCGCGGCGAAACGCCCGATTTGATCGGTGCGGGCGAAATCCTCGCCTCCCACGGCAAAGAGTACGTTGCCACCGAGGCGCCGCACCAGGGGGAACTTCAGCCGGGTGATCCCGGAAGGCTGCCAGCTCGGAGGCAGTCCGGGGAAGGAGCTGCGCGCAGACGTGATGCCGATCGACCAAATCCAATCGCGCGGGAAGTAGACCAGCACGCTAGGCGTCAGCGTGAGCACGCGCGCCGCGCTGAACCACAGCCAGCGCTGGTTGTAGTTGAGCTCGAGGCCGCGGACGAACGGTTTTCCGCCGAAAGCGAACCCGTGGTCCAGCTCGAAGAAGGCTTCGCTCTTGGCGATCACAGCATCGTCGTGGCTGATCGCCCCTCCCACCGTGACCGCATTGCGCGGCGCAGGCTTGAAGGTGACCGCGCCGCTGAAGCGGGCCGCTTGCCCGCCGAAGCGGTCGTAATAAGTGGTGGCGAAGTTGGTGGTCCAGCGCGGTTGCCAATTCGAGCGCAGGCTGGCAGTAAAGTCCCCGGCGGTGTCGGTGTAGTTGTAACCGTCAATGTCGGTCCCCAGCCGGAATTCGTGGCGGGGTTCTTCTGCCAAGCTGTCGAATCCTTCTTTGGCCTCGGCGTTCCCGGGTTCCAACCGCTGCGCCTCGCGGAACGCTGCGCGAGCCTCGGCGCGGCGCCCCAGGGCGCGAAGTACGCGACCGCGGCCGATCTGCACGTCGGCGCGCGGCGGGGGGATTTGCGCCGCGCGGTCCAGTAATGTCAGGGCCTCCTCGAGGTGTTGCTCGCGGCGGAGGACGCCGGCGAGTTCGGTGAGGGCGTCGGCGTCATTGGGTGTCGCAGCCAGCCAGCGGCGGTAATCCGTCTCGGCTTCCGCCGTCCGGCCCAGCCGGGCGAGAGCGCGGGCGCGCCAGCCCAGCGCCTCGAGGTCCTCAGGAGCCTGTTCGATGCGTCTTGTTGCGGCCGCCAGCACCGCTTCGGTGTTCCCAGCGGTCCACAGGGCGCGCACCTCGGCCTGCCAGTCTGTGACCGGTTGCTGTGCCGCGGCGGCAGGGAGCAGGCCAGCAGTCACACAAAGAGCGAGAACGCGGAAATGAACCCACATTCGCAGATAATCCTTACATTACCTTAAGAATCGGCGGTTTTCGGCGAGAAGTTAGCGCGAAGCAACCAATATGGAACACTGACCTGTCTCTCGCGGCCCAAGGAAAGAAACTCTACTGCTTGTTTTTCTGGATTGGTTTCGCTGCCAGCAGGAGCGGTTTGCCCTCCACCGCTTCCAAGGTCAGCCCCAGCCACGAGGCGATGGTCGGAGCGATGTCCACCAGCCGCGCACCGTCGATTTTTCCCGGAGCGATGCCCGGTCCCAGGATCAGCAAGGAGGCCAGCATGTCGTCGCGGTCGGGAGGGAAACCATGGAGCCCAAGCTTCACAGCCGGTGTGATGTACGGGCCGGTGACACCGGTTTCGAAGCCGAAGCCCCCCGCGGCCTCGACCACCAGAAATGCCTGCGGGTCTCCGCCCAGTTCGACAATGCGGTCGTGCCCGAAGACCCGCGCGACGCCGCTGCCGGCTGCGCCGGAGAACGGCTGAAAAATATCCATCACCGCCCGGCGCGTCTCTGCGTTCGCTGGGTCTTTGAGGTAGACGTATGCCGATCCGCCGTGCATGAGCACCTGCGCTTTCCAGTCCCGGATCCTGTTCTTTTCGTCAAGGGTGATGAGCCCTTTCTCCCGCAAGAGCACGCTGGGATGGGCGAGCTTTTCCTGCTGCGCAAAACCGTGGTCGGAGACGATGACCAGGGCGGTGCTTTTCCAGGCGCCGACTTTTTTTGCCGCTGCAATCAGGCGGGCAATCTGCGCGTCGGCATTCTCGATGGCGCGCACAGCCTCCGGGCTCCACGGGCCCTTTTCGTGCTGCCAGTGGTCCACTTCAAAAATGTGCAGCATCAAGAGATTGGGCGGCGAGGTCTCCAGGATGTGGACAGCGACGTCTGCCAGCGTTTCGTCCTTCGTCTCGGGAGGCGTGAGCCCGGCAAGAAAATTCGGAAACTGGGCGGCGACTTTGTCCACCAGGCCCGGCGTGGACATGGCGCGCAGCAGCTTGACTGAGTCGGTGCCTTTCCCTCGCCAGAATTCCGGCAGGACAAAATTGGCCCGTGCGCCCACGGTTACCGGCCAGGAGATCAGGGCGGTCCGCAGCCCCTTGGCGCGCGCGGCGTCCCAGAGCGTGGGGACGCGAATGTCCTCGGTGTACCAATTCCACGCCTGGTCACTGGTCTCCGTGGGGTCAAACACCCGGTTGGCGACGATGCCATGGACGCGAGGCGATACCCCGGTGGCAATGGTGGTGTGCGATGGATAAGTCACCGCGGGCATAACCACGCGCACGCCCGGACTCCACGCGCCCTGCCGCGCCAACTCGCGGAGCACCGGCACAGCAAGACCGTGGCTGTCCGGGTCGGTGTAGCTGGCTGGCAACAGCCCGTCTACAGAGATGACGATCACATGTTCGATCGGCTCAGCATCTGACGAGCTGCTGGTGAGTGAGCGCTGACCTCCGGTGAGGCCGCCCGCAATCGTTTGCTTTTGTGAGTTTGGTGCCTGCGCCGCAGCGCCGGGTAGCAGCAGAAAAGCAGTCACCACGAAAAAAAGAAGTGGGCGTTTCATCACTCTACCTCTGCTGAGCATCCACAAAATCAGACTGTAAGCACGGAACGAGCCGGCGACAAGTAAATTCATTGTGAAACCGATCCGTAGTGGAATACTGATGATCCCCTCAGGTCAAGAGTTGAATCAGGGAGTGGGCCCCGGGCGCGGTGCGGAAGTATCGGCCGGGACGGCGGCGCGCAGAGCAAAGGTTTGCCGGGTGAATCCGGCGTACCCTCCGCCGGCTTCCACCACCACAACTTCGACGGTGTAGCGCCCCGGAGCAAAATCGGCCAGGGAAACACTCTGCCGGAAAACGGCGGACCGCGACCCGGCATCGATCTCGGCCGGGAGGAACAGCCCGGTGTCGCCGGTGCGCGCGCCTTCGCGGAAGAAAACCAGACCGGCACGCAGCTTGCCGGCCTGCGCTTTTTCCGGCAAGTAAGCCTGGAACAGCGCGTGCAATGTCTGGCCGGCGGTGAAGACGCGCGTCACGCTGGGGATGATGCGCTCGCCCGCCACCTCCAGCGGCGAACGGCGCATCTTGGTTCCCGGCGCCAGGGCCCTGGTTTGAACTTCCTTGCGGTTTGATCCGGAATCGCCGATGGCCTGCACCTGGGTGGAGAGCAGAAGCGAGCTCAGCTCGAGTTTGTCCTGCTGCGCCGCGGAAATTCGCAACGCCTGTTCGAACGTGCCGATTTTCCCCGTGGCATTCTCCCGCACCAGGAATTTCAAGCGGTAATTCCCGGGTCCCAGGATGATCCCACCCTGGTACAGCAGCGGGCGCTGGCGGATCTCGCTGAAGCGCGCGGGGTCGAGCTGCACGCGCACGGTATCGCGCAGGCTGGCCACGCTGCGCCCGCTGCTTTGCTCCCGGACCTCGGCGGCAAAGTCGAACTCGGCCACGCGCTGGCCGCGATGTTCGGCCCAATCGAGAGCAGCGGGAGAAAGTTTGGCGGCGATGGGGACGAAGATTTCATTCTTGCCGACGCGGAACTGAGCGGTTTCCAGCGCCAGGGCCAGCTCCACCTGGGGAGTGTCGGCCTGGAGCGCCTGTTCGAGCTGGCGTTCGCGGTCCTCGGCGGTGAGCTGACCGTATTTGCGCGGGGCAAAGTAGCCCTCGCGCGAACGGATGCGCGCTCCCGCCGTGCGCATTTTCACCTCGACGCGGCGCCAGCGGCCGTCCTGCTTGGGGTTGGTGCTGTTGTAGCCGAGCAGGTAGTAGCCGGAGGAATCCTGCTGAGCCTTCTGGAAAGCCTCGCGAAAATCTCCCAGGTCGAAGAAGGAGCGGCCACCGGTGTCGGTGGCAAGGGTAGCCAGTGTCTCGCGCGAGTTTTGGCGGTCAGCCGCTTGCCGGAACACGGCGTCGCCGGAAAACAGAGATGTGCCCGAGGACGCGGCGTGGCTGGCATCGCCGCCCGGCGGCGCGGCTTCCAGACCGCGTGAATCCACGGTGTAAAAGGAAACATTCCCGCGATTTGCGGCGTCGGTGGTGGCGCGCAACTGCGACTGGTTTTCCTGCCCGGTCTGGGTGATGCCGCTGGTGAAGCTGATCACTGCTTTTCTGCCCGGGATGTCGCGCAGCACCTGCGAAAGCGATTCCATCGCCGCCAGCTTGCGGTCGGTATTGAAAACGTTGAATTCCGTTTCGTCTGGAGTGAAAGCGTCGCCGGTGTCTTCGCTTACCGCCACCTCGCCGGACTGCGCTGAGGCGCTGGACATGGACGACAGCTCGGCGTCTTTCCCGGGCTGCAGCCGGTCCAGAGCTTTGGCCAGCAGCGCACGGTCGTTTGTAAAGTTGGCCAGCACCTTCAGCCGGTTGCCGAAGGAGACCACGGAGACCAAGTCCGCGGCGGTCATCTGCTCGCGCAGGAAACGCGCCGCTGCGTCGCGCGAGCGCAACAGGTCGGGCGGCTGGAGCGAAGTCAAGTCGAAGAAGAGCACCAGCAGGCGGCGCTCGCGCAACTTGGCGCGTGTTTCCTCGGACGGCGCCGTCTCTCCGATGGTGACCATCACGCGCGGAGCATCCGCGGAGCCGGCTGTTTCCACCGTCTCCACGTCGTAATAGTCGAAGGA
>WNFB01014347.1_pt1 | contig 10224 bp, 6 predicted proteins | sample 5400501 | NCBI WGS metagenome assembly WNFB01 (sample SAMN13153341, study PRJNA577476) | soil metagenome | isolation source: 200 cm saprolite under Douglas fir tree site 2 hole 1 | place: USA:California | collected 2015-04-18 | reverse complement strand
AAGGCGCCCACACCGCTTACCGAGGAGGACTGGCGTGCCACGGTAGCAGCGGACCTGCCGAAAATGCGCGAACTCGCCCGACCCCACATAGGATTTCCCGCCGAGTTCATAAAATTCGAACCCGAAGGCCTTCAGCTCGTAGTCAATGCGAGCATTCTCGATGCCCCCGCAGGCGTCCTGATATCGATTACGATTCGAATGCGCCAGATTGAGCCGCCACGCTCGGGAATGCCGCGCCGGGATTACCCGCCCCCGACGGGGATGAGAATCGGGCTGGACAGAGTGTGGACCCGGTTTGAGCTGGAGATCGGAAGGCGCCAGGCACTCCCACGGCAGCCGACGGCTCGTTAAGACGGTACCCGGCCCGGGTTCTCCGGCGGCAGACGCAGGCTTGCATAGATCGCCTGCGTTTCTGGTGCAGGCATGATCTTGAGTCTCGCCGCGAGAATAGTGCGCAAGCGCTCGTAAGTGGCGAGCGCTTCCGCGGGTTCGCCTTGGCGCTGATAGCACAGCATCAGGTTGCGATAGAAGGCTTCGCACAGTTCGTCGGCGTCGATGCAGCGCAGGTAGCAATCCACCGCGGCCTCCGCCCGGCCGACTTCCTCCCAACTCCGTCCCACCCGTGTCAAGCATCGCAGCAGCCGCGAGCGGATCTGCTCGCGGCAGGCAATGTAGCTCGGCTGTTCGGATTCGTCCGGCAAAAACGGTCCCCGGTAGAGCGACAGCAATTCCTCGGCGAGCGCTCGCAGTGCCGGTCCGGCGGCCTGCGCGTTCGTGCCGCGCAGCGCGGTATCGAGTTCGGCGGTTAGATGCTCGACGGCCCAGGCGTCCACCCAGAATAGCGCAGGATTCAGGCTAAGGCGCGTGTCGCGGACCAAGAGCGCGTCTTCCGCATCGAAGATGCGGCGCAGCCGGTGCAGCGTGGTCGTGAAGGATTTGTGGGCGTAGTCCGCGTCCACGTGCGGCCACAGCGCGTCGGCGATCTGGTCGCAACGCACGTTCTGGCCGCCGAGCGCCACCAACACCTTAAGGAGTTCTACCGGTCGCCCGGGGCCCTTGCCGGAAAACTCGATCGGCGCCCCGTCGTGCAACAGCCGGAAACCGCCGAGCATGTCGATGCGAAACGGCCACGGCCATTGGCGCAGGCGCAGGGCCGTCGTGGGCGGTGACAGATGTCCGGCGCGTATCAGCGCTTGGGCAACTTCGGGCTCGATCCCATTGACCAGCGCCAGCGCGCACGACTCTGCCACTCGTTGCGAGCGCAGCGCGACGACATAACGGAAGCCGTGCTCGCGGGCCAGTGCGAGGGCGGCCTGAAGCGGCGCGAGAGCTGCAGCAGACTCACCCGCCTCGAGCGCGGTCGCCGCTTCGGCGAGTTGCACGCTGACGCGCAGCAAGGGGCTCCGCAGCCGTTCGGCGAGCGCAGCCGCGCCGCGCAGCTGCCCCGCGGCACCGCGTCGATCGCCGGCGGAAGAAAGCAGTTGGATCACCGCGATCCGCGCCAGCCACTCCAGCCAGGGGATGCCCATCTCGACGGCGACAGTGAGCGCGGTCTTCGCTTCCCGGTTAGCGCCCGCGGCGTCTCCGTCGAGGCCTGCGAGGCCGCTGCGCAGATAGTGAACGAGTGCGCGATCGCCGCGCACCAGCGCCACTGTCGCCCGTGCCAGCGCCAGTTCGACGGCAACGTCGCCGCCTTCTGTCGCGGATGCCGCGGAGGCATCCCGGTCCCCGCGGTCCAGCCATTCCTGCAACTCGGCGTTGCCGGTGTCTCGCAGCACCAGCGCCCTGATCAATGTAGCCGCAGCGGACGGATCGCTCCCGACACCTTTCACGCTGCCGGTCTCTTTGAGCAGTCCGGCGAGTTCGTCAATCCAACGATCGAGGGAAGCAAGATCATCGAACTCCAGGATGATTGCGTTGACGATACCGCAGCAGCTCTGCATCATGCCGTGCCGGTCGGCGACCGCGGCAAAGCCCGCGAAGGCCTGTTCAAACAGGCGGCGCGCAGCGCGGGGACTGGCGTGGATGCGACTGGCGGCACTGGCGTGAAGCAGCCGCGGGTTCGCTTCCAGCAGGTGCGGCGGCAACAGGTCCAGCCAGCCGGCAAGAGTCTCATTGCGGCCTTGGGCCAGCATCGCGCCGGCCTCGTCCCCGGCGACCGCGGCGACTTCCTGCCAGTCACCGCATTCCACGAACAGCACCACGGCATCCTCGAAGTGGCCGGCACCTCGTAATAGGGCCGCGGCGCGGCGCAGCGCTGCAGGAGCGACGGCATCCGGCAGCACCTGCGCGGCGCGACTGCGCAGGAATTCCCGCAGTAGTGGATGCAGCTGAAAACTGCGACCCTGCTCTGCCATCACCTCGCGCACGAAGTAGTCGTTGTGCGCGAGATTGAGCAGCAGTCGCGTGGCCTTCACCTCGCCGGTCATGGCCTCGGCGACTTCCGCGGTCATTCTCGGCAGGCAGGCGATCCTGAGCAGGAACTGCTGCGTCCCGGGCTCGAAGTGGTCGAAGATCTCGCCGGCGAAATAGTCGAATATCACGCCGGGCGTCGTATCCCCGGGCAGGTCGGCGATGCGACCGGCGATCTTCGCGTGCTCGAGCATCAGCACTATGCCCGCCGCCCAGCCCTGGGTGCGCTCTTGCAGGCTGGCCACGGCGTCCGGCGCGAGCGTGTGTCCACGCATTGCCGCTAGGTCGGCGAGTTCGCGGGGACTGATGCGCAGGTCCTCGGCACCCAGGCAAACCATCTCGCCGCTCGCGCGCATCCTCGCCAGTGCCGCCGGGGGTTCGCTGCGACTCGTGACGATCATGCAGCAATGCTTCGGGATTTGCGGCAGTCCGGCGTCGAGCACCGGGCGCAGCGGACTCTCGGTCGACAGGTCGTGCAGGTTGTCGAGCACCAGCGCCACCGGCGCCTTGATCTCCGCAAACAACTGACGAAAGAACTTGCGGGAAAAAGAAGCGATGTCGTCTGCATGCAGCGGAGTGAACGCCGGTAATTTTGCCGAGCGGCCCTTGAGTTTGCGCGTGGCATGGCCCAGGTAATGGAAGAATGTCGCGACATCGTCGTCGTCGGCATCGATCTGATACCAGGCGGATTGGTAATCGCGCGCCGCGACATAAGTTGCCGCAAGGGTGGTCTTGCCGGATCCCGGTGGCCCGGCGATCCATGCCACGGTTCGACCGGGCGTCCCGTCCAGCTGCGCGAACAAACCTTCGCGTCGCACGACGCTGCCGATTTCCGGTTGCGTCGTCTTGGCGAACGCGAGACTCGGCGATTTGATTTCAACCATCCCTGGCGCCTCCTCGGGCGGTTTCCCTCACTCTGCCGCACGCGACCCGTTTTCGGGTTCGTGCCACTGCCCTTGCCGACGTTCGCTTGCTCAGGGCGTAACTTTCACCTAATCTTGCCGTTTCTGCAATGATAACGGCGCCGCAGGAAACGTGGAGATAACGAGCAACATCTATCCCGACGCTTTGCCGCTTCAGCACCGGCTGAACGCGTATCTGCTCGAACGGGTGCTCGGGCGGGGAGGCTTCGGGATCACCTATCTGGCCCGCGACACCAACCTCGACAAGCTGGTTGCGATCAAGGAGTACCTGCCTGTCGAAGTGGCAAAGCGGGAGGCCGATACGACCGTCCGGCCGCGGATCGACAGCCAGCGCGACCTCTACGGTTGGGGACTCGAGCGGTTCATCGTCGAGGCGCGCACGCTGGCGCGCTTCGATCATCCGAGCATCGTCCGCGTACATACCCTGTTCGAGGCCAACGGCACGGCCTACATGGTGATGCGCTTTGAGGAGGGCGACAACTTCGCTACGCTGCTCGAACGGCGCGGCACCATCCCGGAAGGGAAACTGCTTGCCATCCTGCTGCCAATCCTTGACGGCCTGGAACTGGTGCACAACGCCCGCTTCATCCACCGCGACATCAAGCCGGACAACATCCACATCCGCGTCGACGGTACGCCGGTGCTCCTCGATTTCGGCTCTGCGCGGCAGTCCCTCGGCAAACCTCGCACGATGACGGTCCTGGTCGCCCACGGATATGCTCCGTTCGAGCAATACGATGGCAACGCCGAAAGCCAGGGTCCATGGACCGATATTTACGGACTGGGTGCGACCTGCTACCGGGCGATCGCCGGCGTCGCGCCGCTCGATGCCATCGCCCGTGTCCGAGACCGGCTCGGCAGTGCGGGCGATGCTCTGGTACCCGCCACGGTGATCGGCAAAGGCCGCTACTCCGAAATGCTGCTTGCGGCCATCGATGCGGCGCTCGAGTTCGCCGAGAAGGACAGGCCGCAAACCATCGTCGCGTGGCGCAGGCAGATTACAGGTGAAGGGGCGAAAAAATACGCGCCGCCCGCGACACCGGAGGAACCGAAAGCATCCGAAATTCCGCTGCGCGTTCCGCCGCCACAGCGTCTCCGCGCGAAAGTCATGTGGACTGTTGCGGGTGCCGCGGTTGCGGCCGGTGCGGCCGGCATTTTCATCGCCATTTCCCTTTCTTCAGATCGGACGGCCGAGCGGCGGCAGATCGAAGAACTCAGGCGGCAGTTCGAGGAGCAACGCAAGCTTCCGCCGCAGCCACTGCAGCAGGAGGCACGGATTCCGGGCAAGAGCCCCGTGCTCGCTGACGTGAGCGACTCCAGGTCGCCTGCATCTGCTCCGAAGACGAAGAAACCGAATGTTGCTCACAAGGCGGATTCCTCCCGCAACGTCCCCAAGCCGGAGCCCATCCCGCCGGTGAGGAATCGGCCCGAACCACCAGAGCGCAAAGAAAACCGCGCGATCAGCCCGCCCGCGGTTGCGCCGACGTTGTTGGTTGAAGCAGTTGCGGAGGTGAAACCCGCTGAGGTGAAGCCGTCCGTAGTCGCGCTGCTCGAAACAGCCGGCCGCTCGGAGACGCGAGGCGACTACGACGGCGCGAGCCAGATCTACAAATCCCTCGCCGAAGCCGGCAACGCCAGGGCACAGGTCAAGCTCGGCGACATGTATGCAGCCGGCCGCGGCTTCGCGCCGAACGACGCGACTGCCGTGAGCTGGTACCGCAAGGCCGCCAACCAGGGCGACGGCGCAGCACAACTCAAGCTCGGAGACATGCACGCGAACGGGCGCGGTGTACCGCAAAACTACAACCAGGCTTACATCTGGTACAGCCTGGCGCTGCGATCGGGCGCGACCGCGGCCGAGGCGCCCCGCAAGAAAGCGGCGGCCATGCTGCAGCCCGCCGAAATCAATCAGGCAGACCGGGTTGTCGATGGCTGGCAGAAGGCCCTAGGGAAGTAATACTGACTCCGTTCTAGTGCAACGATCTCTTCGGGCTACGGTGCGTATCTACCGCCTCCGTTATCAGTCGTCAAGGCCGATCCACCCCAAGTAATCACTGCCGCATCGCCATCTGTAAGTCAGCAGTAACCCATTCGTGAGCGATCCGGAAGCGTCCCGGTCGCAACATGTGCCCACAGCCGCGGATCGATCTGCTGCGGCCAATCAAGATAGGGGGGCACATGAGGACCAGGTTCAACGTCCGCCACATTCAGTTTGCTGCGCCGCGAGCGTGCGAAAACGCGATCGAGCCCATCGGCTTCGTATTCGACGACGAGGAAGACGCGCTCTGCGACGAGTACGTAGTCGTGAGCGGGGAAGACGACATGCCGGCGCTGCAGGAATATCTGCATGAGTTGCGGGTAGATTGAATACGATGATTAGCAAATCCGATTCAACTTTGCACCAGAACGGGTTGGAACGCGCCCGCGCGGCGATCGAAGCGCTTGGTCTGATCGATCTCCCGGCCGCGGTGCTCGGGCCGCGCGGGCAGCCGCTTGCCGCCAACGGCTTGTTCGAGAACCTGATGCCGCATATCACGCACAAGCGTTGCGAACGTCTCGCATTCTGCGATGCCATCGCGGACGCGCTGTTCACCGAGGCGCTCACCCAGCCGGCTCGGGTCTCGGCTCCCGATGCGGTTCGCGCGATCCCGATTCGCGCCCGCGGCGAGCAGCCGCCGATGATCGTACATTTCATATCCGTGCAAGGTAAGGCCCGAAACGTTTTTGCCGGCGCGTCCTGCGTCCTCATCGTTACCCAGTTGAAGCCTCCCTTGGTTCCGGGAACGGAAGTACTACAGGGTCTGTTCGATCTGACGCCAGCCGAAGCCCGCGTCGCTCGCGGCATTGGCGGGGGCCAAACGGTCGAGGCAATCGCAGAAGGGTTCGGGCTGTCGCGCGAGACCGTGCGCTCGCAGCTCAAGGCGGTGCTCGGCAAGACGGGGTTCGTCCGCCAGGCGGAACTTGTGGCCCTGCTCGCCGGCGTGCATCTCTGCGGCAGGCTCGGCTCGGGCGCCTAAAGCTCGGTTTTTCTGCTCCCGTGCTCCCCGCAGAAATTCGCAGGCTTACGGCTTTCACCCGTTCGGGTGATGCGCTGTTTCCGCCAGCGTGAAAGACTTCCGCGCTCGCTGCGGGGCCTCATGGCCCACTAACGCGGCACAGGACGCTGGCAACGGCCGGATTGAATTTCTTATCACTAGGAGGAGAAGCCATGGCAACCTCGAAGGCTCAAAAACGACTCAGCATCCTTGCGGCATTGTCGGCAATTCTTGTATGGGCGGTTCCTGCCGGCGCCTCACATGTGCTTTGCGGCGACACTCTCACGACCGACACGGTGCTCGATAGCAGTTTGCTAGATTGCCCGGGGAATGGGCTGATCATTGGGGCCGACAATATCACGGTGGAGCTCAATGGAAACGTGGTGAAAGGGGCCGACGCCCCGGGGTCGGTCGGTATTCAGATATCCAACCGGATCGGCGTTACAGTGAAAGGACCAGGCGTGGTGGAGAGATTCGAAGGTGGAATCGATATTACCGGGGGCGGCCAGAATACCGTGAAGGACGTCACCGTTGCCAACAACAAGCTCCTGTCGTGCCTGCCCGTGATTCCCCCTGGCCCGCGGGGCATTCAGATTAGGAACTCCGCCAACAACCGCATCAAAGGAAACGCGGTGGTCAACAACTGCCGCGGCATAGTTGTGGTCGGACCGGACTCCCAAGGCAATAGCGTGAGGGAAAACAGTTCGACGCTCAATTTCTTCTTTGGCATCCTCGTGAGGCAGGGCAACGCCGACAGGAACCGAGTGAAGGAGAACGTGATAACCAATAACGGAGCCCTCGGGGTCCGCCTGGGCTTTGACGGGCCGCCATTTCCAGTTGTGTCCGATAACAACGAGAACGAGATCAGGGAGAACGTCATCGGCAATCAGATCACGGGGATCTTCATTCAGGACGTCAGTGACGATGGGAACGTGATCAAGGAGAACACGTTCTTCAATACCCCCACCCCCATCAGCGACGCGGGCACCGGGACGGTCATCGGTGACAACGTTAGCGATTAGCCCGGATTTCGCGTGCCCCCTTTTTGCACCGATTCGCGGGAGGAGTTATGAAAAGAAATTCTGTTCGCTTGCTATTGATCGCGCCGATGCTCGCGCTCGCCGCGACCGCCGCGCAAGCGCAGTCGGGGGCCGACCGAGGCGGCTACGGTGGATTTTCGGTCGGCCAAGCCCTGAGCGCATTTTCTGACGATTCATTGCCGGTCGCTGGGGCGACGGCCAGTACGCTATCGAATGAAGACAACGCGAGTACCGGCTTCAAACTGTATGGCGGCTACCGCTTGCTGCGGTGGCTTGCCGTCGAGGCCGGCTACGCCAGCGTCGGCAGCCTTTCGGCGACGCGCAATGTGACCGCTCCTTTCGCCGGGTCGCTTCGTTCCGATATCAAATCGAAGTACTTGTTCTTCGACGCCGTGGGAATCCTTCCGATCGTGCGTGACAAGTTCGAATTTTTCGGCACGCTTGGGTTTGTCATCATAACAACGAATGCCGATTTATCCACGACGGGCGGTGCTGTGTTGACGGGCAACTCACATCACGTCCTTCGGCAGTCGAACGCAAAAATCGGTCTCGGTGCGGAGTTCCATTTCTCACCGACGCTTGGACTCCGTTTCGAGGCCGAGGACATTCCGGGCGTCGGCGATAAACAAACGATCGGCAAGTTCGACATAAACATGTTTTCGCTCGGAGTTACATACCGTTTCTAGGGGTCCGCCCACGGGATATCCAGGCGCGCTGTGGGGCTGAGGGTCCTAAGAACACTCCTCCGGGGAGGCGGAGCACGAAGCCTTTGGCCCGACGCCAAATGATCGGCATTTAAGACGTCCGTCCAACACGACAAGGGAGGATCGATATGCGACACCGTAGCTCTTGTTCACACCGGTCGCGCCGCTGGAAACAAACGAAGACATTTTCGGCGGCCCAGGCACGACAACCTTGAACACCCTCGGGCGGGGAATCGTGACGCCTGGTTTTCTCCGCAGGGCGCAACCCGCCTCGCGGGCAATTCTCTAAGCGATATGTAAGCAACGCGTAAGGCACCTGTTACTTGCCCGGGCGAATCATGGGCACACCGCCAGCGCAATGGCGCGAGGCCGGAAGTGGAGGAGGGGTTATGGGTGCAACAGGCATAGCGGCCAAGGGAATTTCCAGGGGTTTTTTATTCGCGCTCGCGCTGCTCCGTTGGCGCGACGGCGAGCATGGACCTCAGGGTCGACAAGGTGTTCACGGCACCTTGGCGTCTGTGAACCTGCACGAGCGCCGTCGCAGCACCATGCGCATCGAATTTGATGGCCGGAATCTGATCGCATGGTTTGTGAGCGGCGTTTTCCTCGCACTTGGCGCGTGTGGTGACGGTAGTGACACTCCTCAGGCGGCATTGCCCGTGGTGGACCTCTCCGGGGTATGGGCGGGGACCTGGCAAGGAACGGACCCTACGGTACCCGGGCAGGTGGTCACGGGCAACTGGGAAGGCGTGATAACCCAGACTCAATCCACGGCCGCCGGGACCGCGACGCTGTTCGGCGACGTCGACTGTATGGAAGGCACGTTGCTCGGGTCTCCGGGTGTCAACAACGTGGTCTCCGGCACCTACACCCGTTCCCCGTGCGGGGTAAACAACTGGACGCTCACAGCGGTAAATCTTTCCGACGGAAGTGCCAGCGGCCTATGGACCCAGCCGTCAAGCGGCGCACAGGGAGCGTTCACCGGCAGCCAGATTGCCCGGCCGGGCGGGCCCCGAATCCTTTTCGCCAATCCATCCGGAGGATTGCCCGGAACCGTCGTGACAATCGTAGGAATGGACTTCAGCGCAGTCGCAGCGGAGAACGTCGTGGATTTCAACAGGACTGCCGCTGCGCCGCTCCTGACATCGGATCCTGAAACGCTTACGGTGCAAGTTCCGGTCGGTGCGACAACTGGCCCGCTCGATCTGGCGGCCCCGAAGGGTACCGCCAACAGTCCCCGATTATTCAATATGGACGTGACCTTTCCGGCTCCGACCAACACCGCCGCCATCGCCGTCGGCCGCCAACCCGAAGGCGTGGCGATCAGTCTCGATGGCCGCAAGGCGTACGTGGCGAACAAGCTCGATGGCAGCGTGAGCCTGATCGATACCTCAGCGAAACAGATCATCCTGACGAACCCCAACCTGGCTCCGGCGGTTCAGGGTGTCGTGGCGAGTCCGGACGGGAGGCGGGTCTATGTGGCGGCCGGCGCGAGCGGGATTCTCGTTCTGGATGCAGCCCTCATACAGCAAGTGGATCTCATCCCAGTCGATGCCGGAGGTGGAACGCAGGCGAATCCGCAGGGGCTCGCGCTGAGCCCGGACGGACGGCGGCTGTATGTCACGCAAAATGCGCCGGGTGGTGCGCTCAGCGTGGTGGACATCGCCACGAAGGCGGCAACGAGCATTAACGTGTCGTCGACTGAAATGCCCCTTGGGGTTGCCGCGAGTCCTGACGGACGGCGCGTCTACCTGGCGGTTTCCGATACGACATTGTCCGGCGCCGACACCGTCCGGATTCTCGACCCCCTTACCCTCGTCAGTGCTGCCGCCTCGTTTCCCGTCGGCAGCCGGCCGGTCGGCATCGCCGTGACTCCCGATGCCGGGAGGGTCTACATTTCGAATCAACTCGGCAATTCCGTCAGCGCGTACGACGCGACCGCTGGCCAGATCGTGACAATACCGGTTGGCCTAGCACCGGTGGCCGTTGCCATCAGCCCGGATGGCAGCCGCGTCTATGTCCCAAACGGCGCCAGCAACACCGTGAGCGTCATAAGCACCGGAACGAACCAGATCGTCGCCACTTTCCCGGTCCCGGCCGGCTCCGGACC
>WNFB01006837.1_pt1 | contig 10226 bp, 10 predicted proteins | sample 5400501 | NCBI WGS metagenome assembly WNFB01 (sample SAMN13153341, study PRJNA577476) | soil metagenome | isolation source: 200 cm saprolite under Douglas fir tree site 2 hole 1 | place: USA:California | collected 2015-04-18 | reverse complement strand
GGCGGGTCGCGTGAGCGGCCCGCCCGCGGTCTTTGTTACTGCGCGGCGACCGCGGTGCCGTCGAGAATGCGGGCGGGATTCGCGCCGAGCAGTGCCTGCGCCTGCGTCTCCCGTCCCGCCGCCACCAGCGCGTCGTAGGCGGCGCGGACCGAGACACCGCCACGCCGGCTCCCGTGATGGTCGGTGGCGATGAGATCGGCCAACCCGGTCTCGATAAGGCGCCACGCCAGCCGTTCCGAGCCCGGGCTCGACTCCCGGTAGTGTCCGGTGAGGCTCCCCGCGTTCACCTGCAGCAGCGCGCCCTGCTCCCGCCACGAGGCGATGGTCTCGAGCGGATCGAGGCCCTCGGGGAAATGGTAGCGCTCCGGGTGCGCTATCACGATCTGCTGGTCCGCCTCGAGGACTTCGTCGATGACGTCGGCGTGCGTCCCGCGAAGGTCGAAGCCGAACTCCACCAGCAGAAACCGGCTGCCGGCCAGTCCGACGCCGTCGTGCTCGAGTATCGGCCGGATCAGTGCGGCTCGGGGGGCCCAGATCTCCTGTCCCAGCCCCAGCTCGGGGAGGCCCTCCTCACCTTCGGCCGCGGCGACGAGCTCGTCGAAGGCGCGCTGGTGCTGGTCCAGCTCCCGCTGCACCGCCGCCATCGTGTCCAGCTGGGGGAGCAGGAGGTGGGGGGTGGTGACCACAGTCGCGACGCCTTCGCCGGCAAGGACCCGAAGCCAGGCGAGCGCCTCCTCGACCGAGGCGGCGCCGTCGTCTACCGCGGGCACAAGATGGCTGTGCAAGTCCGTGAAACGGATCTGCGGCGGGAGGGGGGCGGGTATGGGGGTCAGTGTCGGCATCGCTCTGGTCCGACTTGACCGGCAACGTTCATGCCGACTCTGCGACCCTCTCCAGCAGGCTCCACCGGCGCTGCAGTCCCGCTCGGGCTTCACGGAGGCCGATCTCCTGGAAGCGGACCGCCTCACCCGGCCTCCGCTGCGCCAGGCGCCCGAGATCGGGGCTCGCAACCACCGCGATGCGCGGGTATCCCCCCACCGTCGGCCCGTCCGGCATCAGCACGATCGGCTCGCCCCCCGGCGGTAGCTGAACGGTGCCGACGCATGCGGGCGCGGAGGGAAGGTCGCCCGGGAGCGGGAACGCCGGCGAGGGTGCCTCAAGCCTGTAGCCCATCCGGCTTACCGCTCGGGACACTCTGAACTCGGTTTCCACCAGCCAGCGCCACGCCCCGCCGGGGAGAAGCCCGAGGTCCGGTCCGGGCAAGACGGAGATCGGGTCGGCCGGTCTCGGGTCCGCCAGCTCGGCGGTAGCCTCGCGCCGGCTCGGAATTGAGGTCGGCGGCTCGGCGGGCAGCGCTGCTGTGCTCGGCCGACCGATCGGAAGGTGATCACCGGCACGAAGCAGCCGGCCTTCCATCCCGCCGAAGCGGGCGGGGAGATACGTGGAACGACTTCCCAGCACCTCCGGCACGTTGATTCCTCCGGCGACTGCCAGGTAGACCCACGCCCCGGCCTCGATCCGTTCGATCGCGAGCACATCACCGGCCGCTGCTCGAGCCGCCTCGCAGTGCGGGACCGGCCGTCCGCCGAGCGCTGCCTGGGCGCGAGCGCCGGTGATCGCGATCGTGGCGTCCTGCTCGAAGCGAACCTCGCCGCCCGCCAGGCCCCACTCGACTGCCGCCGAATTTGGCCCGTTACCAACGAGAATGTTCGCGAGCGCGAGCGCAAAGGGATCGAGCGCGCCTGCGCGCGGGACGGCGGCGTCGAGATGCCCGGTGCGACCGAGATCCTGCACCGTCGCGAATGGCGGGGCGCGGAGAACGGTGATCATCCGTCGGTCGGCGAGAAGCGGACCCGGTCGCCAGCGGCGAGCAGATTGGGCGGATTTCGCTCCGGATCGAACAATACGACATCGGTATGCCCGATCAGGTGCCAGCCGCCCGGTGTCTCCAGCGGATACACACCGGTCTGCGCGCCGGCGATCGCGACGCTCCCCGCCGGCACGCGTTGCCTCGGCGTCGGCCGGCGCGGCAGCACCAGCGCCGGATCGACCGGCCCGAGGTACGCGAAGCCGGGAACGAACCCGAGGAAATAGACGTCGTAGACCGGCTCCGTGTGGCGACGGACGACGTCCAAGGGAACGAGTCCGGTGTGCTCGGCGACCTCGGCGAGATCGGGCCCGTCGTAGCGGACGGGAATGACGTGAATGGGACGGTCACGCGCGAGGGGCGCGCCCTGCGCCTCGAACGCCTCGGCCGTCTGCGCCAGGCGCTCCGTGAGCCGCTCTGGCTCCGCAGTGACTTGGTCGAAGAAGACGGCGAGGGATCCGTAGGCCGGGACGATATCGGAAACACCGGAGAGTGCCGCGGCCCGAAGGTGCGCCGCCAGCCCGGCCGTGCGGGCGGCGAGCGCGGGATTGGTTCCTTCCCCGAGGATGAGCAGCAACGCCGAGTCGCCCAGCGGCTCGATGCGGGGGAACCCGTTCACCGCACGAACGGCGCGACGGCAATGGCCTCGGCCGCGAGGCGAGCGCGCACCGCCCGGAGCACGGCGACCGCCCACGGCCCGTCGCCGTGCACGCAGAGGGACTCGGCGTCCACCCGCAGAACCGTGCCGTCCACCGCGTCGATGGTGCCCTCGCGCACGAGGCGCACGGCCCGGGCAGCGGCGGCTTCGGGATCCTCGAGCAGCGCCCCAGGCGTCCCGCGCGGGACCAGCGAGCCGTCGCGTCGATAGCCGCGGTCGAGGAACGCTTCAGCGACAGACCGGAGGCCGGCCTCTCCCGCGGCCGCAGCGAACGCGCTGCCGGCCAGGCCCAACAGAGCGAGCTGCGGATCCGCCGCGCGCACTCCCTCGGCGATCGCCCGCGCGATCTCCGGGTCGCGGGCCGCGCGATTGTAGAGCGCGCCGTGCGGCTTCACGTACCGGACGCGGGTCCCGGCGGCCCGGGCACACGCGATCAAGGCGCCGACCTGATAGGCGACGTAATCGGCCACCTCGCGAGCGGATGCGGCGACTTCGCGGCGGCCGAACCCGAGTAGATCGGGATAGCCGGGATGCGCACCGACGACGACCGAGTGGTGGGCGGCGAGCGCCGCGGTCTCGCGCATCCGGCTTGGGTCGCCCGCATGGAACCCGCAGGCCACGCTGGCGGAGGAGATGAGCGGGAACAGGTCCGCGTCGGCCGGTGCAGGCCACACGCCGAAGCCCTCGCCGAGGTCGGCGTTGAGATCGACGGTCGCCATCGGGGTCGCGGCGGCGGGAGACACGCGTCAAATCAAGCACCGGGTTGCCCGAAGTGAAACAATCGGACGCAAAGTCTCGTTTCTGCTTGAAACGGCACAGATATGGGGCCGGTACGCCCGATAGAGAGGTGTCATATGCAGCGATACTGGGTCCGGATCGCCCTGGGCGCCCTGGCGGTCTTTGCTGTGGGGATGGTGGGTATCTCCGTGGTGCGCAGTGGGATGAAGCAGTTGGACTCCCTGGCGAATTCGACTCGACCCATCGGCATTCCGCTGGCACTGTTGCCGTTCCGGCTGGACGGGGAGCAGCTAGGGACGGTCCGGCGGCTGGAGCTGATCCGAAGCGCGCCCAAGAAGGTCACCGGCATCCGCCTCACCGTCGTGCTGCAGGACTCGAGCGACGCGGACAACCTTCGCGACTGCAACGTCACGGTTCATGCGCCCATGGTGTTCGGCGGGCGCGACGGGTTCAGCTGCTCGACCCCCGCCGACTCGGCGGCGGGCCACCTCGAGCGAATCGGCGAGATCATCGTCGAGCCGGGCGGCTTGGTCCGTGCGATCTTCGCGCGCGCGGAGCAGGCCTCGGAATGGCGGGCCAGCCTGTACGACACCGGGACGGCGCAGGCCGAGTTGGCGGCGCTCAAGGCCGAGCGGCTGGCCGACTCGAGCGCTCGCGCGGTGGTCATCCGGGCCGACTCGGACCGGGCGGTGATCGACATCCGGGGCGACTCGGCGCGGCCGATCGTCCAGGTGCAGGCGGACTCGCACGGCGCGCTGCTGCGGGTCCATGATCGCTCGGGCAAGGAGATCGTGCGGCTCCGGGCCAACTCGGACGGTGCGAGCCTCTCGGTGACCCCCGACTCGTCTCCCGGTCACTCGAAGCACTGAGCTCCGGCCGGGGCCGCTTGCGCGCCGGCCTCGGGCCCCTCTACATCTAGCGGATGCCGGGCCCTCGAACCCCGCCGGTGAGCGCGGGGCGCCTGCTCGTTCGTCTCACGCTTGTGGCGCTGGTCGTCGTCGCGCTGATCCTCCTGGGGCGGGGGGCGGGCGCGCTCGTGCCGCGCTTCGCCGCCCGGGTGAACGGGCTCGGCCCCTGGGGGCCTGTCGCGTTCATCGTCGGGTACGCGGTCGCCTGCGTGGCATTCATCCCGGCGACGCTGCTGACGCTGGCCGCCGGCGCGATCTTCGGGGTGGTGAAGGGCGTCGCCTTCGTGTTCATGGGCGCGTCGCTCGGCGCTTGCGCGGCGTTTCTCATCGCCCGCTACGTGGCCCGTGGTGCCGTCGAGCGGCGGCTGGCGGGTAATCCCAGGCTCGCCGCGATCGACCGGGCCATCGGACGGGAAGGGCGGAGGATCGTCCTGCTGCTGCGGCTGTCGCCGGTGTTCCCTTTCATCTGGCTCAACTACGGTCTCGGGCTCACCCAGGTCCGCTTCACGGACTTCCTTCTCGCGATGCCGGGGGTGCTCCCAGCCTCCTTGATCTACGTCTACTCGGGCAAAGTCGCAGGCGACGTGGCGGCGCTTGCCGGCGGGGCGGCGCCGCCCCGGGGCGTTGGGTACTACGCGGTGCTGGGGATTGGCCTCGCCGCCACGATCGTCGTCACGGTGCTGATCACGCGCACCGCCCGCAGAGCGCTCGCCGAGGCCACGGCCGACCCACCGGGCGCGAGCGCTCCAGCCTAGCGGGCCCGATCCCCAACCCCTGATCCGGCCGCGCGACGAATACAACCGCAGGCTGCTCGAGCAGGTGCATCCGCCGGGGTGGGCGAACCCGGTCCCCAAGCCGCGCTACCATCTCGTCGTGATCGGAGCCGGCACCGGCGGTTTGGTGAGCGCTGCTGTCGCCGCCGGGCTGGGCGCGAGGGTCGCACTGATCGAGCGGCACCTCATGGGGGGCGACTGCCTCAACGTCGGGTGCGTGCCCTCGAAGGCCCTGATCCGCGCCGCGCGTGCCTGGCGGGAGGCCGCGCGCGCGCGGGACGACTTCGGCGGCCCCGCCATGGCAGGGCCCGGCGACTTCGGGGCGGCGATGGCCCGCATGCGCCGCCTCCGCGCCGACCTCAGCGGCCTTGATGGCGCTCCCCGTTTCCGGGACATGGGCGTAGACGTTTTTCTCGGCGATGCCCGCTTCGTCGGACCAGACTGCATCGAGGTCGACGGCAAGCGGCTGAGCTTCCGGCGGGCGATCATCGCGACCGGGGCCCGGCCCGCGGTGCCCGATGCTCCGGGGCTCGCGGGGACGGATTACCTCACGAACGAGACCGTGTTCGAGCTCACGGCGCTTCCGGCGCGCCTCGTGGTGATCGGCGGCGGCCCGATCGGCTGCGAGCTGGCGCAGGCGTTCGCGCGGTTCGGGAGCGGGGTGACGCTGGTGCACCGCGGGCCGCACGTCCTGCCGAAGGAAGACGCCGACGCGGCCGCGCTGGTGGAGCGGGCCCTGGCTCGCGACGGCGTCCGGCTCGTGCGGCCGGCCCGGGTGCTGCGAGTGGAGCGGGAGGGGTCGGCCAAGCTGGTCGTCGTTGCGGCAGAAGGATTGGAGGAGCGATTCCCCGCGGACGCGCTGCTGGTGGCGACGGGGCGGTCGCCTAACGTCGAGGGGCTGGGACTGGACCTGGCCGGAGTGCGGTACGACAGCGGCGGAGTGGCGGTGGACGATCGGCTGCGCACATCCAACCCGCGGGTGTTCGCCGTGGGCGACGTGGCCTCCCGGTTCAAGTTCACCCACAACTCGGATTTCCAGGCCCGGCTCGCGGTCCAGAACGCGCTCCTCTTCCGGCGCCTGCGGGCGAGCCGGCTCGTGCTGCCCTGGTGCACGTATACCAGCCCCGAGGTCGCGCACGTGGGCCGTTACGAAGCCGAGGCCCGCGCGGCGGGAACCCCCGTCGAGACGCTAACCCTGCCGCTCGAGGACGTGGATCGTGCCGTGCTCGACGGCGAGACCGAGGGCTTTTTCCGCGTCCATCTCCAGCGTGGCAGCGACCGCATCCTCGGCGCGACCCTGGTGGCAGAGCACGCCGGCGACATGATCAGCGAGATCGGAGTGGCGATGGTGAACGGCGTGGGCCTCGGGGGGATCGGTCGGACGATCCACCCCTACCCGACGCAGGCGGAGATCTTCCGGAAGGCGGCCGACGCCCGGCGGCGCGGGAAGCTCACCCCCGCCGCGCGACGGCTTTTCGATCTGTTCTTTCGGGTGTTCCGGTAGGCGGTCGGGCTAGTCCTGGTGCAGCCGGCGGCTCTGCCGGTAGGGGAAGAAGTCGAAGATCTCCCCCTCCGCAAGCCGCCGCTGTACGCCGGTCCAGAAATCCACGTTCAGCAGATCACCATGCGCGCCGAGGAAGGTGGCTCGAAGCCGGTCGCCGGGGACGAGAAAGGGGGCGAACTCCTCGGGGAACACGTCGTGCTCTCCCACATGAAACCAGGGCTCGGCCGCCATCTCGTCCTCGGGCGAGCGGGGCTCGGGCAGCCGACGGAAAACGCACTCCTGCAGCAGGCACAGCTCGTCGTAGTCGTAACAGATCACCCGCCCGTTCCGGGTCACGCCGAAGTTCTTGAGCAGCATGTCGCCGGTGAAGATGTCCGCGCCGGCGAGATCCTTGATGGCGTTCCCGTAGTCGAGGATCGCGTCCCGCGCGGTGCCGGCGTCCGCCTGTGCCAGGAACAGGTTGAGCGGGGTCACCCGCCGCTCGGTGTAGACGTGCTTCACGACGACGGTCTCGCCCTGCACCTCCACGCTCCGGGCCGCCTCCCGCTGGAGATACGCGAGCAGGTCGTCGGGGAAGCAGCGGCGGCGAAACTCGAGATTCTCGAACTCCTGCGCGTCGGCCAGGCGGCCGACGCGGTCGCGCTGGAAGACGAAATGATACCGCTCCATCACCGCGCGACGCGTGGTGTTCTTGGGCGCGCCGAACCGGTCCTTGATGATCTTGAAGACCACGTTGAACGTCGGCAGCGTGAAGACGCACATCACCATGCCCTCGTCGCCTTCGGCGAAGGCGAACCGCGCATCGGGCCGCTCGAGATGGCGGAGCAGGGCGCGGTATAGCTGGGTCTTGCCGTGCTTGTTGTAGCCGATCGACGTGTACAGCTCGTCCGCCCGCTTGTGCGGTATCATCGACTGGAGAAACGTGATCAGCCCGCGCGGGTGGGGCGCGTCTACGAAGAAGTAGGACCAGCTGAAGCCAAAGACGACACTGGCCTCGTCCTGGGTGAGCAGCACCGCGTCCACCACCACACCGCGGTCACCATGCACCAGCGGCAGCACCAGGGGGATAAGCTCGCGTCCGCCGTGGACCCGCCCGACCAGATACGCTCCCTTGTTCCGGTAGAACGGCGACCGCAGGACGTCGATCGCGAGCGGTTCCCCCCGCCAGCCCAGCTCGGCCAGCCGGGCATCGACCGCGCGGGCCACGAGGGCGGCGTCGCCCGCCGCGTCGGCGTAGGGCACCTGCCAGGCGCAGGCGCCGAGCAGCCGCTCGATGGCGTCGCGGCTGGAGCTCTCGGCGCGATAGGTGTCGAAGACCATGGGGCCGCTGCGGGCGAGCGGCCCGCTGGCGGGAAACTCGAGGAATTCGGTGTCCGGGTCGGCGCCGACGGTTCCCAGCACGGCGCGGCTCGCGGAATTGAAGAACGTCTCCGCCAGCTCGGCGTCCGGGCGGCCCTCGACCAGCCCGGCATAGACCGGGCGCACCCGGGCCCAGGTCGCCCGCTCGCCGACGGCCGCGCCGAGCAGCTCGGCCACACAGGCAACGGCGGCGTCCACGTGCCGGCGGTAGAGCGCCAGCCGCTCGGCGGCGTCCGCCTGGGTGCCGTGCCAGTCGCGGGCCTCGAACCGCCGCCTGGCCCGGCGGGTGACGCCCGCGAAGGCCGCGGTCCAAGCGGCGTACTCGCCGAAGAGCACGGCAGTGGCGCGATCCGCGCGAGCGTTGCCGTTCATGTGCGGGCAACTAACTTACCCGGGACCACTTCACTCTCTTGCCGGCCGCTATGCCCACGCTCTCCGCACCCGCATACAAGCATCTCCACGCTCCTGCCCAGGGCGACCCGATCGTCATGCGAAACGGGCGTCTCGAGGTTCCGAGCCATCCCATCATTCCATTCATCGAGGGCGACGGCACCGGTCCCGACATCTGGCGCGCGGCGCAGCAGGTGTTCGACGGTGCGGTGCGCAAGGCGTACGGCACGACCCGCGGGATCGTCTGGTTCGAGGTGCTCGCGGGCGAGAAGGCCAAGAACCGGCTCGACAGCTGGCTGCCCGACGACACGCTGGCCGCCATCGCGCATCACCTCGTCGCGATCAAGGGGCCGCTCACGACGCCGGTGGGCGGCGGGTTCCGCTCCCTCAACGTGGCGCTCCGGCAGAAGCTCGATCTGTACGCCTGTGTTCGACCCGTCCGGTATTTCGAGGGCGTCCCCTCGCCTGTCAAGGCGCCCCAGGACGTGAACATGGTGATCTTCCGCGAGAACACGGAGGACATCTACGCGGGGATCGAGTACAAGGCGCGCTCCGAGGAGGCCCGCGCGCTGATCCGCTATCTCCGTGAGGAGCTCGGGGTGCAGACGATCCGCTTCCCCGAGTCGAGCGCCATCGGGATCAAGCCCGTCTCGGAAGAGGGAAGCAAGCGGCTCATCCGCGCCGCGATCGACTACGCCGTGGCCCACAAGTGTGCCAGCGTGACGCTGGTCCACAAGGGCAACATCATGAAGTTCACCGAAGGTGGCTTCCGCGACTGGGGCTATCAGCTGGCTCGCGAGGAATACGGTGCCGTCGAGGTCGACGGCGGCCCCTGGTGCCGACTGCCGGGTGGCGTCGTGATCAAGGACGTGATCGCCGACGCGTTCCTCCAGCAGATCCTCACTCGGCCGAAGGAGTACAGTGTCATCGCCACCATGAACCTGAACGGCGACTACATCTCCGACGCCCTTGCTGCGCAGGTGGGCGGGATCGGTATCGCGCCCGGCGCCAACATCAACTATCTCACCGGCCACGCCGTGTTCGAGGCGACGCACGGCACGGCGCCCAAGTATGCCGGCCAGGACAAGGTGAACCCCGGCTCCGTCATCCTCTCGGGCGAAATGATGTTCCGGCACCTTGGCTGGCACGAGCCAGCGGATCTCGTCATCGCGGCGCTGGAGAAGACGATCGCGCAGAAAAAGGTGACGTACGACTTCGAGCGTCTGCTGCCCGGCGCGACGCTCGTATCCACGAGCGGCTTTGCCCGGGCGATGGTCGAGAACATGGGCTGAGCCGCGGGGCGGGTCAGTCGCGGACGCGGAACCGGTCAAGCTCCCGCCGGTCCCGCTTGGTGGGGCGGCCCTTCTCCTCAAAAGCCCAGGCGACCGCGCCCAGCTTGAGCTGCTCGGCCACCCGCTCCCGGGCGGCCCGGCTCTCGGCCCGCTCCTGGTACAAGGACGCAGCGACGCTCGCAGGGCCCCGCCGCTCCGCCAGTCCCCGCACCAGCAGCACGTACTCGTAGGGTCCCTGACGGAGCCGGACCTCGTCACCGGCCTGGACCGGCTTCGCCGGCTTGGCCCGCTCCCCGTTCACCTCGACCTTGCCGCCGGCCACGGCCTCGGTGGCGAGCGAGCGGGTCTTGAAGAACCGGGCGGCCCAGAGCCACTTGTCGATCCGGACCCGTTCGTGCGTGTCGCTCATCGCTGAATAATGAACTGCGAGGCCGCCGGTGGCGCAAAGGCCCCCGCGCGACTTTGCTTGAGCGCCCTCTCCCGCGAGATTCCCCGCACCGTGATCCGCTCGCTCTCGCTCGCCGTCGTCCTGCTACTCGGCCGCCTGACCTCCATCGTGGCACAGTCCCCGGCCGCCGTCGAGTCCTCGGCCGTGGTCGTCGCCGGGTCGGATACACTACTCGTCGCCGCGTCCCAGGCGATCGCCCGGGGCCTGCCGTATCGCGCCAGCCGCATGCTGGATCCCGTGCTGCGCGACTCGGCTCGGCGGACACCCGAGGCCCTCCTGCTCGCAGCGA
>WNFB01006835.1_pt1 | contig 10227 bp, 8 predicted proteins | sample 5400501 | NCBI WGS metagenome assembly WNFB01 (sample SAMN13153341, study PRJNA577476) | soil metagenome | isolation source: 200 cm saprolite under Douglas fir tree site 2 hole 1 | place: USA:California | collected 2015-04-18 | reverse complement strand
GGTTGCAATGCCCTAGCCGGCGGAAGCAGCACGCAGATGTCGGGGGGAAAAAGCCGGCAAAGGCGGAGCCAGGTAGACGCTGGCACCGCGCCGGCTGCCGCAGCGGTCGTGCACAGCCGCTGCGGACCCTCCCCACCAATGTGGAGGGCATAAGGGGCGGCTGGGAGCCGCCGCGCGGCATCGCGCGGCATCCCGGCTCGCCCCGCTTCTTTCCCCGGGAACGTCGCCGTAGCAGGAGCGCTACATTGCCGATCATGACCGCTACGCAAACGAGGTCGGGCGCCGGGCTCGAAGTGCACGCGCCCTTGGAGCCGGCGTTTGCGGAGATCCTGACGACCGAGGCGCGCCGCTTCCTCACGACGGTCGCGCGGGCCTTCGAGCCGCGCCGTCAGGAGCTGCTCGTGCGTCGCGTGGAGCGCCAACGGCGCCTCGATGCCGGCGAGCGTCCCGACTTCCTGCCCGAGACGCACTCGGTGCGCGAGGCGGCGTGGACCGTCGCGCCGATCCCCGCCGACCTGGCGGATCGCCGGGTCGAGATCACGGGTCCCGTGGACCGCAAGATGGTCATCAACGCGCTCAATTCGGGCGCGCGGGTCTACATGGCGGATTTCGAGGACTCGAACGCCCCCACCTGGCGCAACAACCTCGAGGGGCAGGTGAACCTGCGGGACGCGGTGCGCGGCACCATCGGGTTCACCAGCCCCGAGGGGAAGCGCTACACGCTCGCGCCGCGGACGGCCACCCTGATGGTGCGGCCGCGCGGCTGGCATCTGAACGAAAAGCACGTGACCGTCGACGGGCGCCCGATCTCCGCCGCCCTCTTCGATTTCGGCCTCTTCTTCTTTCACAACGCCACAGCGCTCATCGCCAAGGGTACGGGGCCCTACTTCTACCTGCCCAAGCTCGAGAGCCACCTCGAGGCGCGCCTCTGGAACGACGCCTTCAACCTCGCGCAGGACGAGCTCGGCATCCCCCGCGGTACGATCCGCGCGACGGTCCTGATCGAGACGATCCTCGCTGCGTTCGAGATGGACGAGATCCTCTACGAGTTGAAGGACCACTCCGCCGGCCTGAACTGCGGCCGCTGGGACTACATCTTCAGCTTCATCAAGAAGTTCAGACACCGCCCGGACTTCGTGCTACCCGACCGCGCCCGCGTGACGATGGACCGTCACTTCCTCAAGTCGTACGTCGATCTCCTGATTCGGACCTGTCACCGCCGCCGCGCCCACGCGATGGGTGGGATGGCGGCGCAGATCCCCATCAAGCACGACCCGGCGGCGAACGAGGCCGCGCTCGAAAAGGTCCGGCAGGACAAGCTGCGCGAGGTCCGCGCCGGGCACGACGGCACCTGGGTGGCGCATCCGGGGCTCGTGCCGGTCGCGGCGCAGGTGTTCGACGCCTCGATGCCCGGCCCGAATCAGCTGCACGTCGCGCGGGACGACGTGCGCGTCACGGCAGCGGACCTGCTCACCGTCCCCGACGGCGAGATCACCGAAGTCGGGCTCCGCACCAACGTGGACATCGGGATTCAGTATCTCGAATCGTGGCTGCGTGGCGTCGGCTGCGTGCCGATCTACAACCTTATGGAAGACGCTGCGACCGCCGAGATCTCGCGGTCGCAGGTGTGGCAGTGGGTCCGTCACGGCGCACGGCTGGCGGATGGTCGCGTCGTGACGGAAGGGCTGGTGCGGCAGGTGATGGCCGAAGCGTTCCCAACCAAGAGTCTCGCCGCCGAGCTGTTCGGGAAACTGATGACAGGCGCAGAATTCTCGGAGTTCCTTACACTCGTCGCGTACGAGCACCTGGAGTAAGCGTATGTACAAACACGCATTCGTGTCCGAACTGGATCGGCGGTGGCGCAGCGACCGGCGCTGGCAGGGGATCACCAGGACCTATACGCCGGACGACGTCTACCGGCTGCGGGGCACGCTCCAGGTCCAGCACACGCTCGCGAGTCACGGCGCCGCGCGACTCTGGAAGCTGATGCGTGAGGAGCCCTACGTCGCCGTGCTGTCGGCCGTCACGGGCAACCAGGCGGTGCAGGAAGTCCGCGCCGGACTCAAGGCGATCTACATCAGCGGCTGGCAGGTCGCGGCCGACGCGAACGGCGCCATGACGATGTACCCGGATCAGAGCCTTTACCCTTCCGACAGCGTGCCGAACCTGCTGGTGCGTATCCAGAATGCCCTGCGTCGCGCCGACGAGATCCATCACATGAACGACGACCACAGCATCGACTGGTACGTGCCGCTCGTCGCCGATGCCGAAGCGGGCTTCGGCGGCGTGCTGAACGCCTACGAGCTGATGAAGCTCATGATCGCGGCCGGTGCGGCCGGCGTGCACTTCGAGGATCAGCTCTCCTCGGTCAAGAAGTGCGGGCACCTCGGCGGAAAAGTCCTCGTGCCGACGAATGAGTTCATTGCCAAGCTGATCGCGGCGCGGCTCGCCGCTGATGTTTGCGGTGTGGACACGATTCTCATCGCCCGCACCGATGCGAACAGCGCCGGACTCCTGACGAGTGACGTCGACGAGTACGACCGCCGCTGGTGCACCGGCGAGCGCTCGCCTGAAGGATTCTTCGTGATCAACGACGGCGTGGGGGCGGCCATCGCGCGCGCCCGCGCGTACGCGCCCTATGCCGACATGCTCTGGTTCGAGACCGCGAAACCCGATCTCGATGAAGCGAAGCAATTCGCCGAAGCGATCCACCGGGAGTATCCGGGCAAGCTGCTGGCGTACAACTGCTCTCCCTCGTTCAACTGGAAGCGTCACCTCAGCGAGCCGCAGCTCGCCGGCTTCCAGAAAGAGCTGGGCGCGATGGGCTACAAGTTCCAGTTCGTCACGCTCTCCGGCTTCCACGCGCTCAATCACGGGATGTTCACGCTGGCGCAGGACTACAAGGAACGCGGCATGGCCGCGTACGCCGACCTGCAGTCACGCGAATTCGCCCTGGAGCGGGACGGCTACGAGGCCGTGAAGCATCAGGAGTTCGTGGGCGTCGGCTACTTCGACGAGATCACGCAGATCGTGCACGGCGGCCGCAGCTCGACCGTCGCGCTGGAGGGCTCAACGGAGAAGGCGCAGTTCGTCAGTTGACAAGGCCCTAGCCGTCCCTAGGCTACGGGTATGAAAACCCTCCGCAACTATGTCGGCGGCGAGTGGGTCAGTCATGCCGCTGTCGAGTACCTGGACATCACGAACCCGGCGACGGGCGAACAGCTCGGCAGGGTGCCGTTCTCGGGCACCCGAGAAGTCGAGCAGGCGGTCGCGGCGGCGCAGGCCGCATTCCTCAAATGGCGTGAAGTCCCGCCGGTCGTGCGGGCCCGCTACCTCTTCAAGCTCAAGTACCTGATGGAAGAGCATTTCGACGACCTCGCGGCGACGGTGACGCGCGAGAACGGCAAGACGCTGGACGAGGCGCGAGGCTCGGTGCGCCGCGGCATCGAAAACGTCGAGCACGCCTGCGGCATTCCCACTCTGATGATGGGCAAGACGCTGGAAGATGTCGCGGCTGGGATCGACTGCGAATACGTCCGCCAGCCCCTCGGCGTCTTCGCCGCCGTCACCCCCTTCAATTTTCCGGCGATGGTGCCCTGCTGGTTCTGGCCCTATGCGATCGCGACCGGCAACACGTTCATTCTCAAGCCGAGCGAGCAGGTGCCCTTTTCGCCGACGCGCCTTGTCGAATTGGCGCACGAGGCCGGCATTCCGCCCGGCGTCCTGAACCTGGTCCATGGAGGGAAGGACGCCGTCAACGCGCTGCTCGCGCACCCGGGGATCGCAGGGATCTCGTTCGTCGGCTCATCCCCCGTCGCCAAGCACGTCTACGAGGAAGCCGCCGCACACGGCAAGCGCGTGCAGGCGTTGGGCGGCGCGAAGAATCACGTCATCGTAATGCCCGACGCCGACATGGACCGCGCCGTCGCGAATATCAGCGAGTCACTGTTCGGCTGCGCCGGCCAGCGTTGTCTCGCGGGGAGCGTCGTCGTCGCCGCAGGCAAGGCGTACGAGCCGTTTCGCGAGCGACTCCTGAGCGCAGCGAAGGATCTGCGGCTCGGTTACGGACTCGAGCCCGGCGTGAGTATGGGGCCGGTCGTCTCGGCCAAGCACAAGGAGAGGGTGCTGTCGTACGTGGAGGCGGGTCGCAAGGACGGCGCCACGCTGTTACTCGACGGCCGTGGAACCAGGGTCGAGAAACATCCGCGCGGCCACTTTGTCGGGCCGACCGTCTTCGACGGCGTCCAACCGGACATGACGATCGGGAAAGAGGAGATCTTCGGACCGGTGGCGTCCGTAACCCACGTCAGCAATCTGGACGAAGGGATCGAGATGGTGCGAGCGTCTGGGCTCGCCAATGCGACGTCCATCTTCACCCAGAGCGGCAAGGCCGCGCGCGAGTTTCGCTATCGCGTCGGGGTGAGCATGATCGGCGTGAACATCGGCGTCGCGGCACCCATGGCCTTCTTTCCGTTTGGAGGGACCAAGGGTTCGTTCTTCGGGGACCTGAAGGTGCACGGGCAGGACTCGATCGAGTTCTATACCGACAAAAGAGTCGTGATCTCGAGGTGGTGATGAGAACAGTCGTCGGTGGCCTGATTCAAATGTCGAACCCGATCAACGACGCCAACGCGCCGGTCGCCAAGATCAGCGACGCCATGATGGAGAAGCACCTTCCTTATATAGAGGAAGCAGGGAAGAAGGGCGTGCAGCTCCTCTGCCTGCAGGAGGTCTTCAACGGCCCCTACTTCTGTCCCAGCCAGGACGCCAAGTGGTGCGACCTCGCCGAGCCCATCCCGGGTCCGACGATCGAGCGCATGCAGAAGCTCGCCAAGAAGCACGCGATGGTGATGATCGTGCCGATCTACGAGCGCGAGATGGCGGGCGTCTACTACAACACCGCGGCCGTGATCGACGCCGACGGCAGCTACCTCGGCAAGTATCGCAAGAACCACATCCCGCACACGGCCGGCTTCTGGGAGAAGTTCTTTTTCAAGCCCGGCAACCTGGGCTATCCCGTTTTCAAGACACGCTACGCGACGATCGGCGTCTACATCTGCTATGACCGGCACTTCCCCGAGGGGGCGCGACTGCTCGGCCTGCACGGCGCCGAAATCGTGTTCAATCCGTCGGCCACGGTGAAGGGCCTGTCGCAATACCTATGGAAGTTGGAGCAGCCGGCCCACGCGGTGGCGAACGGCTACTTCATGGGCTGCATCAATCGCGTCGGCGTCGAGCCACCGTGGAACGTAGGGCAGTTCTACGGCTCAAGCTATTTCGTGGACCCGCGCGGCAATTTCCTGGCGCAAGGCAGCGAGGACAAAGACGAGCTCGTCGTCGCCGAAATGAATCTCGACATGATCGAGGAGGTGCGGCGGACGTGGCAGTTCTTCCGCGACCGCCGGCCGGAGACGTACGACGACATGGTCAGGCAGCTGCCCTAGATGATCGTTCTCTTCCGGGCGCTGACGTACGCGACGCTGTTCATCGGGCTGCTGCTGGTATTCGTGCCCGATCGCATTCTCGCCCCGGCCGGGATCGTGCGCCCCGAAAGTGTCGGTCCGATCCAGATCATCGCGATGTTGGTGATCGTCGCCGGCGCAGCGCTCGCAATTGCCTCGGTCCTCACGTTCGCGTTCATCGGCAAAGGCACGCCTGCTCCCTTTGATCCGCCGCGCAAGCTGGTGATCGCCGGGCCCTATCGCTGGGTGCGCAACCCGATGTACATCGGCGCGGGCCTCGTGCTGCTGGGCACCGCGATGTTCTACGGCTCCATCGGCCTCGTCCTCTACACGATCATCTTCTGGTCGATGGCGCATCTGTTCGTGCTGTTCTACGAGGAGCCGGTGCTGGGCCGCAAATTCGGCGCCGATTACGAGGCCTACAAGGCCACCCGCCGCCGCTGGATGCCGCGATGGCGCTCCTGATTCGCGGCGGCCGGATCATCACGCCCACGGAAGACTTCACGGGCGACATCTACGCCGAGAACGAGACGATCACGCGGATCGAGCCGCACATCGATTCGAAACTCGTCGCTCCCGGAGCCGAAATCGTCGAGGCTCGCGGCAAGTACGTCTTTCCCGGATTCATCGACCCCCACGTGCATATCTACCTGCCGTTCATGGGCACCTATGCAGCCGACGATTACGAATCGGCAAGCAAAGCCGCGTTGGCGGGCGGGACGACGACGTTGATCGAGATGATCTGTCCCGGTCCGACAGACGAGCCAGTGGCGGCATTCGAGTTGTGGAAGTCCAAGGCGGAGAAGCTCGCCGCGGTCGATTACACGTTTCACATGTCGGTCGTGCGGTTCGAGGAGCACATCCGGGCGCAGTTCCGGGAGATCGTGAAGGCTGGAGTCGCTTCTTTTAAGGTTTTCCTCGCCTACAGGGGTGCGCTAAACCTGTCTGATGAAGACTTGTTCGGAACGATGCGATTGGCCAAGGAGCTTGGTGTCATCGTCACCGCCCACTGCGAGAACGCGGACGCCGTCGACGCACTCCAGAAGTCGCTGCTCGCCGCCGGCAAGACCGGCCCTGAGTGGCACGGCCCGTCGCGCCCGCCCATCGTCGAGGCGGACGGCGTCCACCATCTCTGCACATTTGCCGAGCTGCTCGGCACTCACGTGTACATCGTGCACACATCGTGCGAACCGGCCGTGCGCGCTGCGTTGGCCGCCCGGCAGCGGGGCGTGAACGTGTGGATCGAATCGGTGATCCCGCACTTCGTGCTGGACGAGACGTATGTCGAGCGGCCGGCGTTCGAGGGGGCGAAGTTCGTCATGTCCCCGCCCCTGCGAGCCAAATCCAATCAGAACGTCCTCTGGAATGGCGTGAAGTCTCGGGACATCAGCACGATCGCCACCGATCATGCGCCCTTCAGGTTCGAGGACCAGAAAAAGATGGGCAGGGATGGATTCACGAAGATCCCGAACGGCATCCCGTCGATCCAGGAGCGGGTGGACCTGGTCCACACGTGCGGAGTCGCCGCGGGACGACTGGGACTGCAGGCGATGGTCGACGCATGCTCGACGCAGGCGGCGCGCCTGTTCGGGCTCTACCCCAAAAAAGGCGCGATCCAGCTCGGCAGCGACGCCGATCTGGTCGTCTACGATCCGAGTTATCGGGGCACGTTTTCCAAGGAGTGCAGCTACTCGCAGGTGGACTACAATGCCTACGAAGGCTGGGAGCAGAAGGGCCGCGCCGCCGTCGTCACCGTGCGCGGGCAGGTGCAGGTGCGCGAGGGAGAGTTCGTCGGCACAATCGGCCGGGGCCAATTCTTGAAGCGGGAGCCAACTCACTGATGGATTCGCAGACAGTTCGCCAAAAGCACAAGGAATTCCTTTTTCCCTGCGTCGCCAACTACTACGCCGAGCCCGTCGTCATTACGGAGGCGCATGGCTCGAGCGTGAAGGACCTGGACGGCCGCGAGTATCTCGATTTCTTCGGCGGCATCCTGACCGCGGGGATCGGGCATTCGCATCCGGAATTCGTGAAGCGCCTGCAGGATCAGCTCGCGCGGCTGGTGCACACGTCGAGCGTGTATCCCACGCAGGAACAAGTCCGGGTGGCGGAGCGGCTCACGCAGATCACGCCCGGCAAGCTCAAGAAGAGCTTCTTCACGACCAGCGGCACGGAAGCGGACGAGACCGCGATCATGCTGGCGAAGATCTATACGGGCCAGCAGGAGATCATCGCGCTGCGCCACAGCTACGCAGGGCGCAGTCAGGGGGCGATCGCGATCACGGGGCAGCAGCCCTGGCGCGTCCTGCCGACCCAGATTGCCGGCATCAAGCACGCGCTGTCGCCCTACTGCTACCGCTGCCCGCTGGGCCTCGAGTATCCCGACTGCGGCATCCGCTGCGCCCAGGACATCGACGATCTGATCAAGACGACGACCACCGGCCGCCCGGCCGCCTTCATGGCCGAGCCGATTCAGGGCGCGGGCGGATTCATCACGCCGCCCAAGGAGTACTTCGAGATCGCGGTCGGCATCATTCGCAAGTACGGCGCGGTCTTCATCTGTGACGAGGTGCAGACCGGCTGGGGACGCACCGGCGACAAGTGGTGCGGGATCGAGCACTGGGGCGTCGAGCCGGAGATCATGACGTTCGCCAAGTCCATCGCGAATGGCTTCCCGGTGGGCGCCACCATCGCGACGGAGCAAGTCGCGAACGCGTTCACCGGGCTCTCGCTCTCGACATTCGGGGGCAATCCCATCTCGATGACCGCAGTCGACGCGACCCTCGACGTGATGGAGCGCGAAAACACCCCCAAGCGCTCGGCCGAGCGTGGACGACAGCTGCGGGATGCACTCGAAGAATTCAAGAAGCGCTTCGCGTTTATCGGAGATGTCCGGGGGATGGGCCTGATGCAGGGGATCGAGTTCGTCGAGGATCGCAAGACCAAGGAGCCGTCGCCCAAGAAAACGACGGCGTTCCTGGAAGCCGCCAAGCGCCAGGGGCTGCTGCTCGGCAAGGGCGGCCTGTACGGCAACGTCATCCGCATTGCGCCCTCCATGTTGATCAGCAAGTCGGACATCGATGACGGCTGCAAGCGGATGGAGCGCGCGCTCGCCGAGGTGCAATGACCCTCCCGGCGCGGACCCAGCTCGCGAACGAAGATTTGCTCCCGGTGCCGCCGGACCGGCGCACCTGGAACTGGTGGCATATCGCATCGCTGTGGATCGGGATGGCGATCTGCATTCCCACCTACACGCTGGCCTCGGGCCTAGTCGATCAGGGATGGACATGGCAGGCAGCGGTCGGTGCGGTCGTGTTGGGCAATGTCGTCGTGCTGCTGCCCATCGCCCTGAATTCGCACGCCGGTACGCGCTACGGCATTCCCTTCCCCGTGCTCGCCCGCAGCTCGTTTGGCGTCCTCGGCGCGAACATCCCCGCGATCCTGCGGGGCCTCGTCGCGTGCGGATGGTTCGGGATCCAGACGTGGATCGGCGGGTGGGCGATCTACAAGCTCTTCGAGGTGATCTGGCCCGGCATCGCCACGCTGCCACAGATCCTGCCCGCGTTCGTCGGACTCAATACCGGCGAATTCGTGTGCTTCATGGTGTTTTGGGCCATGAACGTGTGGATCGTGCTGCGCGGCATGGACTCGATCAAGTTCCTGGAGACCTGGGGCTCACCATTTTTGCTGGTCGTCGGAGCTGCGCTTTTCATCTGGGCCTGGGTGCGCGCGGGCAGTCTTGGAGCAATGCTGCAGAACCCGACGGCCGTCGGGCCGTCCGCCCATCCGGCCGCCGCGACGGTCTTCGGCGCCGGTTTGACCTCCGCTGTCGCGTTCTGGGGAACGATGGCGCTCTCCATCCCGGACTTCTCGCGATACGCGCGCAGCCAACGCGACCAGGTGATCGGCCAGGCTGTCGGATTGCCCGCGACTATGGCGCTGTTCGCCTTCATCGGGGCGGCCGTCACGAACGCGACACTCGTGATTTTCGGGAGCCGCATCGCGGACCCCGTCGCCCTGCTGGCTCGGATCGGTGGGCCACTGATGATCATGCTGTCGATGGCGGGGCTGATCGTCGCCACGCTCACGACCAACATCGCCGCCAACATCGTCGCGCCGGCGAACGCGTTTTCGAACATCGCGCCCCACAAGATCACGTTCAAGCAAGGCGCGATGATCACGGCGGTGATCGGAATCGTGATGATGCCGTGGCGGCTCTATAACGATGCGGCCGCATACATCTTCACCTGGCTCATCGGCTACGGCGCGCTACTCGGCCCTGTCGCCGGGATCATGATCGCCGATTATTTCGTGCTGCGGCGCGGGGTGCTCGTGGTGAACGATCTCTACAAGCGGCACGGCGCGTACGAGTACACGCACGGGATCAATGGGGTGGCGGTGATGGCCTTCGCTCTCGGCGTCGCGCCGAGCCTTCCCGGTTTTGTCGCGGCGTTGAAGGGCTCTCCGGCAAGCGGGGTCTTTGGCGGGATCTACAACTGGGCGTGGTTCGTGGGCTTCCTGATCTCTGCCATCGTATACGTTGCTGGAATGCAGATGATCATGGGGAGAAGGGAGAGGGGAGTGGTACGCGCCGGTGCTTGAGAAAAGCACGGTGCTGACCGACGCACAGTTGGCGGCGAATTTCGCTGACATCGCGCCGCCGCTGACCAACGACGCCGCGCTGCTTGAAGCCAACCAGTGTCTCTTCTGTCATGACGCGCCCTGCACGATCGCCTGTCCTACGCACATCGACGTCCCCGCCTTC
>WNFB01006834.1_pt1 | contig 10228 bp, 10 predicted proteins | sample 5400501 | NCBI WGS metagenome assembly WNFB01 (sample SAMN13153341, study PRJNA577476) | soil metagenome | isolation source: 200 cm saprolite under Douglas fir tree site 2 hole 1 | place: USA:California | collected 2015-04-18 | reverse complement strand
TCCACGTTGAAGAACAGCCATGGATTGTCGAGAGAGATGGTTGTTGGCCGATCGAACAGCTTCGAATACACGCCCTTCTCGCCGGTCCAACTACGCAGCTTGATGGCTGCCAGCTGCGCTTCATCCATTACCCGTTGGTTCTTTTCCTCATCCCGCCACTGGGCCAATTCGTCACGAAAATCGGAAAATGTTGGGATCGGGTTCGACGGGCGGATCGCAGCGCGTTTGTACGTTCGAAGAATCGCCTCGGTAATGAGGTTGTCCAGCAGTTCAGTGTCTTGGCCGCCACTTTCTCCCAACATGTGGCGCGTGAGATTTTTCAGGAACGCAACTTGATCCTTGCTGGGCTCCGGTTGTCCTTCGGCCAAGTCCCAGGGGTTGATCGTCTGATCCGTGTCAAGCGACATCGTGACCATTCGCCCGCCCATCAGTTCAACCAAGGGGTGATACGAGTCGCCGCGTTCGATGATCGAGATCAGCGGGTTGTCGCGGGCTGCCATGAGCAAGAATTGCTGCACCATGAAGGTCTTGCCACCCCCGCTTTTCGCCATCACCAGCATGTTGGCGTCGCTCAGAGATGGATCGAACAACGAGAACGGAATGAGCTGGCGGTACGGCGTTTCCAGAAGAAATAGCGGAGAGCGCGGAGTCCCCTGCCACGGCATCTCCACCGGTAGCAGATCCGCGGCATTCGTGGTCAGAAGGTCCTGGTCGCGCTTATCGGCTTCGCCCATCGCAGGCAACGAACTGAAGAACAGTCGTCTTTTTGCCAGCGTCTCAGCGACGGCCTTGGCGCCGTTCATCCGCGCAATGGCGTACAACAGCTGCTGCCGGCGGTTCTCGATGGTCCGCTCCGCCTGCTCCAGCTCGGAGACGGTGACTGCCGGTTGCGACGTCCGTGCGCCGATCACGAGGCTCAGCCGGGCCGTCTTGACGGAGCTGGAAATGATGTCCTGCTGTACCTTGAATAGCTGCCCCTCGGCGACCTGTGCCTCAACGTTTACCTTCAAGCCGCCATGTGAGTCCCGCTGTGCAGCCTGCATCTTGCGGAGTCGGCTCTTGTAAGCTTTCAGGACTTTGGCCTGGTCGGGGATCGTCAGCTGCGCATTCACAATGACCGGGAAGTCCAGAGCCGTCAGTTCCCGGAGAGTTCCCGGGAATGTCGCATCGGGTAGTTCTTTCAGGCTGACGAAGGTGTAGAGAATGCCGTCAACGTTCAGGTAACTGTCGGTCTCATCCAAGATGCTTACATCTGCGATCTGCTGGCGTGCGCTGCGGTATTCCAGATGACCCTCTCTTCTATATCTCAGCTGGTCGGGCCTAAGGGGATTGAGCGCTCGTTTCGCCTCAAGAAACAGCTCGTCATCGCTCAGCCTTCTGGCTCCGAGCTCCGCCGCTTGGAGCGCGGTCTCCACTCCCTGCAGGAGACTCTCGAACTCAGCCAGCAGATCCCGGTGCTCCTGGCACGTGCGCTCGATACACCTGCGAGCCGAAAGGCTGAAAATGTCTCCGTTCGGCTTCAACGGCTTGCCGGCGATGCGGCGATGAAGGACCGGGTCCCAAATGAAATACACGTGCAAAAGTGGCCGCCGGTAATGACTAGCGGCCTCCTTGGCCCTCCATCTCTCAACCCGCAGCTCATCGAGCTCACACGTTTCCGAATGTGTTGACCGCTGGTTGGAGACGTACTGATCGAGCACACCGCCAAGGTCTTCCACTACTTCGTAGCGGAACTGCACTCTCATACTCTGCTCTGGGATTGACCTCAGCAGAGCTTCAAGCATCAGCTTGCCCCGGTTCCGTCCTTCATCGGTGGCGAAGTAGGAAGTCAGTCCTTTGAGTTCGTAACCCGCGACAAAGCTACCGTTTGTCCGCACGACAACGTCGTCGAGGTAATCGCGGACGGGGAGTTGCTCGCATAACGCGGGTTCCCGAACGGTTCTTTCCTGTTGGTCGAGAGTGAGCGGCACTACGAGTCCTCCTTGATATAGGCGACAACCAACGCCTGGTCTCGGGAAGTTGCGCAGTAGGCGCGTGGTTTCAGGTACCAGAGGGCGAGGTCTCGAATATAGTTACGCGGCCTGCCGTACTTGAACAACATCAACAACGGAACGATGGACAACGGCACGCCGTACTGCACGACGATGCTCATGGGCAACCCTGCAATCTCGCCAGCCACAAAATGCCCGGCGACATTGGTTAGTGCCGCTATGCCGAGCACGACGAACAGATCTTCGAATTCCAGGCACATGAAAGTCACGCGCGTCTGCAAGTTTCGGTTCACGGGTGTAACGTTCAGCGGCATTGCTTGGTCTCCATCTCCTAACGCACTCCGGCAGTCCCGTTCTGCACCCAAAATTCCGCCAGCCGGAGCAACCCGGACAGGCCGAAGCAACACATCGCGGTAACAAGGTTTCGAACCCAGGCTTCGCCGATGGTCATGCGCTCCAGCAACCCGGAGAAATGCACCACGCTCAGCACGACCTGAAGCGCTCCGTAAACAGGCAGGAGCACGTTCCCCACCCAGTTCACCAACGCCAAAACGGCCAGCCAGAAGCGGTCGGGATCATTCCAGGCCGCCTGGCTGCTGAAACCTTCGAGCACCCTCAACAACCCTGAACACATGAGCGAGGCCAAACCCGCCCAGGCAAAGTGCTGCCAAGGCTGCGCCTTGCCGAAGCGGTAAATCGCAGCCGCGCCGAATAGCCCGGCCAGGGTCGGCATAATGACGTTGCCGGCCCAGTTCGTCAGATTGAGCAACCCACCGTCGAGCGACACGATGAACCTCCTCCCCATCACCCGGCCATCGCCTGTACTAGCTTCCACAACGCGGAAACACTTAGAAATGCCAAGCCCGAGCCCACCAGCGGCATGAATGGCCGATGGCGCGCATAGTTGAGAATCGCGCCTACGACGGCCAGGCCTGCCGCTTCCGGTAGGATGGTGCCCGCTAGGAAATTCCAGATCGAGCCGAGCATGTCCGTCATGGCGAACTCGGAACCGCTGTTCCATGTCTGCATCAACTGGACAGTGCTCGATGCCGCCAACAGGAAGATTGCAGTCACGACCGAGGCCAAAGGGTTTTGTCCCTGTGCTGCATCGAGCGCTGCCTTCAGTACGAAGAAGGCAGCAAGGACAGGAACAAGGCGGGCAACTACAACCTCGGTGACGAAGTTGTTGAAGCTCGTCTCCACCCCGTTGACCCATGCACTGCTGATATTTCCACCTTGCGGAGGCAACACGATGCCTTGAGCAGCCAGCCAGGACACAATCTGTGGCAGCGTAAGGAAAATGACCGACCATAGCATCCACTTCTGGAAGCCCCCACCCGCAACAAAGTTCACTCCACTTTCCCGCCGCAAGGCGACCCCGGCGAGAACCATCGCGCAGATTGCGGCCGGCAGCGCCAGATCGAAAAGCAGCTTCATCAAATCGATGATGATCTGAGGCAGCGTCATTGGAGCTTTCCTTCTTACTGCACTCCTCCGGTACCGTTCTGGATCCAAAACTCAATGAGGCGGGTGAGGCCAGAGATCACGAGCAGGCCGGCCGCGGTGACTGACCAGCGCATGACACCGCGCCCTTGCGAATACGCGAGGACGGCCATTACCACGGCCAGTGCCGCACCCACAGGCGCGATTACGTTGCCCACCCAGTTCACCAAGTTGAGTACAGTTCCTTCTGGCTGTGCCGCCGTCTCTCCCTGGACAGCCTGACCCGTCGCTGGTGCTGCGCCCAGATTCTGGCCGTAACAAATGGGCAATAGCTGAAGGAGAACAACTGCCAAAAGAACAGCGAGAGCAAGTCGGCATCGAAGGTCTCTCTCCCATTGAAGTTCCATAACGTTCCTCTCGCGCCGCGATTGTTGGATTAGAGTCGCGTCGTCGGCTCCGGAACACTAAGTCGGTTCGGAATCTCGGGCAAATCGGCGCGCGAGAAGGGAACGTCGTTTCCTGTGGATTGCCAGCTTCGAGGCTACGCACTGGCCCCTAAGACGTTGGTCGGTTGTATTTCTGGAGCGCTGCCTACGGCCCTTATGACCACACAACCTGCAGGTCTTCGGCTTGCGGGACAAGCATGAATCAAATGAAAACGGGTTGGAATTTCGCGCATCTGACAAGCAAGTGAAAGAGCAGGGCACCGACACACATTTCCCCGGCCAAATTCCTCTCCTACTACCGTTAGTCAGATGAGCGCTCGCAGAGAGATTGCGCAAGTGAGATCTATCACGGCGACACTTGTTGGGCAGTGAATGGGAATTTCATTCTATTGATCGATCTTCGCGGCCTGAAGCTCGCGCTGTAGCTGTAGCAGTTGACGCAATTCGTCCATGTTGGCCGAAGTCAATGGCCGCGAATCGCTTGAAGAAGCGTTCGTCGAGGCGGTGCTCGATCTTGCGGTTTGTTCGAGGACAACATAGATCGGAGTATCGGCAGGGATCGTGACGACGACATGCTCCGTCAAGACGAGTCGCGATACTTGCTCGTCTGATGCCTGGCCGATGTTGTTGCTCATGCGCTCGCGTAACATGTCCCCTTCGCTCAAGGGCTGGTTTAGGCTTCCACGTCCCACGAGCAGCGCACCCATCTGGCCGACTCCAGACAAGGACCTCAGCAGCACATTCTTGCCTGTGTTCTTTCCTTCAACCCTCCCTTTAAGCGGCCGAAGGCGCCGGTCAGTTGCAACTCCCTGGATCGGAACAGCGGCGCCATCCGGCATCATCAAGGAATCGAATTGGATCGTCATGTATCCGGAGCGATCGGCCTGCTGAACGTGGCCCACTGCTTTGGCTCCGGCAGCGACGAGGATTTCTCCTCCACGCTCATAGTTGTACTCAATGACGGCCAGGACTGGCGTTCGCACTGCCGTGCTGACAGCGGATTCGAGGCGTGCCCGCAGCCGTGTGCCGGTGACTAGCCCAAGCTCAATCACAGACTCGTGACCGGTCAGCATGCTTTGGCTTGGCGAATTGCTTTGGGTCGCATGAGCGTCACGCGCATACACCATCGAGGACGTCTCCAGGGCTTGGTGTTCTGCCTTGTTCAGGTCCGTCGCTTGCACATTGCTGTCTCCACCCGCTTGGTAAGGGGGCGCTTGCCACTGCTCCGGAAATGGCGGTATCGAGGCCAACGTAGTGTTTGGGTTAGCCTGGGGCGAAGGGAGGGTTCTTGCTGGCGTCGGCTTTCTCGTGGCTGTTCGCTGCACGTCAGCTTCGCCGAGCAAACCGTCATGCGTTTCCTTGGCGGTTGGCCTCGCAGAATCGGTGATCGGCAGAAGGCTCCTTTCAGTAGGTGAAGTTTCACTCTGCTGAACCGCAGCCGGACTTGGAACAGCGCTGCCTTTCGTGGTTTTAGCCGGCTTCCGGTGGGGAACGGACACGGTGACAAACACCAACAGCGCAACCACCAAAGCTCCCGCACCGATGATCACGAATCTGTTCTGCTGAAACTGTTGCTTGGCACGCTGTTTGCCCCGCGTTGCCAGATCGGTCCCTGCCGCCGCGGCGCTTTTGGCGTCTGGTATGGGCGACACTTCTGGCGGCACGTCAGCGGCACTCGTCGCTCCGCGATTGCTCCCGTTTCCCTGAATCATTTCTTGCCTCCTTCGAGTGGCGCCACAAACGTGATTGGCACGAGAACAGGCCGGTCCACTTCTTCCGCTTGCGCGATTTGAAGGAGCATTTGCTCGGTCGACTCTTTGAAAGAGGGGCGCTCGAAAACCACGACCGCGTCTGCCCTCGCGCCCGGACGCAGTCGGCGAACGGTGATCGTGTAGTCCTGGATCGCCACGGGTTCGGCTTTGACCGGTTTTCCATGTCGTTTCCCGGATGTCCCGGCTAGCTGTATTTGTGGTGGCAGCACTTCAATCGTCTTGGTCGAAGCATTCAGAACTGAGAAGGCCACAGCCATCTGCTGATCGGCCTGAGTGACGGATCCGACAGCGACTCGCAACTGCTTTCCCTGCCAATGTGGATTCCGCTCCTGTTGTTGTTTCAGGAGATCCTGGTTATTTGCCACAGGAGCCTTGTTCCTTGCTGTACTTGGCAAGGGTTCCGGCGCGAGGCTCTCGGTCCGGCTAACGATGAAATTTGGCCGGGAGGGTTCGATCAGGAAACTGCGTGGGTGGTCGTACTCCAGGACAAAGTCCACCGGGCCAGCATGGACTGTGCTTCCGCTGCTGACCAGGTGAAGGGCAACCTCACGGCCGGTCTTGGTTGTGATTAACGCGTTGGTTTCGGCTGTGCTGGTGGTTGTCGGCTTCAGGGATACCAACCGCGGCTCGGCATCGGAATGCTCGGCCTTGAATGTGCTGGGGTTTCCCAAGACCACCGTACTGATGTCTTCCGGCAATCGCACACAACTGACATATCCTGGGCGCAAGTGCAGGACAGTCACACTTTGGGTATCGAGTGTCAGTCGTACGATTCGCGCTTCCGGCAGGGGTTGAGGCTTATTTGCCTGGGCGAAGCAATAGGCCAGCGTTATCAAATACACAATAATCCAACGAATGTTCATCGGATTGCGGTGCTCCTCCATTGCGTGCCTTCCGTTGCTGCTTTTGAAAGTTGCTGCTGACATTTCGATCGGATCCGTGAGACATACGCCACAACTTCCCGATTCCGATAGAGGAGCCCGCGGCGGGCAATTACCTCTTCGCCTGCCAGATAGGCCGCTGCGACCAGTCTCAGATCCCCCTGAAACCTGCGTCTGAGCCAGGCCAGGTAACGCACTCCCCCCGATACGTTCTCACTCAATTTGCAGCGGTCACGGACTCCCAACCGGGCGGCCGTTACGGGCATCAACTGCATCAGACCCGCCGCGCCCTTGCGAGAGATGGCGCAAGTATGCCAGCCAGATTCCTGATCGACGATTGCACGAACAAAGCCGAGAGGTACACCGTAGTGTCGGGCGTATGCTGCCACGTAGTATTCGGCTTCGCCCCGGCTAGCTGTTTTTGACGGTTGGGCGTGACAGCTCAGAACGGCGCAGGTAAACAGCACCGCATACAAAAACTTGCTCATGCAACTCTCCTCAGGACTTCTTGTGTGTATTGCTGGGCATCGTGGACCAAGCTGGCGAATCCGTCGCGCAAACACAGCTTGCGGCGGTCGGCCTCCGTCTTAGCCAGGAGAGGCAGCAAAAGGTCACGCATTTCCGGCGTCACTCGCTGTTCCCCTAGCACCTTCAACGCCTGCGCCAGATCCAGAATCTCGGAGATCGACGGCGGCTTCTCCAGGCTCCATCCGCGGAGCGCCTTGGCCAGCCCTGCCATGCCAGCGTGAAATTCCCGGCTGGCATCAGGCGTCTTCAGCGCGACAATCTCCGCTTCGCGTTCAGCCGTTGGGTGTTCTACACGAAGATAAAAGCTGCGGCGCCGGAGTGGGTCGCCGATACGCCTCTCTTCGTTTGAAGTGAGGACGACAAAGGGGATGCTCTCGGCTCGGACAGTTCCGAGCTTGGGGATGCTCAGTTGCCAGACACTCAGCAACTCCAGCAGCATCGCTTCAAACGCCTGGTCGACCTTGTCTAGTTCGTCGATCAGCAAAACGCATGGTTTCTTGTATTCGAGAGCGCGCAGCAACGGCCCAGCACTGAAGAATCTTCTGCCATGCAATTCGACCTGAAGCGCGTCCCACTCAACATTCGCGGACCTTGCTCTGAGGTCCACACAGAGCTGTTGCAGGGACTCATCGAATTTGCCAATCGCTTTGTCCTCGCTGATTCCTTGATAGCACTGCAGGCGCTCAACTATGGTGCTAGCCGCCTCTGCAACCGCATAAGCCAACTGCGTCTTGCCGCTGCCGGCCGGGCCCTCCAGTAGCAACGGTTTGTGAAGTCGCGCGGCAAGGTAGGCCGTTGAGACTGCTACTGGATCGGCGATATAGCCGCTCAACCGTAGCCCTTGCTCAAGTTCTCGAAGGGATGAAAACAACTCGCTCTCCAGCCAGGCCCGTTAAATTCCGGCCCGAGCGTGGAGAAACTACTGCCAAACCAAGTTTCGGTCAAATAGCCTGAACCCGCCGGCGCTCCGCAACGTTCTATCTGTGAATCGGACGGAGACGCGGTTGGGGCGTCACCTCTTTTGACCGAATCGTGAAATTGAGCTACACACAGGAACTGGCGAGAACCTGAATCATCACGGGAGGTAAGGCGTGAAAAGTCACTCATTCAAGAGAACACTTCGAGAGCAAGAAGGGAATGGACCCGGTCCGCCCGACCCGGAACAAGGGATGGGGTTCCCACCTCAGTCCGTTCGTCCGATTCAGCCCCAGGGCCCGCACCCTGACCTGCGCATGTACACCGAGGAGGAGGTCTCGGCGATGCTTCGAGTGTCGCTTTCGCAACTGCGAAAGTGGCGGATGAAGAATCATCCTCGGAAGAACCAGGGCCCACCCTTTAAGAAAGTGGGCCGTTCCGTGCGTTATCCTGAGCGGGGCCTGATCGAGTTCGTCAACACTCTGTAGAGTCTTCATTGCCTGTATCAGACGCCATGCTGGTCAGTCTGTGCCGGCAAGGGTCGGGTTAGGCCTTCGCCGTCGCGTTTGCCGCTGATGACCGGGCCGTCGCTATCGCGATTTGCTGTTGCAACTCGATCGCATCCTTGGCCTTCTCAAGCGTTTCCTTTTGTGTATGCACGTACTCGAGTGATGTCTGCCGGTCCATGTGTCCGAGCCACACCATCATCGTCTCAAGTGGAACTCCGGCGTCTCTTCCAATGGTCCGGAATGTGTGGCGCAAATCGTGGAAGCGAAAGCCAGTCATGTTGCAGGCCGCCATCAGCTTTCTCCAAGATTTCACCCAGCTCGTCATGGGGCGAGTCACGTCCCATTTCTGCGTACACTTGTGCGCCAAGCGCCGGGACTTCTTGATGCTCAGCGGCAGCAAGTAATGCTTTGGATCGGTGGCGCCCAGCGCTGTCGCGCGCTCTATGAGGTGACGCAGACCCCATTCTCCTAGTGCTGTCAGCCGACAATCGCGAGCCACCCGGTTTTTTGAGATCTCGCGCTCGATGTGGATGACACCTTCCGACATGGATACGTTCTCCAGGCGCAGGTTCCGGATCTCGCCTCCGCGGCAGCCTGAGCCGGCTGCAACCGCACCGCACCACATCGCAAGCCGCCATTCCGGATTAGCCATAGCCGTGTAAATCATCATCTTGAGCTGTTCCGCGCTGGCTACCTTACCGGCACGGCTTTTTGGTTCTCGAAGTGGTTGGTAGGCGACTTCCAGTTCGGCGGTCCAGCACCGGGCGTAACTCATAACGCCTTTTAGCAGGAGCATTTCATAATTCACCGCTCGGGGGCCGACCGGACGCTTCATAGTAGGGCTGATTTGCTTCCGACGTTCAATCTGATAGCGGCGAATCAGCTGAAGGTGAATGGAACGCAAGATCTTGTTCTTGCCGAAAAACTTGAGCACGTTCTGAAACATCCGGCGTTCACGCGCAATCGTCTTGTGCGAGCAGTTCGCGCTCTTCCATTCGAAATACTTTTCCGCCGCGGCGCTGAGGGGCAGCTTGCCGAGGTCTTCCACTTTTTCATCGGGATCCTCTTGCTGCTTGAGCTCTAAGAATTGACGCTTGAAAACCAACGCATCCGTAGGATCGGTGGTCCGGGTTGACTGCATATGCTGGCGGGCTCGGGAGTCCCGCCAGCTGAAGAATATGTAGGGAGATTTCGCAATGTAGTACAGGCCGCGTGGTAGGTCGGGCGGTTTCTTGTTGCTCATGTCGATTATTTCTTACAGAGCGATTTTTCAGTCAAATCGGGGGAGAATCCCCAGTTGCGGGGAGCGGAGTGCGAACCTCGGTCTGGACCCAGCCTTGAGTTGCGCTTGCCTGAAGGTCCGTTGCGCGCGCAATGTTCCCGCACGTTTACACGGTTTCCTGCAGATTCCTGGGCTGGATGTTATGACTTTTTGTTATGACTCTAGTTTTGGAGAGAATCCGGAGGTGCTAAATCAGTGATTCTAAATTGGCTGCCCCCCAGGGATTCGAACCCCGATATGCTGATCCAGAGTCAGCTGTCCTGCCGTTGAACGAGGGGGCAGTGAGTGGGTTGGGCGGCGGATGTTCAAAGCAGTACAATCCCGCCGCTTTGATTTTATGGGCTGTGGGGCTTGTAGTCAACACGCGCTCAAACCCGAGGTGACGTCAAGCTGCTTGTGTAAATACGGAGAGGGTGCGGGTTTTCCATTCCAGATTGAATCTCTGGAAGATGGAGTAGATG
>WNFB01006832.1_pt1 | contig 10230 bp, 9 predicted proteins | sample 5400501 | NCBI WGS metagenome assembly WNFB01 (sample SAMN13153341, study PRJNA577476) | soil metagenome | isolation source: 200 cm saprolite under Douglas fir tree site 2 hole 1 | place: USA:California | collected 2015-04-18 | reverse complement strand
GCTTCGAGGGATGCACGACCCGCTTGGTCCATGACATCTCAGACACGTGCAACAGCCCCTCGATCCCTTGCTCCAGCTCGATGAACGCACCGTAGTCGGTCAGACTCACGACCGTGCCGCGCACGCGGCTGCCCACACTGTAGCGTTCGACGACCGACTGCCAGGGGTCAGGGATGAGCTGCTTCATGCCCAGGGACACCCGTTCGCGTTCAGGGTCATATTTCAGCACGACGACTTTGATCTTCTCACCGGCAGTCACTATTTCCGAGGGGTGTCCGATACGGCCCCAGGACATATCGGTAACGTGCAACAACCCGTCGATCCCGCCGAGGTCAACGAACGCGCCATAATCGGTAATGCTCTTCACCGTCCCTTCCAGGATGACCCCTTCCTCCAGCAGCTTGAGAGTTTCCTCACGCAGAGTGTCACGTTCCTGCTCCAACACCGCGCGGCGGGACACCACCACATTGGCGCGGGCACGGTTATATTTGAGTACGGCGAATCTGCCCTTACGGCCCACAAAACGGTCGAGGTCGCGGACCGGACGAAGATCAACATGCGAGCCCGGCAGAAACGCCGCCACCCCGATATCAACCTTGAGCCCCCCCTTCACTTTGCCGACAATCATTCCCTCTACTGTGCCCTTATGCAGATACGCGTCCTCAATCTTGTGCCATACGCGGTGCTGCTCGGCTTTCGCCCGGGACAGGACGATCCCTTCCTGTTCGGAATCGGCCGCGTCAAAGAAGACCTCGATCTCGTCGCCTTCACTCACCGCCAGGCGACCATCGCGCTGGCGGAACTCATTCACCGGAATCCGCCCTTCGGATTTATAGCCGATGTCAACGGTGATGAATTCCGGACCGATCTCCATTACCCGTCCACGGACGATCTCGCCCGGTTTGACTGTGCGAAGACTTTCCTCGAACATCTGACCAAAGTCTTCGCCCATTGCGCTGCCTTTTGGCCGGGCTGTTTCTACGAACTCTCCCTTTTCTTGTTCCATGTTTATGGTGTACCCCCTAAGAGTCTCCCTGACCCTCGCCTCTCCATATCCTCCTCTCCGCCAGGTTGCAAGAGCTACGACGGTTGCTTTTCTCTTCTGCCATCGTCACTTGCGCGGTCCTGGACGAAGGCGATCATGGTGTGCACGACTTCTGTGAGGGAGAAGGTGGTCGTATCGATCACCACCGCATCCGCGGCCTGACGCAAGGGCGCGTACTCACGCCCGCTGTCCCGTCGGTCGCGCTCCGCCATTTCCTGGACCGTCAGAGTGAGACTGGCCGATGTCCCCTGTTGCTGCAACTCGGCGTATCGTCGGCGTCCTCGTTCTTCAGGTGAAGCGTCAAGATAGAATTTTACGTCCGCATCGGGAAAAACCACGGTGCCAATATCACGGCCTTCCATAACGACTCCACCATCTTTGCCGAGGTCGCGCTGTAGGGCGAGTAGACGCTGGCGAACCACAGGGTGGGCCGATACTTTGGAGGCCATCTGGCTGACTTCCGGCCGCCGGATGGCGGTCGTCACATCACGCTCGCCCAACAAAAGGTGCATGCCTTCTGGCCCAGTAACGAAGCGCAGCGTGAGGTTGTTGCACAGGGCCGCCAGACCGTCCGGATCTTCAGGGCTAACTCCCTGTTCCCGCGCCAGCAGGCCGACCGCGCGATACAATGCACCGCTATCGATGTAGTGATAGCCGAGCGTCTCGGCCAAGAGTCGGCTTGACGAGCTTTTCCCCGCGCCAGCCGGACCATCGACGGCGATGACGAGCCTTTTTTTCATGCGTCTGGATTGGTTGTGTCAGTGAGGTCTCGCACCAGGCGATAGAAGCCGGGCAACGAGATATCAACGCACCCCGTTCCTTCTAGCACTATCTTATCAGTTGCGGCTAGCCCGGCCACTGTGAGGGCCATGGCAATGCGGTGATCGTCAAAGCTCTGTACCCGCCCGCCGCGCAACCCAATTCCCCCTTCGATCACCAAGCCGTCAGGCAATTCGCTGACCCGGGCGCCGAGGGCGAGCAGAGTAGTGGCCAGCGCGCGGAGGCGGTCACTCTCTTTGACGCGCAGTTCTTGAGCACCGCGAATGACGGTCGTGCCGTGAGCAAATGCCGCCACCACCGCAATCACCGGCACCTCATCGATCGCCCGCACGATCAACTCGCCATCAATCTCGATTCCTTGGAGGGTGCTGGGTCGCACCCGCAGGTCACCGACCGGTTCCCCGCACACCTCGTGCAGGTTCAGGGTCGTCATCGCCCCGCCCATTGCCAGAAAGACATCGAGCACTCCCGTGCGAGTCGGGTTCAGACCAACGCCGCGCACGTACAACTCCGAGCCGGGCACGACCAACGCCGCGCCAATGAAGAACGCGGCGGACGAGAGATCGCCAGGCACTTCTACGTCGCAGGCGTGCAGCTCTTGTCCGCCTGCGATGGTGACCTCGGTGCCCCTGACCTGTAGACGTCCACCGAACGCCGGCAACATACGCTCGGTGTGATCACGTGATCGCACCGGCTCCCACACCCGAGTGACGCTGCGCCCTTGCAGCCCGGCAAGCAGAATCGCTGACTTGACTTGAGCGCTGGCCACCGGACTTTGGTAACTGATGCCGTGCAAACTCTGGCCGTTGATACGCAGCGGCGCGCGGTTCTCTCCCCCTTCACTGACGATGTCCGCGCCCATTTCGCGCAGTGGTGTGATGACCCGGCCCATCGGCCGGCTGCGCAGAGACGCATCCCCATCGAGCCGTGAGGCAAACGGGCGGCCGGCGAGCAAACCAGACAACAGCCGCATGGTTGTGCCGGAATTGCCACAGTCGATCGTTTCGCTCGGGGCGTGTAATCCGTCCCAGCCTCGGCCTTTGACCAACACTTCAGTACCGGTCTGGGTGATTTCCACTCCCAAAGTCTGAAATGCATGGATCGTGCTACGGTTATCACCGCCACCCGAGAAGTTGTGAATACGGCTCTCGCCGCGGGCAATAGCAGCAAATATCGCTGCCCGGTGGCTGATCGATTTGTCCCCAGGCAAGGTAATTTCCCCACGCACACCGGAGGAGGCTGGATTGATGACGAGAGTATCACTCATGCCTGCTCCCGCAGCCGGGTGAGACGTTGACGTTCCGCCCGTGCCCGATTGATGGCCATCGCCAGGGCCTCTCCGTCTCCCTCTGCCACGCACGCTTTCAGCTGCGCCAGAGCATGCTCGAACTCGGCGAGAGCGACTAGCAAGGCCTCGCGGTTCGACAGGCAGATGTCACGCCACATTTCCACCGGACTCGCCGCCACGCGGGTGAGATCGGCGAAGGCACTCCCGGCGTAGGTCAGCAGGTCGATGTCCGCGACCCGCGCATCGAGCATTGCGTTCATTACGCTGAAAGCAATCAGGTGCGGCAGATGGCTGACCCGGGCCAGCACCTGATCGTGCGTGCCCATGTCCATCTGTTCGACGCGCATGCCGACCCCTTCCCACAGCGCGCGCACCCGCGCGAGGGCAGTGGCATCGGTGCGCGCGGTCGGAGTCAGCACACACAGCCGCTTCTCGAAAAGCGTGGCAAACGCCGCGGCTGCGCCCGCGTGCTCGGTCCCCGCAATAGGATGCGCACCGACAAACGGCAAGGTCGGGGGCAGGAACCGTTCCATGATGGTCACAACCTGTTCTTTGGTGCTCCCAGCATCGGTGATGATACAACCGGGCGGAAGAAACGGCACGAATTTCTCGGCCGTCGGTCTCGTCGCTTCGACCGGAACCGCCAACAAGAGCAGGTCAGTCCCTCGCGCCGCCTCTGCGGGGTCGAAGGTGTAGGCATCAATAATGCCGCGTTCCACAGCGACGCGCAGGTTCGCCTCGGTACGACCGAAGCCAATGACCGCGCCGACCAACCCACGCTCTCGGGCCGCGAGCCCGAGCGAGCCACCGATTAGGCCCACGCCGGCAATAACGAGACGGTTGAACAACATAAAGAGCTAATAGCTAATAGCCCTTAGCTATTAGCTCTTTGCTTTGACAGTTTCTCCATCGCGGCGACAAACCGTTCGTTCTCCGCCGGCGTGCCGACGCTGACCCGCGCGTAGCCGGGGAAACCGTACCCCTCCATCGGCCGGATGATCACGCCTTCGGGTAAGAGTCGTTGATAAGCACCAACGCCAACTTTGACCAGTAGAAAGTTTGCCCAGCTCGGCGCATACTCTAGCTCTAGGCGATCCAGCTCACGACGCAGATAGGCCAGCCCCTGACGGTTGTTTTCTTGCGTGCGACAGATGTGCTCCTCGTCGTCCAGGGCCGCCAGAGCAGCGACCTGCGCGAGGGAGTTGACGTTGAACGGCTGGCGGATGCGATTGAGAGCGTCAATCACTTCAGGTGATGAAACCCCGTAACCCACGCGCACGCCGGCCAGGCCGCAGATTTTCGAGAACGTCCGCAAAGTGATGAGGAAGCGGGTGCCGTCGTGGTATGCCAGAGAGTTGGGATAGGCCGGATCATCGACGAACTCCAGATAAGCGTCATCGACGACGATCACCACATCCTTCGGCACGCTCCGCAGGAACGCTTCCCACTCGCTCCGCGTGTAGATGGTTCCAGTCGGATTGTTGGGATTATCGAGAAAGACGATGCGCGTGTCCCCGGAGATCGCCCGCGCCATCGCTTCGAGGTCGAATTTGAACCCTTTGTGCGGCACGGTAATCGTCCGTCCGCCCGCCGCTTGCGCGACCAGGTGATAGATGGCAAAGGCATGTTCCCCGACCACGATCGCCTCGCCCACGCGCAAGAATGTCCGCACGATCATCTCGATGAGCTCGTTCGAGCCATTGCCGATAATCAGGCGCGAGCGGTCGATGCCGAGTTTCTCCGTCAGCCGGCGCTTCAGGTAGAAGGCGTCCCCGTCCGGATAGCGGTGCAGATTGGGCAGGGCTGCGGTAATGGCCGCCACCGCTCGGGGCGAGGGGCCGAGCGGGTTTTCATTCGAGGCGATCTTGATTGAGGCGTGAATGCCGTACTCCCGTTCCAGCTCTTCGATCGGCTTGCCGGGTTGATAAGGCGTGAGGGTGCGGATCCATTCGGGTACGAGTTTGCTAATATCCATAAGCAGTCACCGGGCGCCGTGATTGGCGGTGGCATAAGACCCCAGCACTTTGACGAACTGGCAGAGAGGGTCAATCTCCTGCAATGCCCGAGCGATGGGCTCGTCGCTGATGTGGCCTTCTACGTCGATAAAAAACAAATACTCCCAGGGTCGGCCCTTGAGCGGACGGGACTCGATCCGCAGGAGACTGATAGCATTGTCGGCAAAAGGTTTGAGCGTGCGATAGAGCACCCCAACCTCATCGCGCACTGACAGCAAGAGCGAGGTTTTGTCATGTCCGCTTGGCCGGGCTGCTGGTTGCTCACGACCGAGCACGGCAAAGCGGGTAAAGTTTGCCGCCTGATCCTGGATGTTGGCTGCCAGTACGTTGAGTTTGTAACACTCGGCGGCCAGACGGCCGGCGATGGCGGCGATATGCGGGTCAGCCGCGGCCAGCGCCGCGGCGCGCGAGTTACTGGTTGCCTCTTCGATGGACACACCGGGCAGGTGTGCGGTGAGCCAGCGCCGGCACTGGGCGAGGGCCTGGGGATGAGCCAGCACGCGCCGAATCTGTTCCAGCCGCGACGCACGGCTCAGTAGGCAGTGGCGGATTTCCAGAGACACCTCGGCGACGATGTGGAGGTTGGAATTGACAAACATATCCAGCGTGATGGCCACCGAGCCTTCGCTGGAATTTTCCACCGGCACGACACCATAGTCGGCCTGGGCGCCCTCCACTTCGGCAAACACCTGCGGGATGGTTGCCAGCGGAACAAACACTGCCTGTGAGCCGAACTGCTCCCGAGCCGCCATATGGGAGTAGGTTGCTTCCGGGCCGAAGTAGGCGATCCGCAGCGGGTCTTCCAGGGCGCGTGAGGCCGAGATGATCTCGCGGTAGATCGCCCGCACTGCCTCGTGAGGCAATGGACCCTGGTTCAGTTGCGCCAGACGCGCAAAAATCTGGCGCTCGCGGCTCGGCACGTACACGCTGGCACGATCCTGGTTCTTGAGATGGCCGATGCGCGTAGCCAGGCGCGCGCGGCGGTTCAGCAGCGTCAGCACCTGGGAGTCAATGCCATCGATCTGCTCGCGGAGCTGGGAGAGTGAGAGGGGATTACGTTTTTGCGGCACGGACCGTTTTTTACTATGATTCGACGCGGGCGTCCAGGCTCCGATCTCCTTATGATCATTCATGGCATTTTGTCGGGGCAGCCCTCTGTGGCTGCCCTCCTTTCCAGCGGCCCGTTCCTCACTCCACTAGGGGACCACATGGGGGCGCCCCTACATCACAGCGTGTCTTCACCCTCCGGCTCCACAATCGCCGCTTCACCCATACGGCGAAACTTGGCGTAGCGTCGCGCCAGCAACTCGTCCAGCGACAACGCCACCAGCTCTTCCAGGTGCTGGGCGATCGCGTCTCCCACCAAAGCAATTGCCACCTCGGGATAGCGGTGCGCGCCACCAGGAGGCTCCGGCACCACCGCATCAATCACTTCTAAAGCGAGGAGATCCGGAGCGGTGACCTTGAGCGCCTCGGCCGCCCACGCGACACGTTCAGGCGTCCGCTCCCCGTACAGGATCGCCGCGCAGCCCTCGGGAGTAATCACCGAGTAGCAGGCGTTCTCTTGCATCAGAACTCGGTCTCCAACTCCAAGTGCGAGTGCGCCGCCACTGCCACCCTCACCGATGACGATCACGATCACCGGCGTGCGTAGACCGGCCATCTCGCGGATGTTGCGGGCGATCGCCTCAGCCTGGCCACGCTCCTCGGCATCGATCCCGGGATAGGCGCCCTGGGTGTCGATGAATGTCAGCACCGGGCGGTGGAAGCGTTCCGCCAGGTGAAATAGCCGCAACGCCTTACGATAACCTTCTGGCCGCGGCATGCCGAAGTTGCGCCGCACTTTTTCCGCCACCGTGCGGCCACGCTGATGTCCGACCACCACGACCGACCGTCCCTGGAACCGTGCCAGGCCACCGACAATCGCCGGGTCGTCCCCGAAGTTGCGGTCGCCATGCAGTTCGATGAACTCCGAGCACAGATGCTCGATATAGTCGAGTGTGTACGGTCGGTCAGTGTGACGCGAAAGCTGCACCCGCTGCCAGGGCAACAATGCGCCATAGATCTTGGTCTCCTGCTGCCGGCACTGTTCTTCCAGGGTGGCGAGCTCTGCCTGTTCTTCCTGCGAGCGCGTCGTCAAGCGTCTGAGCGTGTCGAGGCGTTTGTCGATTTCGACCAGCGGTTTTTCAAAGTCCAGGTAAGTGGTCGGCACGATTGTCTCCAGAAGCTTTCAGCTCTCAGCAATCAGCATTCAGCTAAAAAAGGTAAGGTAGATCGCGATCCCCACTAAAGCTCTGTGACCTCTCCAAATCTGGCTGACGGCTGATCGCTGACGGCTGATCGCTCAAAAAACGTCTCTATCGCCTCGCTAATCTCACGCATCTGTGTCGGTGCGAACCAGCATACCTCCGACTCGGCGCGCAACCAGGTGAGCTGACGCTTCGCCAGCCGTCGGGTTTCCTGAGCCATCCGGGCGAGGGCGTCTTCGAGTCCGCAATGCCCTTGCAGCATCTCACCCATCTGAGTGTAACCGATAGTTTGTAGCAGTAAAAGTTCCGGCCCGTATCCCATCTCCCACAAGCGGCGTACTTCCTCGACGAGGCCGTCGCGCACCATCTGGCGGCAGCGTTGCTCGATGCGGCGGGCCAGTGTCTCCCGTTCCATGACCAGACCAATGGTCAAAGTGGAAAAGGGATGCTCACGGAAGCCATGCTCCCGCTGCCACCGACTCATCGGGGTGCCGCTGACCAGAAACACTTCCAGAGCGCGGATCAACCGCACCGTGTCGTTCGGATGCAAACGGACCGCGGCTTCAGGGTCCACGCTTGCCAACCAGCGGTGAAGAAATCCTTTGCCTTCGTTCTGTTCCTGCTCATGCAAGCGGGCACGCAACGCTGGATCAGCCGGCGGCCCGGCAAACAAGCCACGGGTCAGGGCGCGCAGGTAGAGGCCCGTGCCTCCCACAACCAGCACGCGTTTACCGCGCTGCAAGGTGTCGTGAACCGCTGCCAGGGCAAGCGCACGGAAGCGCGCACTGTCGAAGGGCTCGTCCGGGTTGATGACATCGAGCAGATGATGGGGGGCCGCTGCTTGTTGCTCTCGAGTCGGTTTGGCCGTGCCGATGTCGAGGTAGCGGTAGACTTGGCGTGAGTCGGCGCTGACAATCTCGGCCCCATAGCGGGTGGCCAGCTCGATGGCGAGCGCGGTTTTCCCCGTCGCGGTCGGGCCGGAGATAATAATGAGCTGCGGTTGTCCCATAGGGCGGTGCGAGGAAGATTGAACATAAGAGATGGAGAGGGAAAAGTATAGGGGTTGCTGGTCAGTAATGAGTGAAGAATTAAGAATCTTCAGTTCTCCAACTCATCATTCATCATTCTTAATTCTTCACTCTCAACAGAACGTCCTGCGGCACCCACACGCGAAATGTTGATCCCCGCCCCACCTCACTCTCGACCGTCACCGTGCCTCTCAATAACTCCAGCATCCGTTTGACGATATAGAGCCCCAACCCCACTCCCTCGTGGCGGCGTGTCATCGAACTGTCGCCTTGCTGGAACATTTCGAACAACACAGGCCGTGCCTCCGGAGCAATACCAATGCCGGTGTCCGTAACACAGAATTCCATCCCTTCATCGCGAGCACAGACTGCTAGCGTGACACTGCCCTCGTCAGTAAACTTCACCGCGTTACTGAGTAGATTCTTGAGCACCACCTTGAGCTTCACCCGATCCGTATAGAGCAGCGGCGCGTCCGGTGTGACCCGCCACGTAAAGCTTAGTCTCGGCTTCTCTCGCAGCAGCTCTTGGGTTTCGGTCGCAATCTCGTCGAGTAGTTCAGCGATGTTTACCTCCCGTATCTCTACTGGCAGCCGCCCCGCTTCTAGCCGACTCACGTCCAGCATGGCGGTGATGAACTCTAGCTCTTCGTACGCTGCCTTCCTGACCCGCCGCAAGAAGTTAGTCTGCTAAGGTCTTGGAGAACCGGTCTTCGCTCTGCTGAAGTGCCTGCTCCATCCGCTTGCGCTCGGTGATGTCGCGGTAGTTAACAACGATCGCGCCTGCGCTCGGCTCGGCCAGCAGATTCTGACCGGTGGATTCAATCCACCGCCAGGAACCGTCTTTATGCTGGGAACGGAATTGGGCAGTGACAGTCGTGGCTGGCTGGTGCAGGAGTCGGGCGAACGCGGCGGTGGTAGAGGCCAGATCTTCGGGGTGCAGGAACTCAAACACATTGTGACCAACAGTCTCTTCCCAGGAACGGCCGAACATGCGGCGGTCTGCGGGACTGACGTACAGCAGAGTGCCATCGGCGGCGATCAACGCAAGAGCGTCCGTGCTATGCTCGATGAGGGTGCGGAAGCGTTTCTCACTGTCCTGCAGCTCATCTGTGAGCCGAGCCCGCTCCACTGCCAGGGCCGCCTCGTCTCCAAGCAACTGCAAGAGGCGAAGCTCTTCAGGGGTCGCCTCTCGCCGGCTGGTATAGCCGACCATAAAGGCTCCCACCGCGTGCCCGCCATGCATCAGGGGAGCCACCCAAGCGCTCTTCACAAAGTGGTACTTTTCACGTAGTCGCTCGCTCACTAAGGGGCTCTGGGCCAAGTCTGCAACCACCACCGGCTGCTGTTGCTGAAAGGCTACCACAGCCGGGGCGATCTCCTGTTTCATATCTATCCGTTCCTGGCGAAAGGCCTCGGCATTCATCCCGTAGGCAGCGACGCCAATGAGTGCTGTACCTGCGGCATTGGTCAGCATCAACCAGCCATAGTCCGCTCCCAGAAGACTCTTGGCACGGGCAAGGAGGTGGTCGGCCATAGTGGTGACAGCTGAGGCGCGGACCAAGTCGTGGGCCAGTTGGTAGAGGATCTCCCGCTTCTGCTCTACCCCCTTGCGCTCGGCGATGTCGCGGTAGTTAATGGCCATCTCTCCCCCGGAACAGCCGAACCTGCGGCTGTCTACAAAACTGATGAACTGGTTGCAAGTTTCAGCCTCCACAAAACTCTCGGAGATTGATGAGCGTGAAGGCAAGGAGTTTGAACCCCAGATGACGACGCTGTTTGGTCTCAAAGCGCAGCAGTAGGCGTTTGAATTTATCCTCCCAGGCGA
>WNFB01006831.1_pt1 | contig 10232 bp, 9 predicted proteins | sample 5400501 | NCBI WGS metagenome assembly WNFB01 (sample SAMN13153341, study PRJNA577476) | soil metagenome | isolation source: 200 cm saprolite under Douglas fir tree site 2 hole 1 | place: USA:California | collected 2015-04-18 | reverse complement strand
TGGACTTGTTGTAAACGCGACACCGACTGACATTAGTGCGGGTAACGTCCGAACCCTGCTTCCGAATGCTATTGTCGTTAACGCGCGTTAGGCGTCTCGCAAAAATTCGTAACGGCACGCACAACTCCCGCCGCAATCTTGTCACGATTGGCTGGAGATGAAAGCATCAACTCTTCGTCGCGATTCACAATCACGCCTGCTTCCAGAAGGACGGCAGGCATTTTGGAATTCCGCAATACGAGTAGCTGGTCATATCCGTAAATTCCCCGTTCTGGATCTAATAACTCGCGTCGCTCTCCTGTGATATCCTCGGCATGGTGGGTCGTAAAATTCATTCCGCTCGCTAGGAGCGCATCGGCAAGCATAGTTGCAAAGCGTAAGCTCCCGGCATATGAGGTGTTTACCTGAGAGACGAAAATGGAAAATCCGTGGAATTCATCTGAGAAGAATTGATTTTTACCTTGGTACCACCACGACTTAAGATACTTGGGTTGCACCGAGTCATGATGAATCGAGAGGAACAAGTCGGCCTGCATTTGATTAGCCCGGGTTGCCCGCTGCCAAAGTCCGGCAGCGCCAGTCGCGCGTGTCACCATGAGTCGAGTTGAACGAAACCCAGCGAGGATCAACTCGTCCTCGATTCGGTGGGCGAGTTTCAGATTGAAATGGTACTCCGTCACGCCGCGTGCGCTGATTGCGCCCGGCTGCTTAGCGCTATGTCCCACGTCGAGCACGATTTGGAGACCGTCCCGGGACTTGACCGCGCATAATCCTTCCGTCGCGATACCTTCACCGAAGGCGATACGATACCCGAGTGTAAGCAGGAGTAGCCCCCCAAAAATTGACAGGCGGTCGAACAATTGTGTGGCTTTCGTTGTCATTTCAGTATCCCAACTTGCGCGCTCCAAAGGAGACAATCCAAGCTAGCTAAGCACAACAGGTGGGCAGCAACGTAAGCGTCTCTCGCTGCGGTCATTGGCTAGTTCAACACTGTCTCGCTGCCAAGCACCTTCGATTGCCCTGCGCAGACCGGCGCCGGGCCTGGCTAACACTGTGCCTGTTACGTCTGCTTTGGCACGAGTCGGAGTAAGTGGCCGAAGCGGCTGACAGCTTTTTACGTGGCCAAGCGAACCCTGGCAATGCTGCACCAGCGACGTTCACTAATTCACGGCGCAGCAGAGCAACGGCCCTGCTCCTCGGCTAACTCGCGCGCCGGCGCCTGCAGCGTCACGCCGCCGTCGACGACGAGGGTCTGGCCGGTGATGTAGCGGGCGTGATCGGACAGGAGGAAGCGCACGGCGTGGCCGATGTCCCAGCCGGTCCCCTCGATGCCGAGCGCCGAGGCGCGCCGGCGCTGCTCGCGCGCGCTCTCGCTCATGCCGCGCGCATAGACCATCGGCGTGTACATCGGGCCGGGCGCGACGCAGTTGACCCGGATGCCGTCCTTGGCGTGATCGATCGCCATGGCGCGCGTCAATCCGATCACCGCGGCCTTCGTGGTCGTGTAGGCGGTGAGCCCACGTGGGCGCAACGCCGAGATCGAGGATATGTTGACGATCGCGCCGCCTCGCGCGGTCCTGATCATGGCCGGAATGGCGTATTTCGCGGTGAGGAACATCGTCTCGACATTGACCTGCATGAGGCGGCGCCAAGTCTCGGGCTTCTCGTCGACGACGCTGCCGCGGCTGCCGATGCCGACATTGTTGTCGAGAAAGTCGAGGCGGCCGTAGCGATCGAGCGCGGCGCTCACCGCGTCCTTCGCCTGCTTCTCGTCGGTCAGGTCGGCGGCGTGCGCCGCCGCGGTGCCGCCTTCGGCCGCGATCATCGCCGCGGTGCGCTCGGCGAGCGCAAGCTCGCGGTCGACCACCAGCACCTTGGTGCCCGCGCGCGCCAGCAGGATGGCGGCGGCGCGGCCATTGCCGATGCCCTCGCCTGCAGCGCCGCCGCCCGCCACGATGGCGACCTTGTCGGCCAAGCCGGCGTCGTCATCAGGTCGTGCTTGTGCGCTCATTCTGATGGATTCCGCGCCCACCAAGTCTCATGTCCATTCAGCGGCGCCGAGGTACACGGCATGCCTTTCCCTTTTGGGCGGCTGCTCCGGGCTGCTCCACCTTCAACTTGCGCGTAAACTCCTCCCGCGACCGCTCGCCGGTAGGCAGCAGCTCATGCAGCGCCGTCTCGGCCAGCACTTGCTTGGTCGCCTCGGCATTGCGCGCGCGGCGCTCCGAAGACATGCGCTTGCGCAATTCTGCAAAGGAACGATGTCCGGTCATGGGATTAGGACTTGGATTGCGCTATTCGCCCAATGGAATAAGTCAAAGCTCGGGCCACATCAATGCCGGCTCAGCCGCGAGCCCTTCCGTTAGCGCAGATGGCACGACACCCAGTGCCCCGGCGCGACCTCGCGCAGCGCCGGCACCTCGATACGGCAGCGCGCCTCGGCGTAGGGGCAGCGGGTGTGGAAGGTGCAGCCGGGCGGCGGGTTCACCGGGCTCGGCACGTCGCCCGCCAAATGGCGCTTGGCGCGCTTGAGCTTCGGGTTGGGGACCGGCACGGCCGCCAGCAGCGCTTCCGTGTAGGGATGCAGGGGATTGCGGAACAGCGTCTTCTTCTCGGCGTACTCGACGATCTTGCCGAGATACATTACCGCGATGCGGTGGCTGATGTGCTCGACCACCGCCAGGCCGTGCGCGATGAACAGATAGGAGAGCTTCTTCTCGCGCTGCAGGTCCATCATCAGGTTGATGACCTGCGCCTGGATCGACACATCGAGGGCGGAGACCGGCTCGTCGGCGACGATCAGCTTCGGGCTGAGCGCAAGCGCGCGGGCGATCGAGATGCGCTGGCGCTGGCCGCCGGAGAACTCGTGCGGAAAGCCCTTCATCTGCGCCGGGCTCAGTCCCACCTGCTCGAACAGCGCGGCGATCCGCTCGCCCTTCTGCTTGCCGCGGGCGAGGCGGTGCACCTCGAGCGGCTCGCCGACGATGTCGCCCGCCGACATGCGCGGGTTGAGCGAGGAGAACGGGTCCTGGAAGATGATCTGCATCTCGCGCCGGTGCGGCCGCAGGTCCGCCTTGCTCAAATGCGTGATGTCGTGGCCGCTGAGCCTGATCGTGCCGCCGGTCGGCTCGAGCAGGCGCAGCACCGTGCGCGCCACCGTCGACTTGCCGCACCCGCTCTCGCCGACGAGCCCGAGCGTCTCGCCCTCCCCGACGTGGAAGCTCACGCCGTCGACCGCGTAGACGTGGCCGACGGTGCGGCGGATCACGCCCTTCTTCACCGGGAAATGCTTCTTGAGGTCGGCGACCTCGAGCACCGGGGCGCTCACGGGGTGCCTCCGGCGAGGCGCTCCGAGTGCCAGCAGGCCGCCCAATGGCCGGGCCGCTTCTGCTCGAGCGGCGGATATTCCTCCCGGCAGCGCGCGTCGGCAAAGGCGCAGCGCGGCGCGAACACACAGCCCTGCGGCAAGCGGTTGAGCGGCGGCACGGTGCCGGGAATTTCCTTGAGCCGCCCGCTCGCGTCGGCCGGTCCGCCGCCCATGCTGGTGAGCCGCGGGATCGAGGCGAGCAGGCCGTGCGTATAGGGGTGCAGCGGTTCCTCGAACAAGGCCTCGACCTCGGCCTCCTCGACCTTCTTGCCCGCGTACATGACGATCACGCGCTGCGCGGTCTCGGCCACCACCGCAAGATCGTGGGTGATGAGGATGGTCGCGGTGCCGAACTCCTGCTGCAGCAGCAGCATCAAATCGAGGATCTGCGCCTGGATGGTGACGTCGAGCGCCGTCGTCGGCTCGTCGGCGATCAGCACTTTCGGATTGCACGCGAGCGCCATGGCGATCATGGCGCGCTGACGCATGCCGCCGGAGAGCTGATGCGGATATTCGTTGGCGCGCTGCGCCGCCTCCGGGATGCGCACGCGGCGCAGCATCTCGACCGCCTTCGCCTGGGCGGCGGACTTCGACAGGTCCTGGTGCAGCCGAATCGTCTCGCTGATCTGGTTGCCGATGGTCAGCACCGGATTGAGCGAGGTCATCGGCTCCTGGAAGATCATCGAGATGTCGTTGCCGCGCACCGCCCGCATCTGCGCTTCGTCGAGCGTGAGCAGGTCGCGGCCGTCGAGCTCGATCGAGCCGCCGACGATGCGGCCGGGCGGATCGGGAATGAGGCGCATGACCGAGAGCGCGGTCATGCTCTTGCCGCAACCGGACTCGCCGACGATCGCCAGGGTCTCGCGCGGGCGCAGCGCAAACGAGAAGTCGTCGACCGCCTTGATGATGCCGAGCCGGGTGAAGAAGAACGTCTTGAGCCCGTCGACGTCGAGCACCGCCGGGGCGTTGCTCCCGGCGAGCGCCGCGCGCGCTTGCGTCTCCCCGCCGAGGACCGGCTCGCTCATTCAGCTGCGCTGCCTTGGATCGAGCAAGTCGCGCAGCGCGTCGCCCAGCAAGTTGGTGCCGAATACCGCAAGGCTGATGGCGATGCCGGGAAAGACCACCAGCCACGGCGCCGTACGCACGTATTCGGCCGCCGATTGCGACAGCATCCGGCCCCAGGACGGGAACGGCTCGGGCACGCCGAGACCGAGGAACGACAGCGAGGCTTCGATGAGGATTGCCGAGCCGAGCTGGGCGGTGGCGAGCACGATCAGCGGGGCGATCGTGTTCGGCAGGACGTGGCGCGCGGCGATGCGCAGCTCGCTCATGCCGACCGCCTTCGCGGCTTCGATGAACGGCAGCTCGCGCAGCGTGAGCGTGTTGGAGCGGATGACGCGCGCCACGTAAGGAATGAGCGGAATCGAGATGGCGACGATCGTGTTCTGCAGCGAGGGTCCGAGCGCCGCGGCCATGACCAGCGCCAGCACCAGCAGCGGCAGCGCCTGAAGAATATCCATGACGCGCTGGACGATGAGGTCGACCCAGCCGCCGAGATAGCCCGAGGTCAATCCGATGACGATGCCGAAGCCGCTGCCGAGCATGGTCGAGCCGATGCCCACCGCCAGCGAGATGCGCGCGCCGTGGATGATGCGGCTGTAGACGTCGCGGCCGAAATGGTCGGCGCCGAGCCAGTGGCTCGCGCCCGGCGCCGCCAGCGAGTCCGCCGCATTGGTCGACAGCGGGTCGTAAAGGGTCAGGAAGTCGGCGAACACGGCCATGAAGACGAACAGGCCCATGATGAGGGCGCCGACGGCGCCGAGCGGATAACGCCGCGCCAGGAAGCGCAGGCGCCCCCAGCGGCCATGCGCCCTGGCGCCGGCCTTGACCAGTTCGGCATCGAAATCGATGGTACTCATTGTCAGCTCTCGGAATATTTGATGCGCGGGTCGAGCACGGCATAGAGCATGTCGACCAGGAAATTGATCAGCACGACGATCACCGCGACGAACATCACCAGGTTCTGCACGATCGGGTAGTCGCGCTGGGTGAGCGCGGTGACGAGATAACGCGCGACGCCCGGAACGTTGAACACCGTTTCGGTGACGATCAGCCCGCCCATCAGGAACGCCGCCTCGATGCCGATCACGGTAACGACCGGCAGCACCGCGTTGCGCAGCGCGTGATGATAGTTGACGCTGCGCTCCGACGCGCCCTTCGAGCGCGCCGTGCGGATGTAATCCTGGCGCAGCACCTCGAGCATGGACGAGCGCGTCAGCCGCATCATCAGGGCCGAGCTGCGGAACCCGACCGCCGCGGCCGGCACGCTCAGCAGCAGGAGTTCCTGCCACAGCGTGGCGGGCGGTTCGGTATAGATCGGGATCGTGCCGGTATAGGCGACGAATGCCATCAGGATCAAAAGCCCGAGCCAGAACGACGGCATGGAGAGCCCGCTGAGGCTGAGCACGCGCAGCACATAATCCATGCCGGAGTTCTGCCGCACCGCGCTGATCACCCCGAGCGGCACGCCGATCAGCACCGCGAAGGCGAGCGCAAGCCCGGCGAGCTTGGCGGTCACCGGAATGCGCGGCACGATCTCCTCGAGCGCCGGGCGCTCCGAGACGTAGGAATAGCCGAGGTCGCCGTGCGCAAGCCCGCCGATCCACGCGACGTATTGCACGGCGATCGGCCGGTCGAGCCCGAGCTCGGCCTCGATTTTCGCCTTCTCGCGCGGGTTCACGTAGCCGGCGGCGTCGTACAGGATGTCGACGATATTGCCGGGCATCACGCGCAGCAGCAGAAAGATGATCACCGAGATCCCGAACAGCGTCAGGAGCATCAGGAAGAACCGCCGTACGAGATAAGCGCCCAATGGGCTTCTCCCTCAAGCAAGAACCACCGCCGTCATCCTGAGGTGCGACCCCGGACTTGGTCCGGGGGAGCCTCGAAGGATGGAAACAAACGCGCCTGTTCCCATCCTTCGAGGCCCTCGCTGCGCTCGGGCACCTCAGGATGACGGCGGTGAGTTATTCCCTTCAATTCTCCAGCCAAGTGTCCTCGAACCGCCAGCCGTTGTAGGAGCTGTTCGTCATCAGGGTGACCCCTTTCACTCGCGGCCACCAGCAGGTCGCTCGGCGCGTGTGCGAGATGATCGGCCGCGCCACGTCCTCCTGCAGCTTCTTGTCGATTTCCCATACGAGCTGCTTGCGCTTGGCCGGATCGACCTCGCTCGACTGCTTGTCGAACAGCTTTTCCAGGTCCTTGTTGCAATAGTCGGTATAGTTGCGCTCCGATCCGCACGCGTAATTTTCGTAGAAGTTCTGATCCGGGTCGTCGACTGAATTACCGGTCAGATTGAGGCCGACCGCGTACTCCTTGCGCGTGACCTTGGCGTGCCAGTTGCTGGTCTCCACCACTTCCAGCTCGCCGTCGATGTAGATGTCCTTGAGCTGGTCGATCAGGATGACGGCAGGATCGCGATAGATCGCAATGTTGCGCGTGGAGATCTTCACACCGAGCCGCTTGTCGGGCCCGTAGCCGAGCTTCTCCATGATCTTGCGCGCCTCGGCGCGGTTCGCCTGGATGTCCGGCCCGTAGCCCGGGATGGTCTTGAGCATATCGGGCGGCATGCACCACACCCCCTCGGGTGGCGGCAGCATGGACGCGCCAATGTCATCCTTGCCCTCGGAGAGGATATCGACGAACGCCTTGCGGTCGAGCGCGAGCGCCATGGCGTGCCGCAGGTCAGCGCTATCGAAGGGTGGCTTCTCGCGGTTTACGATCAGGTTGATGCTGACGTTGGTCGGCGTGAGTTCGCACACAGCCTGCGGCGCCTGCGATTTCACGTCCTTGAGCAACGGGATCGTCACCTCGCCCGGGAAGGTCATGTCGAACCGGCCGGCGACGAAGGCGAGGATCGCGGTCGACCGGTTGGGGATGATGCTGAACTCGATGCCGTCGAGATACGGCCGGTCCTTCTTCCAATAGCCGGGGTTGCGCGCGATCTTCATCGACTCGTTCTGCTTGAACTCGACGAACTTGAACGGGCCGGTGCCGATCGGACGGGTGCGCATGTCGCGCGCCGACACGTGGCACGGGTAGATCGGCGAATATCCGGAGGCCAGCAAGGCGAGCAGCGCCGGCTGGGGTCGCGTGAGATGGAAAACGACCTCGAGGTCGTTGTTGACCTTCACCTCGGCGACGTTCTTGTACCATCCCTCGCGCGGGTTCTTGCGGAAGCTGTCCTTGGCCTTGCCCTGCAGCAGATCGATGGTGCACTTCACGTCCTTGGCGGTGAACGGCTTGCCGTCGTGCCACTTCACCCCCTGGCGCAGCTTGAAGGTCAGCTCGGTCCGGTCCTCGGTCCATGCCCAGCTGGTGGCGAGATCTGGCACGATCGATTCCAGGCTGTTCTGCGCCACGTCCTGCTTGTACATGACGAGGTTGTTGAAGACCGGCATGAACGGAATGACAGTGGAGTAGGTCGCTTCTTCGTGGATCGAGGCGCTGGGCGGACTGTCGCGGTGATAGATCTTCAAGATCCCGCCGTGCTTGGGCGTCTGGGCCAGCGCCGGGCCGAAGGCCAGCCCCACTGACAACAACACGCCTGCCGTTACCAACGGCCGGAATGACCGGTGCATCGCAATTCCTCCCTGTTCGTCAGCCGAAGCATTGCCCTCACCGGCCCTCGACGCCGGCGCCCAAACTTCCCCATAAACCCAGGCAAAGGCAAGGATTTTGCACGCCCGGCCCGCTGCGACCAAAGGCTACGTTTAGCGGCACGGGGCCGCCACGCGCTGGAACGGCCGCCGTGGCGGGTTTAGTCTGTCCGCGTCTGCAGCCAGGACCATTCCCTTGATCGGCTCGAGCAAGACCGTCACGCCAAGGCCGGCACGCGTCTTCGTCGCGCTCGTCGCCGCGGTTCTGCTGGCGGCGCCGAGCAGCCCGCGCGCGGGCGAATACCCCACCCGCGCGGTCAAGATCGTTGTTCCGTTTCCGGCGGGCGGCAGCGCCGACGTGTTGCCGCGTATCCTCGCCGACTGGCTGTCGCGCAAATGGGGGCAGCCGGTGCTGATCGAGAACCGGCCGGGAGCCGCCGGCAATCTGGGCGCCGAGGCGGTCGCGCTCGCGGCGCCGGACGGCTACACGCTGATGGCAACCCCGCCGGCCCCCCTTGCGATCAACCGCAACCTCTATCCGAAGCTCCCGTTCGACCCGGATGCGTTCGTTCCGGTCACGATCGTGGCGCGGGTGCCGAACGCCCTCATCGCCAATCCCAAGGTTGGGGCCGGGAGCGTCGCCGAGCTGATCGCGCTTGCGCGCGCCGATCCCGACAGGCTCACCTACGCGTCGCAGGGCATCGGCACCACGTCGCACCTGACCGCGGAAATGTTCAAGGCGGCGGCGGGGGTGCGGCTGGTGCACGTGCCCTATCGCGGCTCGGCGCCGGCGCTCAACGGCCTGCTCACCGGCGAGGTCGACGTCATGTTTGACAATCTCGGCGTATCGCTCGGCCTCGTGACCGGCGGCAGCCTCAAGCTCCTCGGCGTCGCGACCGCCAAACGCCTGGCGTCCTTGCCGGAGGTTCCGACCGTCGCCGAAACGCTTCCGGGATTTGGCTCGATCACCTGGTTCGCGGTTGTCGCGCCGCCGAAAACGCCGGCCGCGCTGGCCGAGCGCCTCAGCGCCGACTTCGTCGCGGCGCTGCGCCAGCCCGAGGTCGTCGCGCGCATGGCGGCGCTCTCCGCCGAGCCGGTCGGCACGACCCCGCAGGCGACCGCCGCTTTCATTGGCGCGGAGGTGGACGTCTGGAATAGGGTGATCAAGTCCGCCGGGATCAGGCTCGAGTGAGGATCCCTCCCCCGCAAGCGGGGGAGGGATAAGCAAGAAAGCGCGGAGGAGCGCCATGACGGTTGCAGCAGCGGCACGGCAGTGGCCGGCCGACGGTCTCAAGCGGGTGCCCTACTGGGTCTATTCCGACCGCGACCTTTACGAAGCGGAGCAGGAGCGCATCTTCCACGGGCCCACGTGGAATTTCCTCTGCCTCGAAGCGGAGCTGCCCGGTCCCAACACGTATCGCCGCTCCAACCTCGGCGAGATGTCGGTGGTGGTGGCGCGCGACAAGGACGGCGCGATCCACGCCTTCGAGAACCGCTGCGCCCATCGCGGCTCGCTGCTGTGCCTGCACGAGCGCGGCGAGGCGAAGGAGATCGTATGCGTCTATCACAACTGGACCTACGACCTCGCCGGCAATCTCACCGGCGTCGCGTTTCGCCGCGGCCTCGGCGGCAAAGGCGGCATGCCGCCGGATGCCAAGCCCGAGGCGCACGGGCCGCGCAAGCTGCGCGTCGAGACGCTGGCCGGCCTCGTGTTCGGCACCCTCTCGGCGGACACGCCGCCGCTTGACGATTACCTCGGCGCCGAGATCGTCGCGCGCATCCGCCGCGTCATGCGCGCTCCGGCAAAACTGCTCGGCGGCTACAGCCAGATGCTGCCGAACAATTGGAAGCTCTACATGGAGAACGTGAAGGACAGCTATCACGCGAGCCTGCTGCACGCGTTCTTCACCACCTTCCGGCTCAACCGCCTGTCGCAGAAGGGCGGCGTCGTGATCAACGAGAGCGGCGGCGGCCACATCAGCTATTCGATGGCCGCCGACGTCGCCGGCAAGGAATACGAGCAGGCCGGCATGCGCTCGGCCCACGACGATTTCCACCTCGAGGCGCCGGAGCTGCTCAAATCGGTCGACGAGTTCGGCGACGGCGTCGGCCTGCAGATTCTCGGGGTGTTTCCCGGCTTCGTCCTGCAGCAGATCCGCAACAGCCTGGCGGTGCGCCGCGTCGTGCCGCAGGGGCTCGAGAAGACC
>WNFB01006826.1_pt1 | contig 10233 bp, 11 predicted proteins | sample 5400501 | NCBI WGS metagenome assembly WNFB01 (sample SAMN13153341, study PRJNA577476) | soil metagenome | isolation source: 200 cm saprolite under Douglas fir tree site 2 hole 1 | place: USA:California | collected 2015-04-18 | reverse complement strand
CGACCTGCGTGCGGTTAATCCATTGGCCCGCATTGGGGTGAAGCTTGTCGCTGGGGCGGGCGTGGGAATCATTGCGGCGGGAGTAGCGAAAGCAGGCGCGGATGTAATTACCATCTGCGGGTTTGACGGGGGTACCGGCGCTTCACCGCTGACTTCAATCAAGAATACCGGCCTGCCCTGGGAAGTCGGCTTGCGCGAGGCCCACTGCGCGCTGGTCCGGGCGGGCTTTCGCCGGCGAGTGCGGCTGCGCGTCGATGGCGGATTCAAATTCGCTCGTGATGTAATCATTGCCGCTCTGCTGGGCGCTGACGAGTTTGGCTTCGGAACCGCTGCCCTGCTGGCCATGGGCTGCGTTATGGCCCGGCAGTGCCACCTGAACACCTGCCCAGCAGGGATTGCCACCCAGGATGAAAAAATGCGGGCGAGGTTTACGGGCAAACCTGAGATGGTCATAGCCTATTTTCGAGGCGTGGCAGGGGAAGTCCGCGAACGGCTGGCCGGGCTGGGTGGGCGCTCCTTGAACGAAATTGTCGCAGAGGTGCACCGGCTGCGGCCGCGCAATGCGGAGGCGGCGCGTTCGCTAGGAGACTTGCTGAAACCGGCGCCTCAGCCCCCGCGGCAATTCCCGGAGCTTCAGGTAGAGGACAGCGGCGTCCACCGCGAGCTGGCTCGCGCGGTTGAGGAATCCGAGGCGCTGCCCACTGTGCCCCGCCGCTATTGGATCGCTAACTCTGACCGCAGCGTCGGCGCTCATCTCAGTGGTCAGATCCTGCGCCGCGCGGGGACCACAAGCCTGGGGACGGGGGAACTCAACTGCGAATTTCGCGGCGCGGCCGGACAAAGCTTTGGGGCGTTTCTCATTGCCGGCGTCAATTTCCGGTTGCTGGGCGAAGCCAACGATTATGTGGGCAAAGGCTTGAGTGGCGGCACCATCGCCATCACTGCGGGACCCAGAGCATCGTCTCGAGGCGACGTGCTGGTGGGCAATACCGTGCTCTATGGAGCGACCAGTGGCGAATTATATGTTGCGGGCCGGGCCGGCGAGCGTTTTGCCGTGCGCAACAGCGGCGCCCTGGCCGTGGTCGAAGGAGTTGGCCAGCATGGCTGCGAGTACATGACCGGTGGCGTGGTGATTATTCTCGGGCCGGCGGGAATTAACCTGGGCTCCGGGATGACCGGCGGCCTTGCCTATGTTCTGCGTGATTCTCTTTCGGACGAGGGCTATCACCGGGAGTTTGTGCGGCCCGCTGCCATCACCGAGCATGAAGAAGAATGGCTGCGTCTAATCCTGAGAAAGCACTTCCGGCTCACTGGCAGCCCCCGCGCCGCGCGGCTGCTGAGTGCGATGGCTCCATTGCCGCTGCTGCGTCTGGAGCCTCTGCATCTGCCCTGCCCCATCCCGCAAACCTGGGCCGCGACGCAGGAGCGTCTTGAGAAGCGGGAGGTCGTATCTCTTGGACGTCCAGACAAGCTGCGAGCAGAGGTTTTCCTTGTGAGGGGAGAAGCCGCGGGCGGATAGAAGTCTCGGTGGCAGCCTAGGCGGGCGTCCCGAACGCGACTTCGGATCAAGGTTGTGCCCCTTTTGTTATACTCCTGTGCGCAGCGTCCATGGATTTCGAGCAGCTCACTACGTTTCTCGAGGTCGCAAAACTGGGCAATTTCTCGCGCGCGGGCCAAAAGCTCTTCCGTTCCCAGCCGGCCGTCAGCGCGCAAATTCGCCAGTTGGAACAGGAGTACGGCGAGAAACTTCTAGACCGAGCGGGGAAGTCCGTGCGACTGACTCCCGCTGGGGAAGTGCTGTTTGAGTATGCCGGGCGCCTGTTGACGTTGCGGAGCGAATCGCTGCGCGCAGTGGCGGACCAGGCGAGCATTCCTCGGGGCTCCCTGGCCATCGGAGCCAACGAAGCTACTTGCCTGTACGTGCTCCCCGACGTATTCGCCGAATATCACAGACTCTACCCTCAGGTACAGATTAGCGTTTATCGTAACTTCAGCCACAAGGTTCTGCAGAAGGTCGAAGACGGGTCTATCGATGTTGGCATTGTCACGTTGCCGGTCAAGTCTCCCAGCTTGAAGGTGCACCCGATCTTTCGCGACCGGCTGATGCTGATGGTGAGCCCCCAAAACCCGCTGGCGCGACACAAGACCGTGCGCACCAGCGAGATCGCCGAACAGCCGCTGATTTTTCCCAGGACTGGATTCACGCGCCAGTTGTTGGACAAGCATTTCCGCGCGTATCGCTCGCGGCTGCGAGTGACGATGGAATTGCCTAGCGTGGGGATGATCAAACGCTTTGTCGCGGCGGGCCTGGGGGTATCGCTGATCAGCGCCAGCTTTGCTCGCGATGAGGTGCGCGCGGGCGAGGTCAAGCTCATTGGTCTCGCGGACGTGGAGCTCTGGCGCGAACTGGGGCTGGTCTACCGCCGCGATCGCAGTTTGCCGCGCGTGGCGAACGCCTTCATCGCCCTGATCCGGCAACGTGCCACAGTTGAGTCTGACGCCCGGCGCACACATCACCGCTGAACACAAGTGCCTTTGCCTGTCATTCCGAGCGAAGCGAGGAATCTCTCTTCGAGGAAAATCCAAGAAAAAGAGCCTTCGGTGGCTCGAAATGACGATTGCTGGGTTTTTTCACTAGCTCTCTGGGCGCTTGGGGCGCAGGCGTGACTCGCTCGGCGACTTAGCCTACAATCGGCGCTGCCTAGGACCACCGCACCGCAGTGTGCGACCGTCATTCGCGAAATGGCTTTGAGGTACAACCGTGCCTCAGCGAGTGATCTCGCGATGGCATTGGAGGATCATAAAACATGGGCATTCTCGATAGGAGCCAATGGTGGCGTTCCGTTGCTGCAAGCGACGAGAAAAAGCGACGCAAGTTTGACCGGCTCTTGGTGCTGGCTGCTGCGGTGTTGCTTCTGCTGTTGAGCGGCATCCCTGTTGCGGCAGACACGCAGGAAATTCCCGTAGTCAATGCTGGCCTCGGCCCTTGCTCGGTGGACTTCACCGTAGAGGACGGCTCGCACAAGCCCTTATACGACGCCAAGATTAACGTCACGATTCGTTATGGCTTCCTCAGCAAGCGCAGGACCGACTTGGAGGTCGGCACCAACGGCGACGGGAAGGCTCGCTTCGAGGGGCTCCCGTCGAAAGTGAAAAGAGCCTTGGAATTCCGAGTTCGCCACGGCCAGTTGACCAAAACGATTTCGCACGATCCCGCGGACCGCTGCCAGGCAAGCTACACCGTCGCCCTACACAGTGAACACTCCCAAGGCGAGAAGCCACAGATGGCGCACGATCCTTATCTGCATTCTGGTGGTGATGCCGCCCAACACCCGGGCAGGGCTCGGGATTGGGGGTGTTCTTCTGGTGCTCGGCCTTGATGCTTCCGACGCCATGTGCATACGCCCATCCGAGCTTGACACGAGCGGGTGGCTGCCATATGGTCTTGCGCAAAGATAAAGTTGAAATCGCAAATCCCGGGCGAATCATGAGGATTTCCGATTTGGAGGTGGCCGATGCCGTTGGACCTTACGACGTTTACGTTGGTGGACAAGCCAGTGACCCTGCAAGAAGGTCTGCGTATTCTGGAACGCGATCAGTTCCGTTGCCAGTACTGCGGGCTGGACGGGATGGCCAACTTCGAGAACGCTCTGGTCATGTCGGTTGATTTCGTCGTTCCGCGGGCTCGCAAAGGTAAGAAGGATCCGAAGAACCTGGTGGCCTGCTGTCGTCCGTGCAACACGATAAAGGGCCGCCGCGTCTATGGCAGTTTCGAAGAGGCCAAAGCGCACGTGCTCGCGCGCCGCGAGGAGCTGCGCAAAGCGTGGCAATCCAAGACGGCGCAACTGCTCAGCAAGTCGGCAAAAGTGTAAGAGACATTCAGGGGGTCGGAGCTTCAGCTCCGACATGTGGCCGAAGCCAAGATCATGGCTTCAGCCCCTGAAGCTTCAGGGCTTTAAAAGCCCTCGCTCGGCCAGCTTCTGTTGTCGGACCTAAAGGTCCGATCCCCTATCGTCGCCAGCGTCGGTGGATTTTGTCAGCGAATCTAACTCACGACATTGCGGGTTCAACTACTTGGGGAATGGGCCCGGGCTAGGCAATCAAACTGGAACGGCACTAGGGCGGCGGGAGCGCTGGCGCGCCATGCGCGGGTTGGGGATCCGAAGAATCACTCTCTTCCCGCCCCAGCGCCTTTCGGTGGTCCTGCGATTCCATTGACATGCTAAGTTTGCGCCCATAGAGTCAAACGCTCGGAGGCGCCATTGAGCAAGAAAATAGCACTCCTGTTATTTCTGTTCTGGCTGCCTGTGGCGATTGCCCAAGACCAGCCCGCCAGAGAAAACCCTCTGTTGGAGCGAGTCGCCGATACTGGTTTCGTCCGAGTCGATGCCGAGAGCTTTAAAGCTCTCGATGCGAAGCAGCAGCAACTGGCGTACTGGTTGACGCAGGCTTCGATTGCGATTGACCCGATTGTGTACGACCAGTTCTCGCGCTTCGGGCTGCGGCAGAAGCGCCTGCTCGAAGAGCTCGTGGCTCACCCGGAAGGAATGAATCCTGACCTCAAGACCAAGATCGGCGAATTCGCAAAGCTGTTTTGGGCAAATCGCGGCAATCACAACGAGATCACGTCGCAGAAATTCCTGCCGAACTTCACCTTCGATGAATTGAAGCAGGCTGCGCTCTCTGCGCAGAAGAACGGCGCGCTTAAGACTCGCTACGCCGATCTGCCGCCGATCACCACTCCGGAGCAATTGAACAAGGAGCTGGAAGACCTGCGCGCGTCGCTGTTCGATCCGCACTTCGAGCCAATGATTACTGCCAAGAGCCCGCGCGGAGGGCAGGATATCATTGAGGCCAGCTCGAATACGTTCTACGAAGGCGTGACGCTGGCCGGCCTAAAAGAATTTCACGGCGCGCACCCGCTCAACTCGCGCGTTGTAAAGGGCAAAGACGGCAAGCTGCACGAAGAGGTCTACCGCGCAGGCACAAGCGACGGCAAAGTTCCTCCGGGACTTTATGCCACGTACTTGAAGCGTGCGAATGAGTATCTCGCGAAGGCCCAGCAGGTCGCCCAACCGGCGCAGGCCAGGGTGATCCGCGACCTGATCCGCTATTACCAGACCGGCGATCCCAAGGACTGGCTGCTGTTCGGAACAGATTGGGTGCGGAACGACGCGACCGTGGACTTCGCCAACGGATTCATCGAGGTATACCGCGATGCGCATGGCGTCAAGGGTAGCTCGCAGAGCTTCGTCGGCATAACGGACAAGCGGTTGACAGACACCATCATCAAGTTGGCGGAGAACGCCAGCTACTTCGAGGAAAAGGCGCCCTGGGACTCGAACTATAAAAAGCAATCGTTCAAGCCGCCGGTGATCAAGGTCATCGAGACGCTGATCGAGACCGGCGATTTTGGTGTGACCACGATCGGCGATAACCTGCCAAACGAAAACGAAATCCACGAGAAGTACGGCACGAAGAACTTCCTTTTTACCAGCAGCACACGCGCGCTCAACAATGCCAGCGGCCGCAAGGACATCCAGGAATTTGCCGCGAACGCGGAAACCGCCGAGCGCGACGAGAAGTATCGCGATGAAGCGGGAGACCTGATGACCGCGCTTCACGAGGTCATCGGACACGGCTCCGGAAAGTTGAGTGACCGGCTGAAGGGCGGCGCGGAGCCATACCTGAAGGAATACTTCTCCACTCTCGAAGAAGCTCGCGCGGACCTGATGGCGCTCTGGAACGTGTGGGACCCCAAGCTGAAAGACCTCGGACTGGTGTCGAACCAGGCTGAAGTTGCCAAAGCGATGTACGATTCCGCGGCCACCGTGGTATTGACGCAATTGCGGCGCATTCCGAAGGGCGACACCATTGAGGAGGACCACGAACGCGACCGACAGTTGATCGTCAACTACATCCGCGAGAAGGTGCCCGGCGCTATCGAGCAATTCGATCGGGATGGTAAGACCTACATACGAGTGCGGGACTATCAGAAGATGCGTCAGGGCGTCGGCATGCTCTTATCCGAACTGATGCGCATCAAGGCCGAGGGCCATTATGATGCGATCAAGGCTTTGGTAGACGGATACGGTGTGCGCTTTGATCCCGCGCTGCGCGACCAGATCGTCGCGCGTTATAAGAGGTTGGATATTCCCGTATACTGGGCGGGCATAAATGCGAAGTTGACCGCGCAGATCGGAAAGAATGGACACATCCAGAAGGTAGACATCAGCTATCCGACCGACGTCACTCAGCAGTATCTGGCTTACGGTTCGATGTACGACAGCGCTCTGATACCGTCAGCGAAGCGCTCGAAGAATCACCCTCTTCCCGAGCACAAAGCCAGCCGATAGATCGAGCCTCCGCTCCGGTAATGGCCTGGATTTGACGGTCGACTCGCAGCGGAATCAACGAGTCTATCCGCGTCTGGTTCGGCGCCTACTCTTCCTGGCGGTGTTCTGCCAGGCAAGGGTCATCGCCTCGCCGAGCGTGTCTTCGTCAACCGAGGCCAGCCGCACTCGGGTGCTGCCGGCGCGGCCCCACGCGCCCGCTTCGGGAGCGAAGGCACGGGGATGGTCACGTATGAATGTCTGCTGCTGGTCCGGTGTGAGCTTGACCATACCCGTCTGGTGATCATGATGGAGCGTGGCGAAGATCCTGCCGTTGGCGCGGAAGTCGGGATGACCCATGTGCGCGCTCTCGATGGCGCCTTCCATCGCCAGCGCGATGCGGCGGAACTCGTCAGCGTTCATTTATTATGACCTTCTGGCCGCGCGCTTTCTGGGCCTGGCTTTGATCTCCCGCGCGAAGTACCACTGATGCCCTTCCGGATCCTCGGCGCCATAGCGGCGGTGGCCGTAGAACGTGTTTGTGGGTTCTTCAAGGATCTTAGCGCCCGCCTTCCTGGCGCGTTCAAAATGCTTGTCCACATCGTCGACGTTGACGTAGAGGTTCTGTGTTGCCTGGCCGAGCCGCTTCGGATTCTTATACTCCGGGCCCGGGTATCCCATCATGATCATGTCGTCGCCGAATTGCATGGCGGCATGCTTGATCTTCCCATCCGGTCCGGACATCCGTGCGCCGTGCTTCCGGAAACCAAACGCCTTCGCCAGCCACTTCAGAGCGCCGCCGACATCTTCATAGAAAAGATAGGCTGTGATTGCCATGGTTTGCTTTCTCCTTTCCAGTCGTAGGCCGTCGCTACAGGGCGGAGTATAAGAGATATCGGTAGGCGGGTATTGTAAAAAATCGACGTCAGTCGCGAACCTCGACGTGAAGCACTGGGCCGCACGAAATCCGCAACCCCTTTTGGCCATAGCGGTTAACTCTCGTGCTGCCCGGAAGTCGCTCCACGCCTCCGAGGCTGTGTGAAAACTCAAGTTTTTCGTCAGGGCACGCCTTCGGTTCTGCACCTTTTGGAACTCGGAGGACATCCTCCACGCTTCACTTTGGTTGCCTGCCAGCGCATAGAAACGGTTGACTTACCGGCGATGTGCGTGCAAAATCCTGGCGAATTTTTTTCTGAATCCGAGGAGGACATCCGATGCGCTATTCAAGATGGATTGGCTTGACGGTTCTCGTGCTCGCCCTCGCGCTGGTTCCTACCGGCGGGCCGGTGCGCTCGGCCGCTTCGGCCCAGCAAGCGGCCGACCAGCCCATGGTGCAGCACGCTGCCAGCGCGAAGTACGACCCCTTCCCGAACACCCCCGACTGTGTGACCGGCGCGGTGGAGCGCGGCGATCCCGTCAGCGGCCCCTCGGTCATCCTGGCGAAGTTCAAGCCGGACTGTGCCGTGCCGTGGCACTTTCACACGCCGAACGAGACGGTTCTGATGGTCAGCGGCGCGGGCCGGTTCCAGGCCAAGGGCGATAAGCCGGCTTCGCTACGCGCGGGCGACTACGCGTGGATGCCTGCAAAGCACGTGCACACGTTCAGCACTGAGCAAGGCTGCATGATGTTCCTCATCGCTGACGGCGCGTTCGACATCCACTACGTGGACGACAAGGGCAACGAAACTTCCATGGAGGAAGCGGCGAAGGCCACGCCGAAGCCCGCGAAAGCTCCGGCCAAGGCCGCCAAGCAACCGGCCAAACAGTAGCCCGCCTATATTGAAACGAGTGTCATCAAAGTGTAGTGGTTTTCCGTTCAGAAGAAGGCTAAACGGGACAAGACAAATCAAGAAAGCGAATCCGTATCCCACCCCGCCTTGAAATCCTTCCCAAAATGTTCCTCACGCTGCCGAACGTTGAGTCCCATTTTCGCAGTGCTCTTGTGCTGCTGGGTGGCGTACCGGACGTGCGTCTCTCGAGACAAAACCATTTGTCTCCAGACGGATTCGACTAATGGATTTCAGCGAGCCGATGCCTTTCTAGTGCCGCGGGAGCGCGGGCGCGCCATGCGCGGGTTGGCGATCCGGAGAATCACTCTCTTCCCGAGCACCTTTGCCGCGCGCATGATGGTATCGAGAGAGACAGCGGTGTTTCGCGGGGCGAGTAGGCGGTCGAGTTGAGACCGGCTGGTGTGAAGCTCTCGGGCCATGGCTTGCTTGGTCTTCTGCTGTTTCCTCATCGCCTGTTCCAGTTCCCATGCAAGAGCCCGTTTAGCGGCCACGGCCTCGGCTTCCTCTCGAATTCCGTGCTCATCCAGAAAGCTGTCGAAACTTGCCCTAGTCGTGCGCGCCGCGAGAGCAACGCGTATCAGCGGGAAGCCTCGTTTCTCCCGGCAAACGGGCGCACTTGCGGCGCACGTTGCCAACACTGGCTATTTAGTTGTGGGTTGGAGAAGAACGGCTCGAATCGGTAGGAGAAGCCCTACACTAATAGGGTCGCACGGAATCCGTATCCGTCGAGTGGAGCAACCTGACTGTCAATGAAAGTCCCGGAACTTCGGCATTTTGGCACCACGGCGGCGGTTCTCTGACCGGGAAATCACACGCAAGTTTTCTTCAGAGTGGTCGCCGCCTTTTGAGAACGGAACGATGTGGTCAATGTCGTGGAGCTTCGGATCGAACCGTTCGCCTTTCAGGTCACGAGCGATCACAGCACGCCGAACTTTGCCGGGAATCCGGCGATCAGTTCTTGGTGGACGGATCAAGATGAATGCTGCGGACAATCCAACAAACATGCTGAAGATCTCGGCATCTTGCGTACTGTAGCCGTGGCTTGGAATGACGGCGATGCCGATTAGGATGCAGGCGACGTACACCGCAACACGTCTCAGCATGTATCTGATTACTTCACGCTTCCGACGGGCAACCTGAAGCCAGTAGTACGCCAGTGGCACACCAATCAGGATCACCAGAACGATCACCTGATTGTCTCCGCCTTGGTTCATCTCCGATGCCGGGAATGCTATTAAACATTACGATTGGCGAAAGCCTATGGTTGCGGCCTTCTTTTCTACCTTGATGCCGTCCCAATGGCTTCGCCCTGCTGGAGTGGCGACGGCGTTGAATGGTCCGGTGAAGAAGAAAGCGTTGTCGTCTGCATCGTCGCCCGAAAAATCGAACGCGTGTCGCCGCATCGTAGCGTTGTCCGGTTTCGTCAGACGCAGCACGCCGTTGCCGCCGTTCCAGAGCCGCTTGAATGCCGCCAGTAGATCGAACTGATTGGAATAGTCCGACATGAGCGCCCGAACTTCTGTTTCCCATCCACCCCAATAATTTTGGTGGTCTGCTTGAGAGTTGCCAAATACAATCTCAAGGATTGCGTATTCCAATCTGTCGGACAACGGGCCTTTGACCATGCGGCGTCTCCTATCGCTTGCGTTTGTTCGATGGCTTCGGTTTCGGCAGCGGTTGCTCCGGGTGAAGGATCGCCTTGGGGCAATCTCTCAACCACCAACACTTCATGACGGATCGGAAGATTTGCGCTCACTTCTTTACCCACCGTCAACAACCCGGACAGAAACCTGTCGAGCCGCTGTTTGGGAGTGGCTGATTCATCCATCGGAACTTGGATCATCGGTTTCCGTGCCATCCCAGATTATAGGACGATGCTCCGTCCAATACCAGTCGGTACGTCAAACCGGTTTGGTGAGCCAAGTCTATTAACGCCCTCAAAAGGGTCTCGCCGGAACGGGACAATTAGCGCGCGCAGGGCCTCCGCGTTGATGCGTCCGTATTCCTCAAGAGTCTCGGCCTCATCTTCGTTCCCCTCCCCGACCCCCCTGACTCGGGACACACTAGTTTCGTCTCGGCATCGTAAAAAACGCGAAGAACACGCAGCCGGG
>WNFB01006824.1_pt1 | contig 10234 bp, 8 predicted proteins | sample 5400501 | NCBI WGS metagenome assembly WNFB01 (sample SAMN13153341, study PRJNA577476) | soil metagenome | isolation source: 200 cm saprolite under Douglas fir tree site 2 hole 1 | place: USA:California | collected 2015-04-18 | reverse complement strand
GCACATCAAAATCGAAGACGCGCACAATTGCGGGATGAGCTAGCGCCGCGATGGTCTCGGCTTCGTGCAGGAAGTGCTCAACTTCTTGGCTACTCAAGTGGGTGTGCAGCACCTTGATAGCTGCTTGCTGCTTGAACCGTACATGCTGGCCCAGGTACACCTCCGCATAGCCGCCCTGTCCCAACAAGGATATGAGCCGATAGTTACCAAGCTGCTGGCCGAGACGGTCGCTCATCCTCGCATCTCCTTAGAAGGGTATCGCATCAGGTTTACTCACAGCACTCCAGGGCTACACTTCCCGTTGTCGCACCACCACTGCCAGATGTTGTAGGTATCGCCAAAGGGTCCTGGCTCGTAATTGTGGTTCCTCTTGTACGGCAGCGCGAAGTATTCCGGGCTATAGAGCGCGATGAAAGGGAACTGCGTCAGGTAGATCCGGTGGATCTGGATGAAGAGCTGCTGGCGCACCCCCGGATCCGTCGTCGCCTGTTCCTGGGCAAACAGCTTGTCCAGGGCCGGGTTGCAGTAGAAAATGACATTGTAGCCGACGGGGGGAAACTTGTTGCAGGCGAACAAGACGGAGTCATCAGGGTCGTAGCCAAGATCGAAGATAAACTCGACGATGTCGTACCTGCCCGTCACGGCTCCCGTGGGCGGAGATGCCTTTCCCCCCCCGGGCAAGAAGAAGCCATAGAACGTAGCGCTGGGATAGTTCTGGATATCGAGCTTGATGCCGATCTGCCGGAAGTCGCGCTGAATGATCGGTTGAATATCAGTGCGCCAGTATTCGAAATCCGTCGTCGTCGAGTACTCGAACTCCAGGCGCTGCCCGCCCCTGGTACGCACTCCATCGGGGCCTTTCACCCAGCCGTAGTCATCGAGCAGTTTATTGGCCGCCGCCAGGTCAAACAGCGGGCAGGGGGCCATGGGCTCATAGCCCGGATGATAGGCCGAGGGATGGTCGGTGCACAGCGGACTGCCGAGCCCCTGGAGCGCTCCAGCGATGATGGCCTGCTGATCCACCGCCATGGCCATCGCCTGGCGCACTTCCAGGTGGCTGGCCAGCACCGTGTTGTGAAAGTTGAAGTACAGCGCCTCGAAGCTGCTCTGTATGGGAGGAATGACGAGCGTATAGTCCTTGAGGTGCTGATACACCTTATAATTCCGGATATCCACAAATATGCCGCCGGCATCGAGGGAGCCTGCCTGATTCTCCTTGAGACCGAGGTCATAACTATCGACGACGGTGAAAACGACCTTGTCCAGGTAGGGCAGCCCTTCGCTGGCGCGGTAGTACCTGGGGTTACGTACCACGGTGTAGTGGTTGCCAGGCACGCTCTCACGCATCATGAAGGGACCGCTCGTCACCTTGGGGTTCAGATTGTCGGACGACTTCACGATGGCCTCGGGAGCCATCGCGCTGAAATGATGTACTGGCAGCGGGGCAAATTCGCCATCCATCCACAGTGAGGCGAAGGGAACATAGGCTTGCTTGAGGTGGAAGGTGATCGAGAGGTGGTCCGCCGAGACCTCTGCCCGGCTGATCAGGTGCAGCCCCTGGGTTAGGACGGCCCCGAACTTGGGATTGGCCCACAGCTTCCAGGTGAAATCCACGTCGCGCGCATCGTAGGGCTGCCCATCCGACCACACCAGGTGCGGTCGCAGGTGGAACGTCCAGGTGGTCGCATCGGGGCTCACGCCTCCATTCTGCACCGTGGGCACCTCGGTCGCAGCGCCAGCTTGAATCACGCCTTGCGGATCTCCGTAGAAGAGCGGCAGGTACAGCGCTTGATCCATCGCAATCGCAGCAGGGAGCGTGAAGGTCGTGCCATTGGGAATGAGCGACTGGACATCTCCAGGTAAGCCGTACGTCCAGGTACCTCCCCGGACCACCGTGGGAGTGGGGGGACCGCTGCGTGCGCCGAGCACCCCGAAGTGAGCGAGTAGGCTGAGGCTGCCCAGTACTCCTGCTGCGATGACCACGACCACCAGTCCAACGAGCAGCAATGAGCTGGTCCTCGACAGGCACCTGATCCTTTGCCGGATGGGGAGAGTTGGCTGCAGGGGAGAGGGCAGGACAGCGGTCATAGCCGCAGCCTGGCTGGGTGGGGTGGTGAGGTCAGGTGGTGCCGAGGAGACCGGTAACACAGTCGGCTCAAGTACCTCCCTTGGCACATCAGCAGACGGGGTCGCCTCCGTGGGTTCGCCCAGTTGACTGGGCGTTGGCACGGCGAGCTGATCGGCTGCTGAGTCGACCTCTGTGGGGTCTCCCAGTTGACCGGGCGAAACGGCCACTGTGGCATAGATGGTCGCGGCAGCCGGACCTGGAGAAGGCTGCTCGGAAGGAAGCTGCACAAGATTGGCCGGGGCGAGTTGGCTGACCTGCTCCAAGGTAGTGGCAAAGTCCTGCACCGAGACAAAGCGTTCTTTGGGGTCTTTGGTCAGCGCCCGCAGCACGATCTGCTCGACCTCTACTGGGATGGTGAGCATTCGCTCGTGCAGCGGTGGCGGCGGCATCGTCAAATGCTGGACCATCACCTCGGTCATCGAGCCTTCAAAGGGACGCACTCCACAGAGCCATTCGTAGACCACCACCCCCAGCGCATATTGGTCACTGGCCGCACGGGGGTGGCCTTCGATCTGCTCAGGGGCCATATACGGCAGGGTGCCCACCGCCTCCTGCGTGCTCAGTGAACCGCTGCTGTGCGCCAGGGCTGCCAGCCCAAAATCAGAAAGCAGCACCTCCTGCTGCCGTCCCAGCAGCATATTTTCCGGCTTGACATCGCGGTGGATGAACTTGCGCTCGTGGGCATACTGCAAGGCCGCTGCCACCTGCTTGACATACGAGACGATCTGAGGCAAGGGCAGTACGCTGCCTTTGGGATGGCGCCGACGCAAGGAGCCATTGGGGGCATAGTCCATGACCAGAAAGGGCATTCCATCCTGTACATCAAAATCGAAGATGCGCACAATGGACGGGTGAGTCAGCTTCGCAATGGTCTGGGCTTCCTGCTGGAAGTGCTCGGCTTCCTGGCCGGTCAGGTGGGTGTGCAGCACCTTGATGGCCGCTTGCAGATCCAGCCGCACATGCTGGCCCAGATATACCTCTGCATAGCCGCCCTGTCCCAGCAGGGACACGAGCCGGTAGTTGCCAAATTGCTGGCCAATACGGTCTGCCATCTGTAACCTCCACTGCTTCCAGGAGGAACCAAAACGCTACTTTCAGGTCAATCGCTCTTCTGCTCAGCCCACCGGTATTGTAGAGGACATCATCCTGCACGTCAAGTGCAAGCCTTTGGTGATTACCCAGATCTTTTGCTTATCGTAGTAGTTCTGGCCACAAGACTATTCACACAATACAACGTTTGCAAAGCTGAATTTTGCCATCTCCTTCGCGCACGACCGCTAAGTCTGTCTCGCCGTTGAGCACAATGAAGGGATACTATGTATAGTTTCCGATCCTCATGACCTGAGCTGTTTCCCCAAGTCGTAGTCCAGCAAGCAGGTATTTCCTCATTCTCCCGAATACCATAATTCTCCCTGGATTGAATCCTTGCCGCAGTGTGCATACTATTAAGTAGGTGCCTTCCGTCGCGACGGGGGCGGATTGCCGGGCGGGATACTTCTGAAAATGCTCCTCTATTACCCGAAAAGGAGGATAATACACTTCATGAACAGGGTATGCTGCAAGCTCATGACCTCTTCCTTTTTCCTCACCTGCCGCCGCAGGCGGCCAATACCACTTACATAAGAAGAATCCACGCTCATAAGGATGAGTTAGAATCACCCAACTTGAGCTTGGTGTTATACGCTACACTATCAAAAAGAAAAGCTACATAGCAGGGTCTTCGGCATCGATGAAGTGAAAGGAGCTGACGACAGTTGCACAATCTTGACGAGAACCCGCACTCTCTCAGGAGATATAGCAAGCAGGCTGCGAAGAAGCAGTCGAAAGGGGAGGAACCAAAAAAAATAGCGTGCAAAATGCTCGGTATTTGCACGGTGACCCACCTGTGGATCGGCATCTGGCGCGGGATGGAACGAAATCAACTGTGGTTAAGAATCCACACCCGTGAGGCCGTCGAAAGAGCAGTCGAAAGGGGAGGAACCGAAAAAAATAGCGTGCAAAATGCTCGGTATTTGCACGGTGACCCACCTGTGGATCGGCATCTGGCGCGGGATGGAACGAAATCAATTGTGGTTAAGAATCCAGATTCTACTACAAATCGGGGGTTGATCTCCAGGGTGGGGGCGAGCCCAACCCCTACCATACAACGGCGAAGCCGGCCGATTCGTCGTATGGTAGGGGCGACCCTTGCGCTGCGAAGCATCGCCGAGGGCACTTGCCCTGAACCCCCGCTTTGAGCTTGGCGTTACACGTATTTTAATGGTATTGGCCGCAGGCGGCACAAGCAAGTTACCTGAGCAGTTTGGAAAAATTGTGTCGCAAAATGCAACAGAGTTGCAACATATTGTCGTTGTGACCCATCAGCTCCCTGGTCAGGATGGAGAATGTGGATACGATCAGGAGGATCGGTGTTTGCAAAGATAGAGACTCGTTGCTGATTTGCTGGTGATTATCCATAACTCAATACTCTGAAAGGGAAAGGGGTGACAAAGAAATGAAAGATGACTCACTGCATCATCCTCCTGAACAACCATAACGCTCAGTTTGCTATAGGCCGACCGGGAACATAGAATGTAGCAATAAGACCAACTGCGGGAAGTAAAGCCAAAGGAGGCAGAAATGACCCAGGTTGAACAGCTTGCAGCCTTCGTAGTACGAACCAGGTATGAAGACCTTTCGCAGGAAGCACGCCAGCAACTCAAAATACGAGTGTTAGACGCCCTGGGCTGCGCCATCGGAGCCCTTGAAGGTCCACCCATCGGCATGCTCCGCGCCCAGCTCGAGGACTTCGGGGGCAAACCACTCGCGACCCTGATAGGCGGCGGCAAGACAGCTCCTGACCGGGCGGCCCTTTATAACGCAGCCCTGGTTCGCTACCTGGACTTCAATGATAGCTACCTTGCTCCAGGAGAAACCTGCCATCCCAGCGACAACCTGGGAGCCGTGCTGGCTGCAACCGAATATGCCAAGAGCAGTGGCAAACAGTTCTTGACCGCCCTGGCAGTAGCCTACCAGGTCCAATGCCGGCTCTCAGATGTCGCCCCGGTGCGCGCCAATGGCTTCGATCACACCACACAGGGGGCCTATGCAGTAGCAGCCGGAGTGGCTAAGGCGCTTGGGCTCGACCAGGAGCGCACAGCCAATGCCGTTGCCATTAGCGGCACCGCGTACAATGCGCTGCGCGTCACGCGTACTGGCAGGCTCTCCAACTGGAAAGGCCTGGCCTACCCCGACACCGCCTTTGGTGCTACGCATGCAACCTTCCTCGCCATGCGTGGGATCACGGGTCCGCTTGAGGTGTTCGAGGGCAACAAAGGCTTCATGGAAAGCATCGCCGGACATTTTGAGCTTGACTGGCAGCAGGAGAATCTCGAGGCCGTCCGCCGCACGAGCGTCAAGAAATACAACGCCGAGTTCCACTCCCAGTCAGCCCTGGAGGGCATTCTGGAATTGAAGCAAGCCCACCATGTGCGCCCAGAGGCGATTGAGCGTATCGAGATCGACATTTTTGCTGTATCTTATAACATTATCGGTGGAGGCGAGGAGGGGGACAAGCACGTGGTAAGCACCAAAGAAGAGGCTGATCACAGTCTACCCTACATGGTCGCTGTCGCTCTGCTGGACGGGGAAGTGACCCCGGCACAGTATACGCCGCAGCGCATTCTGCGTGATGATGTGCAAACCCTGCTGCGCAAGGTCACGGTCCGGCCCGATGAAGCCTTGAGCAAACGCTTCCCCCAGGAGATGCCCTGTCGCATTCGCGTTTTCCTCAAAGGTGGCCAGGTGCTTAGCATCGAGAAGCGGGACTACGAGGGATTTTACACCCGCCCTCTGTCGTGGGAAAAGGCCGAGGCGAAGTTCGCGTCACTGGCGACACCCTACACCGACAGGGAACTGCGCCAGGCTATTGTCGAGGCAGTAGTACACCTGGAAATTATTGAAGTGCAGCAATTGACTGAACTTTTAGGGACATCCCTCGCGGATGCCCGTCAACGAAAGAGAGGATAACCATGAGCGACGCCGAGCGCGGATTTACATACTTGCGAACAAATCAGCGTGAGAGCAAACCACGCAAGCGGGGCATCACCGAGATCCGCGGCCCTTACTATACCCCGATGGGCAAACGCTACCTGGAAGACGTTCTGGAGACGATGGCCGAAAATGTGGACTCCCTCAAGTTCGCTGGCGGGTCTTTCACGCTGATGCCCCTGAAAGCCCTCAGAGAGATCATCGACCTTGCCCATCGCTACAATGTGCTGGTTTCAACCGGGGGATTCATTGAGCACGTGCTCACACAGGGGTCCGAGGCAGTGAACCGCTACATCCAGGAGTGTCACGATCTAGGGTTCGATATACTCGAAATCTCCAGCGGGTTTATCACCATCCCTGTTGATGACTGGCTGCGCCTAGTGGAGAAGGTGCAACAGGTCGGCCTCAAAGCCAAGCCAGAAGTAGGTATCCAGTTCGGTGCCGGGGGAGCCACTGCCGCAGAGGAACTGGAGGCCGAGGGCACCCGTGACGTAGAATGGGCCATCGGGCAGGCCAGGCGTTTCCTGGATGCTGGGGCTTATATGATTATGATCGAGTCCGAGGGCATCACTGAGAACGTGAAGACGTGGCGAACCGACGCGGTAGCCAAAATCATTGGCTCGTTGGGGTTGGAGAAGGTGATGTTCGAGGCCGCGGACCCTGAGGTCTTTGCCTGGTACATCAAGAACTATGGTGCAGAGGTGAACCTGTTTGTGGATCATAGTCAGATTGTGCAGCTTGAGTGTCTCCGCGCTGGCATTTGGGGGACGAAGAGCCTGTGGGGGAGGGTCTTGACGTACAAGGGCTAAAAATGAGTATATGTTATGAAGAGGAGTACGTACAGGAACTTATCCGGTTAATCCGCTCCAATCCCTCGTTCATGCACGTGCTGGAGACAGTCCGATACTGCAATCCGCCGGACTGGCTGGTCGGTGCAGGCATCATTCGTAATCTGGTTTGGGATCACTTACATGAGTTCCGGGAACCCACACCGATTGCTGACGTGGATGTGATCTTTTTCGACGCGAGCGATCTCAGGCCCGAACGAGACCAAGAAGTTCATGAGCAGCTTGCCGCACTCCTGGCGGATGTCCCCTGGGAGGCCACGAATCAGGCTGCTGTGCATCTGTGGTATGAGGATGTCTTCGGTTTACCTGTGCCTCCTTTCCGTTCCAGCGAGGAAGCCGTGAGCACCTGGCCTGAGACGGCAACGAGCGTTGCCGTGCGCCTCCTCGCCGATGACGAATTGCATGTGGTAGCTCCCTGTGGCCTGGCCGATCTATTTGGGATGGTTTTGCGCCGCAATCCACGCAGGGTAACTCGTGAGATGTTCCACCAACGATTGCAAACCAAACGGATCACGGAAAAGTGGCCTCGTGTCCAGGTGATCGATGGGTAAGCAGGGTTTCAGGCCACTCTCACCTTTGCGGATCAAGACTGGGACAAAGCGTGTCCTTCTCGGCATAAAGGAGGCATTCCTTGTCCCAGTCTACACAAGCACAGTGACGTGTGGCCTGAACCCCTGGTTATATGTCTGCTGTGCGTAGGTCCCTGGTTGCATATAATTTGGTTGCTGTTGTCCAGGTGATGGTGATTGAAATTGCATAATATTCCCCCAAATAATAAGCAAGTAAACGGTGATACATTGATAGTAGATTGATGATTAGTACAACGATGACTCTGCAACCCACATTCCGCAGTTTCGGACAACGCTATTTTGATTATTATCTATTGCATCTTCTACTCGTTTTATCGCTCTATAAAAATCGTGGAGAAACGTAAAAATGGAACAGAACTTCGCAAAGCTCGTCACATAGGTTAGGCAATACATGTATTTCGTGCTTAAAATCCCTACTCTACTGGCGAGCCACAATATTCTGAAAAAGTTGTTGCCCAACTGCGGAATGTGGGCTGCAATAAAGTAATTCAACAAACAAATTTGCTAAGATGGGGAGAAGTAGCAGTGAGGCGGTAGATCCACTCCGGAGCGTTGGAAGCTGAGACGATCCACGAGGGCAGATGCACACGATACCGCATCAAGAAATCTGTTGTTGACGCCATCGAACGGCGCGATTCGGAGCGACATCGAAAACTTGTGTAACATGCCCAGGGTACTTACAGGCCTGTTGGTCGCTTCCGGAGGAAAATCACGGAAAAGCCTCGTTCACCTGTAAGTTTATCATAAATGAAAATACATTTTTTATGTATTTGACAAATATTAAATATTGTGGTATAATATAAATAAGAATAAGAGAAATCACCACTCTCTTGCTTCCAACAGGAACAGCTTCGGCACTTCCCTGCTTCTGTGTTCTCCAGTAATGCCACTCAACATCCCCTCTGTCGATTGACGAGGAGCCAGGGAGACGACAACGATGATCTGGAATTCCAGAGACCGCACGAACAACCTGACTTACCACACCGAAAGGGAACATTTTCTATGGTAACAGACGTAAACAAGTCAACAGACGTAAACAAGGCTATGACTCGAATGGCCTACGACCTGTACAATGACCACCAGTCGGACCCCGCCTGGCTCGACAAGTCTCTTGCTGCTATCGCACAGGACTGCGAGGTCTTCCTCGTCCCGTTTGGAATGACCCTTCGTGGCCATGACGGGTACAAGCAGTTCCTTCTCGGTTGGGCAGAAGCCTTCCCTGACAGCAGGACAGAAATTACCAACCTGTTCGCTACAGAGGATCAGGCGGTCATTGAGTTTATTGGTCGCGGTACCCACACTGGGACACTCCACGGTCCTGCTGGCGATATTCCAGCAACGGGGCGCAAGGTCGAATTTCGGCTCTGCGATGTGCGTGGCATCAAGAATGGCAAGTTTGTCAGTCTTCACCAATACTACGATGCGCTTAGCTTTATGCAACAACTCGGTCTGATCCCATCGCCAGGCCAGGCTAGTTAGTAAACCCTCTCTAGCCCTTTGCCTCTGAGAGGCGAGGAACTCAGTAGTAAACTGCTGCTGAGTTCTTTGCGGTCTTCTTGAGTATACAAACCCAAGAATGGTACACTTTTAATGAGACAACTTTAATTCAAATGGGTGCGAAAAATAGTTCAAGCGGAAGGAGGGTTCCGCTAAAGGACAACAGCATGGAACCGCCCCGCTACACAGAGGCTCAGCAATTTGGACGCATTACTGCGGAATACGACCTTCATGAGTGCACGCTCTGGCTTGTTTGGGCAGATACTCAGCTTGTACTTAACTCCCAGGAAGCCGCCGGATTGCTGACCTACCTCTATAACTTACGCTACCAGATTTTCAATCGTCAACAACAAGAGCCTCGTTTAAGCGAACAGGAGGTAAGACAAGGATTCGCGCAAAAATGGGCCATTTAATATAGCATGAATTTTGAGAGGTAGATATCGCGCCTAATCGCCCATTAGGTGCGGTAACTCGCCAATTTGCGACGAAGATACGGTCTTGAGTACGAGTCAATCTCTCTCGTTTTTGCACGTTAGGTGCGATAGCAGAATGCGGACAAGCTCAAGTTCTGCCAAATGGCTCACTTTTGTATCAATCGTTGCCCTATCCCATCCTTGGGAAAAGCTCATCAGTTCAGGAACGCCTTGCCCGTCGACTTGTTTGAGCCACTCGTCAAGCTGTTCCCCTCGCTGCTCACGAAGCATCGTTGTGAAACCTTGGATCAGCTTAAAGGTTTGGGCAATTAGCAGGTCCACTTGGCAAAGCCGCGTGAGATAGTCATTTTGCCAGTCGAGGCGCTGCTCTTTCGTAGAGGTCATCCAATGGGAAATTTGCAGAGCCGTTGGAAAACGTTTGGGTGGAACTTGGAAGGCCGTCTCTTTCGAGAGGTCTACCTGCTTGAACGTTCTCGCCTGGTCTTTGCCTTTCCGAAACTGAGCAATGAACCGCACGATGGCTTGATCTGAGCCTGGATAACCCTGGTCTTTGATTTCACAATACATCTGCTGCCCATTTCGACATCCCTCATTCCATCGTTGGACGAGATAGTCTTTGTAGGGTCCGATGAGCGGCTTACGTCCGGGACGAATACCTAAGTATATGCTCTCGCGCCGTTCAGACGTTCCTACGGTCATTGTGGCGAC
>WNFB01006822.1_pt1 | contig 10235 bp, 12 predicted proteins | sample 5400501 | NCBI WGS metagenome assembly WNFB01 (sample SAMN13153341, study PRJNA577476) | soil metagenome | isolation source: 200 cm saprolite under Douglas fir tree site 2 hole 1 | place: USA:California | collected 2015-04-18 | reverse complement strand
GCGACCAATGTGTGCCACCCACAATCAATCAGGAGAATCCCGATCCTGAATGCGACCTGGATTATGTTCCCAACAAAGCGCGCAAAGCCCATCTGGAGTATGCCCTCACCAACTCCTTCGGCTTCGGGGGCACCAATGGTTGCCTGCTGTTTAAGCGCTGGGCAGAATAAGTCAGCTACAAGCTCCAAGCTACAAGGAAAGCAAAGAGTAGGGAACTGTGCGAACTTCGGCAGCCACCTTGATGCTGAACCTTGAGATTCCTTCATCCTTCTGTGGCACTCTGCTGCGGCACTGCAGAGTTAATCAACGATGAATACCGTGGCTCCGTTGGCGGTAGAGCTGCGGTGCGGTTCGAGGTTCTCCGCGGCCTGATAGCTGCTGCCTGCAGGCAGTACAAACCTGCGGCCGTCTTTCAATTCGGTCACCAATTCTCCCCGGATCACCAGGACAACATGGCCACGGCTGCACCAGTGGTCTGCCCGGTATTGGGGACTGTATTCCACCATCCGTACTCGCAGGTTTCCACATTCGAAGGTCCGCCAGGTCGCGGCCCCGGTTTCTCCAGGATGCTCGGTCGGTTTCACGCTATTCCAATCAATGACGGAGAAGGGCACGTCTTGTATCTGCATTCGGGCTCCAATGCATCAGGGGAATTACGCCATGATAGTAGCAGAGACTATGGCTATGGCCTGACCCAGCCATTCATCGCATAATCGGCCGCAGCCACAGCATGGAGATAAGTAGTGTCGAAAACCGGCACGCTCACATCCTTGGGTTGAACCAGCAAACCGATTTCGGTGCAGCCCAGAATTACCCCTTCGGCCCCGCGATCGACCATGCGCCCGATGGTTTGCTGATACTGAGCCCTGGAGTCGGGCAGGATCTTTCCCAGGCAGAGCTCTTCGTAGATCACTCGGTGTACCATCTCGCGCTCTCCATCTTCGGGTGTAAGAACCTGCAAATGAAATCGGTCCGAGAGCCTTCTCCGGTAGAAATCCTCTTCCATGGTGAATCGAGTACCTAAAAGGGCTATCTTTTTCAAGCCTTTTGCGCAGATTGCCGCGCCGGTGGGGTCGGCGATATGCAAAAAAGGAATACGGATGCCCTGCTCGATTTCCGCTGCCGCTTTGTGCATGGTGTTGGTGCAGAGAATGACTAAATCGGCTCCCGCCCCTTCCAGGCGCTGCGCGACAGCTACCAGGAGGCGGGCAGCCTCGGTCCAGCGTCCTTGATGCTGCATTTCTTCGATTTCCGCAAAGTCGACCGAGAACATGAGAATTTTGGCGGAGTGGAACCCTCCCGCCTTGGCTTTCACCGTTTCGTTGAGAATGCGGTAGTACTCGATGGTAGATTCCCAGCTCATGCCGCCGATCATGCCTATGGTTTTCATTCCTATTGGGTTCCTATGAATTGTTCTGCAAGAAGTATACCGGCTGCTGCTGGGTTATCGAGAAGGAGCAAACCAAGCGGAGCGTTCCGTACGCCGCGAGCGGAAGATTCGAAGCAGAGGGAAGAGGAGCAGCTTTGCGGAGCCCAGGAAAACGTGCGACGGAATGTTCGGAGAAGATCTAACGTAGAGACGCAGCATACTGCGTCTCTACGTTGTTATGGCTTTGCAGCTTGGAGTTGGTGGCTGTCTTAGGTGGTTGGCGCGGCGGCGGCTTTGCTCTTCTTGCCTTTTTTGGCAGTAGGAGCTGAGCAACTGTCGGCAACATGCTTGATGCCGGAAACCTTCAGATGCTTCTCAGTCTTCTCGTTTTCAGCGGTGCCGCTGGCCTTCTCACCAATATCGGCGGCGCTGCCCCATGTGCCCGTCAGCATGACCTTATGGCCTACATGGCTCTTGAGCTCATCGTTGCCGCCAACCTCAAGCCCTTTGGTGTAGCGGCCATTGGTCAGGGTATAGACGCCTTCGTCATTGGGACCGGCCAGGCAGCCTGTCACCTGGTGTTCGCCCCCGCCTGCCTTTGACGATTTAGCCTTTTTGCTTTTAGTGGTAGAAGTGGTTGACTGGTCTGAGCTGCTGGATTGACCCATGTTACCCTGGGCCACACCCGAGACAGCAAAGAACAACAGAACGGCAAAACACAATGCAAACTTACGCATAACACCTCTCCTTCGTTGATCCTGATTTTTGTTACGAAAGTGGCCTAAACCCTATGATGCGGAAATACTGTTTTGTGGCGACTTGCGGCTGCTGGAGCGCAGCTTACGCCAGCTCTCCCGGATCCAGAATGGGAGAGCGGAACATTATAGTTCTTCGCAGCGCTCCATTCCAAGAGCCCGGATAGCCCCGGTATTGGCTTGGCAGCGTGGGTAAAGGGTTACAGCTCGTGAAACGACTTCTGCAGCGTGTGCCGCATTTCCTCCAGCGAGCGCCGCATCTGGTCGAGTTGCGGCTTTAGCTGGCGGTCCAGTTCGGCTTTATTCTGTTTCAGGGCGTCGCGCAAAGGACCGATATTTTTCTCGACTTCTTGCCTGATGTGAGCAGCGGATTCGCGGGCCGCTGTGCTGATCTCCCGCAACTCGCTGCGGTCGAAGTCAATATCAAAGTCTTCCAGGTTGATATCGGGCTCCGTCCAGAGTTGGGAGTGATCCTTGGAGCGTTCCGGGATTGTCAAAGACAAACTCTGCTCTCGCTTGTCACGAATGATGCCGAGAGTGACCTTGCCGCCGTTATGCGAGCGCATGGCCATGTTCCACTCACTGCGGTTGGCGACCTTCTCGCTTTCGACCCGCACGATAACATCGCCGGCCTTCAGACCGGCGCTCTCGGCCGAGCTGCCTTTATCCACCGAACGTACTAGAACGCCATCCCCGCCCTTAACGCCGAAGAATTCACCCAACTGGGGGGTCAGATTCTCGACCTGCATACCGGCGCGCGCGCTGTGACTGCTAATGTCAAACATCGGCATGTCGATCTCGGGCATGACCGAGATACGCGGCATTACCGAAATGCGCGGCATCACCATGGTGGGCAGCTTCATCGCGTGCTCCATGGCTTTGGCCCGGTCTGCCAACTGCACCTGCACAGTTACGGGCTGTCCCTCGCGGCTGATGCCCAAAGAGACGGTGCGTCCCGCGGGAGTCTCATGAATCATTCGGCGCAGTTGCTCGCATCCTTCAACCCGCGCGCCGTTGAACTCCAGGATGACGTCGTGCTCTTTGATGCCGGCCTTGCCGGCGGGGGCATCCTGATCGACCATCATCACTTCGACGCCGCGCTCTTCCTTCAGCTTGAGCGGGGCCACGCGGTCACTGGTAATGTCTTGGGTGTCAATGCCCAGGTAAGCGCCATTTGCGTGGTAGACGGTCGACCCGGAACCCGGCTCCCCCATCTCGGAGAAGAAATCGCGGTCCTGGTCGGCCCAGGCGGGAAGCGATATGGCGAGGATTACAAACAACACCGTGCTCAAAAGACTATGCATAAAACCTCTTTTATTTTGTCTCTCCAAAATCTAAATCTATTTCGGGCTGCGATCACTGACGGAAACCGTACGCTTCAGCAGTTCAATATTGCCAGTGCTGGTATGAATGTGAAGCAGCTTGCCGCCGCCGTTTAAATTGCCCTGACAGTAGGCCTCTTTAGGGCCGACCCCCGATCCTTCCGAAGAAATCTGTAATTCGGGGAAGTCGGAGCGGATTTTTTGTCCGGATGCCATATCAATGGCAGCGCGCACTGTTACCGGAAGGTTCGCGGGAAGATAGACGCGAATGTCTCCGGCTGCGGTTTCCAGGCGTGAATCGGTAAAGTCAGATCCCTGCCCAATAAATTCAGCCGTAATCAGGCCACCGCCGGTTTCGGCCCGGGCGCCCCGCAGCAGTTTGTAAAGCTCTACGCCTCCTCCTCCGCTCGATGCCCGCACCGAACCGCGCGCGGAAGCAAGCTTGATGTTGCCGCCGCCGGTCTGCAGAATCGCCTGGCCGCCGACGCTGCCGGCGCTAATACTGCCGCCGCCCGTCTTTGCGGTCAGATCGCCGCCGCAACTGGAAACCACAATCGGCCCGCCGCCGGTCTCCAGGATAATGTTTTGCTTGCCGGAATCAATGTGGATGCTTCCGCCTCCGCTGCGTGCATACACGCTTCCATTGGCAGAGCGCAGGCTGATGTTGCCACCACCGGTTTCCACGTTAACATCGGAGCCGGCTGTGCCCACGTCCACGCCGCCGCCGCCGCTGGAGGCGCCGATTACGCCGCCAATGTCATCGAGCGTAACCTTTCCCCCACCGGTCTGCGCTTCCACGCGGCCATGGATGGAATTGACGGCAAGATTTCCGCCTCCGGTGTGGGCGTTCACCAGTTCAAGTTCCCGCGGAGCGCGAATATCGAAATCGGCAGAGTAGGAGCGCCCACGATAATTCTTGGGGCCCTGTCCGTACAGGAGCACGGTGTCGCCTTCGGTGTTGGCGCTCACGTGAATGAGTTCGAAGGCGCGCCGCGCCTCCTGCTCCGAGGAGCTGTACACCCGCTTCTTAATGACGTAGCTGATATTGTTGGCCGCACCGCCCTCAATGTGCACCGAACCCAAGTTGGTAATCAGCTTCAAATTGTGCTGTGCCGGCAGCGCTCCCGTTGTTTCTTCGATCCAGGCGTCGCCCTCGCGATATACCTTGGTCTCTTGCGCCATGGCGATGGCTGCCAGCGCGAGGGTGAGCAGTACGATTTTTACTTGCGTTTTCACCTTCGGTTCTCCCTCTGCATCGTCATGCGTTGATTGCTTCCAGGCGGTCAATCAATCGGCGGAAGCGAGTTCAGTGTGCGCTCCGATTCCGAGCGTATGTATTCGTTATTATCCTGCCGGGCGAGGCGCTCGAATGCGCCGCGCACCATGCTGTCTGCTTTCACCGGCTGCAGCAGGCGGATTGCCTCTGTGCGCACGCCCGGGTTGCTGTCGTTCAGCAATGCCTGGATCACGGCATTACGGACCTGAATATCTTCTTTCACATATTCCTCGAGCCCATCCAGCGCCTGCAGGCGCACGCCCGGATTGCGGTCGTCAAGCAGAGCGCGCATCATCGTCTGCCGTATCTGGGTATTGTGGCATTGGCGTGAAAGAATGGAGACCGACTCCACCCGCACGCCCGGGTTCTGCTGGGCGTGGGCGGCATAGAGCAGCAGCTTCTCGATATCGGGGTTATCAATGGATCCACGCGTCGATGCCGGCTGAAGTTTGTCGTAGTTGATTTGGACGGTGTTGGTGCTGGGATCCTGGGTGATATCACGAATTCCGGCAATGGAAGCTTCCGCGGGAGACTCAATTGCTCCGCTGTCAATCGAAGGTGGATGCGAAACTCTGAAAGCTGTCAGCACCCCCCCGGCAAATCCCACAATCAGGATGACCGAGGCCAAGGCGGGTGAAAACCTGAGCTGCCGCAGCCAATCTACTGGATCGAAGACCCATGCCCGCCAACCTCGATGCTGCTCTGCGGTCTCCAGCGCCTCTTGCAGACGCAGGCGCGAGGCCGCCAGCAGGTTGGGAGCCGGCTCCATCACCGGGACCGCGCTCACATCACTCCGGAACTGTTGCGCCGATTCGAGCTCCTGATGGCAGGCAGCGCAGCGCCCGGCATGCTGCCGCATCTCAAAGAGCAGGTCGTCAGCCAACTCCTCGTAAACCAGCAAAATAACGTTTTGTTTAAACAACTCGCAGTTCATAAGCATCTCTCACGAGCAGAGACGTAGCAAGCTACGTCTCTACAAAAATTCATCGCATTTCGGCCAGCGCCCCGCGCAGCTTCTGCGTGGCGCGGAAGAGCGTGTTCTTGGCCGTCTCTTCCGTGGTATTCAGCATCTCGCCGATGATGCGCAGCTTCAGCCCCTGGTAGTGCTTGAGCTCAAACACCATGCGTTCGCGGGCCGTCAGCCGGTTCAAGGCCAGGCCGATTTTATGCCCCAACTCGCGCCGCATCAGGTCGCGCTCGGGATTGCTGTGCGCCCGGCCATCGGCCACCTGGTCCAGCAGGCTGAGCTCGGTGCCATCCTGCATGGTGGTGACCGGAGCATCTTCTTTGCGCACATTTTTCTTGCGCAAGTGGTCCAGGCACAGATTGGTCACAATCCGGTAGATCCACGTATAAAACGAGCATTCGAAGCGGAAGCTGACCAGGTTGCGATAGGCCTTCAGAAAGGCCTCCTGGTAAATGTCTTGCGCGTCTTGTTCAGAGGCGGTCAGGCGCAAAGCAAGGCGCAGTACGGCATGGTCATATTGGCGCACCAATTCCTCGAAAGCCGCGCGATTGCCGCGCTGGGCCTCGCGTATCAGGACGTTATCGTCAACGCGCCTCAGTGCCTGGCTGACCATGTTTCCCCGAAAAGGGGACGTATCCGCGGGACTGCCCGTTGCTCCCACCACGTTTTGCAGAACGCTCATGGGTGGGAATCCTGTCCGCCAACCCTCAATCCCAAACCTAAGATTGTCTCGGCCGGCATTTGTCTCAACCTATGCTCCACCTTCAAGACGTTGACTTCCGCGCCTCGATTGGCTGCCAGCCTTCGGGGGTACTCAGTTTCGGCTGGTACTTGATTTTGGCTGGCACACAGATAGACGACAACAAGGCAGTTTCGTAAGCAAATTATGACAGGGGAAACCCTTTCAGGGAAGAGGCTGAGCAGCTTACCGAGTAGGTTTTGAGGGGCAGGTGAGGATCGACCCAAGGGTGAAGCGCAGAAGCAAAATCGGATGATTGAGCAATGACCCAATCACCCGATGACTCAATGACCCAATCTACTCCGTGTCTGGCTTGATGGTCACTTTGATCGGAGCAGCGACATCGCGATGAAGCTTGATGGGCACGTCGAAATCGCCCAGCGTCTTGAGCGGTTCATCGAGCTGGATCTTGCGCCGGTCAATATTGAAGCCACGCGCTTCCATCTCTTGCGTAATATCGGCCGAGGTGACGGAGCCGAACAGGTGGTCGCGTTCACCTACCTTACGCAGGAATGTGAGATGGACGGTAGCGAACTGCTTGGCCAACGCCTCAGCGTCAGATTTCTCGCGCGCCGTGCGGCGCACAGCGGCGGCCTTCATCTGCTCGATGACCGCGCGGTTAGCGGCAGTCGCCTCAATCGCCAGCTTGCGCGGCAACAGATAATTTCTTCCATATCCATCGGCCACCTTCACCACGTCTCCGCGATGGCCGAGTTTTTGCACATCTTCTTTCAGAATGACTTCCATACTGAAAATCTCCTATAAATTTCTTCGTCAGCTCTCGTGCGCCTGCGCGCAAGGCACCAGAGCTCATCTTCTTGGGTGACGCACTGAACCCCGCTTCCGTTCAATGATTTCAAATCGTCCTTCGTAAATCGTACTTCGCAAATCCCTAGAACCTTGCCGCAAAGGGCAGCAAGGCGATGTTGCGGGCCTGCTTGATGGCCGCGGTAAGGCGGCGCTGGTGCGGCGTGCACACGCCGGTGAGCCGGCGGGGAACGATTTTGCCGCGCTCGGCGACAAACTGCGAGAGCAGGCGCACGTCTTTGTAGTTGATGGAATCAATTTTTTCCACGCAGAATTTGCAAACTTTCTTGCGGCGGAAGAACTTACGGCCTCCGCCCTCGCCGCGTCCGCCACCCGGACCGCCGGGGCGGCGCCCTTCGCGCTCTCTTTCCCGTCTGCCTTCGCCTTCCTGCGCTTGTGGTGCTTGTGGTGCTGTCTGTACTTCGTCTGCCATATGTTTTCTCAATTCCTTTCAAAATCTTTACCAGGGTTGTTGTTTACGCTGGCTGAACCCGCGCAACCCCTGGCCGTAGAGACGCAGCATGCTGCATCTCTCAAAATCGTGCAGCTCTTAAACCGTCGCCGGCGCACTGCCCGCTTCGGCGGCAGGTTCTGGTGCTGGCGCCGGAGCCGCGGCTGCCACCGCCACCGGACTGCGCTTGACCCGCGTTGCCCGCAGTGCCTTGATCTTTTCCAGGCGCTTGTGCTCCTCATCGACGCGCACGCTGATGAACTTAATCACCGGCTCGGTGACGCGCAGGCGGCGCTCGACCTCGTGGATTATCTCTCCCGTACCCTCAAGGGTCAGAAGGATATAGAGGCCTTCGTTGAATTTGCGTACCGTATACGCCAGGCGGCGCTTGCCCATGCGCTCTGTGTGTTTCACGGTGCCGCCGGCTGTAGTCACGTTCGATTCCAGCGTGCCGATGAGTTTATCTACGTCCTCATCCGCCATATCGGGGCGGACAATAAACATTATTTCGTAAGTGCGTTGCATTCGTATCTCCACCTTCCCAGGAACCGGAAGCTCAATTCTTTCTGCGATTCGGCGCCGGCCTTGCTTGGTCCGGCGACTCCTCGTTCAACTATTTTTCTTCGTCCTTTTCCCGCTGGTTAAAGCGGTTCATGGCGCGGCTGACGCCTTCTTTCAGGATGACCTCGACCGCCTCGGCAGCGCGGTCCAAGACCGCATCCACCGTTTTGTACTGCGCCTTCTTGAACTGCGACAGCACGTAACGCGCGCCGTCGCTGACCTTGTGCTCCGGCGCAATTCCCAACCGGATGCGCAGGAACTCTTGCGTCTCCAGCGCCCCGATAATGGATTCAAGCCCGTTGTGCCCGGCGCTCGATCCTCGTTCGCGAATGCGCAGCGTGCCTAGCGGAAAATCGAGTTCGTCATAGATGACGACCAAATCTTTCGCTGGATCGGCCTCGTGCCTGGCCACCAGTTCACGCACCGCCATGCCGCTCAGGTTCATGAACGTTTCCGGCTTGGCCAGCAGAGCGTCAACTTCGCCGATCTTGACTCTCGCCGTAAGCGAATGACAGTGCCGGTTGATCACCCGCGCGTCCTGTTGTTCCGCCAACCGGTCAATGGCCAGAAAGCCCATGTTGTGCGGCGTGAACTGGTATTCCATCCCCGGGTTGCCGAGCCCCACGATCAATTTCATGCTTGTGTGGCACAGCCGCCTGCCCCGGCAAGCCGTGGGTCCCCGGCTGTGCGCGACCGCCATGACTCATTCTTAAATTGCGTTGAGCCCAACACAGCCGCCACAAATTCCACCTACTTCTTTTCCTTCTTCTCGCCCTTCTCGGGTTTGGCTTCGGCGGCCGGGGCAGCGGCAGCAGCGCCTTCCTCGGTCTCCTGCTTGCCCTTCTTGATGACCTCGGGCTCGGCCGGCACGGCAGCCGCGGCTTCGGCAACAGCCTCTGGCGTAGGCGCCACTTCTTCTTTCACCGCGGTGATGTGCGCCACCGTCTGATTTTCATCCGTCAGGAATTTCATGTCTGCCGAGTGGGGAAGATCGGAGACGCGCAGCACCTGTCCGAAGACCAGCGCGGTCACATCGGCATCAATGCTTTTGGGGATATTGGTCGGCAGGCACTCAATCTCGACCTCACGCAGCACCTGCTCAAGGATTCCGCCCTGCGTCTTCACCCCTTCAGGGACCCCCGAGAGCTGGATGGGCACTTTGACGCGCAGCTTCTGGTCCATGGCAATGCGCTTCATGTCAATGTGCATCAACTTGCCTTTGATCGGCTCGTACTGCCAGTCTACGATCATGGCCTTCGTGTTCTCGTTGCCCAGCTTCAGGTCAAAGATGGTGTTGTGTCCGGTTTCCGATTGCAGGATGCGCGAGATCTCTTTAGGATCGACGCTCACGGCCACGGTATCCTTCTTGGCCCCATACACCACCGCCGGAATCTTGCCGCTCACCCGCAGCCGTCGCGCTTCGTTCTTGCCCCGCGACTCTTCACTGCGGACCTGGGCCTCTATTGCATTTACATTTTTTGCTGTTGCGGTTGCCATAAAAATAGCCTCTAGCTCCTAGCCACTAGCTGTATCGAATCCTGGTGGCTCAGACAGAAATCCTTTCCTTCAAAATCTCGGTTCAAAATCTTCAGCCCGCATCGCCCAAGCTCAGATACAGCTAGAAGCTAGCAGCCAGCGGCTGTCTTCAAGTAAACAACGTGCTCACCGAAGTCTCTTCATGAATCGACTGGATCGCCCGCGCCAGCAGCCCGGCGATGGAGAGCACTTGAATCTTGGGTTCATTCTTGCCCGCGTTGGTCAGTGGAATGGTGTTCGTAACCACCACCCGCTCCAGTGCAGACTGGGCAATGCGCGTAATGGCGTCGCCCGAGAGCACCGGATGCGACGCGCACGCATAAACTTTCGTTGCTCCGGCCTTGATCAGGGCCTCGGCCGTTTTCACCAGGGTGCCGGCGGTATCAATAATGTCATCCAGAACCAGGCATGTACGGTCATGCACGTCGCCGATCACGTGCATCACTTCGGTC
>WNFB01006817.1_pt1 | contig 10239 bp, 10 predicted proteins | sample 5400501 | NCBI WGS metagenome assembly WNFB01 (sample SAMN13153341, study PRJNA577476) | soil metagenome | isolation source: 200 cm saprolite under Douglas fir tree site 2 hole 1 | place: USA:California | collected 2015-04-18 | reverse complement strand
AGACCCGATCGTCAGGTTCGAAAAGTATCTTCTGAACAAAGGCATCATAGACGGTGCCTACAAGCAATCCGTCGCCTCTACGACTGCGGCGAAGATTGAAGACGCCGTGAGGGTCTTCAGGTCCGTCCGCCCTCCCCCGCCCACCGACATGTTCCAGTACATGTATGACGTGCCCACCCCCACCCTGGCGGAGGAGATGCGTGAGAACTTCGGGGTAACCGCCTCGCAAGACTCGGCATCTAGCATCGAGCCAACGCTGACCGGGGGCAGGCCCGCCGTCAACATGAGAAACGCCCTGAACATGGCCCTTCGCCAGGAGATGAAGAGGGACGGAAAGATAGTCGTCTTCGGCGAGGACGTGGGGAAGAACGGCGGGGTCTTCCAGGTGACCCGCGGCCTCCAGGACGAATTCGGGCCCAACCGCGTCTTCGACACGCCCCTGGCGGAGGCGAGCATCGCCGGGGTGTACGTGGGACTCTCCGCGGGGGGTCTCGTACCCGTCGCGGAATTCCAATTTGACGGGTTCACCCCACCCGCGTACGACCAGATCTTCAACCACGTCGCAAGAATGAGAAACAGGACACGCGGCAGGTTCACCTCGCGGGGCGTGATCAGGTTTCCCTACGGTGCGGGGATACGCGCGCCCGAGAGTCACTCCGACTCCCCCGAAGCGCACTTCTGTCACACCCCCGGGTTGAAGGTCGTCATCCCCTCGAATCCGTACGACGCGAAAGGACTTCTGGCGTCCGCCCTGAGGGAGGCGAACCCCGTTATCTTCATGGAGCCGAAGAGGCTCTACGACTCCCCCAAGACGGAAGTCCCCGAGGAGGAGTATACCATCCCCATCGGGAAGGCGAAGCTCGTTCGGAGCGGGACAGACCTGACCCTGATTTCCTACGGCGCCATGATGTCCCCGACGCTCGCTGCCGCTGACCAGCTGCTGCAGACGGAGCGCTCCTACGCCTCCGAAGTAATCGACCTGAGGACGTTATCGCCAATCGACTTCGAGACCGTACTCGCATCCGTAAGGAAGACGGGGAGAGTGGTGATAGTCCACGAGGCGCCGAGGACTCTCGGGGTAGGCGCCGAGATCGCCGCCAAGATCGTAGACGAGGGCCTCGACTACCTGAAGGCGCCGGTGAAGAGGGTCACTGGTTTCGACACAGTCGTTCCTCTCTCCAAGCTTGAGGACGAGTACATTCCCAGCAAGAATCGAATACTGAAGGCCGCGACTGAAGTTCTCTACTACTAATCGAACGTCGAGTCGACGAAACACCGCAAAGGATACTAATGGCGGGGGGCGGGGAGAAAATAGCGGCCAGCGGTCTTGCCTTACGAATTCAAACTTCCAGACATCGGTGAGGGAGTCGCCGAAGGCGAGATTCTGAAGTGGTTTGTCAGGGAGGGGGAGAACGTGAAGGAAGACCAGCCTCTCGTCGAAGTAATGACGGACAAGGTCAACGTCCAGATTCCCGCCCCACGCAGTGGCGTGGTCTCCAGGATCCTGGCCAAGGAGGGCGAGACTGTGAAGGTCGGGCAGACGATTCTCGTCATCGCGGAGGACGGAGAGAAGTCGTTCACTCCTCTCACCCCCACGCCCCCGCAGGAGACGACGAGTACTCAGCCGCGGGCACCACCACCGGCGAGTCTTTCCGAGTCCCCGACCGCGAGAGTCCTGGCTACTCCCGCCACTCGCCGTCTCGCCAGGGAACTCAACGTCGATATCTCCACCCTGAAGGGAGGCGGCCCTCAGGGGAGGGTGACCGATGAGGACGTGAGGTCGGCAGCGAAGAAAGGAGGAACGCAAGGAATGGCGACTCGAATGGTTCCGGTCACCGCTTCTGCTTCTGCAGCTGCTGCTGCTGCTGCTGTTGTTGTTGCCCAGCCCTCGAAGAAGGAGCAATCTGTCCCCTTGAGAGGCATCAGGCGGACGATCGCGGAGCGGATGGTGAAATCGAGGGACACCGCCGCGCATGTGACTCATGTTGACGAGGCGGACGTGACGGAGCTCGTCCTAATCCGAGAAGCGCTAAAGGGAAGCGCTGAGAAGAGGGGTGTAAAGCTCACCTACCTTCCCCTCATCGTAAAGGCACTCATCCCAGCCCTCAAGGAATTCCCGTACCTCAATTCCTCGCTCGACGAGCAGAGCGGGAACATCATCCTCAAGGGCTACTACAACTTCGGAATTGCGGTGGATACCGAGCAGGGGCTGGTAGTCTCGGTCGTTAAGGACGCCGACACGAAGGATATCTTCGCTCTCGCGGGGGAGATCGAAAAGCTCGCCGAGAAGGCCAGAGCGGGTCAACTCACTCTGGAGGAGGTGCACGGCTCCACCTTCACGATTACCAACGTAGGCGCCATAGGCGGACTCTTCGCGACGCCTATCATCAACCTTCCAGATGTCGCAATCCTCGGCGTCTACAAAATCGTTAAGCGGCCGGTCTTCAGAGAGGGGAAGGTCGATGTGCGGGATATGATGTACCTCTCTCTCACCTTCGACCACAGGGTGGTGGACGGAGCCTATGCGGCACGCTTCACGACGAGGGTCATCGAAACGATTCAGGACCCGAAGAAGCTGCTCGCCGAGGTGCTCTAACTAGGCTTCGACGAGAGTCTCGGTGCTTCTTACACCTTCGATGGCGTTTATCGTCCCCGTCAACGCCCTGATCCCCGGATAGTCGTCCGTTTCTGCGAATGCGATCATGTCAAAACGCCCGTATGCGACGAAGGTCTTCCTCACACCCTTCAACCTCGCCGTCTTCTCAAGAACCGATTCCGTCTGAAGGGGGGTCGTCTTGATCAGGATGCACGCGTTGAGCGTCCCCTCTCGCCTCTATCCCCCCTCGACCTGAGGGAGGGTCTCCGTGAAAACGACGCCGGCGAGTCTATTGATCTTCAGTATAGCCCTACCGAGCTCCAGGCTATCTCTCGCCTCCACGTCAGCCACGATGTCAAACCTTCCGAGGACCGCGAAGGCTCTCCTGACCTGAGGAAGCTGCTTCAACCTCGCAGTCACCGTCTCGAACTTTCCACGCTCGGACCTGATTAGGACGCAGGCAGAAAGCAAACGAACTCGAACCGGTACTCTGAGTAGTTAACTGTTACCGCCCGATTCTCCTCAATGGTGGGTGAAGATTTAAGCGACCTCTCGATTCGCCGACTCCGACCCCCCGTGAAAGAAGTGGACCTTACAGTGATTGGAGGCGGTCCCGGAGGCTATGTCTGCGCGATCAGGGCCGCGCAGCTGGGTCTCAGGACACTCCTTGTAGAGGAGAAGTGGCTCGGCGGCGAGTGCCTCTGGGCGGGATGCATCCCCTCCAAGTCTCTGATTACCGTCGCGAAGCTCTACGAGAAAGTAAAGGAGGCTGAGAGGTTTGGTCTGCTGATCGACGGGGTACGGATAGACTACGCGGCTCTTCAGAAGTGGAAATCGGAAGTGATATCCAAGCTTGTCTCTGGTATCGAGGCCCTCTGCAGGGGGAACGGCGTCGACGTCGTCATGGGCGAGGCGGAGGTCGGAGGGCGGGAGAAGGTCCTGGTGAAGTCGAAGGAGGGGGTGGAGGAGGTGAAGACGAAGAGGATCGTGATTGCGACCGGCACTCGTCCCGCGGACCTTCCGGGCATCGCCTTCGACGGGAGACTTGTGATCAGCTCCAAGGAGGCGCTGGAACTCACTTCAGCCCCGGATGAACTCCTCGTGGTGGGAGGGGGTGTGGTGGGGTTGGAGTTCGCGTGCATGTACCAGAAGCTGGGTAGCCGGATAACCGTCGTGGAACTCACCGATCAGCTCCTCCCCGGATCGGACCCCGACCTCGTCCGGGTCGTGCAGAAGAACCTCGAGAGAAGAGGAGGGAAAGTCTACCTGAAGTCGAGGGTCGCCGCCATCGAGAAAAGGCAGGCGTCCGTCGTCGCGAAGGTCGATACCGGAGCCGCCGTGGTCACCCTGGAAGCCGAGAAGCTCCTTCTGAGCGTTGGGAGAAAGCCGAGGACTGAGAAGTTGAACCTCTCGATGATAGGAGTCGAGACAGACCAGCGCGGTTTCATAAAAACCGACGAGCACATGATGACAAACGTCGCTGGGATCTACGCGGTCGGTGATGTCAGGGGTCCTCCGCTCTTGGCGCACAAAGCGTTCAAGGAGGGGGTTGTTGCGGCCGAGTCGGCGGCGGGGTTGCCGACGGCCGGTGAGTGGACCACTGTTCCGGATGCCATCTTCACGGACCCCGAAATAGCCACGGCCGGGTTGACTGAAGCGAGGGCGGTAGCCGCCGGTTACAGCGTGAAGAAAAACAGGTTCCCCTTCGCAGCCCTCGGGAGGGCCCTCTCCACCGGAGAGCCCGAAGGCTTCGTCAAGATCGTCTCCGACGCCTCCAACGGGCTGGTCCTTGGCGTCCAGATAGTGGGCCCGGAAGCGTCGAACCTCATCAGCGAGGCGGCTCTGGCGATCGAGATGGGCGCCACCGTCGAGGACATCGCCCTTACGATACATCCACATCCGACGCTCTCCGAGGGTCTCATGGAGGCCGCGGAGGCCGCCGAGGGTAAACCGATCCATCAGTTGAAAGTATGAAAAAGGGCAGGCTTCTGGATCTCGGGAGTGGGAGGAGGGAGTACGGGGAGGTCTGGCGACTTCAGAAGGAGCTGGTCGCGGCGAGGGCGAACGACTCCTCGCCCGATACTCTGATCCTGGTAGAGCACGAACACGTCGTTACCCTCGGGAGGAGGACGAGCGTCGATAACTTCCGACCCCAGGGGGTCCCCGTCTTTAGTGTCGAGAGGGGCGGAGACGCCACCTACCACGGTCCCGGTCAACTGGTTGGTTATCCGATTCTCAAGCTGCACGATCACGACGTCCACAGATACCTAAGGATGCTCGAGGAGGTCCTGATCAGGGTGACGAGGAGTTACGGAATAGAGAGCGAGAGAAGGGAGGGGCAGACCGGCGTCTGGGCTGGAGAAAGGAAGGTGGCGTCGATAGGGGTCGCGGTCTCGAACTGGGTTACGTATCACGGATTTGCGCTGAACGTGAATCCCGACCTGTCGTACTTCCGCCTGATCAGACCGTGCGGCCTCGACCCGAGCGTGATTACCTCCATGATTGAGCTGACCGGGAGACCGGTCTCGATGGAGGAGGTAAAGGCTCGGGTGACGAGAGAGTTCTCGACCGTCTTTGAGATGGAGCTCGCCCCGGCCGCGCTTGAAGTCCGAGTCGAGAAAGATTAAGTAAAAGCGGATGGTCGTCCGAAACGTGTCCACCACCACCACAGCCCCCAAGGTCACCTACGTCACACTCTTTGCGGACGAGAGCGTCCATCCGAAGTACGAAGCCGCCCTTGAGAAGTTCAGCCGCGAACTCGGGAGACACTACCCCATGTACATCGGAGAGAGCGAGGTTCGCTCGAAGGCCGGGGAGTTCGAACACCGAAGCCCAATCGACACGAAGGTGGTCGTGGGATACTTCCAGTTAGGAACGGCGCAGCACGCCACGGAGGCCATCGAAGAGGCGACGAGGTCGTTCGCCCACTGGTCGAAGACTCCCTGGCGAGAGAGGGTCAGGATAATGAGGCGGGCCGCCGACCTGATCGACGAACGAAAGTTCGAGATAGCCGCGGTGATTACGTATGAGGTCGGGAAGAACCGCCTCGAGGCTTTGGCGGAGGCCTGGGAAGCCATCGATGCGATAAGATACTACGCTAAAGTGATGGAGGAGAGGGACGGCTACGTCGTACAGATGGGCCCCGGCGGTCCCGGTGAGAACTCACGGGTGGTCGGGAAGCCCTTTGGTGTCTGGCCCGTCGTCTCTCCCTTCAACTTCCCGTTCATGCTGGCAAACGGGATGGCTCTCGGCGCCCTAATCACGGGTAACTCAGTCGTCCTCAAGCCGACCAGCGAGGCGCCCCTCACGGGGCTCCTTCTGTACAGGGTGTTCAGGGACGCTGGCGTCCCTCCCGGCGTCGTGAGCTACGTCACGGGCCCCGGAAGCAACTTCGAGAAGGAGTTCGTTTCGAATCCGAAGGTTTCGGGGATAGCCTTCACCGGCTCCCGCGACGTCGGGACGAGGCTGTATCGTGAATTTCTCACGAGTCAGCCCCACCCGAAGCCAGTCGTTATGGAGATGGGGAGCAAGAACCCGACGATAGTCACCTCGAAGGCGGACCTGAAGAAGGCGGTCGAGGGCGTAGTGAGGGCTGCTTACGGATACGACGGACAGAAGTGCAGCGCGACCTCAAGGGTCTACGTCCAGACGGCAATCAAATCGAGGTTTCTCGAGGAGTTGAAGTCGCGTGTCGAGCAGCTCGGCGTCGGAGACCCGAGGGAGAAGGGGACCTTCGTGGGGCCTGTGATCAACAAGGCTGCTGTTTCAAAGTTCAGGAGCGCGGTACGGGAGGTAAAGAGGAGGAGGGGAAAAATCCTCTGCGGCGGCCGCATCCTAAGGGAGGGGATCTTCGGAGAGGGATTCTACGTCGAGCCCACCCTCGTCTCCGGCCTCCCCTCGGAGAACAGGCTCTTCAGGGAAGAGCTCTTCCTCCCCTTCGTCGTCGTCGGAGAATTCAAGACGCTGGACGAGGCACTCGAGAAGGTCAACGACACGGAGTATGGCTTGACAGCTGGTATCTTCAGCGAAGACCCTCACGAGATTGAAAGGTTCATGGACGAAATCCAGTTTGGGGTAGTCTACGCGAACCGGAGGGGTGGAGCAACCACGGGGGCCTGGCCTGGTGCACAGTCGTTCGTGGGGTGGAAGGCGAGCGGGGCTACGGGGAGGGGAGTCGGCGGCCCGCATTACCTCCTCAACTTCCTGAGGGAGCAGTCCCAGACCGTCGTTTCAGGCTAACTCGCGCTACAAGAAGGGTACCGCGTAGAGGGCGAGGGTAATGAACAGGTCGATCGGCCACCACGCGGGTATGACCGCCGAGCCAACATTGAACGACCCGAAGAGTTGGGTCGTCCACTCTCCCTTTCTCACCATCTCTCCCCGCCAGCCGAAGTAGGCCAAGTCCTCCAGGAGCGCGAGGAGGAAGACGTTCGCGACCCAGGCGGTCGGGGACTGGGTGTACGAGATGACAGTGAAGAGGGGGAGGAGGAAGAAGACCTGATAGGGTGAGTACTTGCCAAAAGCGGGCTTCTCCAGAAATCCCTCGACCTTCTTCGTCCAATCCTCCTCCCTCCGGTTGATGTACCTGTACTCGATCCCTCCGTAGATTATCGCCGCCAGAACGACACGGACGAAGGAGATTGGTTCGAACAATTACTTCAGAGGGACGTAGAGGCTGGAACGAGAGGCGCCGATGCCGGGCGTTCCGTGCACGACCTTCTTGTTCGTGATGACGTACTCCCCCAGGTAACGCCCGACCATCTCGGGCTTGACCTCGAGCGGGACAAACTCCCTCCCGTTGTGCACGTGTATCGTGAGGCCAACCATCAGAGGCAGGACGACCATATCCCGCGCGTGGGTCTTGATCTGGCCCTGAATCTTCCCATCCTTCGTACGTCTCGCGTCTTCGATAAGCTTCCTCTTCTCCTCCGAGACTCCCCTGTTCAGAGACCGCCTCGCCCTGGAGGGGAGGAGCTGCAGGAGGGCCTCCGTGGGCATTCCGTTGAGCTGCTCGAGTGTGTATCCCCTGTACCTGTACTCCCTCGGCATCTACCTCGTCCTTACCTCCACACTCGCCCTCGCGAGTCTCTTTCTGCCCGTCTTCCTTGGAGCTATCAGACCAACCTTCCTTCCGGGCGGTGCATTCCTCGAAGTGCTCGTAGACTTGCCGGGGTGCTGGTGCCTTCCACCCCCGAACGGGTGATAGACGGCAGCCATCGCGATCCCCCTCATCCTCGGGTAGACCCTCCCTGCTGCCCGCTTCGCGTGGTGCCTCGCCCCCGCCTTGAGGAAGGGCTTCTCAAGCCTCCCCCCTCCCGCGACCTCTCCGATCATCGCCCTGCACCTCTGGTCTATCATGATGTTCTTCCCCGATGGAAGCCTCAGTATCGCGCTACCCCCGGCCTTCGAGAAGAGGACCGCCGAGCCTCCCGATGACCTGACGAGCTTCCCTCCGTCTCCCGGTCTGAGCTCAACGTTGCAGACCCTCGTCCCCTCCGGTATGCTGGAGAGGGGGAGGACGTTCCCCGACGATACGTCGGCCGAGGCTCCGAACTGAATTTCCCTACCAACCGATAGACCCGTGACGGCCGGGACGTAGGTGAACTGGCTCCTTCCGTACTCTAACTGTACTAGTGGGGCGGTTCTTCCCCGCTCGTCGAGGATGGCCCGGACTACGCCTGTCTCATGGGCTTCCGTTCCGATCTTGGGATACCTGACGGGAGCGATCTTCCCTCTCGTCCTGCTCCTGAACTGGATTCCCCCCTTCCCCGCCCTTCGCTGTTGTATTCTCTTTCCCAAATTACACCAACCCGAGTTTAGTGGCGAGATCCGTTGCTGAGTTCTCGGGGGCGAGTCTTACAAAAGCCTTCTTCCCCCTGATTGTCCTCGCGGTATTGACCGAGTGTACCTTGACATCGTAGAGAGCCTCGACCGCGGCTGCCACCTGAGGCTTCGAAGCCCTGTCGGCGACTATGAAGCAGAGCTTGTTCTCCCTCTCGATCTGGTCGAAGGTCCTCTCGGTGACGTAGGGTCTCTCTACAATCTTCTGGGCGTCCTCAATTCGCAACTTACGACTCTTCCTCCCTCTTGTTGTTGTCGTTGTTCTGGAGGGGCGGGAGGGCCGTCAGTGATGACTCGGTCCACACGGTGAGCCTGCCCGGCACTCCTCCCGGGGCAAGCTGAAGCACGTTCAGGCTATCGACTCTTGTAACCTCGACTCCAGGGATCGACTGGGCGGTCCGTCCCACCCCCCTGTCGTTCGTCACTATTACTAAGGGACCGACCCTCTCCCTGTAAGACCTGCCCCTCAGCCTCGACTGCCCGCTGTTTCGCTTCACACCATCGTAGAGCCTCTCCAGCTCTTCCTTCAACCCGACCTTCTCGAGGAGGCTGACGAGTTCTGAGGTCTTGCTGACGCTCTCAAAGTCGTCGGAGATGACTATGGGCAGCTCCAACCTCTTGATTCTGTGTCCCCTCGACACGACCGCATCTTCATGGGCGGTGTAAGCCACGGCGGAGGCGAGCGCCAGCCTCCTCTCCTTCTTGTTGATCTTCAGGTAGACCACCTTCTCTGCTTTTGGTGGATGGGGCAGCCTCCCTTTGACGACACTGGCTATCCCCGCCGCCTGCCCTGACCTTGAGTAGCGGTCCCCCTTGACCCTCGGGACTCTCGCTATGCCCCTCCCCGTGGGGGGATTATTCGTCTCGGCGCTCGTCTTCATTCCAGCCATGGGGTCCCTCCCCTTGGGCTGAATATGATGTGAGTTGACAAGCCAGTAGGCCCTCCTTATCAGGTCGGGTCTTCGTGGAGTCTCGAAGGCTGGCGGTAGCTCCACCTTTCTTGATCTCTTCCCGTCAAGTTCTACGACGCTTGCGTTCATCTCTGGGCCCTTCTCAGAGGGCTCAGCTCCAGTATTTGGGGCTGGGCTATCCTCCTCTTCACCTTCGTCCTGGCGGGATGTCTCAGAAGAACGAACCTCTTGGGTGTCCCCGGAAGTGAACCCTTTACCACCGCATAGTCTCCCTCGACGTTCCCGAAGTGGAGGAACCCACCAGGCGGGGTTATCGGTTTCTCCTTCCCATTACCAATCAGGAGTATCCTCTTCCCAGTCTCCGTCCTCTGCTGGAAGCCTTTCTGCCCCGCCCTTGCGACGGTGTACATCACGGCGGCCGGGTGCCACGGGCCGATGACACCTACCGCCCTCACGCTCTTCCTCGACTTGTGTTGCTTTCTCTTTACGCCGAACCTCGTCACGGGACCCTCGAACCCCTTCCCCTTCGTGATCGAGAGCGCGTCCACATACATGCCTGGCTTGAAGACTTCCGAGAACTTCACTTTCTTGCCGAGAAGCTTCGTCGCGAATTCAAACTGCGAGCCTATTTCGCCCCCTCCCACCCCCATCTCGAGGGCGATGGGTTCCTTCTGCGTGAGTCCTGCCTCCCTCGGAACGACAGAGACGATCCCCGCGACTCTGCTCACCCTGGCGAGCCTCTCCCTCCACCCGCCGATGGTCTTCTCTTGCTCCGATTCATTTCCCCTGTTGCTGCGCCACTCCGCAATCGGCCGCTCGCCGCCGTTTTCACGCGCGTAAAGGCGAACCCCGACCACCTCAGCCTCGGGAACGGCGAGGACTGTCGCAGGG
>WNFB01006816.1_pt1 | contig 10240 bp, 6 predicted proteins | sample 5400501 | NCBI WGS metagenome assembly WNFB01 (sample SAMN13153341, study PRJNA577476) | soil metagenome | isolation source: 200 cm saprolite under Douglas fir tree site 2 hole 1 | place: USA:California | collected 2015-04-18 | reverse complement strand
CGTGGCGCCCGCGCTGCTCGAGCGCGCGGAGCCCGAGACGGCGGCGCACCTCCGCGCCACCGCCCAGGCGTTCGCTCGCTCGGGGGCGCGCATCGTCGAGGTGGCGCTGCCGGCGTCGTTCGCCCAGCTCCACGACGCCGGCTCGATCGTGCTGCAGGTCGAGGCCGCCGCGTATCACGCGGCGGACTTCGCCGTGCATGCCGGCGAATACGGTCCGGGCATCCGCGCGGCGATCGAAGCGGGGCTGGGGCGCCCGGCCGTGGAATACGTCCACGCCAACCGCGCGCGGCTGGCGTTCAGGGACGCCGTGACGCCGCTCCTCGAGCGTCACGACGCGTTGCTGACCCCCACCGCGCCCGGACCCGCCCCCGCCGGCCTCGCGTCCACCGGAGACGCCTGGTTCTGCGCGCCCTGGAGCTCGGCGGGCGTGCCCGCGATCACGCTGCCGAGCGGGATCGCGCCGTCCGGGCTGCCCTTCGCCGTTCAGCTCGTCGCCGCCGCCGGCCGCGAGTCGGCGCTGCTCGGGGTGGCCGCGTGGTGCGAGGGCGTGCTGCGGTTCTCGTCCGAGCCATCTCTATAGTTCTTCCACATGCTGGACGTCAAGCTCGAGGGCGGCACCGTCGTGGACGGGACCGGGACGGTGGGCGGACGGACCGACGTGGGCATCCGCGACGAGACGATCGTCGCCCTCGGCGACCTGAGCCGCGAGCCGGCCGGGCGCACGCTCAACGCCTCCCACAAGGTCGTCACGCCCGGATTCATCGACATGCACTCGCACTCGGACTGGGCGCTCTGGGCCAACCGCCGTGCCGAGTCGAAGATCCGCCAGGGCGTGACCACGGAGGTCGTCGGCAACTGTGGATTCTCGCCGGCGCCGGTGTCCGCCGAGCACCTCGACGACCTCCGCGGGTTCGCTCTGGCCCGCCCCCAGGGCCTGGATTTTCACTGGCGCTCGATGGAAGAATATCTCGACGCGTTCGACGCCAAGGGGACGGCGCTCAATGTCGTCCAGCTCGTGGGCCACGGCGCTCTTCGCATCGCGGCCATGGGCTTCGCCGACCGAGAGCCGACGGCCGGCGAGTTGCGCCTCATGCAGGATCTGCTGGCCGCTGCGATGGAGGCGGGCGCGTGGGGGCTCTCGACGGGACTCATCTACCCGCCCGGCTCGTACGCGACTACCGAGGAGATCGTGGCCCTGGCCCGCGTGGCCGCGCGCCATCGGGGGTTCTACGCCAGCCACATCCGCGGCGAGGCCGGGACGCTGCTCGACGCCGTCGCCGAGGCGATCCGGATCGGGCGCGAGGCGAGCCTCGCGGTGCAGCTGAGTCACATCAAGGCCGCCGGCCGCCCGAACTGGGGCAACGTGCCGAGAGCGCTGGCCCTGCTCGACGCCGCCGTCGCCGAGGGCCTCGACGTGATGGCCGACGCGTATCCGTACACCGCCTCCAGTACGGTGCTCCGCGCGGTGCTGCCGCCGTGGACGCTCGCCGGCGGCCTCGACGCCATGAAGAAGCGCCTGTCCGACATCGACACCCGCGCGCGCATCCGCGATGAAGTGACCGCCGCGTCCGACGACCAGAGCCTGGTGAACCGGGTCGGCTGGGACCACGTGATGATCTCGTCGTGCCCGCGGCGGCCCGAGGCCGAGGGCCGGCGCCTGTCGGAGCTGGGCGTCGCGTGGGGTATGGATCCGTTCGACGTCGCCGCCGATCTGCTGCTGGGCGACGACGGTCAGGCCCACGTGGTGATGTTCCAGATGGACGAGGGCGATCTCCGCCAGGCCCTCGTTCATCCGCGCGTGATGATCGGCTCGGACGGTTCGGCTCTCGCCCCGTACGGCGAGCTGGGCGCGGGCCGCCACCATCCCCGGAGTTACGGGACGTTTCCCCGCGTGCTCGGTCTCTATGCCCGCGACGAGCGGCTCCTGTCGCTGCCCCAGGCCGTACACAAGATGACCGGCCTGCCCGCCCGGCGGCTGGGCCTGCGGGACCGCGGGGTGATCCGGGTCGGCGCCAAGGCCGACCTCGTCGTGCTCGACCCGCGCACGGTGGCCGACGTCGCCACCTATGAACATCCCCACCGCTACCCCCTCGGCATCGAGCACGTGCTGGTCAACGGACGCTTCGTCATCCGCGACGGCGAGCACACCGGCTCCCTCCCCGGTACACTGCTGCGAAACCTGTGATCGCGCTGACGTCATGAAAATCGGTCGCGTCTTCCCCGATCTCCTCACGCCGATGGACACGGACGCGTCGATCGACGACACGCTCGTCCGCACGCTGCGCCGGGTCGTCAAGCTGACCGGCGCGACGGCGGGCGCGCTGGTCTTTCGTCCGCCCCGCCAGCAGCCGCTCGGCGTCAGCGTCGGGGCGCCCCGCCGGCTTTCGGACTGGCTCGCCCGCGCCCGTGTCGCCGCGCCGCCGCGAAGCCTGCGGGTGCGGCCGGCGAAGGGTGACGGCGCGGCGCGGGGCACCGTGCTCCTCGAGACGCCGCTGGGACCGCCGCGCGCGCCGGTGGGAGCGCTCGCCCTGACGGGGCCTTCGTCGTGGCTGCGCCAGACGGTGTTTCCCCTCGCCTTCCCGCGCGAGCTGGGGACCGCGATCGAGCGCGTGTGGGCGCTCTACGAGGACACGGTGCGGATGGCCGTGATCACCGAGATCACCCGGCTGGGCGCCGGCAGCGAGTCGGCCGACGACGTCTTCCGCGCGTTCGCCGAAGGCGCGGCCCGGCTCGTGCGCTTCGACTCGATCGGGGTGTCGCTGCTCGATCCGGAGCGCGGCGAGTTCGAAGTGCTCGACCTGCCCGCGCGCTCGATCGAGCACGGTCCGCGGCGCGACACCACGATGCCGCTGGCCGGCACCCTGCTCGAGCGCGTCGCCTCGGCCGGCACCTCCGTGTTCATCGACGACATCCTGGATCCGGCGGTGCCGCCGGCCAGCCGCGAGGCGTTCGGCTCGCGGGACTACCGGGCCGTCGTCCTCGTGCCGCTCAGCTCGCGCGGGCGCGTGTTCGGCGCGGTCACGGTGGCGTCGCGGACGCCGGGCGCGTTCGACGCGCGCGACGTGAATCGCCTGCTGGAGCTGGCGGGGCCGCTGGCCTCGGCGATCGAGCAGCGCCGGCTCGTGGAAGCCGGCCGCCGTCACAACGACGAGCTGGCGGCCCTCTACCGCACGAGCCGGCTCATCACCGCGCGCCTGGAGCTGGGCGCGGTGCTCGAAGCGATCAGCCGCTCGGTGACGGCGCTGATCGGCAGTACCGGGTGCGGCATCGGCTTGCTCGACGGGGACCGCCGAAACCTCGTGCACGCCGCCGCCCACGGCTTTCAGACCGACGCGTGGCGGGCGCTCTCGATGCCGCTCGGCGAGGGGCTCATCGGGCGGTGCGCGGAGAGCGGGCTGCCCATCCGCGTCGACGACATCCGCTTCGATCCCCGCTCGGCGCGGCGGGACGTCGACGAGCAGGAAGGCATCCGCTCGATGCTGTGCGTGCCGCTCAAGGTCGGCGACACCCTCATCGGCGTGCTCTCGGCGTTTTCCACGCGGCCGTCCGTGTTCACCGCGCACCACCAGGAGTTGCTGGAGGCGTTCGCCGATCAGGCCGGCATCGCCATCCACAACGCCCAGCTCTTCGCGGAGAGCGAGCGCCGGGCGCGGGAGACGCGGGCGCTCGTGGAAGCGGGTCGGGCCGTCACCGCGAGCCTCGACGTGGAGCGCACGATCCGCGTGATCCTCGAGGAAGCGCGGACGGTGCTCGGCGTGGAGTCCTGCGGGCTCATGACCCTCGACGCGGCCACGGGCGAGCTGGTGTCGACGGCGAGCCTCGATCTGCCCGCGGAGATGCTCACGCAGATTCGCCTGCGGGTGGGAGAAGGCGTCGCCGGCCGCGCGGTCGCCGAGCGGCGGCCCATTCAGCGTGCCGATCTCTTCGAGGACGCCGAGGGACGCTACGCCCACTTGCGGCGGGCCAGCGGCTTTCGCTCCATGCTCTCGGTGCCCCTGATGGTGGGGTCGCGCGCCGTCGGCGCGCTCAGCGTCTTTCGGCACGACGTCCACCGGTTTTCGGACGGAGAGGAGGCGTTGCTGGTCGCGCTGTCCGACCAGGCCGCCATCGCCCTCGAGCACGCGCGGCTCTACGCGCAGCTCGAGGCCAGGGTCGCCGAGCGCACGCGGGAGTTGGACGAGCAGCGGCGCTTCGTGGAGGTCGTCCTGGAGACGCTGCCGCTCGGCGTGTTCGTCCTCGACGCGTCGTTGACGGTGATCCGGGCCAACCGTGAGGGCACCCGCGTGCTGGGCTGCGCGAGCGCCACCGGCTCCGCCTTCTCAGCGCTGGTGACCGAGGACCGTGCGGAGACGGTCAGGCAATTCCTCGGCGAGGTCTTCGAATCGCGGGGGGTGCGGACGCTCGAGACCACGCTGACGATCGCGGCCGAATCCAAGACCCTGCGGCTCACCGCGGCGCCGGTGGAATCGGCCGGCGAGGCGGTGCAACACGTCGTCCTGCTCGTGGAGGACGTCACGCGCGCCAAGCGGCTCGAGCAGCAGATGCTGCTGACCGAGCGTCTCACCACGGCGGGCCGTCTGGCCGCCGGGGTCGCCCACGAGCTGAACAACCCGCTGGCCACCATCGCCGGGTGCGCGGAGTCGCTGCTCGCCCGCACGCGCGAGGGCTCGCTGCCCGAGGCCATCGACGATTTCCGCCACTACCTTTCGTTGATCGAGGAAGAGGCGTATCGCTGCAAGGAGATCACGGGCAGCCTGCTGCAGTTCGTCCGCGAGCCGGGCAGCCGCCGCGCGCCCACCGACCTCAACGGGCTGGTGCAGAAGACGCTCGAGCTGCTCTCCCGCCAGTCGCGGTTCGCGGGCCGGCGCTTCGTGACCGAGCTTCATCCCGCGCTGCCGCCGGTGACGGTCAACGAGGGGCAGTTGCGGCAGGTCTTCCTCGGCATCGCGGCCAACGCGCTCGAGGCCATGGGCCCGGACGGCACCCTGACCGTCCGCTCGCGTCAGGTCCGCGAGGAGATCGAGATCGAGTTCGAGGACGAAGGGCCCGGGATCCCGGACGAGACGCTGGCCCGGATCTTCGACCCGTTCTTCACCACCAAGCCGCCGGGGCAGGGCACGGGCCTCGGGCTCGCCATCGCCCAGGGCATCGTGACCGATCACGGCGGGCGCATCCAGGTGACGTCGTGGCCGGGCAAGGGCAGCGCGTTCCGCGTGGTGCTCCCGGCATGACGCGCGGCATCCGGGTGCTGGTGGCCGACGACGAGAAGAACCTGCGCGACGTGCTCGTGCGCGAGCTCGGGCGCAAGGGCCACGAGGTCGACGGCGTGGCCGACGGCGAAGCCGCGCTCGAGCGGCTCGGTGCTCGCGGTTACGACGTGGTCGTCCTCGACATGAAGATGCCGCGGCGCGAGGGCATCGACGTGCTCCGCGAGCTGGCGGCCTCGCCGGAGCCGCCCCAGGTGATCGTGATGACCGGCTTCCAGGAGGTCGGCACCGCGGTGGAGGCGATGAAGCTCGGCGCCTACGACTACCTCACCAAGCCCGCCAAGCTCGAGGAGCTGGACATCCTCATCCGCAAGGCCGCCGAGAAGGGCCAGCTCCTCCGCGACAACGTCGCGCTCCGGGCTCACGCGCCGGGCGCCGCGCCGTTCGGCGGCATCCTGACCCGGAGCGCCCGGATGCAGGAGGTCTTGAGGATCATCGAGCGGGTGGCCCCGACCGATTCCGCCGTCCTGGTGCTCGGCGAGAGCGGCACGGGCAAGGAGCTGGTCGCGCGGGCGATCCACGAGCATTCGCTTCGGGCCGAGCGGCCGTTCGTGCCCATCCACTGCGGCGCGCTGCCCCGCGAGGTGCTGGAGTCGGAGCTGTTCGGCCACGAGAAGGGCGCGTTCACGGGCGCGGTGGGCACCAAGCCCGGGCTCGTGGAGCTGGCCGACGGCGGCACCCTCTTTCTCGACGAGATCGGCGAGATGGAGCCGGACAGCCAGGTCAAGCTGCTGCGCGCGCTGGAAAGCGGGACGTTCTTCCGCGTGGGCGGCACGCGTCCCCGCCAGGTGGACGTGCGGCTGGTGGCGGCGACGAACCGCGATCTCGCCGAGGCGATGCGCCAGGGCGAGTTCCGTCAGGATCTCTATTACCGCATCAACACGATCGCGATTCAGCTGCCGCCACTGCGGGAGCGCCGCGAGGACATCGCAATGCTCGCCCGGCACTTCGTCGAGGGCAACGCGACCTACGGCATCAAGCGGCTCGGGGCGGCGGCCCTGGCCGTGCTCGAGGGCTACGGCTGGCCCGGCAACGTGCGCGAGCTTCAGCACGCGATCGAGCGCGCGATGATCCTCGGCAAAGGTGACGAGATCCAGCCCGAGGATCTCCCGGCCGAAGTGGCCGGCGGCGGGCCGGCGGCCGCGGCGACCGCCGCCGCCGGCAGCCTCGAGGGGATGGAGCGGCAGCACATCGTCGCGACCCTGCGGCGAGTCGGCGGACACCGCGGCAAGGCCGCCGCGCTTCTCGAAGTCGATCCCAAGACCCTCTATCGCAAGATCCTCATCTACCGCATCAACCCCGACGAGTTTCGGTAGCTCGGGCGCGGGTGCGGCGCGTCGGGCGTTGTGCCCGAGGTCGAAGGCTGCGCGCGCCGGAAACGCCCGCGATTTGAACTGAGCGGGGGTGGCACCGGCGTTGCGTGGTTTCACCGTGCCCAGGGTGCGGACATCCGTAGGGATCAAGGAGAACGAGAAGAGGATGACTCGGATACTGCTCATCGGTCAGGATCATGCGACGGCGGAACGGCTCGGTCTTCAGTGCCTGGAGCGGGGCGTCGGCGTCGTCATCGCCGAGAACGTCTGCGAGGGCGTTCGTGTGCTCGCCACGAGTCCGGTGTCGCTGATCGTCGCGGACTGGAGCCGCCTGAGGCTCGATCTTCACGATCAGGCCGCGGTCTTCGATCGCGTGGCCCCCGGCGTGCGCGTGGCCGTCACCGTTCCTGCCGACGCCCCGATCGAAGCCCGCGTGGCCCTCGAACTAGCCGGATTTCAGGTCGTTTCCACCCCCGCTACGCCCGACGAACTGCTGAAGCCCCTCGCATAATCGAGGAGCGCCGCGGCTTTGCCGTGGCGCTCCGAGCGTTGGGGGTTTGGGGGCCGTCGAGGCCCCCATGTAAATCAATCCCCATGTGAATCACTCGCGCTTGCGGCGTGGAGGGCGGCGTGTACACTTGTAAATGTCCGCCGTGGTCGGCGGGACCTCGCCTCCGAGACAACGCTCTTCCGCGTTCGCGAGGCGTGAACGGTAGCGGAAGAAAGTTCGAGGAGGAATCCTATGGCGGCAAAACTGTACATCGGCGGTCTCTCGTACTCCACCACCAGCGAAGGGCTTCGTGAGTACTTCGCCCAGTGCGGCAACGTGCTGTCGGCGACGGTCATCACCGACCGCTTCTCCGGACAGTCGCGCGGGTTCGGCTTCGTGGAGATGGATTCCAACGAGGAGGCGAACAACGCGATCTCGCAGCTCAACGGTCGTGAGCTCGACGGGCGTCGCATCACGGTCGAGATCTCGAACCCGCAGGCGCCGCGCTCCGGCGGTGGTGGCGGCGGTGGGCGTCCGGGCGGCGGCGGGCGCCCAGGCGGTGGCGGCGGGCGCGAAAGCGGTTACGCGCATCGCCCGTCCAAGCCCGTCCGCTGGTAAGTCGTCCGACTTCGAGCGGACCTCAAAGGGCTCGCCGCTCCCGGCGAGCCCTTCGTTTGTTCGGTCGTTCGCAAGCGCGAACAGGGGGGTTTGGGGGGTGCGGCTCGCACCCCCCAACCTAAAGAATTCGTTCGTAGCGGCCGTGGTCGTGGGCCGCGTCCATGAACCAGCGGACGGCCTCGGGATCCGAGCGGGGCGGGATCTCGCAGGACGTCGACAGGATGAAGGCGGAGTGGCGCGCCGCGGTGTCGATGCAGCGCTTGACGTCGGCGTACATCGCGTCCTTCGAGGTCTTCTCGAACTTCGTGGCGTCGACGTTGCCGATGGCCACGGCCCGTCCGTTCGAGACCTGCATGAACCGCTCGAGCTGATCGACGTGAAGTTCGGGATCGCCCTGCTGGTCGAGATCGAACGAGATCGTGGTGAAGCCGCACTGGATCAGGTCTTCGAAGATCGGATAGGTCGTCCCGCAGATATGGGTGGTGACGCCGACCTTCTTGGCCTTGAAGTGGTCGACCAGCTCCTTGTGGTACGGGGCCACGAACTCGCGGTAGTTGTCGGGCGAGATGAGGCTGATCGAGGCGGTGGGCTCCGAGAACGACAGCCCGATGCCGGTTTTCGCGATCGCCTCGCCCCAGAGCTTGCAGAAGTCCGTGGTGACCCGCATCAGGTCGTGGATGAACTGCGGATCCTCGAAGGTGTCGAGCAGCATGACCTCGGGGTTCCGCATCAGCATCGCGATGGTCCAGGGGCCGACCGCCACCGCTCCCGTGGCCGCGGGGAGCTTGGCCTTGACGAGCGCCTCGCACTGCTCGAGGAAGCCGGGCAGGCGCGCGGTCCGGTAGGGATCGGGCATCGCGATCGAGGCGAGCTTGCTCTTGTCCTCGCCCAGCACGTGGCCGTCGATCGACGGCACCACGTAGTCCGAGTACTTCACCCGGCAGCCGAACGCTTCCGCTTCCTTGGCCAGGTCGTTATAGGCGAGCACGACGTCGGGCTGATACCGCTCGTAGTAGTTGAGCATCGAGGTGATCGCCTTGGGCACGTCGGTGCAATACTCCTCGATGGTGAGCCCGTCGAGCGTCCCCGCGAACGAGGCCACGATCGGGTAGACGGGCACCCGGTCGGCGAACGAGCGCTTGTAGGCGGCGACCACCCGGTCGCGGTTCGAGTAGGGCGTCTTTCCTTTCTCGGCGTCCCAGAAACGATTGACTTCCATGTAGCGCGCGGGAAGCTTCGCCTCGTACTCCATGAATTGGGTGATCGGATAGCGGATGCCGCCGTTGTGGGTGCCCTTGAGGCCCTCGACGATCTCCTCCATCTGGTTCCAGGGGATCGTGAACGCCATCTCGTGGTCCTGGGTCTGACCGAAGATCCGGTCGCCGGAGCAGGGGAGAATGACTTGTGGCCGGTCCGTGCGCATGGTCGTGACGATCACCTCGGCGCAGTCGACCCGTCCGCCGAAGGACGACGTGAGCTTGCCCCCGCGCTTCCACAGGGCGGCTTGGGTCAGGCGCATGACCTGGGCGGAGTTGGCGTAGATGCAGACCAGGTGCGGCTCGAAGGTCGCGCGGTCGAGGGGGGCGACCAGCAGCGTGTGATACTGGCCGGGGGTGAACCGGTCGATCGCCGCTTCCGATCGTTGCCCGCCTTCCTTGGTCTCCGTGTACATGCCCTCGCAGAGCGTTCCCGAGTTGTGCAGGTGGGTCAGCTTCTCGAAACCCATGGCCGCGATGCCGAGCGAGCAGATGCTGTCCTCGCGGGTCAGGGCCAGCATCCAGCCGTAGCGACGGGCCATGTCGATGACCTGGCAGTTCATGCTGAGCTTCTTGAAATCGCGCGCGGGCCGGCGGGCTCGCTCCGGAATCTCCTCGCCGGGGCCGAGCATGCGGATCGCCACGGGAAACGTCTGCGGGCGAATGTAGAAGTGCAATTCTCGGTCGGCGGTCTTGACGTCGATCATCCACGCTCTCCCCTCGAACCCGATCCACCGAGCCTACTACGCCCGTGACGGCACCCGCAACGCGACGGCCACGGTGCCCCCTCCGAGTGTTAGAATCCCGGCCATTCGGTGGGGTCCGTCAGTCCTGCCAGGTGGAGGCATCATGGTGAACGCTCCCAGCGCGAGCTACAGCCAGACCGTGCGGCTGGAAATCAAGAACACGCCCGGCATGCTGGGCAAGGTCACGTCCGCGATCGGCAAGGCCGGCGGCGACATCGGCGCCATCGACCTCGTCGAGGTCGGCAAGGGCACGATGACCCGCGACATCAGCTTCAAGGCGCGCGACGACCGCCACGGCACTCAGGTCGTCGACCGCATCCGCGCGGTCGCCGGCGTGCGCGTCATCAACGTGTCCGACCGGACCTTCCTCATGCACCTCGGCGGCAAGATCGAGGTGAAGGGCAAGTTCCCGGTGAAGAACCGCGACGACCTCTCCATGGCCTATACGCCCGGGGTCGCGCGCGTGTGCATGGCCATCCACCACGATCCCGAGAAGGCGTACGCGCTCACGATCAAGCACAACACGGTGGCGGTGGTGACCGACGGCTCC
>WNFB01006814.1_pt1 | contig 10241 bp, 12 predicted proteins | sample 5400501 | NCBI WGS metagenome assembly WNFB01 (sample SAMN13153341, study PRJNA577476) | soil metagenome | isolation source: 200 cm saprolite under Douglas fir tree site 2 hole 1 | place: USA:California | collected 2015-04-18 | reverse complement strand
GTGGGTGTATCGCTTCCGGCCAAGGGGCAGTTTAATATCGGAAACTCCCGTTTAACAGTTGCTCCAGGAGGCTTTCCCGATGCCAAGCCGTATGAAGCTCACCGTGTTTCTTCTTGCTCTGACCACGTCCGTTGTTGTGGCGCAGGAGAAGAAGACAAGACCATCCGACAAGCACGCTGCCGCTCCGCAAGCAGTCTCGACCAAAGACGCTCCTCCGGCCGCCGGCCCCTACTCGCAGGCGATCAAGGCCGGGGAATTTGTCTTTGTTGCCGGCCAAGTTCCGCGCGATCCCGCGACCAACAAAGTAATTGAAGGTGACATCACGGCTCAGACGGACCGCGTCCTCAAGAACGTTGCCGCAATCCTGGCCGCTGCTGGCACCAGCATGAACCACGTCGTTAGGACAACCGTGTTTCTGAAGAACGTTTCCGATTTCGCCAAGATGAATGAGGTGTACACAACGTACTTCAAGACGAACCCGCCAGCACGCACGACACAGGCTGATGGTCCTTGCGCCAGGAGACGAACTTCGTTAGGCTTCCCCGGAAATCTCTATGCCGAGGAGGAATGCATGCCCGATGAAAAAGCGACCCATGCTCAGGCCCAACTTCAGCTCCAGCTATACGACTTGCGCCGCGAAGCCAAGCTGCGCCCGGGCAACGTGCACAGCGCGGAAGGCTGGGAGGAGGTGCTGTTGCCGGAGATCAAGCGCTGGCAGGAAAGGTTAATCTTGACATTACTGAGAATCAAGAGTATGACACAGATGGTTGCCTTCGAAAGATGCGAACAACATGAAGGTCATCCGCCCTCTCGTTTTGGTTCTCCTCTTGTCCGGCCTTGCGCTGGTCGTTCCACGACTGGCTGAACTCCAAAGCGACGAGATCCTACCCGGAACTCGACTACGGTCCCTTTTCGCGCCCTACTACACAGTTGAACAGGGTTTCCACTCTTTGCTCACTTTGAATAACTCAACGCGTGTCCCGTTCGTTGTCAACCCAACCGTTTACGCACGCGATGGTTCGGGGATGGTTATCGCACCTATTTCCCTGGAGGCCCACGAACACAAGAGCCTTGATCTCAGCGACTGGGTTGCGACGTTGGGCGGGGGTTTCGCAACTGGAACCCTGCGCCTGGACTACGAAGGTGTCGGCTATGGGCTGGGTGCTCAGGTCACAATCGTGAACGAACAGGACAGCTTGGTTCTCGACGTACCACTGTATTCGCAAGCCATGTTCGGCTCTTCGCAACTTGAAGCGATCTGGTGGGCGCCTGACAGAGAGGCGAGCCTGAGTCTTGCCGTGGTGAATACAACAGACAAGGATCAGAACGGGCGACTTGCGATAAGTCGGAGCGACGGAAGCGAGATTCAATCTCAACCGTTACCATTGGCAGCGCACCAACTGCGTGTGGTGGACCTGAAAGACGTAATCGCGCGAGAAGGCGTATTGCTGGGTGGCATCTCCATTCGACACGATGGCTCGCCAGGCGGTGTGATGGCACAGGGCTTCATAGTCGAACCGGGCACAGGGTTTTCTGCTAATCTGTCGTTTGTGGACCCCGCCACGGAAGGAGATTCCAAGCTGGAGGGAGCAGGACTCCTCCTTGGGGCTATAACTGAGGCCGAAGGGGGAGCTGCACGCTTTTCAGGGCGATTGTTCCTGCGAAATAGGTCGGGGATTCCCCTCACAGCATCGCCGCGCTTACAGCGCGGCAACGTAGGAGCCGATCTAGCTCAAATCACTTTGCAGTCGGGGGAAGTGCGCGAGTTGTTTCTACCACCGGATTCGCCGCCCCAGGGCAGCGAGCCGGCCGGGATTCAAATTGCGCATAATGGTGCGCCCGGAAGTCTAATCGGCTACTGGGTGAGTACCGACGCTTCGGGTAGCCTAGTGGTGGAGACACCGCTCCGCAGCCCGGGCCCGAATGCCCGCCGCGGGGGCAACAACCCCTTTTCATTGGAAGGTGACAATTCCTCGGTAACGTATGTCAAGAACACCGGGCAACAGACTGGACATTTCGTCGCCACCATCTGGCACAGTGGTGGCCAGTATATGATCGGCATACAGACTGTGGGAGCGGGTGAGACGGTTGCGATTAATATTCGCAAGCTGCGGGATGAGCAAATCTCCGATGTCCGAGGACAAAAGCTTCCACCCGACTTGGCATCCGGGCAGATCCTATGGGGGTGGCACGACGGGCCGCCGCTGGTCGGACGGCTCAATCTCATGAGCCGCACTAAAGGCATCGCCAGCAACATGAGCTGCCAAAGGTGTTGCTGCTCTCCATCCCAGGTGAGTCTCGCGCTAGTCCCCGCTGGCAGCATCGATCCAGTCGGTGCTACCGGCCAAGAAGACCCTTGGGAGACTGACACGGGCTGTAGTGGTACGCAGACTTTTCCCCTGAATCCTGCGCTTTTGAATTGGGCGAGCTCGAATCCCCCCGTTGCCTCGGTCGACGGCGCCGGACTCGTGAGCTGTTTGTCCCCCGGGACCACGATAACAGGTAGCATCAGTGCTACCACCCAGAGGGACGAGTCAGGCGGTTCAGAATGTCGTTGCGTGGATTTCATCGTGTTTCCCGTCGGCTCTAGCGACAGGAGCGTGGTCCCGACGGTGCGGATTGCCGGCGGGAATAATTTCATTTTCGTGGGCAGCGATCCGACAGTGACGCGCTACAATCTGCAACAGGCGGTCGGTAATCCAAGCGGCGGCACGTATAGCTGGAGTTCCAGCAATAATCGCGTTTCGTTTGACAACCCCAATACGGATCTCGTGACACTGACTGAAAACAGCCCCAGCACCGGCCTGTTGGACACAACCCTTACTGTCAATTACACGGTGAACGCGCAAAGCGCTCGGCCGCCCGCCACCCGCAACATAACGGTGCGCATCTTTAAGTTCCTACAGGAGTCGGGACAGGTTGTAATCATCCCGCAAAGCAATGGATACATAGCCAATCAGACGTACAACATCTTTACCAGCCCGGGCGGACAAATGCTTCAACCGGGGTTCGGCGGAATCACTGTCCCGGAGAACGTTATGCTGCAGAGCGCGACCCGGAATGGCGTACCACTTACACAGGAAGAGCTTGCAACCGTCCAGTTCATACGAGGGGCCGGCGCTACCAGTTCCAATAGTCAAATCGTCGACGATTTAAGCCTCTTAACCACAACAGGCAATCCCCTTCCCACGGGTCTTGTCTTCGTTTCCAGCCAGAACATGTTCGTGGGGGGATTGTTTGTGCGCTCAAACAGGGTCGAGCAGCGGTCGGAAAACATCGTGATCATTACAAACTTGGGGCCAACTAGCTAATGGACTCTCAGATCTTGAAGAGAATGCTCAGGGTTTCGTTCCTTGGATTCCTGCTCCTTTGGACAGCTGGCGTTCGAGCGCAAGACCCAGGGGCACCGGAGCGCGCTTCGGACCCTCTCGAGCAACGCGTCCCTCGCTTAAAACTGGAAGATGAACCGCTCCTGACTGGCATCGCAAGACTCAACACTCTCACGAAGGACGTGGGTTTCTCCGTTGAGTTGATCCCGGGGACTCCCACATCGGCCCCTCCACCCAGCCCGAAATTCACGGCACAAATCGAAGGAGCTGCGGTGCAGGAGGTACTGGATTGGCTGTGTGGTCTTGACCGGCGCTACGCGTGGGCACGAGACGGAAACATGGTCAACGTTTTCCCCCGCGCAATCATGCATGATACAAACTACTTTCTTAATCGAAAATTGACTAATCTTGTTCTGCATGAGGTTTCCAAACCAATGGACGCTGTCTCCAAGGCTACTCGCCCCATATCTAGGCCGGGAGAGACCTTGGTGTCTTGGCAAGGCATACATGACTTTTCTAAACCTTGGACCGCGAGCTTCACGAACATCAGTGTCCGCGAAGCTCTGAACCGGATTGCACAACAACTGGGACCGGGCTATGGGTGGCTGGTTGCAGGTAATCCTGAGGTCCGAATATTCAGTTTCCACCAGCAGCTTAGGCCGCGCCTCAACAGCCAAGAGTGAGGGCGAGCGCAAAGCTGTGCAGCGGTAAACCCCAGCGATCAGCTGCGCTTTAGTTCCAATCAACCGCGGAGCACCGGTTTGGCACCAACTGTGACGTGAGTAAGAGCAATGTTCCATTATTGGCTTTTGCTGGCCGAAGGACATCTGAGTCGGAGGCTGTTCGGCAGCACTTTGAGAATGATCGCGGCGTTGCTGCTGCCGGACGGTTAGCGAACCAGGACAGAAAGCAAACGAGCGCTCGGAAGCCATCCAGCGGGCAAGTGTCGGCGGCGAGGCAGAGTGGGGCGGGCAAGACCAGCACAGCGGCCCCGCAGAACGGCCAAAACGAGCCGCACTACCACCGCAAAGGGGCCAGCGCGATATGCGTTGACCTCAGTGGATGGCGGTTCCTGGTCGGTGACCATGGAAGGCAAGTCGACGCGGGCAAAATAGACCAGAACTTTCCAACGCATTTGGCACTGAGGGCGTTTCAAGGGCACTGTGCAGCAGTTCTGCTGCAACCGACGTCAGGGGTGCCGTCGGTTTCGTCTCCCCAGGCATGCATCAGTCTGGGGCTGCCCACGACCGGATCTTTTCTGGCGTGGTGGAGCAGGCTGATTGTCATTGCGCCAGGAGGCGAACTTCGTTAGGCTTCCCCGGAAATCTCTATCCCGAGGAGGAATGCATGCCCGATGAAAAAGCGACCCACGCTCAGGCCCAACTCCAGCTCCAGCTATACGACTTGCGCCGCGAAGCCAAGCTGCGCCAAGCCCGCGAGTGGTTCACGCAAAACTATTTCGTAGACAGCTTGGATGACAGCAACCGCATCGCCCCGTTCGGCTCGCAAGAGGGCACTTACCTGATGATGGTGGCCACCTATTGGGATCAGGCTTGTGCTCTGCTGAACCACGGGCTGCTGCACGAGCAGCTCTTTTTCGAGGCCGCTGGCGAATTCTTCGGAGTCTGGGAACGGGTCAAGCCCATCGTGCCCGGCATTCGAGAAAAGTTTCGCCAGAAACTTTTTCTTGCGAATTTGGAGAAAGCCGCGCAGCGGTTTGAGAAGTGGGTGGAAGAACGATCGCCTGGCGCAGTGGAAACCATGCGGCAATTCACTCAGCAGATGCGTTCGGCCAAGACTCAGAAGGCCAGCGCATAGCCGCAGAGGCGTCTTGCGTCACCAGCGAAGCTTTGCCTTGCGCCCGCAGACGCCTTGAGCTGCTGCTGGCCCACGTCCACGCGCCAACTACCGACCAAGCAAGGTGGGTGAGCTTTCCGGCCGCATGCCTTTGTGGCGCCACAAACAGGGTTCCGAAAAGCAAAGACAAAGGGAAAGATTATGGCGCGACCGAAATCGCTGCGAGGCGCAAGCCTATTCCCTTCCGAAAACCCTGTGGTGATGGTTGCCGTAGCTCGCTGATTCTTCAGGTCGCACCCCATAGCGCTTGAGCGTTCCGAAAATGGGTGATTCTTGAAGAAGGCGATGCGTGCCAAAAGGAGCCAAGAGCAAGACCTGCAAGGGAGATTCCCGCTCAGGGTGACGGTCACCGCACCTTCACCGTGTTGGACACAAGATCGCCTACCCAGCACTGCTCAGATCTGCGGCAATCCGTTGTTCGGCATGGGAAATTGTTACGCAGGTGTCCTGTGAGCGAGTCCCCCGGCTTCAACGCAGTCAGTGGAAATATATTAAGAGAAGGGGCAGAAGCCAGCAGCGCAAATCGTCCATCGCATGGCGAATTGTATACGTGCTGTCCTTCAGCAGTGGCACTCAATTGCGTACATACCCGCGCCTGTTGCGCCCATCCCACTTCTCATCCCCAACTCACTCTCACGAAGCCTGCCGTCCGTTGTGGTGACCGTGACGGTGAGCCTGACGGGAACGAAGTTAATGCCCTCTCCCAACCCAATGACTTGGATATGCTCGCTCACGTTCTGAATAGAGAAAATCAGTTCCTGCGTGGTGTAGTCAATACTCATTGACAGTCGCAAGCCATTGCTGGGTTTGCCCCACTCGACTGGTTCTTGTGCGTTTAAAACGGAAGAGTGGAAAAGGGTCAGTGCGATGCCGAACAGCAAGTAAACAACCCTAGCGCGCAGAGCGGTGGGGCTTCGAGTCAAGAAGGGATGAGACATGGGCGTTCCTCCAAGGGATACCAATAGAAGTATACTGCATAACGCGCCAATCTCCGTGACCTCCGCCCCGATGCTGCTTTATACTCGCGCCGATTGCTCCCTTAGGCACAAGAATCCTCGCTGCATCGGAGGTTGACATGAGCGAGGCTACTCTTTCCACGGGAAAGGTGAGTGGGCCCTGGCTGCCAAGGCTGCGATGTTCGCTGTGGATCATCGTCCTCCTGGTTCTGTTCGCGATCTGGTCTATCGGGAGCGTGGTTCTGCAGACGTTTACAATGAGGGCGCAGTCGATGGAACCAACGCTGCTGGTGGGCGAGCGTTTCCTAGTGAAAAAATTTATGCTTGGCGGGCGCAACACCTGGTATCACCGCTCTCTGCCCTACGAAAGCATCGGCCGCGGCGACATCATTGTTTTCAAATTACCAGTCCAGGACCACCCCCTTTATATCAAGCGCGTCATCGGCCTGCCTGGAGATCGCGTCAAGATCGTGAGCCGGCGGGTCTATGTGAACGGGCAACTTCAGGCGGAGCCCTACGTAGAACACGATTCCGTTTCCTACGATCCCTACGGCGATAACTTTCCGCCCGGCAATCCTGACTTTTCGCAACCCGGCGTGCGTCCCGAATGGGCCGAGCAGATCTTGAAGTACGTACAGAGGGACGAGTTGGTAGTGCCTGCGGATCACTACTTCGTGCTCGGCGATAACCGCGAACATAGCTGGGACAGCCGCTACTGGGGCTTTGTGGACCAGGACGCCATCTTCGGACGTCCCCTGATCATCTACTGGTCGGCGAGCTCCGCTGGCATGCGCTCGGAACGGATGTTCCACATGGTCCGCTAGTGGCGCTGGGCTCGGGCCGCGGGCCGTCCTGGTTGGCACCCTGCCGAAAAACAGACAACGCCCTGCTTGAGTTCATTCAAAACCTGCTCGATGCAAAACAGCCAGGTTGGATAAGCCCCTTTATGGCTGCTGAGCGACGCGCGTGGCTTGAAACGAAACACCCTGCCACTGCCCCTTGCGCTTGACCCAAACGCGGACGATTCGGTACTGCCCACTGAGGTCCGTGTCTCCTGAATGCCCCTTTACATTCGACGTGATGTTGACCAGAGCAGTGTCTCCATAAACTCTGACTTTCATATCGAGAACATCGATGGCCTCGAACTTTGTTTTGCCCGATTTGTAATTCTCCAATATCTGGGCTTTGGTGCTGGCCGCTCCGAAGATGTTTATCGAGATGTAATCGTCCGCCAGCAGTTTATCGTAGGTAGCGGCGTCTCCTTTTAACGCTGCCTGATCCAACTGCTGGGTCAACGCTTTAATGGACTGTTCTACATTGCCTCCCTGACCCAATGTTAAGGCCGAACCTGCAACGATAAACGCAAGGACTATCATGAACCGCTTCATCGTCCTCTCCTTTCTGTCTTTCTTGGAATCCGCTGGGTGAGCCCTAAACGCAACGCATTAGCCGGAATTTCCGTTTTGAGCTTCCCCTTGGCCCGAAAGCCTAGCCCTCCTGCCCCGTCGCGTCAACCGCAAGTCAGGCGATGCATATCTTCCACACCCTTATCACCGATTCTCAAATCGGAAATCCGGTTTACGAACTGGCCCGGGGCGTCAAACCGCGCTTCGATTTCGAGCCAGCCGGCCTTCGCGCAAGAGAAGCGGTGTGGTCATGCGGTACAGAAAGGAATTCCTTTTCGGCCAGCGACGCACTGCGGCCTGTTACCTTGGCCTCCTTCCAGACGGATGGTTGCGATTGGGATCAGGCGGTGTCGACACTTGGTCTGCCTGTGTCCGGCCGGCCTTTCCTCAAGTCTTTTCTAGCTTTTTTGGCGAGCTGCCCATAGCGATCCTTGATCAGGTCGAGTTCTTCCTCGGTCAGTTCCTCGAGATCGAGCAGTGAATTGTGGGCGCCGTCTATGGCGCGGATCAGCTCGTCCAGTTTCAGCTGCATGGCCTCGCTGTCGCGATTCTGCGTATTCTGAATGAGGAACACCATCAGGAAGGTCACAATGGTGGTAGCGGTGTTGATGACCAATTGCCATGTATCACTAAAGCGAAACATGGGTCCAGTGGCCACCCAAATGAGGATGATGAGCACGGCGATGAAGAAGGCCGCCGGGTGCCCCGCCGTACGTGCTGTCCGTTTGGCAAGACGGTTGAACACAGATGCAACGTACATCGGCTTCCTCCGTTCCCATTCGACTGACAAGTTTGACCGCATCCAGCAGGACCCTATCTTAGGCTGCGGCATGTGCTCCGCCAAGCCCGCAGGCCAGCTTGGTCGAGCGCTTGCTCGGTAAGGGACCTCTAGGTCTGGTGTTGTCAGCACTGATCGAAATGATTTCCTTCCGGCAGCTTCACAAGACCGCGTTTCCACTCAAAACTGTGGGGACTTTTCTGGGGACTCCACAGATAACTCGACACACCTTGAATCATCTCCATAGGTGTATTGTGTGAGGCTGTTGGGAGCCAGAATGGAAATTCGTGGTATAGTGCGCGAGTCCCCGCCTAACGTAGGGACCCCCCACCTACTTGGCACAAGCTCATCCCAGGAGAGTTATCATGACGCGCAAGCGCGGGCCAGTGTTGATTGCTCTCGCCCTATGCAGCGGGCTGACTTTCTCTCTGCTCGCTCTGCCCCTAGCAGCACAGACTGACGCGCCTCCGGCGTTCTCGAAGGTGGTCGTGATCATTTTTGAGAACACGGAATTCGAGGAGATCCTCGGCAATCCCGATGCCCCTTTCTTCAACCAGCTCGCCGGTCAGTACGGACTGGCCGTCAACTACTTTGGCATCGCCCATCCCAGCCTGCCCAACTACCTGGCCACCATCGGGGGCGACACTTTTGGGATAACCGAGGACTGCGAGGACTTGAACGTGTGCAATCGGCCCGAGCCCTTCCCGTCCAACTTGGCCGATCAGATTGAGGCGAGCGGGCGGACTTGGGTGGCGTACATGGAGGACATGCCCGAAACTTGCTACATCGGCTCGGTCGACCTGTACGCACAGCGGCACAACCCTTTCATCTACTTTGACACGATTCGACTGTCCCCAGGGCGTTGCGCCAACATCCAGCCCTACGACCCCGCCGGCCCCCTGGCCGACTTCACCTGGATCACACCCAACCTGTGCAACGACATGCACGACTGCGATATCCCGGCAGGTGATGCCTGGCTGCAAAGCGTGGTGCCGACTATTTTGGCGCAACCGGACTTTCAGCCTGGCGGCTCTGGTGTGCTGTTCATCACCTTCGACGAAGGCTTCATCCGGAATCGCGTGGCCACGCTGGTGATCGGCCCGCTGGTCAAACAGGGTTATCAGTCCGCCGTCTCGCAGAATCACTACTCGCTGCTGCGCACGATTGAGGAGTCTTGGGGCTTGCAGTTGCTTGGGCATGCAGGCGATCCCGACCTCAACAACATGGCCGATTTCTTTGCCCCCAGCTCTGCCCCGGTCGTCGGTAGGCGCTAAAACTGGCCAAGGCCAACCCTAATCGATCAGGTGTCGAAGTCAAAGAGCGTGTAAAGAAACTTCAGGCCGAAACAAAGCTCAATTTCCCCCGCGTTCAGTAGTTCGGGGAATCGCCTTTAGCGGACACCGTGGCCTTCTTCGCCGCCAGCCAGCAAAGAGAGAGAACCAGCTTCGGGAGGCCCGGAGGGAGCCCGCAGGGCGACCGGAGGGGCTCCCGAACAGCGGCCGGACGGTTGGGGCCGCTGTGGTCGGCGAAGCGGAAGACCGCAGCAGTTCTTCGTCTCCTGCGTGGGGAAGACACCTGAGCTCTATATCCCCGCACCGAGGATGCAGATTTCTGCCGATGGCATAGTAATCCGGGTCGAGCATGGTGCCAGGGATGAAAGGCAGACTGGCTTTGTGGTTACCGGCAAGGACCTCAGCCTAAACAGGATCGCCAGCAGGTTGGATCGCCTGCGGCGCCACGTACTCTTCGGACTGCCCATCTAGCATTTTCCGCACTCTGCCAACTAATTCGTGCTCCAGGAAAGGCTTTTGGAGTATTCCTATCCCCTCATCCCTAATTCCATGCGGGATAAGCCGCTCATCTGCGTAACCTGTCATATAAAGCACCTTGAGTCGGAGGTTGATCCGTTGCAGAG
>WNFB01006813.1_pt1 | contig 10241 bp, 11 predicted proteins | sample 5400501 | NCBI WGS metagenome assembly WNFB01 (sample SAMN13153341, study PRJNA577476) | soil metagenome | isolation source: 200 cm saprolite under Douglas fir tree site 2 hole 1 | place: USA:California | collected 2015-04-18 | reverse complement strand
CACATCCCGACGGCGGCGAGCATTCCCTGGGCGACGGCCGTCAACGCCGAAGACGGGACCTTCAAGAGCATCGACGAGCTGAAGGAGATCTACGGCGGCAAGGGCGTCGTTTCGGACAAAGAGGTGATCGCCTACTGCCGCATCGGTGAGCGGTCTGCCCACACTTGGTTCGTGCTGCACGAGCTGCTGGGCTACCCCGACGTGAAGAACTACGACGGTTCCTGGACCGAGTGGGGCAGCTCCATCCGGGTCCCCATCGAGAAATGAGCACGGGCACACAGGTCGTCGATCACTCCGCGCTGAAGGTCAACCAGACCGGGATCATCGCGACCGTGGTGGTCGCGTTCATCGGCGGCGCGGTGTTTCGGCCGGTGCTCGTCTTGATCCCGCTGCTGGCGATCGTGCTGCTGCTCGGCACCTTCGCTCCGCAGCTGGCGCTGTTCAAGCAGCTTTACTTCAAGGTCCTCAAGCCGCGGGGGATCGTCAAGCCGCGGCCGGTGCAGGACCGGCCTGAGCCGCACAACTTCGCGCAGGGGCTGGGCGGCGTGTTCCTGGCGGTGGCATCGCTCCTTCTGATCCCGGTGCCGTTCCTGGGCCTCGCACTCGCACTGATCGTGGCGGTGCTTGCGTTCGTCAACCTGGCGTTCGGGTACTGCCTGGGCTGCCAGATCTTCTTCCAGCTCGAAAGACGAGGGTTACTCCGAGCGTGAGTGCGCAACTCTGGGCACTGGCGGTGGCGGGCGCTGTGGTGCTCGTCGCCGCCTGCCTGGAGGCGTATCGCTCCCGGCGCGCTCGCCGGTTGGCGCTCTCCAGCGGCCCCTCCGGCCTTTCAGGCCACCTCCCCATAAATGGGGAGGAGCATGCCCCGTACATTCTCTACTTCACGGGTGACAGCTGTACCGTTTGCCGGACTCACCAGGAACCGGCGTTGGCGCGGTTGGGCGACGTCCGGGTCGACAAGGTCGACGCAGTTGCGGAGCGTGCGTTGGCCGACCGGTTCCACGTCTACACGCTCCCGACTACAGTGGTGATGGGCGCGGACGGTCGCGCGCTGCACGTGAACTACGGATACGCGCCTGCGCCCAAGCTCGAGCGCCAGCTGGCCGAGGCTCGGGGCACGACTCTGAGAACAGCCACCGCTTAACCTGATCCGGTGACGCGGCGCCTCGGCATTCTTGTCTTCGCGTTGTTGCTTGCGCTCGCGTGCGGCCAGCAGCAGAACGCCGGCAACGGGCAGCTGGTGCTCGGCGCGATCTATCCGCTCAGCGGGCCGCAGGCACCTGGTGGAAAGCAAGAGCTTGCCGGCGTCGAGGCCGCACTGCGTGTGGCGCACGCCAACGTGAGGCTGCAGGTGATCGACGCCACGACTCCTCAAGCGGCGTCCGGCGCGGTCGACACCCTGGTGCACGACTATCACGTGCCGGCGATCCTCGGCACATACGGCAGCACCCTGGCGGCGGCCGCATCGGCTCGCGCAGAAGAGCTCAAGACCGTGTACTGGGAGACCGGCGCGGTCGCCGATCCGATCACTGCGCACCGCCATTACGTGTTTCGAACGGTGGCCACCGGCAGCTCGTTGGGTCGCATGGCCGTGACCTTCACCCACGACGTGCTGCTTCCGAGGTACATGCTCACATCACCTCGCGCGGTGATCGTGCGGGTCAACGACATCTACGGACGTTCGGTCGGCGGAGGCGAGCAGGACATGGCGCACACAGCGGGCATCGACGCCGTCGACGTGATCGAGTACGACCCAAACGCGTACGACCCCAACGTCATCGCAGCGCGCGTCGTCCAGGACCACCCCGATTTCCTGTGGGACGTGAGCTACCTCGACGACGGAGTCGCGATCTGGGATGCGCTTCTCAGCGACCACGTCGCGCTGAAAGGCGCGATCGGCACCAGCTCCGCGTTCTGCATGCCCGCCTTCAGCCAGCGGGTCGGTGCGGGGTCGGTCGGCGTCTACGCGGCGGACAAGCCTGACGGGGACGTCGCCGCTACAGCCCTGTCACCTGCGGGCCAGGCGCTGCTGGCCCAGGCCAAAGCCGCGTACGGCGGCCCGATGGAGATTCCCGCGGCGGCCGGGTTCGTCGGTGGCTGGACGCTCTTTCACGATGTGCTGCCGAAGGCCGGCGGCCCGATCTCAGCAGAGTCGATCCGCGTCGCCGCGCTGGCGGTCGATGTGCCGGTGGGCGACAGCATCAACGGTGGTGGCGTCGAGTTCGCCGGCGTGGGCGCGCTGGACGAGGGTCAGAACACCCGCGCGGCGGCGGTGGTCGGGCAGTGGCAGGCAGTCGGCGTCATGAAGGTGGTGTACCCGCCGGCTTACGTCAGCCCCTCCGCCGCCTGACGGCGGCACCTCCCCATGATGGGGAGGACAACTAGCCTTGTTCGTCCAGGGCTCGCTGGACCAGCGTGATGTCCATCCAGCGGTCGAACTTGTGGGCCGCGTTGCGAATCGTGCCCACGATCTCGAATCCCTGCCTGGAAAACAGCGCGAGACCGGACCGGTTGTCTTTGGCGACGCTGGCGACGATCGTCAGGTAGCCCAGGCCGCGCGCCTCCTTCGTCAGCTCGGTCAGCAGCGCCGCGCCAATGCCCTGGCCGTGATGGACAGGGTCCACGTAGACCAGGCACTCCGCCACATCGAAGCCGCGCTGCTTCCACGGCAGCAGGCGAGCCCAGCCGATCACTCCGGTTTCGTCGGTCGCGACCAGGAGCTTGGAGCGCTTGCCGTGCATCTCCCACCAGGCCTGAGCCTCCTCGGCGTCGAGCGGCTCCGAGTCGATGGTGGCGAACGTCTGGTTGACGGCCCAGTTGTAGATGCCGACGATCGCTTTCAGGTCGTCCTGCGTCGCGGCGCGCACCGAATGGCCCTTTGTCGCCTTTGCCTGCTTCGCCTTGGCCATGCCGACCATTATGCTTCCCGCCCGTGAAGCCCGAGATCAAGACGCCGCTGCCGGGTCCGAAGGCGGCCGGGCTCATCGCGCGCGACGCCAAGGCGATGTCGCCGAGCTTCACCCGTTCCTATCCCTTCGTCATGGAGAGAGGACAGGGGTGCTGGGTCACCGACGTGGACGGCAACAGGTTTCTGGACTTCACCGCAGGCATCGCGGTCGTCACGACCGGCCACTCACACCCGAAGGTCGTCGCCGCGATCAAAGAACAGGCGGAACGCTTCATCCACATGTCAGGGACCGACTTCTACTACACACCGGAGATCGCTCTGGCGGAGCGCCTGGAAAACAAGATCCTGCCGGGCATCCCGGCGCGCGTCTTCTTCACCAACTCGGGCGCCGAGGCGATAGAGGGCGCGATGAAGCTCGCGCGCTACGCCTCCGGACGGCCGAGCTACATCGCGTTCATCGGCGCATTTCACGGCCGGACGTTTGGCGCTCTTTCTCTGACCGCCTCGAAGGCGAGCCAGCGCCGGCGTTTCGCGCCGCTCCTCTCACAGGTGTTCCACGCGCCGTTCCCGACCGCGTCTCGCGGAGTGACCACCGACCAGTCCATCGAGCGGATCGAGGAGCTGTTTGCCACCGTCGCGCCGCCGGAGAGCGTCGCCGCAGTGTTTGTCGAGCCGATCCAGGGCGAGGGCGGCTACCTCGTTCCGCCCGACGACTTCCTGCCGCGGCTGCGAGAACTGACCGCCAAACACGGCATCCTGCTGGTTGCGGATGAGGTCCAGTCCGGCATGGGCCGCACCGGCCACCTCCTCGCCGTCGAGCACTGGGGGGTTGAACCGGACATCGTGTGCCTGGCCAAGGGGATCGCCTCCGGGCTGCCGCTCGGCGCGTTCATCGCGCGCGCGGAGCAGATGAGCTGGCCGCCTGGGTCTCACGGGAGCACGTTCGGCGGCAACGCCGTCGCATGCGCGGCGGGCCTGGCGACCCTCGACCTGCTCGAGGAGGGATTGATGGAGAACGCGGCTCGCGTCGGCGCCGTGGTGCAGGACGGCCTGCGCGAGATCGCGGCGACACATACCGAGGTGACCGACGTGCGTGGCATCGGCCTGATGCTTGCCATCGAGCTCCGGACGCCGGAGCTGGCGTCCCGCCTCGTTCAGTCGGCGTTCGAGCGGGGACTGCTGCTGCTCACGGCCGGCACGCGGGCAGTGCGGATCAGCCCCCCGCTGGTGCTGAACCCTGAGGAAGCTGCGACGGGACTGGAGATAATCGCCTCAGCCCTGGATTGAGTCCGCAATAGGCTGCATGGCCGTCGCCGCGGCGCGGTCGTCGTTGGCCACACCCTTCGAGGATTTCGCACGCTGGTCGTCGATCACGTTCAGCTCAGCCCCAATCTGCGTTGTGATGAGGATCGGCTCAACGTGCGTGAACGACGCGAACCTGGGGGCGAAGGTGTCGATTAGCATCAATCGCGCGTCGACGTTCCCGTTCGCGTAGCCGAGGAGGGCTGTGGTCCTCGACGCCCAGAGGTTGCTGAACGGGGCGCTGGTGGCTCCGCCCATCATCGTGGCGAACACGCTCGCCAGCCTGTCGGCGTTCAGGTGCAACGCCGGTGCTGCGGCGGTGGCCTCCGCGCTTCGTCCGGCGATCGTCGCGTCGGTCGCCATCGTGACCAGGTAGGAGTGCTCTTGAAGCAGATTGTTGAGCGAGACGCGAATGTTCACGGCGTTCGTAAAGGCATCGCCAGGAAACTTGTCCGGAAACTTCGCGGCGATCTGCGCCGTCAGCGCGTCGCCGAAGTGCGCTGTCTGGGCGTACGCGCGGTCCAGATGCGCGTAGTAGTCCGAGTAGCCGGCGGCGAAGACGTCGTCGATGAAGGCCTTGTCGTCCTGGATCTGCTGACGCATCAGGAGCGTCACCTGGTCCAGCGGCAGCCGGCTCATCGCATTGACTAGCTGAGCGAATTGTGGTGCGAATGAGCCTGTCAGCGCGGACATCGCGGCAACCGCCTTGATGTCGTCGTGCGTCACGACGCCGATCGCGTAGTCGACCAGGAAGACGTTTTGCGAGCCCCACACCTGCGCGAATTGGTCGGCCGCGGTTTTCCCGAAAGCGCCGGCGATGAGCCGGGACAGGTCGGCTGAGTTGACCGCCAGCAACGCGGTGTATGGGACGTACTCGTCGGAGTGGTTCACCGCGGCCGCCGACTCCTTGGCCACGATCATCACCTGCTCGCTGAGGAGCAGGTCGAGGTGGGTGCGGAGGTCGGCGGCCTGCGACTGCGTGTGCCCGGAGGCGCTTGGGCTTGATGTCGCGGTGCTCTGATTCGTGCACGAGAGCAGCGCCGCACCGAGCATGACGACCGCGGCCCGTCTCAAACCGCCGCCATCCTAACCGTCGATTACCATGTTTCGGCCTTGCCTGAGTGGCTGCTGGTGGATGGCTCGAGCATGTTCTTTCGGGCGTTCTACGCGATCCCGCAGACGATGCGCGGGCCGGATGGCACGCTCGTCAACGCGGTGCGGGGCACGCTGGACACGCTCGCCCGTTACGTCACCGACCGCCGGCCGCGCCACGTCGCCTTCACGACCGATGAGGACTGGCGGCCCGCCTGGCGGGTCGACCTGATCGCCGACTACAAACAGCAGCGCACCGCGGAGCCGATCCCCCCGGCGCTGATCCCCCAGGTGCCGATCATCATGAGGGCGCTCGAGGCGGTCGGGGTCGACGTCGTCGGGCTCGAGGACTATGAGGCGGAGGACATCGTCGCCTCGCTGGCCGCGAAGGTGAAGCCTCCGATCGAGATCGCGAGCGGTGACCGGGACCTGTTCAGTCTCGTCCGCGACCGCGACGTCATCGTCCTCTACCCGCAGAAGGGCGGCGTCGCGGAGGTCGACGAGGCCGACGTGGCCAGGCGCTACAAGATTCCCGGGCGTGCCTACGCCGACTACGCCATCCTCCGCGGCGACCCGTCTGACGGCCTGCCGGGAATCGCCGGAGTGGGCGACAAGAAGGCCGCTGAGCTCGTGAGCCGCTACGGGTCGGTGGCGGCGATGCTCGAGGCGGGCATCTTCCGCAACGCGAACGCTGAATACCTGGAGAGGGCCCTGCGCGTGGTGCCGCCGGTTCGCGACCTTGCCATCAAGGTCCCGCGAGGGCGGCGCGACCGCTACCCCGAGGCGCCGAAAGAGGTCGAGCAGCTGGGCAAGAAGTACGGGATCGGCAACAACCTGGAGCGACTGGTCACCGCCTTGAACTCCTTCCTTACCAAATCCTGATTTCTCGTCATCAGTGATCTGACAGCTGCCGGCCACCCGTATCTCCTGTCATGACGCTGACGTGGATCCGCCTGCGCCGCCGGCGGGCAAGGAGCTACATGATTTGGAGCCGTGGAAGTCGGGCTTTGCGCCACCTGCACGCAATCCAGGACCTTGAAGGGCAAGCGCACGACGTTCTGGATGTGCCGCCGTTCCCTGACGGACCCGACGTTTCCACGGTATCCACGCCTGCCGGTGCTCCAGTGCCGCGGCTACGAGGCTAAGAAGCAGCCACCCGCATGAGGGCCAGCGGCTGGCCCTCGGCTGGATCGAACCTGCTGACGACCTGAGCCGACGACATCGAAACCTCGGCGATCTGGCCGCGGTCGCTGACCGCGAAGAGCGTCCTGCCGTCCGGGCTCAAGCCCAGGCTCCAGATGTGCCAGTCGTTGAGCGCCTGCATCCGAACTCTCAGGCTTGCGGTATCCAACCAGATCAGCCCTGAGCTGCCGGCGGTGACCAGAGATTTCCCATCCGCGCTGAGCACAGCCGCGTTGGCGCCTGCTTTGGCCGACTTGCCGCCTGGGATCTGAACCGTCCGCACTACCTGCGGCGAAAACTGATTTGACGTATCGACTTCCGCCACCACCCCGGTTGCGCCGTTGACGGCGTACAGGCGCGATCCATCTCGGTTTATCGCCAGAGACCAGTGCATCTCGGCCTCGCTCGTCGAGTACCCGCTGCCAGGCAGATCGAGGCAGAACGCAAACGGCCCATCGAGGCTGAGGGCGTGGATGAAGGGGCCGTCGTTTGCCCGGACGTACATGCTGAAGAGCCAGTTGCCGGCAGGCGAAGCGACGCCTGAGAGCCGGAGGCCCGTCATCGCCTGGTTGCCGTCGCTCTTGTCGACGACGATGTTTTCATCGAGAGTGCCTGCCGGCACGTTGTAGAGGCGGACGTAGTACTCCTTGCCGTTCAGGTACTGGATCAGGTACAGACGCTGGCCGTCGTTGCTGATCGCGTCGAAGTGGAAGTACCCGGGGAGGTTCACCGTGAACCTGACCTTGTTGGCTGTGGTTTCGATGAGTAGGAAGTGCGTCGCGGTGGGCACGCTGGAGGCGGCGCGGTCGTACGACTCGACGACCAGCCAGTGGCCGTCGGGGGAGGTTCCACCGGGCATGCCTGTGATCGTCGCCGCCGGCAGCTCGTAGTGTCCCTGCAGGGGGACCGTGCTCGAGGTCGTCCCCGTCTGTGGATCGGTGTCGATGAGCGAGCTGCCGTCGATCGAGTAAAGGTGCTGCCAGTCGCCGGAAGGCACTCCGAGGGGAAGCCGGCGCTCGGTGGCGTGGGAGCGCGCGTTGATCACCGACACGACCTGCGAGCTGTGAGTCGAGACCGCCTCGTAGAGCTTGTTGCCGTTGCCCGGAGGAAGTGAGTCCTGCGTGGCGGCGCAACCGGCTGTCACCAGACCGAGACACAGCAACGTCCCGAGTGTTCGCATGCTCTTCACCTCGCCTCCCATACACCGGCCGGCGGCGTGCGGTTCCTAGCTGGACGCGGCGATTTGGAGCGCCTGGGCCTTGGTCATGTCACCCTCGATCCGGACGATCGTCCCGTTGTCGTCGAAGATCAACGTGTTGGTGGCAAGCCGGAGCGTCGCCGTGTATGGGTTGCCGTCCGCGTCCGTGATCACGAAGACATGAGGCTGGCCGGCGATCCACCAGCCGAGTTGGCCGTTGACGGTCACGTTCTCGAGGGTCGTGTCCGGGCCCAGTGTCTTGCCGAAGTAGTTCTCGTTGACCCTACCGCGCGCCTCGGTCACGAGGACTGAGACCCCCGTCTGGCCCGAAACCTTGATGTCGGGCCGAGCTCCGTAGACCAGGGTCACCTCGCCTCCGGACGGCCCGAGGGGTGGCAGCACCGCGTAGACCTCGTCGGGTTGACCGAGCGCCGAAGGCACCCAGATCGGCCAGGCGACCTTGCTTTGCGCCTGGGCGAGCGTCGTGGGAGTGCCGAGGCCAAGCCGCTTGCCGAGCGGTCCGGAAGGAAGCGGCGAGGGGGACTCCAGGTGAGGCGTCCGGTGAACTGTGGTGTGCAGGTTCAACCAGCCCGCGATCGCGTCGCGGGTCGGGGTGTAGGCGAGAAGCGCGGCCAAGATGAGAACCACAGCAGCCGCAACGGCCAGGGGACGCCCCCACCCCAGCCCTCCCCAGCGGGTGGGGAGGGAAAACAACCCCGGCCCTTCCCGGCGAGCAGGGACGGCAACCCTGAGCCTCGGGGTCGGGGGCCAGTCGATCACAGCGGACAATGCGGTCAGCTCCTGCTCGAGGTCAGGCACCGGCAGCCTCCTCGACTCGCGCCTTGAGTCTCGCCAGCGCGCGGGACAGCCTGGACTTGACCGTGCCCTCGGGAATGCCCAACGCGGCGGCCGTCTCCTCGCCGTTCAGCTCCAGCAGGTAGCGGCCGGCGATCACCAGCCGGTCTTCCTCGCCAAGCCCGTTGACCAGCGCCAGCAGGCGGCGCCGCTCATCGGTCGCGACGACGACCGCCTCGGGGGATGGGGCCGCATCCCCCGGGCGGAAGTCCTCGCTCAGGCGCAGCTCGAGCCGGTGGCGCCGGCCTGACGACCGCACCCGGTTGCGCGCCTCATTGGCGACGATGCGCAGCAGCCAGGGCCGGAGCGGGGCTCCTGGCCGGAACCGTCCGATCGCCCCGAAGGCTTTGACAAAGCCCTCCTGCGCCGCGTCCTCGGCGTCGGCCGCGGAGCCGGTGATGACGTAAGCGGTGCGAAACACGACCTCCTGGTATCGCTGCACGATCTCCTCATAGGCGGCCTCGTCCCCGCGCTGGGCGCGCGTGACAAGGTTGGAATCGTCCGCTGGCCGGCCCTCCATCGGAACACATCAATTACACCCTGAGCGGCATCATGGTTCCCATGCAACCGATCGGCGGCGAACTGGGTTTAGGTTCCTGATGGAGGGGACCGACCGCGTTTTCGAGCGCCTGGTGCGGGACAACCAGGACCGCATCTACGCGCTTGGCCTGGCTCTGACCGGCAACCGCCACGACGCGGAAGATGTCGCCCAGGACACGTTCGTGCGCGCTTACCGCGCCCTGGCCACGTATCCGCCCGAGCGCGTCCGCGACCTGAAACAGAAAGCCTGGCTTCACCGCATCGCCGTCAACGTCGTGCGCAACCGGGTGCGCGGGGTGCGGCCGCACCTGGTTGAGCTCAACGGCAGCGAGCCAGACCGCGCCTCGGGACCAGAGGAAGACGTACTGCGAAAGGCCGAGATCGACGAGCTGGCGGCTCGCGTGGCGTGCCTGCCGGTGCGATATCGCGAGGCGGTCGTTTTGCGCCACGTGCAAGAGCTGTCGTACGCCGAGGTGGCGGACGCGCTTGGACAACCGGTGGGGACGGTCAAGGCGAACGTCCATCGCGGATTGAAATTGCTGAGAGGAGTGAACCATGGCGACCGTGACGATTGATCTGAAACGCCTGGGCGAGGTGAGGGCGCCGGCCGGCTTTGCCGACCGCGTGCTGGCGCAGGTCGGGATGGCCGACTCGTACGCAGTCTTCGAGACCGTGCTCGGGCCGGTCTATGTGGCGTGGAACCGGCTGGGCGTGTCGGCCGCGATGCGATGCAAGTCGGCTGTGGAATTCGAGGAGTGGTTCCGCCGAGATGTAGGGAGACAGCTGGTGCGGGTCGAGCCCCCGGCGGAACTGGCGACAAGGATCGAGGACCAGCTGGAAGGCAAGCGGCGCTTGCACTTCGACCTGCGGGGCCTCACCCCGTTCTCGCAGGCCGTGCTGCGCAAGACGCTCGAGATCCCGCGCGGCCAGGTGCGACCCTATGGATGGATCGCGCGCGAGATCGGGCACCCGGCGGCGGTGCGCGCGGTTGGCACGGCCCTCGCCAACAATCCAATTCCGTATTTCATCCCCTGCCACCGCGTGATCCGGACCGACGGGGTCATCGGCAATTACGGTGGCGGAGGTCCCGAGGCCAAGCGGAACATCCTGACCCTGGAGGGCGTCGAGCTGAAGCGCCTGGAATCGCTCGCGCGGTCCGGGCTG
>WNFB01006811.1_pt1 | contig 10242 bp, 8 predicted proteins | sample 5400501 | NCBI WGS metagenome assembly WNFB01 (sample SAMN13153341, study PRJNA577476) | soil metagenome | isolation source: 200 cm saprolite under Douglas fir tree site 2 hole 1 | place: USA:California | collected 2015-04-18 | reverse complement strand
TGCTGAAGCGGTTCATCGTCGAGACGTAGTCGGCGACGTCGCGATAGCTGAAATGCAGAATCGGCGACTTGAGGCGCGCGATTCGTCCGTTGACGATCACTTTGTCATGGGGGTCGACGCCGCCAATGTAGCCACGGTCGCGGCGGAAGAGTCTCACCGGCCGGTCTCGATAAATCGGGCGCGTGTAGTAGTGGCCGAGATGGTAAAGCACGCGCTGGATGCGATACCCGTCGGCGGCGCCCGATGAGGAGACTGCCGCCTCGATCTCACGGCCGAGGTCGTAGGTCGCCTGTTCGTCAGCGTCGAGCAACAGCACCCATTCGGATGTGGCGTGGTCGAGCGCGATTTGTTTTTGGCGGACGTAGTCGGTGAACTCCTGCTGAAAAACGCGTGCCCCGAGGCCTTGCGCGATCTCGACGGTGCGATCGGTCGAGAACGAATCGACGACAATCAATTCGTTGCAAAAAGAGGCGCTCCGAAGACACTGCCCGATGAGTTCCTCTTCGTCGCGCGTGATGACGATGAGCGAGATTGCCGGGCGCGACGCCATCACGCCTGCTCTCCGCCGGCGGAAGGCGGCTCACCGCCGATTTCGGCGAGAAAGTGATCGGAAGCGGCGTAGGCCGCGCGGTAGGCGGTCTCATCGATGCGGCCGCGCATCAGTTCGACTCTCAAAAAGAGGAAGTAGGTCTGGATAACGTCGCTGCGGCAGTAACGATGGATCTCCTCGATTCGCCCCGCCTCGAAATATTCCTGCACCATCGAACCGTCGAGGCCGGTCTTGCCCGGCATCCCGATCATTTTGAGCAGGAGATTCATTCCTCCGCGCAAACCGATGGCGCCGTAATTGGTAAGAAAGTCGAACAGGTCGAGATGTCGTTCCCCGGCATGGCGCGAGCGCGGCGAGTCGGACGCGTTAAAGTACGACGGGGCGGTGATTCCATAGCGCAGCGCGCTGAGTTCGAGCACGGGCAGGTCGAAGCGGCGGCCGTTGAAAGTTACCAGGCATCCCTCGAAGCGTTCGGCGCGCGTCCAGAACTCGCGCACTAGTGTTTCCTCGGTGGTGAGCGCGAGGCTCTCGACCGAGCGCAGAATGCGGTCCTCGTCCGCGTTGCCGACGGCGATCGAAATCGGCACGTGGAGAGTCAGCGGAAAAAAGTCGCTTCCGCCGCGCCCGCGGAGTTGCTCGCGGTAGCGCTCGTAGGCTTCCTGGTCGCGAAGGTTCTCACGCGCGAAGAAAGTCTGGTTGACCAGATGCTTATCGACCCGCGTCTCGATATCGACGATCGCAAACACGATCGCTTACGCGGGCTCTTCCGCGGATGTACGGTCAAGCTGCTGGATGATGTTAACCGCGATCGATTTGAAGGCCGCGCTCACCGGATGCCCGGGGTGCATCGCGACGAGCGGACTCGCGTCGTCCCCGCCCTCGCGCAATTCGCGCACGATCGGAAGCTCGCCCAGGAACGGCACGCCGAGCGAGTGCGCGAAGCGCGCGCCGCCGCCATGCGCAAAAATCTCGTGGCGATGGCCACATTTGCGGCAGAGGTAATAGCTCATGTTCTCGATCACCCCGAGCACCGGCACGTCTACCTCGGCGAACATCGACACGCCGCGCTTGACGTCGAGCAACGCGATCTCCTGCGGCGTGGTGACGATCACCCCGCCGTCGAGCGTGACGCGTTGTGTGATCGTGAGCTGAGCGTCGCCGGTCCCGGGCGGGAGATCGAGCACGAGACAGTCGAGTTCGCCCCACTCGACATTGAACAGAAACTCGCTCTCGAGCTTTGTCACCATCGGACCGCGCCAAATGACCGCGGTATCATCGCCGATGAACAGGGCCATCGAGACGTAGCGGATACCGAAGCGCTCGAGCGGCACGATACGCCGCTCCGGGGTGACCCTGACCTGCTCGCGTGCCCCGACCATCATGGCGACGCTCGGCCCGTAAACGTCGGCATCCATCAATCCGATTCGCCACCCTAGCGCGCCCATCGCAAGCGCGAGGTTGACCGCGACGGTCGACTTGCCGACGCCGCCCTTGCCGCTCGCGACAGCGACGATATGTTTGACGCCGGGAATCGGACGCCTCTGCAGCCCCGTCGCGGCCCGCGCCGGCTGTGCTTGCTCGACTTGGACCCTGACCGCGGGCACACCCGGTATCGCGGCAACGATCTTCTCGACCTCGGCGGCAATTTGCGCAACGACCTCGGGGTTGGCTGACGGTGCGTTCAGTATCACGGTGACAGTGGCGTGACCGACCTCGATATCCTTGATCAGTCCAAACGAGACGATGTCGCGGGTGAAGCCGGGATACTTGAGCTTTTTCAGCTCATTCAGAATTTCCTGTGGACTTGGCATTCGTGTTTTTCCCGGCACTTGCCCGCGTTACCCAAAGCGCCCAAAAGCCTGCCTGCTATCCATGCAGAGCCGACGCTTCTTTGAAGTCACACTAGTCCCGTATAGTCCCGCATAGAATCCGGCAACTGCAACTTTAGTCCCGTATAGTCCCGCATAGAATCCGGCAACTGCAACTTTGAAAGATGTTATCATTCGGGCACTGTCGGCAAAAACGATGACTCTCGCGCCAACCGCACGAGACCGTGAGTAAGGTGAGCGGCACGAATCCGCCTGAGTGGCGCATAGCATACCCAGCCGGTGCCGGCGAAGTTGTTGTCTTCTTCTTAGAGGAGAAATTCCGATGGAAGACGGGAACGAGTACCAAGGATACCAGTTACCGCAGGAACTCGTGGCACTGCGCGACCAGGTCAAACGCGTGATTCGCGAGGAGGTGATTCCGGCCGAAGCCAAGGTTGACCCGGACGCGCCGGAGATCCTCGACGAAGATTACTGGGGAATCGCGCACAAGGTACAAGCCGCCGGCATGTGGTGCATGGGCTCGCCCAAGCAATACGGTGGCGGCGGTCTCGGAATGTTCCCGATGTGCTTGCTGATGGAAGAGATGTGCCAGCATCGGATGGGTCTCTACAATCCGGGCGCTGGCGTTTTCGGGCGCACTCCGACACCGGTTATCTGGGCCGGTACCGAGGAACAGATTCAGAAGTACGCCGTGTCGACATTGAAGAACGCAACATACACGTTCTTTGGAATTACAGAACCCTCGGGAGGTTCCGACCCGGCCGGGTCGATTCAGTGCCGCGCGGTGCGTGACGGCGACCATTACGTGCTCAACGGCACCAAGATCTTCACCTCGCATGCGCACGAGGCAGAATGGGGCGTCGTCTTTACGCGGACCGACCCGGGCGCGGGCCGCGGCGGCATTACCGCTTTCATTATCGAAAAAGGGACGCCCGGTTTTACGCCACGGCCGTTCAAGGTGCTGCGCACCTCCGCCCTACCAAACGTGGTCCATTTTGAAGACTGCCGGATTCCAGTCGCACAGCGGCTCGGGCCCGAGGGTGGCGGTTTGAGTCTCTGCATGGATCTGCTTACCGGACTGCGTTTTCCGTATTCGGCGTGCAACGTTGGTATCGGCGTCGCGGCATTGCGGATGGCGATCGATCATGCGAAGCAGCGCAAGACCTTCGGCGAACTGCTCGCGCGACGGCAAGCAATCCAGTGGATGCTCGCGGACTCCGAAGTCGAGTTACGCGCCGCACGCTGGCTCATATGGGACGGTGCATGGAAATCGGACCGTAAAGAAGACGCGCGGATGGAAGCGTCGGTTGCGAAACTTTATTCCAGCGAAGTGTTGGGGCGCGTGGTCGACCGCGCCGTGCAGATCCACGGCGGCTACGGTGTGAGTAAGGAATTTCCGCTCGAGCGATGGTATCGCGAGGCGCGTATCCGGCGCATCGGCGAAGGACCATCCGAGGTGCACCGGATGGTGATTGCGCGCAATTTGTTGCGATGAGCGTCGCGATTCTCTGACGTGGGGTGTGCTCACGCGCCACGCGAGATTCGGTTAAGGCGGTTAGTTTGGTGCTCGCGCACCGGTAGTGATTAGGATGCGGAGCGTTACTGACACAAGATTGATGGAGACGAACGGGAATGAGCCTGCCGCTTGAGGGAATTCGAGTAATCGATCTCGGGCAGATTTTCGCGGCGCCCTATTGCACGCTGCAACTCGCGTACCTGGGTGCGGATATTATCAAAATAGAGCCGCCCGGGTCGGGTGAACATTTGCGCCGCCCCGACGCCTCGCCCGGCGGAGCGAACTATGCCTTCCTGATGCTGAATGCAAACAAGAAATCGGTGACGCTGAATTTAAAACACCAGCGCGGACGCGAAATCCTGCTGAAGCTGCTCGAAAACGCCGATATCCTGGTCGAGAACTACTCCGCCGGCGTGATGGAGTCGTTCGGACTCGGCTATGAATATCTTCATGAACGTTATCCGCGCCTTATCTACGCCTCGGGCAAGGGTTACGGGTCAGACGGACGATGGGCGAAGCTGGGCGCGATGGACAGTACCGTGCAGGCTGCCTCAGGATTTATCAGCGTGACCGGTTTACCCGAGGGGCGCGGCATGCGCACGCCCGCCACGTTTATCGACATGGGCACGGGGATACATTTGGCGAGCGCAATCCTTGCCGCGTTGATTCAGCGCGCGCAGACCGGACGCGGCCAGAAAGTTGAAGTATCGATGCTCGATATCAGTATCCCGTCGATGACTGGACTTATCGCGAATGAACTCGAGGGCAAGAGCTATAAGCGAATGGGTAATCGTCATCGCAATGCATGTCCTTCGAATGTGTATGCCGCCTCGGACGGCGATATTATGATCTTCTGTCTCACTGAGACGCACTGGCGGTCGGTTGCGCGGCTGATGGGGCGCGAAGATTTGATCGAGTCGCCCAGTTACAAAAACCACGCGACCCGGTTTGCGATTGCGGACGAGGTTGACGGACTGGTTTCCGAATGGACACGCGGGCGCCGGCGCGACGAGCTCGTCGACCTTCTGCTCGAGCATGGTGTGCCCTGCGCGCCTGTGCGGACGATTGCGGAAGTGGCCGCCGATCCGGAAATGCAGCGGCGTCAGATGCTAATCGACAGCGTATTTCCAACCCGCGGTCCTATTAAAGTAATAGGTTCGCCTCTCAAATTTTCCGATGCGGCGGGTGCCGCGCAGACTCCGCTACGGCCGCCCGTTCTCGGAGAGCATACGGCCGAAGTTCTCGCCACGTTAGGTATCGATTCGGCTGCGCTCGAGCAGCTTCGCAGCGAGGGCGTGGTCTGATCGCGTCGTACACACTAGGCGAAGCGAAGCGGAGCCGAGCTAAGGAGTCTGCGACGTGCGCAGCCGAGCGAAGCGAGGCAATCAAATACGCGCCCTCGCGAGTACGTCCACTGAGTATCGCTGTCACATTGTGTGTACCGTAATGCCTTTCGCCGAGGCTCTCTTGTCACCTCGGGACGCGGTGCCTGAATTAGCGAGTCGTGGCCTTATCAGAGTCGACCGCTTCGTCTAGTAACGGCCCAACGATCGCTATATGACAAGAGGATGCGTATTCATCGGGGGGTGGTGGCGACCCGCGAGTTGATAGAACTCGGGCCCGAGATCGCCGATCGGATGACGCTCGCGAGCGTACCTGACGGCGCATCGGTCGGGTTCTATGTGCTGACGCGCGGAGCGCAACGGGCGTGGGAAGCAATTAACGCGCAGCTTGACGGGTCTCATGGCGATCTCTTCTGGATCGCTGGTCCGGCCGGCAGCGGCAAGACTCATTTTCTGAATTACGTGTATACGCTCGCGGAACGCGCGGGCTCGCTCAGCGCGGAACCGGCGCGCAATCTCGCGTTTGCTCTGGAGATCGGAGGGCAGGTCAAGCCCGGCAACCTCGACCGCTATCTGCTCGAAGTGATCGCGCGGGAACTGGTCGGTGACCGTCAGGGCGCGGCGCCGCCGCTATGGCGTCAGATGCGAGGCGGAGAAGCGCTCGGCGTTGCGCTCGACCAGGCACGCCGCCAGGGCGTGAAGTCGATGACCGCGGTAATCGACTTCGGCGTGGCCGAAAGCGAGCCGGCGGTCGCACATCTCAAGACGCTCGGCGAACTTGCTCACAACGTGAAGCAACCGAAGCTGCTCGCGATTGTGGCGGGCCGCTCGCCAAAGTTTGCCTCGTCATTCCCGGTTGCGCCCGAGCCCGACGAGGAGATGCAGGTGGCGATCGGGCGCGCGCGAAAGATCGCCGACGCGGCGATCAAAGTGATCGACGATTTGTACCGTGGGATCGACACCCGAACGTACGATAGCCGGGCTATCTTCCCGTTTCATCCGGTGACGGTCGACACGCTCAACGGGCTTGCAAGCGCCGCCGGCTCCGTTGCGCTACGCGCTCGGCTCGTACGCGACGCGTTAGTGCAGTGGTACGAGGCAAAGTCGACGCATAGGCTGGTATATCCGGCCGACCTGATGCACTCGGACGAGGTGCGCCGGGTCGTCGAGACCCGGATTGGTGAAGCGGGGCGAGCGGCGCTCGAGATATCACATGCCGCGCTCGCGGCGGTGGATACGCCGCGTCGCGAAGTCGCCCGGGAGATCATCGATACCTTGGCGCTTCGTCAGATTGGCGACGATAGCCCCTGGCTCGAACTCGAGGAGCTGCGCTCGCGCATTCCCGCATTTGCCGAGGAACATGGGCACGGTGTCTTGCCGGTGCTTGCGGATCTGCTAGGCAGGATCGCGCCAAGAACCCGTGGCGTAATCGTGTTTGATCCACAATCGCAGAAGGCTTCCTTCGAGCCGCGCGGAGCGGGCGCTCCCGAGGTGGCGGCCTTCAATGCGGCGCTTCCGCTCATAAGGCGCTTCGACTCGACACTTACGGCTGCGCAGGAAATGCCCGAACTGAAGGCCAAGCTTAAGCGGATTGGCGACGCGATGGCCAGTGCGCTAGAGGGAGCTTTTCGCAATCGGGAAACACTCGAAGCCGCCATGCAGGAAGCAGGGCGAAGGCTCACGGACGATCAAGCAAAGACGATCGCGGAATTTATCGCGCTTGCGGAGGCCGGGCCGCAAGCGTTGGTGCAGCGAGGTGCGGACGAGGATCGGCGCAAGGTCGCGATACAGGCGGTGGCGGCCTATGAATCGCTGGCCGCCCTTGCAGCCGCAGTCCCGAGGCTGCGCTCGATGCGTGAGTACCTGCAGGCGACGGGGCTTCAGTTGAGATACGAAGACGACCCCAAGCGCGACCGCCAACTCGCCGCCCTTGAGACGGAATGCCAGGTCGTTGGAGCACTGATAGACCCGGCAGCATTAGCTGGAGCGGCACGTAACCTCGACGCATTGGAAGCGACCTTCCAGAAATTTAAATGGACGTACGTGCAGTTCTACCGATCCGCACACGAGCAGTGGCGCATCGAAATGGAGCGCCTTGGGCCGATTGCCGAAGACGCGCGCCGGTACACTGACGCTCTGCGCCGGCTCAATTCCATCGTGGCGCTCGGGCCGCCGGAAGGCGACGGCCTCGCGCAACAGATGACAGTGATGGACAAGCGTTTGGCGCGATGCGACCTCGACGCCCCGCTTGCACCAGAGGTGACACCGCGATGCCCTCAATGCGGTTTCGTGCTGGGCACCGTTTCGCCGCGCGAGGATCTGAAAGACCTTTTCGAGCAGGCAAGGCGCGCGCTGCGCTCCAAGTTGGCGGCCCTGTCGATGAGCACGATCGCGCGCATCATCGAACAGCACGATCACAACCATCGACTCGAAGGATTTCTCAAAATAACGCAGGCGGCGCAGACGGACGCGCTAACCCGTGTGCTGGATGATAAACTGACGCGTTACCTCGCGCAGTTGCTCGACGAGAATCTCGCAGCACCGGCACGTGACACCGGCACCGGAGCACTGGTGCAGACATTGCACGATACGCGCTTCAAACGGCAGGGCGCGCCTTCGAGGAGAGCGTCGGGCAAAATCTCTTCCGATTAGCGCTACTTTCGTTGCGCTTCGACGGTCGCGTGCTTGCGCGGCCGGCCGGCTGGAAATGCGCTCCCTCGATGAGACCACGGCCGGACGTTCATGCGGTCGAGCAGCCGGAAGTAGCGGTCGCGCATTGCCTCGAACGCCCAAAGCAGAGCCAGGCCCGAGGCTATGCCGATCCCCGTAAACACCTCTTGGACGAGGCCGGGTGTCCTGAGTTCATCGTACTCCGGACGCACTCCAGTTTTTTCCACTTCGTCGGCCATACGCCATCCACACTAAGGGCCAGCGTCAGCGGTTTCAAGCCCCCAACCATATCTCGTTATTTCTTGCCAGTCGGATTAACGCCAGTGCAAGGCGAAGCAGATTTCGATGACCACGTTGGAGCGCAGGGAAAAGTGTCTGCGGAACCGTTCGGAAAAAGGGCATCTCCGGGCGTTGCGAGCCCACCAGATGCGAAACCGGCCCCTTCCGGCGCCGCTCGAAACACCCTGGATCAAAACCGGCTAAGACCTTGCCGAGAGAGGTCGTCCGGCCTATACGGGAGTTGGAATCGGAGAGTCAAAACGGAAATCCCGGTTGATTCTGCTCCTCACGGCTGCGCCATCGCAGCCTCTAGGGACTGGGCAACCGGCACAAACATAAGGGGAGATTCGCAATGCCACAAACATTGACCTTAGGCGCAACAGGTCAGGATGTGATCCTGTTACAATCACGACTGAATGCGTTGCCAAGCGCACTTCCTCTGCTGGATGTGGACGGTAACTTCGGCTCGATCACCCTGCAACGGGTCAAGGAGTTCCAGACCAACACCTTTGTCAGTGGTATTGTTGACCCAGACACTTGGGCAAAGCTTCTGGGTGACGGCCCGTTTCTGCGGGAGACGTTCTATACCGACGGACGCCATCTTCGCGACCCGCACGGTAACAAGCTCATCCTGCGCGGAATTAACCTCCCTCTGTTGGACGATTGGAGTTTCCCGTCGAGCGACAAACTAGCCGATCTCGAGCAAACGGGGGCAAACGCCGTTAGAATTCAATGGTACATCAATTACGGAAATGCCGAACGTCCGGGTTATGCCATTGCCGATTTGGATGCTTTTCTGACTCGATGCAAGGCGAATCGCATGATACCGATTTTGGGTCTATGGGATGTCACTTGCCAGGCCGATGCAAGGCTCGTGAATACACAGTTGATTCCGTGGTGGACTTCAGAAGAAGTCGTCACCGTACTCAATAAACATAAACAATATCTGATCATCAATCTGGCAAATGAGTTAGGGTTTGTTCGCTGGTCGGATGATCCTGCTACTGCCATGAGCGAGTTCAAGAATGCGTATAAAAGTGCGATTACCAGCATTCGCGCGAAATTGCACATGCCCGTGATGATTGATGCGCCAGATTGTGGCACTTCCATCGACGCGTGGATCGCGATTGGTCAAGAGCTGATCGATCATGATCCTGACCATAATCTCCTTTGAGTACTCACGCCTATTGGGCGGCCTACGATGGAATGCCGCACATTGACAGCGCCGTCAATGGCCATTTGCCGATCGTCTTCGGAGAAGTTGCCAACAAGCAGGATGAAACGATTAATGGTGCGACACAATTCTGTTTTTATGATCTTGACGGTCTTAATCAAAATCATCCGCCGCAGTTCGCTTTTACTTATCAAAACTTGCTGCAAAAACTCAAAACGAATGAGATAGGCTGGCTCGCCTGGAGTTGGTGGCCCGATCTCTGCTCAAGCCGCAATATTGGCAAATACAACCAGAACTCCAATCGATATGAAGGACTTAGCGAGCCATTCGGCCATGACATCGTGAATCATCCAGACTACGGCTTGAAGAATAGCGCCGAGCGATCCTCTATTTTTTAATTTTTTGTGCTGCCGAATGCCAATAAAAAACTATCGCGGATTTAAGGGCGGTTGCATGGGTTGCTATTCCTCTATTTCGGTGTGCTTAATTTGAGCATCGAATTCGCTTTGATAATCAATCTTATAAGATGGCGCATGTGTGAGAATTTTGAGCATTGCCGCGCATCCCGATAGCCGGTTATTGCGCCATGTACCCACCGTCGACCGGCATCGGCAGCCCGGTGACGTAAGGCGCGCGGTCGGCTCGCCGAATAAGGGATATACGAGATTTTTTCCGGGTCAGATCATAGAAGGGCAGGCGCAAGAAGCCGGGCGGCAAGCCGGTCTCCTCCATTTCATCACCACCCGCGAACCAGGCGACAGATACGCCCGTCGAGCGAGACAGCGCAAGCAGAACAGGGCTTGCCCACTGATTCGGGCGGCCCTTCCTCGGCTAGCTTTAGGGGGAACTAGTTCACCCGTTTTTTCTGCTCGGCCGCCACA
>WNFB01011196.1_pt1 | contig 10243 bp, 10 predicted proteins | sample 5400501 | NCBI WGS metagenome assembly WNFB01 (sample SAMN13153341, study PRJNA577476) | soil metagenome | isolation source: 200 cm saprolite under Douglas fir tree site 2 hole 1 | place: USA:California | collected 2015-04-18 | reverse complement strand
AAATCGCTTCTCGACCGAGCCGATCATCGAGCGAAAGATCGACAATCAACCATCGAGGTCGACGAGGCATACCGCGCAGCGATGGCCCACATGCCGTCAAGTTATGCTGTGCTCTTTTATTTTCAGCCGAAAGAGATCGCAGAGAAACTCGGAGCACTTCGCGGCGCGATTGCTCAGCGAAATTCGGCGAGCCAACGCACATTGGAGCAGCTACGGAGCGTTTGCGGCGCAACGCGCTTCGACAATGGCAAAATTCACGACGTGTTTTTTGTCGGCATGCCAAAACTCAATCAAAATGCGTTGCTTACCCAATCATCGGCTAGCCTCGGAACCAAGGATACTTTTTTCTACCTCGCGACGGTGCTGAACCTGGAAAAATTTGCCGCACTCAATCAATCGGGTGTAGGCGCGCCGTTTACAGGCTGGTTGCAGAAACTTTTTGACGCCGCCTCACGCAACGGTGTGACCGTTGACGATTGGAAAGCGGCATTCGAACTCGAATTGGGATCGTTGGCGGACTGGCCGGCGACTGCGCGCTGGCCGTCGCTCATCGCGACTCTTCCAGTGAAGGATCCGGGGCGCGCAAACAAGATCGTCGGCGCATTGACTCCTGCGATCGACAAAGATGCTCCCTGGACAAAAACGGAAAAAGATGGTGTCAGCTATTTTTTCATGCCGACACCAGCGAGTTTATTTGCAATCACGCCAACGATTGCCTTGTCGAGCCGTCTCCTGGTTGCCGGTCTTGATTCAGTTTCGGTGGAAGCGGCGATAAAACGCGGCGGCTCAGTCTCGGAGTTGTCGAACTCCCAAACCTACAAAGCCGCCGTGCGCTTGCTGCCGACGCCGACCGACTTTTTCGCTTACATCGACATATCGCTTTTATATTCGCGACTGGATGCCGCGATGCGCCCGATGCTGTTGATGAGCGCGGCCTTTATGCCCGCGATTTCCGATCACGTCGATGTGGGCAAATTGCCGCCGCCCGAGATCGTCGCAAAATACCTCAGCCCGATCGTTGCTTCGCAAAGGTATGAGCGTGACGGATACGTCGAGGAATCGATCGGGCCAATCACGTTGACCCAGGCGGCAATCGGTCTAGGGGTGCCAGCCGTGTACTGGGCCTTCACTCGCCAACGAGCGGATTGAGCCCGGCAAAAACTGACGGATCGCGCCATTTCGGCACTATTTTGGCTAACCAGGCACGATTGGCTGAGAATTATGCTGTTACCCCGGCAAAAACGTGCTATTTTTTTCGACCTATGGCTATTCTAAAGAAAAATGCATTCTCCCGCCGAATTCCCGATCTCGTGACGGAGGAACTGGTCGCGGTGCTCTCCCGGCGTGCCTCATTCGAGTTCAAACAACTTTTCGATATTGTGCACGAAAATCTGCGAGCGCGGAATGCGGCCAGCGGTGGCGAAGAAATGCTCCGGCTGCGTGCTTATGAGAAGCTGCAAAATTTGGTCGCGCGCGGTGCGGTGAAGAAGAATGGCAAGAAATACAAAGGTCTTCCCTCAGCACTGGCCCATGCGATTGCCCCTCACAACGGGCATATCCCCGCAGCCGCACGATAATCGAATCCGCGTAAGGCGCTTCGCATTTCCGTAGGAGAGCGAATGTTGCGAGAATACCTGCCGGTTCTCTTGCAAATTATTGTGGCGATCGGATTCGCTGCCTCCGTTCTGCTGGTGAGTGTCCTTGCAGGGAAAACCGGGACGCGCTCGGCGCTTAAGGACAGTCCGTATGAATGTGGCATGGTGCCGCAAGGCGCGGGCCAACCGCGGTTCAGCGTGAAGTTTTACCTCGTGGCCATGCTCTTCATCCTTTTCGATCTCGAGATCGTGTTCATGTACCCGTGGGCGGTCGTTTACAAAGAGGTAGTTGCCCAAAGCAGCAGCATCTTTTGGAGCATGCTCAGCTTCATCACCATTTTGATGGTGGGCTACGTTTACGCACTGAAAAAAGGCGCGCTCGATTTCAAGAAGTAAGAAGATTCCTGTTTTCCTCTAACTTCTGACCTCTCTGAGTTCGGTTAAAACGCCCACCAGCCCCGCACAAAAAGGCTGGCGAAAAGCGCAAAAAAGAGGAGCGACCAGACAGTGATCGGTCATCCACATCGCGTAGAGCGGCCGCAATTTGATCCAACTCACGATCGTGCAGATCAAACTCAGTGTCACGAAGGACAGCTCTTGCGTTCCGACCATTTCCGCTTCGTTAGCGGTGCGATCGAAGCTCCCGATCGCCTCCCGGATTCCCACCCACGGCCACGAAGTCGACATCGCAAAGAGTTTTTGCCTCATCCGCAAAAACGCGAACGGGTCGCCTGTCACCCGCCAATTAACCATTAAATAAACACCGAAGCCGACGGGCACGAGCGCGATCCAGAGCCACTGCCATTTCCAGCGTCGCGTCACCCAATATTGGTGCATCGCTTCCACGGCGAGCGTAGGAACCAAAATGGCACCGGGTGCGCGCGTCATCCAAGCCAGCGCCCCAAGCCCACCCGCCAGCCACCAGCGCTCCGTGCGCGCCGCCATAAGAGAACCAAAACCGAGCGCGAGAAACAGGCTCTCCGTATAGCCGATGTGTAAAAAATATGCGGTCGGAAAGATCAAAAAGAACCACGTTGCGCGTTGCGCGACAACGGCGGGAAAATCCAAATTGACCAGTCTTCGCAGAAGAACGGCGGCGACTATCGAGGCGATGGCCGAAACGATAAATGCGCCCACTAGATAATCTCCTGTGAGATGACCAAAAAGCCGCACCGACCAGGGAAACAACGGATAAAACCAAGCCTTCAGCGTGTCCTTCGCGCTGTAACCAAATTGGGCGAGTCTCTGGAAATGCAACGAATCCCAACGGTTCCAAATTTCGAACCACGCGTAGGCACCCTGGAGGCTTTTGTCCTCAAGAATCTGGTAACTCTTCGCTCCGAATACGAAGAGCAAAAACTTGACGGCCAACACCCATCCCACAACCAGCCAATCGTCGTCGGTCAACAAGCCAACAGCGCGGATCGATCGTCCGCGGATTGTCGATCTTGCAATCTCGGTTTCGCTCATATGGGAAAAAAACGTTCCGCTTGTTTCACCCGCCGATCGATCTTTACTTATCGTTCCGCAGCCGGAATGACTACCGAATAAACTCGCACGCCAGCGCCGGATTCCCACTTGCACGCCCCGCTGGAACCGCCTAATAGCTTTAGCCTCCATGATTCACCACATCGTCCTCTACAAACTCAAACCTGAGGTCACTCCCGCTCGCGTCGAGGAAATGATGATGAATACGCGCATGCAGCTTTTGAAAATTCCCGAGGTTTTGAGCATCAAGTGCGGAAAACGGGTCGACCCGGAATTGCCCTGGCCGTTTTTTATCGCGATCGACTTCGAATCGATGGACAAATACGCCATCTTTCGCGAAGACCCCGTTCATGTGAAGTTCATGGAAGAAGTGATCAAGCCGAACACGGCCGACTCTCTCACCCTGGATTTCGAGATGGATCCCGGGAAAGATGTTCGGTTTTCCTAGCTAGCAGCGGCAGGCGTGCCGCCTGCGTTCAGCTGGTTCGGCTGCTTCTGCGACCGTTGCTATTTCTGCGCGCCACGATTAATCATCGTGCTCGATGCGACTTGGTTATCTCTACTCGCGTTACCCGGTCATCTCGCAGACCTTTTGCGACACGGAGATGCTGGCTCTGGAACAGCTCGGCGTGCCTCTTGAAATCGGCTCGGTTTATCCCCCGCTCACCAGCTTGCGTCACGAGCATATCTCCCGATTGCGCGCGCCGATTCGTTACGCGCCACCGCAGCAAATTTTGCGGACTTTGGAAAAAAAAGCGAAGACCGGCGGCAAATGGCCAGCTGCGCTTGTCGATCTTCACCAGCGGAAATACGGCCCGCGATTCAAGCCCGGGCAGCGCGCGCGTAACGCGCTGTACTTCGCCGACCTCTTCACGCACAACGGCGTCGATCACGTCCATGTTCACTTCGCCAATCGCGCTGCGCACACCGCTCTGTTTTTAAAAGAGATTTCCGGCATCCCCTTCAGCGTCACGGCGCACGGGCAGGATTTCATGACCGATCTGGGCAACGACGATCTCCTGCGCGAAATCTGCGCGGCTGCGAAGTTTATCGCGGCCGAGACTGATTACAGTCGCGAGCTGCTTTGCCAGCGGTGCCCGGATTCCGCTGCGAAAATCCATCGGGTTTATAACGGAATCGACCTCGAACGGTTCCCCTCTCCGCTTCCGGCGAAACAAGATCCCGCGCCACTCATCCTCAGCGTCGGCCGGCTTGTTCCCTTCAAAGGATTCGAATATCTCATCGATGCCTGCGCGGAATTGACGCGCCGCGGCCTCGATTTTACCTGCGAGATCGTTGGCGACGGACCGTTACGTGAAAACCTTCAGGGCAAGATCGACAAGTTAAACCTCTCATCTCGAGTCGCTCTTCTCGGTTCGCTGTCCCAGGGTGCGATTTTCGAAAAATTGCGCGCGGCCGACATTTTCGCGCTGGCTTCGGTAGTCGATCCCCAGGGTGGAAGCGACGTATTTCCCACAGTGATCCTTGAGGCAATGTCCGCGGCGCGCCCAGTGGTCTCGACGCGGCTAGCCGGCATTCCCGAATCGGTCGTGCACGACAAAACTGGACTGTTGGTGCCGCCCGGCGACACGGCAGCGCTGGCTGCTGCGCTCGAACATTTGACTCGCGATCCTGCACGACGGCTGCGTTACGGTCAGGCTGGGCGCGCGCGAATCGAGCAGCATTTTGAAATCAAAAAAACTGTCGTTCCACTTCTTCAACTTCTCCAGCGGTCGTCCGTCCCGCGACCCAAGTCGCCCGCTCGTCCCTCCATTCACCAGATCGTTTATCTGATCGATCGCTGGCCGGACAAAAGTTTGCCGTTCATCGAACGCGAGCTTCAGGAGATGGAGCGGCAAAATATCTCCATCGTGCCGTTCGTCTGCGAGTTAAATTCGGCCACCCGTTTTACCCCGGTTATGGAACAGGTGGTGGAAAGACTGAATTTTTTGCCCGACGCAATGGCGATCGAAGCAGAGTGGCGGACGAACCGCGCCCTTGCCCAAAAATTGGAAGACGAGCGAGCAAGCGAAGACGATCGCGCACCGGCCGCGATTTTCCTGCGACAGGCGCGTTTCGCTCTCGCATTACGCAAGCTTCTCCTAGAGAAAAACATTTCGCATGTCCACGCCACGAATTCGCGTGCGCTCGTCTGCGCGCTCATTTTGCAGGGGATTGTCGATCTTACGGTCAGCGCGACGATCGAGCCGAAACCAGAACTGCCGCAAAGTTGGATCGAGGCGGCATTAAGCCGATGCCAGGGCGGACGTCTGAGTGATCGCAAATTGATCCGGAAGCGCGGCAATACATTTCTCTTCGACCAGGCAGCTCTTGTTTCTTTTCCAAAAAAGACGCTCCGCTTGCTCGAAGAAAAAATCGGGATCGATTTGACCGATCACGCAAGTTTCTGGCAGGAATGGTCGGAGTTGCTGGTTCGCTGGAGCCGAGAGCGCGCGGACGAAAAATAAAAACAAGCGGATGAACAAGAAAGCCATTCTCCTCGCCGGCGGCGCCGGAACGCGGCTCTTTCCGCTGACGAAAATCGTCTGCAAACAGCTTCTGCCGGTTTACGACAAGCCGATGATTTGCTATCCGCTCGCCACGCTCATGCTCGGCGGTTTGCGTGACGTCCTCCTTATCTCGACGCCCAAAGACTTGCCCATGCTTCGCGATTATTTGGGCGATGGGGCGCACCTTGGCATTCGGATCGAGTACGCGGAACAACCGAAGCCGGAGGGAATTGCCCAGGCCTTTCTCATTGGCGCCAAATTTATCGGTGACTCCGGCGCGTCACTGATTCTCGGCGACAACATTTTCTACGGGAAACTCGACTTCTACCGCGACGCGCTCGCGATTGAACGCGGGGCCTGCATTTTCGGATACCAAGTTCGCGATCCGCAACGCTACGGCGTGGTCGAGTTCGATGCCGATGGCAAAGCGATCAGCCTCGAAGAAAAACCGAAACAGCCGAAAAGCCATTTCGCCGTGCCGGGGCTTTATGTTTACGACGAGCGCGTGGTCGAGTTTTGCCGAAGGCTGCGTCCCTCGACGCGCGGCGAACTCGAGATTACGGATTTGAACTTGCTTTACCTCAAACGCAAGGAGCTGCACGTGAAATTGCTCAGCCGCGGCCTGGCCTGGCTCGATACCGGCACGCAGACGAGCTTGCTTGAGGCCGGCAATTATATCGCGACTATCGAACATCGACAGGGACTGAAAATCGCATGTCTCGAGGAGGTCGCTCTCCGCATGGGTTTCATCACTCAATCGGAGCTTGCGGCAATGATCGATCGACTGCCAAAGAACGAATACCGCGACTATCTGCGTTTGGTTTGCGACGAAGGACCGAGCGCAGGCCCAGAGCCGGTCGGTTGATTGCGTGGGCGCTGTAGCGGCGGTCTGCGACCGCCGAAATACGACGCTCATAGAGCGCCGCTACAAAATCATTTCGGTTGCTCGCGGAGCAAATGACTGGTATCGGCGAGCAATTTCGTCACCGCATCCGCCGCGGTCGCTTCGTAATAACCGCGAATTTCACCATGTCGATCCACCAAAACCATTCGCGTGCTGTGCACGGGAATTCCGGTTTCTTCGCTGCCATCTGAAACCGCCAGTTTGAAGCCATCGCGAGAGAGATGGTAAATGGTGGATTGCGCGCCGGTCAGAAAATCCCAGCGGCCCGCTTGCGCATGCAACTTCTCCGCGTAGCCGCGCAAAACTTCCGGCGTGTCCTTCTCCGGATCGACAGTGAAGGAAACGAGATGGACATCCGTTTTTTCCAGAGGTTTCTGTAACTCGCTCATCCGTGTGCTAATCATGGGACATGGTCCCGGGCAGGTCGTAAAAATAAAATCGGCGATCCAAATTTTACCGATCAACTGCGCGGATCCGAATGGCTGCGCATCCTGATTAACAAGCTGGAAACTTGGGACGGCGCCGTAGGAAGAAACTGTTCGCTGGGCGAGAGCACGGACCTCAACGTGGCGAAGCCACAGCAAAAGCGCGGCAGTAACAAACGGAATAAGAATCAACGTCGCCTTCCAGGCCATCGCGCTTAATGATGAGCCCCGTTCCACCGACAAGGACGCTGTATTCATAATTTCGTCGCGACGAGCGCGACGAGTAAAAGGGGCAGATAGACAATGGACGCGACGAATAATGCGCGCGCTTGTTGAGGCGTTCTTTTTCCGTGAAACCGCATTGCCATTGCCATAAACAAGCCTCCGAGCGCGAACGCAATTGGAACATAAATTGCGTTTGTTAGGCCAAGGTAACCCGGCACGCCTGCGACGATCAAAAGCAGCATGCAAAACAAAACGCTTTGACTGGAACTGCGTGCTCCGGTCTCGTCGTCGCTCGACATCATTTGAAAGCCCGCGCGCGCATAGTCCTCCCGATACATCCACGCCAGAGCAAAGAAATGCGGCATCTGCCAGAAGAATAGAATCGCAAACAAACTCCAGGCCCCGGCATCGAGACGTCCGCGTGCCGCGGCCCATCCAATCATCGGCGGGATCGCACCCGGGATCGCGCCGATTAGGGTGTTCGTGGTGCTGATTCGTTTCAGCGGCGTGTACGCGAAAATGTAAAGAACAATTGTGAGCGCGGCGAGACTGGCCGCGAGCGCATTGCAACTGAGCACAAGATAAATAATTCCCGCGATCGCGAGCAGCAGGCCGATTACAAGAGCATCCCGCGCCAGCATTCTGCCGGCCGGAATCGGCCGCATTTTCGTTCGCCGCATCAACGCATCCGGTCTCCGCTCCCACCATTGATTGAGCGCGGCCGCACTCGCCGCGGCCAGCGCTGTGCCAAATAGAGCATGAAAAAATCGCGGATAACTGATCGGATTTTCAGCGCCGAGATAAAAACCGACCGCGGTCGTGAGCAGAACCAGAAGCGTCAGGCGCGCTTTGACCAGCTCGGCGAAATCGGCAACCGCTCGAAGACGCGACCGCTGCCCATTTGTCAGAACGGAAGCGATTTCGCGATCAATCGCGGCCGTTTTCATGTAACTTCTGCTCCTCTCGCTTCAAATCTAGCTGTCGATCTTTCAACGGCGCACCTGTGCAAAATTCGCCAGCTAATCGCCCAACTGCTCACGCCAAAAGATAGCATGATCGCGCCGACTGCGACATGCGCGGTCGCGATGTCCGCGGCCTTGTTGCTCCAGATCGTCCAGGCTCCAAGCGTAAGTTGAAGGAACAGGAGAGCGACCCACCAGATCGACAATCGCCTCAGCGCCGCGATTCCGCGCGCGTCTCTCCAGACCCGCAGACAGAAAGCGAGCACGGCGAAAGCGATAATCAGCGCGAGAAAGCGATGCGCCATTTGCAGCCAAATTTGAAACGCGGTCACGTCGGAATAACCATGCGCGTCGCGCCAGGAATTCAGCTGTGCAAGCATGTTTGGGCTCGTCTCCGGAATCCATGCGCCGTTTGCCGTTGGAAAATCGAGAATGGCGAGGTCGCGATGCTGATGGCGCATGGTCGCGCCGAGCGCGAGTTGCACATAAATTGCAATTGTCGTTGCGAGCGCGAGCGTTTTAAGCGGCGCGAATTTTTTTAGATCGACAACTACACTTGAGAGCGCTGGCCAGAAGTTTGTCGTCATCAACGCAATCACGACAATGAGTCCGAGGAACGCTTGCGCAAGACAGGCATGAAAGATTCCGATTTCGTTTTTGAGCATCGTCACACGCAGACCGCCGAGAATGCCTTGCAGAACGACGCCGGCGACAGCAATCAAACTGAAATTGCGCAACGATTGTCGATCCTGACCGCGCCAAACCCAGACCGCGAGAAAGATGGTGAGAAATCCAACCGTCGACGCAATCAGGCGATGAGTGTGCTCAAAAAAAATCCCGCCGACCCATTTCGAGACCGGAAATAAAAACATGTTGTAGCCGAATGTGGTCGGCCAATCGGGCACGGCCAGGCCGACTCCCTTGCTCGTGACCATTCCGCCGCTGCAAATGAGAAGCAGAGTTGCGATTGCGGTAAACCAGGCGAATCGATTGAGCCACGCTGTCGATCTTGCGTGCGGTGTTGCTGTCATATCCTGGGAGCGCACGCGCCTCGCGTGCCGGCGATCGCGCCCTCGCGATCGCCATTTCTATTAGGACCCATAAAGCTAAAGCGGTTGCGGCGACGGCGCCGCGACCGGCACGCGAGGCGCGTGCGCTCCCCGGCAAACGCGTTCCGTTATCCGCTTGGGCTTGGTGATGCGTCCGGCCCGGGTGGTTTATTTTCCCGTGTTGCGGCGGGGTTTTCCGCCTTGGGCGCGGCTGGAGGCGGCGCGTTCTGCGCACCGCCGGCAAGTTCGGCCCGCTCTTTCAACCACGCTTGGTAATCCTCAGGCGAATCGACCACCAGCGTTCCCTTCATTCCGTAATGACCCAGCCCGCAAAGCTGCCCACAAATCACCTCGTAGGTGCCGGTTTTGATCGGTTTGAACCACATTGGAATGAGCGAGCCGGGAATTGCGTCCGCCGCGATGCGCATATGCGGCAGGAAAAAATCGTGAATCACATCTTTTGACGAAAGCTCGATGATCACCGGCCGATCAACCGGCACATGCAACTCACCAAGGGTCACAATATCGTCCTTGCCCGCCGGATCATTTGGATCGAGCCCGAGCGGATTGGAGTTGGTCACCAAACTGACATCGCGGCGGCCAAATTGGCCGTCCGGCCCGGGCAAATGAAAATTAAAGCTGAACTGCTGGGCGACGACATGGACAAGAATCGCATCTTTTGCCGGCGGAAACTCATTCACGCGTTTCGCCCAAAGCGGGATGGCGAATCCCAAGAGCAAAACCGCTTCGATGAGGACTACGGAAAATTCCAAATGAGTTGAGATCCCGCTGCGCACGCCGTGATGATCGGCGGCGGGATGGCGGCCTTTTCGGAAACGGATCAAAACGAAAACGAAGAAAGCCGACCAGCCGATAAAAAGTGCGCCCATGAACCAATGGCAGAACTCGAGGATGTGGTCGATCTGGTAGCCGTGCTCGGACGCGTTCGGTGGTTGCCCGAGAAACTCGTTGATGAGCGCGAGGCTATTCATACTTTTCCAAATCTTCTTCGGTCAGTTCCTGATGTGGCTCGAGCGGCATCCGGCCATGACGCCAAATGTGAAAGCTGAAAGCGCCTATCCCGC
>WNFB01006810.1_pt1 | contig 10243 bp, 12 predicted proteins | sample 5400501 | NCBI WGS metagenome assembly WNFB01 (sample SAMN13153341, study PRJNA577476) | soil metagenome | isolation source: 200 cm saprolite under Douglas fir tree site 2 hole 1 | place: USA:California | collected 2015-04-18 | reverse complement strand
GGGACCGTGCGCGAGCCTGGCTGACCCGGCCCGCCCGAGCTGCCTGATCAGGCGAGCCCGGGCAGCGCACCGGACTTGTGCGCGTCCAGGATGATCTGGACGACCTCCGCCGGGTCATCGGCAATCCGCAGGAGATCCGGATCACCCGCGGAGATCTTGCCGCGGGCGAGCAGCGTCCCGTGGATCCAGGACAGCAGCCCGGACCAGTAGTCGCTGCCGACAAGGACGATCGGGAACCTCGTGATCTTTCCTGTCTGCACAAGGGTGACCGCCTCGAACAGCTCGTCCAGGGTGCCGAATCCGCCCGGCAGGACGACGAAGGCCTGCGAGTACTTGATGAAGACGGTCTTGCGCACGAAGAAGTACCTGAACTCGAGGCCGATCTCGACGTACTCGTTCAGGCCCTGCTCGATGGGCAGTTCGATGCCGAGGCCGACGGATATGCCGTTCGCGCTGACGGCACCTCGGTTGGCCGCCTCCATGATCCCGGGACCACCCCCGGTGATCACCGCGTAGCCCGCCGAGGCCAGCCCTGCGCCAATCCGTTCTGCCCGGTCATACTCGTTCGTTCCCCGGACGGACCGGGCTGATCCGAACACCGACACCGCCGGGCCGAGCTCAGCGAGCAGCCCGAAGCCCTCGACAAACTCCGCCTGAATCCGCAGCACCCGCCACGGATCGGTGTGCACCCAGTCGCTCGGGCCGCGCCTGTCCAGCAGGCGCTGGTCGGTAGTTGTCTTCGGGATGGCCTTGCCGCGCAGCGTGGCCGGGCCCTGGCGGCGCATGCGGCGGCGTGGATCGGAAGGCACGCTCATGATCCCAAAGGTAGCCGCGCCAGGGTAGCCGCGACCGGGCTGCCCCGCAGCGGCGCGCGGTGCCGGCGGAGTCAGTGCCGCCGCGAGCAGGAGATGTTGATCATGCCGATGATGATCCAGATCAGTGCTCGGATGGTGCTGATCAGATGACTGTTCAGATGACTGTTCAGGCGTTGCTGCCAGGCCTGCCAGGCGTTCATGCCGGGCATGCCGGGCATACCGATCAGGCGTTCATGCCGTGATCGCGAAGAATGTCGTTCAGCGCCGCCTTGTCGTGCGCGCTGCCGGCCGGCAGCCGCTTGAGAACCAGCACGCAGGGCATGCCGAATTCGCCGCCGGCGAACTTCCTGCTTCTGGTACCGCCCACGCAGACCGACCAGGCCGGGATCTCGCCGCGAGGCAGTTCCTCGCCCGTCTGCACGTCGATGACGTGGGAGCTCCTGGTCAGGATCGTGCCGCTGCCAAGCACGGCGCCAGTGCGCACCCGCGCGCCTTCCACCACCATGCATCGCGATCCGATGAACGCATCGTCCTCGATCACCACCGGCACCGCGCCCGCCGGCTCGAGCACGCCGCCGATGCCGGCCCCGCCGGAGAGGTGGACGTTCTTCCCGATCTGGGCGCACGAGCCGACGGTCGCCCAGGTGTCCACCATGGTGCCGCCATCGACGTAGGCGCCGATGTTGACGAAGGACGGCATCAGCACGGCACCAGGCGCCACGTACGCGCCCCAGCGGACGATCGACCCAGCCACGGCTCGCACTCCGTCGAGGTGACTGGTGAGCGGCACCCTGTCGTGGTAGCGGAAATCGCCGACCCGCGAGGCGACCATCGGCAGCAGCCGGAACGCCAGCAGGATCGCGCGCCTGGCCCGCTCGTCGACGAGGATCTCGCCGGTCACCGGATCCGGCCTGGCCACCCTGGCGCGTCCCGCGTCGATCGAGTCGACCGCCGCGACCACCACTGCGCGCGCGGGGGCGTCCTGCGGGGTCAGCTCGCCGCGCCGCTGCCAGAGTTCGTCGATCACGGCGGGCAGCGTCGATGCGGGCATTTGCGGTGCGGCGTTCATGGCGAGCGAGCCTAGCGGCTGGCCCGCACCGGGTACGTTCTGTAGTTGTGCCGGGAACAAGCAGGAGGCGCGGCCGATCCGCCGTTATCGTCCTTGCCGTCATCATCCTGCTCAGCGGCGGCGCATACGTCGCATTCCGGCGCGTCGCGCCGTTGCTGGCGCCGGGCAGCGGCTGTGCGGTGAAGACGCACGGCCAGGTGTTCAGGCTGGACCCCGGCCAGGCCGCAGTCGCGGCCACGATAGCGGGCGTGGCCAGGCGGGATGCGTTGCCGGCCCACGCGGTCACGGTCGCGTACGCAGCCGCGCTGCAGGAGTCGAAGCTGCAGAATCTCCGCTTCGGCGACAGGGACTCGGTCGGCGTATTCCAGCAGCGACCATCGCAGGGCTGGGGTACGACGCGCCAGCTGGAGGATCCCATCTATGCGACGAATAAGTTCTTCCAGGCCCTGACCAGGGTGCCCAGGTACCAGCAGATTCCGGTCTACAAGGCGGCGCAAGCGGTTCAGCGCAGCGCCGACGGCACCGCTTACATCCAGTACCAGCAGATGGCCGCCGGCCTGTCCCTCGGGTTTACCGGGCACGACCCGCGCTCGGTCTGGTGCTGGTACGACCGGCATTCGCTGGGCCGGACCCGTCTCACCGCCGCCAGCCAGGGACTGACGCGGACGTTCGGCCCGCTGCCGGTGCACGCCGCGACCGACCCGAAGCTGACCGTCGCCGTTCCGCACCCGTCCGAAGGCTGGTCGGTGGCCGCCTGGCTGGTGTCGTATGCGCCGCGCTACGGGATCCGCCAGGTTCGCTACGGCCACTACGAATGGCGGGCGGCCAAAGGCGCTAACGGCTGGACCCGCGACCGGTCGCCAGCGCCGGCCGGGGCCATCCAGCTCGGCTGATAGCCTGCCATCCCACGGGACCGGACCGATGGCGCAGGCGCAGGCCGGGCAGGCGATACTTGGGCTGTGGCCCCGATGCGGGGTCCGGCCAGCCCCCGCGGGCGTGCCAGCGCGTGGACTGAAGAGGAGTTCCGAGGTGACCTACATCATCGCGCAGCCTTGCGTCGATCTGCTCGACAAGTCATGCATCGAGGAGTGCCCTGTCGACTGCATCTACGAGGGCGAGCGCATGCTCTATATCCATCCGGACGAGTGCGTGGACTGCGGCGCCTGCGAGCCGGTCTGCCCGGTGGAGGCGATCTTCTACGAGGACGACGTGCCCGACCAGTGGAAGGACTACTACCGGGCGAACGTCGAGTTCTTCGAGGATCTCGGCTCACCGGGCGGTGCCGCCAAGACCGGCAAGATCGGCAAGGACCACCCGCTGATCGCCGCGCTGCCGCCGCAGGTGCATTGAGCCTGGCCTCGCGGCTGCCCCGGTTCCCGTGGGACGCGCTTGAGCCTGCCAAGGCGAAGGCCGCGGCCCATCCCGGCGGGATCGTGGACCTCTCCGTCGGCACCCCGGTCGACCCGGTACCTGACATGGTCCGTAATGCGCTGGCCAGGGCCTCGGACTCGCCCGGGTACCCGGTTGCGGCCGGGACGCCCGCGCTGCGCGAGGCGGCCGCGGCCTGGCTGGCGCGCCGCCACGGCGTGACCGTGGACCCGGATGCGGTGCTGCCGGTGATCGGGACCAAGGAGCTGATCTCGTCGCTGCCGACGGTGCTCGGCTGCGGGCCGGATGACCTGGTGACGTATCCGCGCCTGGCCTACCCGACGTACCACGTCGGCGCCCTGCTGGCCGGCGCGCGGCCGCTGGCCGCCGAGGGGACACTTGAGCTCGGCCCCGAGCGGGTACGGCTGGCCTGGCTGAACTCTCCGTCCAACCCGACCGGCCAGGTACTGCCCGCCGAGCACCTGCGGAAGGTCCTGTCCTGGGCCAGGGAGCGGGGCACGATCGTCGCCTCTGATGAGTGCTACCTCGGGTTCGGCTGGGACGCCACGCCCGTGTCCGTGCTGCATCCCGATGCCTGCGACGGCTCGCACCAGGGGCTGCTCGCCGTGCACTCGCTGTCCAAGCGCTCCAACATGGCCGGCTACCGCGCTGGCTTCGTCACCGGCGATTCCTCGCTCGTGCGGGAACTGCTGGAGATACGCAAGCACGCCGGACTGCTCATGCCCGCCCCTGTCCAGGCCGCCATGGCCGCGGCGCTCGGCGACGACGAGCACGCCGAGGCCCAGCGGGCGAGGTACGCCGCCCGCCGCGGCCGGCTCCGGCCAGCGCTCGAGTCGGCGGGCTGGGTGGTCACGCATTCGGAGGCCGGGCTCTACCTGTGGGCTGCCCATCCCGCGCACGACTGCTGGGAGTCGGTGCTGGTGCTCGCCGCAGCCGGGATCCTGGTTGCGCCGGGCGAGTTCTACGGGCCGGACGGCCAGCGGCACGTGCGGGTGGCGCTCACCGCCACCGACGAGCGGATCGATGCCGCCGTCGCGCGGCTGGCCGAGTTGGGCTGACCTCAGATCCGGCCTGGCTGAGCTGGCCCGGGCAGACGGGTCTGAGCTAAGCGGGCCCGGACTAGCGAGCCCGGACTAGCTGGCCCGGGCTAGCTGGCCCGGGCTAGCTGGCCCGGGCTAGCTGACCTGAGCCGGCGGGCCGGACTGGCCGCGCCGGGCAGGCCCCTAGGCTGACTCCATGTTCCGGCTCTACGACACCCCGGCCCGGCGGGCCGGACTGGCCGCGCCGGGCAGGCCCCTAGGCTGACTCCATGTTCCGGCTCTACGACACCCTGGCCCGGCGGGCCGAACCCGTCACGCCTGCCCGCCGGGGCGAACTGCGCATGTATGCCTGCGGGCCAACCGTGTACCGGGCTGCGCACGTCGGCAACCTGCGCTCCTACCTGCTCGCTGACCTGATCAGGCGGACCGCCGAGCGGCACCGGCTGACCGTGGTGGTCTGCCAGAACATCACCGATGTGGGCCATCTGGCCGACGACGATGAGATCGATCCGCAGGGTGAGGACAAGGTCCTGGCGCAGGCCCGCGCCGAGGGCACGACCGCGCTCCGGCTTGCCCGCCGCTTCGAGGACGCGTTCCGCGCGGACTGCTCCGCGCTGAACATCAGGCCGCCGGATCATGCGCCGCGCGCGTCCGAGTCCATCGGGCTCATGATCGACATGATCGCGAAGCTGATCGAGACCGGGTACGCCTACGCCACCCCGGACGGGTCGGTGTACTTCGACGCGCGCTCGTTCCCCGGCTATGGCGAGCTGTCCGGCAACCGCCTCGACGATCTGCGGCCCGGGCACCGCTCCGGCGGCGAGGTGGGCGAGCAGAAGCGGTTCCATGCGGACTGGGCGCTGTGGAAGGCCGCGGCCGCCGGCCGGGAGCTGACCTGGCCCGCGCCCTGGGGTACCGGCTTCCCCGGCTGGCACACCGAATGCTCCGCCATGTCGCTGCACTATCTCGGCGACCCGATCGACATTCACACCGGCGGGATCGACCTGCGATTCCCGCATCACGAGGACGAGCGTGCCCAGTCCTGGTCGATGACCGGGCACGAGGTGGTGCGGCACTGGGCGCACGGCGAGCACCTGCTGTTCGATGGCAGGAAGATGGCCAAGTCAACCGGCAATGTGGTGCTGCTGAGCGACATCGCCGACCGCGGGCTCGACCCGCTGGCTCTCCGGCTCGCCCTGCTAGAGCACCGCTACCGGCAGCAGCTGAACCTGACCTGGGACACCCTGGCGGCCGCGGACAAGACCCTGCGGAGATGGCGGGAACGAGTGGCGAACTGGGCCCGCTCGCCCAGCAAGCCGATGTGCGCGCAGTACGTCAGCGACATCACCGGCGGATTTGACGACGATCTGGATACGCCCGCCGCCCTGCGCGCGCTGCGCGGGCTTGAGAAGGACGGCGAGATCGCGCCGGGATCGAAGTTCGAGACCTTCGCACATGCCGACCAGCTGCTCGGGCTTGACCTGGCCCGTGACGTCGGGCGGCCGGCGGCGGCGCGGCCACTGCCCGCCGGCGCGGCGGAGAAGCTCCAGGCCAGGCAGGCCGCGCGGCAGGCGGGGGATTTCGCTGCCGCCGACCGGCTCAGAGACGAGCTCACCGCTGTCGGCGTTGCCGTCACCGACACGCCGGGCGGCCAGGAATGGACCGTGCGTGCGGGCGGCTAGCACCGCTGCGCCCCGGCTGGCGGCATGCTGCCAGGCACGGGTTCCGCAGCGACGTAGCCGTGGCGGCTGAGCTTGCCGACCTGTTCGGCCTGCGGGTGGTCAGCGTCCAGCTGGCCGACTCGCGGTTTTATCACCTCGACACAGCGCTCTGCGTGCTGGATGCTGACACGGCCGCCTGCTACCCGGCGGCGTTCGACGACGCGGGGCGGGCGGCGCTGGCCGGGCTGTTCGCCGAGTTCATCGAGGCGAAGGACACCGATGCCGAGGTACTTGGCCTGAACGTGGTCAGCGATGGCCGTCATGTCGTGCCGCCCGCGCAGGCGGCCGGCCTCGCCGCGCAGGTCGCCGCCCGCGGCTTCGAGCCGGTGCCGGCCGGCATGTCGGAGTTCCGCAAGGCGGGCGGCGGCCCGAAGTGCCGCACACTGGAATTGAGATCGTGAGGGGGCAGGAAATGACAGTTAGTCAGGGACCGGACGCCAGCGCGCGGACGGCGCAGGAACTGCGGACGCAGGCACAATTGCACGGCGCGCACAACTATCACCCGCTGCCCGTGATGATCTCCCAGGCGGACGGCGCATGGGTCACCGACGTGGCGGGCCGCCGCTACCTTGACATGCTGGCGGCATACTCGGCGATCAACTTCGGCCACCGGCACCCGCGGCTGGTGGCCGCGGCGCAGCGCCAGCTAGAGCGAGTCACGCTGGTCAGCAGGGCGTTCGAGCACGATCAGTTCGGTCCGTTCTGCGCGGAACTCGCCGCGCTGGCCGACATGGAGATGGTGCTGCCGATGAACACCGGCGCCGAGGCGGTGGAAACGGCGATCAAGACGGCCCGCAAGTGGGGATACGAGGTCAAGGGCGTGCCCGCCGGCGAGGCGGTCATCGTGGCCTTCGAGGGCAATTTCCACGGGCGCACCACCACGATCATCAGCTTCTCCACCGACGAGGACGCCAGGGGCTCGTTCGGCCCGTTCACTCCCGGCTTCCGGGTAGTGCCCTACGGTGATCTCGGCGCGCTGGCAGAGGTCATCGATGACCGCGTGGTCGCGGTACTTGTCGAGCCGATCCAGGGCGAGGCCGGCGTGCTCGTGCCGCCGCCCGGCTTCCTGACCGGGGTACGGGACATCTGCACGGCGAGCGGCGCGCTGATGATCGCCGACGAGATCCAGTCCGGCCTCGGCCGGACCGGGACGACCTTCGCCTGCGAGCACGAGGACGTCGTGCCCGACATGTACGTACTGGGCAAGGCGCTCGGCGGCGGCATCGTGCCGGTCTCCGCCGTCGTCTCGTCCGGCGACGTCCTCGGCGTATTCAAGCCCGGCCAGCATGGCTCCACGTTCGGCGGCAACCCGCTTGCCTGCGCGGTGGCCCGCGAGGTTATCGCGATGCTGTCCACCGGCGAGTTCCAGGAGCGCTCGGCCAAACTCGGGGCGCACCTGCATGGCCGGCTGTCCGGCCTGCCCGCCAGCGCCGTGCGCCAGGTCCGCGGGCGCGGCCTGTGGGCCGGCGTCGAGTTCGCCGCGCTCTCCGGCCGCGAGGCCTGCGAGCGGCTTGCCGCGCTCGGCGTGCTGGCCAAGGACACCCATGGCACCACGATCAGGCTGGCTCCGCCGCTGGTGATCACCGAAGAGGATCTCGACTGGGCCATCGACCGGGTCGTGGAGATCGCCCGCTGACCTGACGCCCGCCGCGCCCGGCGCCGGCGGGCCGCGCCGGTGCTGCCGCCCGGTGCCGCCGCCGGCGCCAGCAGACTGTTTCTTGATCACGGAAATTTTGGCGGGCTCCAGCACCCCTTAGTTTCCGCGATCAAGAAACCTGATCGGGCGGGGCATCAATCATCCAGTGGCCGGCGAATGCCTGGACTCAGTCGGCGGCCAGGCGGCGGTAGCCGCCGCTGAAGTAGATCAGCGGCCCGACGTCCTGCGCCCCGACGTCCTGCGCCCCGCCGTCCTGCGCCCCGACGTCCTGCGCCCCGACGTCCTGCGCCCCGACGTCCTGCGGCCCGACGTCCTGCGCCCCGCCGTCCTGCGGCCCGCCGACACCGACCACTGCGCCGACGACGATGCTGTGATCGCCGCCGTCGTGCACCGCCGTTGTCCTGCATTCGAGCGATGCCAGCGCGGCGTCCAGGACCGGCGCGCCGGTCACCGGGCCTGGATGGTGCGCGATCAGGTCTAGCTGGCCGTCCAGCGGGCGGCCCCTGGTAGCCAGCCAGCGAGCCGTTTTCTCTGACTCCTCATCGAGAACCGATACCGACCAGATTCCGGCCTTGAGCACTGCGTCGTGAAAGCGCGCGACCTTCTCCGCGCAGAACAGCACGAGCAGCGGATCCAGCGACACAGAGGTGAAGGCACTGACCGTCATGGCGTGCCCGGTACCCGCCAGGCTTGTGCCGACTACCACGATGCCGGTGGGGAATCGGCCCGCCGCGCGCCGGAAAGCGGCGGCGTCGGGCGCCGTCACCGGCGTGCCCTTGACAACCGGGCCCGTGACAGGCCGGCGAACGCCAGCAGGACGCCAGCCGCTGCGCAAGCCGAGCCGCCATACAGGTACCACTCGCCCGCGGCCGTATTCGTGATCACGACGCTGCCTCCCGGCGTGGCCATGGCAAGCACGAACGATGCGGCGAACCACCCCACAGCGGGCATAAGCCCCGCGGTCGGCGCCTGCATTCCCCAGGCGGCGAGAACGCTTGTCATCAGGATGGCGGCGGCGAATGCCAGCGCCGCGGCAGGCACAGGGCCGATGACCCCGCTGTAAAAGAAGCAGCCGATCACGCCTTCAAGCGCGCCGAATACAAACAGCAGCGCGTAACCGCTGCCGGTGAGGAGGGCCCCAGCGGGACGGCCCGGCGTCGCCTTCTGCACAGACTGAAGGCTAGCCAATCCCGGCGAAGAGATCGTCTTCCCAGCCGTGCGGCCCGTGGCCTGGACCGCGCGGGCCGGCCAGCAGGGTGTAGTACTCCCGGCCGAATGCCCGCCTGCCGACCTTGTCAGACAGCGCGAAGAACGGGCTGTCCACGGCTATCTGGGTCACATGCGCGCGCATCGCCTCGACCTTGGCGTCCAGGTAGCTGGTGGCGTCGATGTCCGTGGTCACCACGTCGTCCGGTACGCCGAACGGCAGATCGTCCACCGAGTCGACCTGGGTGAAGTCGGTCCCGCCCGCCGGGCTGGAGTCCGGCCCGCTGCCGCGCATCAGCTCGATCGCCTGGGCCAGCACGGACTTCGGCACGGTCGTCGCGTAGAACTTGCTGACCAGCCCGTCGGCCAGCTCGAACGCCCGCCAGGCCACCCGGTGCGCCTGGATGTGATCGGGGTGGCCGTAGAAGCCGTTGTCGTCATAGCTGACCATCACGTGCGGCCGCACCTCGCGGATCACGCTCAGCAGCTCGCCTGCCGCCTCGTCCACGTCGGCCCGCCAGAAGCTGCCGGGCCAGTCGTTGGACGGCGTGCCCATCATCCCGGAGTCATGCCACCGGCCGGCGCCGCCGAGGAACCGGTGATCGGTCACGCCGAGCGCCGCGCAGGCCGCGGCAAGCTCGCCGATCCTGTGCTCACCGAGCCCGCCGTCGGCGTCCCAGGCCAGGTGCGCGAACTCAGGCGGGATGATCTCGCCAAGCTCTCCCAGCGTGCAGGTAACAAGGGTGACCGCCGCGCCCTCGGCTGCGTACTTCGCCATCGTGGCGCCCGTGCCGATCGACTCGTCGTCGGGATGGGCGTGCACAAGCAGGAGGCCGCGACCGTCGCCGGTTTCGCTCATACCGGCGAGCTTAGCGGCGGCCTCGCACGCTGGCCGGCCGCCCCGCGGCCGCCGCCGGGATGCCTGCCGGGCAGCCGCACTGGCAAGATCTAGTCATGACGGACACCTTCCCGCGGCAGAACGCCCGGACCCAGCGGTTCACGCTCGGCGTCCCGCGGTCCTTCCAGATCTCGCCCGACGGCGGCCTGGTCGTCTTCCTCCGGTCGAAGGGCAGCTCGGATCCGGTCACCTGCCTCTGGCTGCTTGACGTCGCCACCGGCCAGGAGCACCTGATCGCCGACCCGGCCGAGCTTGGCGTCGACGGCAGCGACCTGGACCCGGCGGAGAAGGCACGCAGGGAGCGTTCGCGCGAGCAGGCAGGCGGCATCGTGGCATTCGGCTGTGACGCCGACGTCCGGCTGGCCGTGTTCGGCCTGTCCGGACGGGTGTTCGTGGCGGACCTGGCCCGATTCGGCACCCGCGACAGCGGCGGAGCGGACGGCAGCGG
>WNFB01006809.1_pt1 | contig 10243 bp, 9 predicted proteins | sample 5400501 | NCBI WGS metagenome assembly WNFB01 (sample SAMN13153341, study PRJNA577476) | soil metagenome | isolation source: 200 cm saprolite under Douglas fir tree site 2 hole 1 | place: USA:California | collected 2015-04-18 | reverse complement strand
CCCCCCTGATACCTGGGAACGTCACTAGCCAACTGCCGTCTTTGTCGCGCCGAATCCTCGCGACGATACGTTCCTTCATCGCCCTCGCCCCTGCAGCCAACGACGGCCAAGGCATGGCTCGAGGTCGCGCCCGATCGCCCGGAGCGTTCCGGCCGGCAGGTCTTGACCACGGTGCACGGGCACCGTTGTTCGGCATCTGCCCGCCTGGCATTCGACTCTCACGTGACTCCCTTGCTGACGGACTGGCCCCGGCTTACAGCCCGCCTCTCTGATTCTTCGGAGGACGAATTGGCCGGTCATGCGTCCACCGCAGTAGACAGTATATCGCTCTTTCTCCAACGTTTGCGTCTACCCAAGTAGACGCGTGCGGGGTTCGCCACCACACGACAGGGAGTTCTGTCAAGGCCGTCTGCAAGTCCCCAGTTTCCGCTGGCGTGAAATTCCCATCTCAAGACTTAGAACCGCCATGGATGCGATGAAGGCAGGTGCTTGGAACCAAAAGCGGAAGTCTCCAGGAAACCCAGGGCGGTTCACGAACTCTGCGACATCTCGTTCAGAAATGGCGGAAACGATCGATTTCTGTTCGAAATTGGTGAGAAGGGCCTGGGCTACGTGACGATTTAGAGGTATTGGTTCGCCAGATTGCTTCATGAACTGCTACAGGCTTAAAGACACGTCTTTCGTCACGCAGCCTGGAGTCTGTGTCGTTAAGGGGTCGTAGCCATGACAACTTGATTCTCCCCTCATTTGTTTTGGGACGGCACCCGGTTTGATCCGGGTGCCGTCGGTTTTGGGACTACTTTGTGTAGCGCTGGATGAAAGCGAGTGCCGTCTCGGCGACCTCCCGCCACCCACTGTCGATAACAAGCGCATGGCCGCGGTTGGGCATCTCCACGATTTCCGTCACTGACTGATTGCGCCTCTGCCGTTTGTAGTCCCCGTTCGCGATCGCCCAAGGAACCTGGTTGTCCTTCTCACCGGAAATGATCAGAAGGGGTCCACGGTCGGGGTTCAGGGTGTCGACTTTCACGTCAGTCCATGGGTTGAGGTTTGCTGCCGCCGCCTGGAATAGAGGCACCCCGGAAGCCGGCACGGCGAAGGTCTTGTATAGCTGCTTGGCCTCGTTCTCGCTGACGGCATTGGCGAACCCGTAACGGAACTGGTCGAAGGTCAGCGGGACTGCGCGGTTGCGGTTGGCCGGGTTGCCAAGCACCGGCGCGGACGACTTAAGGGCTGAGTACGGTAGCGGCAGCACGCCGCGGAACGGCCCTGGATCGATCGCCACCGTGGCCGCCGAGAGGCCGCGTCCAGCGACCATCTGAACGAGCAGGCCCCCGATGGAATGTCCGATTACGGCCGGCTTATTCTTTAGCTGGCCGATCACGTCGGCGTAGTGGTTGGCCACCTGCCCAACTGACTTGTGGGCGAAGACCTCGGGGTGAGCATTGGCCTCCTCGACCGTGTCTGGGTCATCGGGCCAGCCCGGCATTAATGCCGTGTACCCGGCCTCTTCGAAGACTGCCGCCCAGCGGTCCCAGCTGCTGGGAAGCAACCAAAGGCCATGGACGAACACCACGGGAGTCAGGCCCGTCGCGTTTGCGCGGTCGATCTGGTCTGCGGTGTTGCGGACGTTTGAGGTGAGCATTACGAAAACCTCCTGACCACTTCTTGGTTGTGGTCGAACCAACATTGGTTCGAACGCTAGTGATCCCCGGAGGCAATAGCTGTCACCCAGATGACAAGTGGTCTACCGATTACCTCTTACAGCAGTCCCGAGAAGGCCAACGCTTCCAAGCCGGCCGCATCGATGATCCTCACGCGGCGATGGGTTGTGTCGACGAGGCCGTGTGCGCGGATGGCGGTCATACCCTTGGCCACCACTGGTCGAGCGGAGCCGATTCCATCAGCGATCTCCTGTTGTGACACCGCAGCCTCCAGATGTCCGGCCGACAGCTGGGTTCGGCTCGCTCGATCCAGGAGGTCGAATGCGACGCGTTGCACAACCGACCCGAAGGCGTGAAGGGCGATAGTGCGGACGCAGTGCGAGTATCGCTGGGCGAGATCAGCGGCCAATGCAGTTCCCACCGCGGGGTCGGCGTGCATGAGCCGCCGCACGGTGACGAGGTCGAGGTGGATCACCGTCGAGTCAACGACAATCTGTACAGAGCCGTCGAATACGGCGCCCACGACGAGCATCCCGCCCATGAGCTCGCCGGGGTGAACGTATCGAATAGTGGTCTGGCGCCCTTCGGATGATGTCAGATAGAGGCGGGCGAAACCCTCTTCGAGGATGTCGGCCCGATCGGCATCCCCGGGCTGGAAGGGAATTGTTCCCGCCGAATACCTGATCCTGCTGCTGTTGGCTAGAACCTGCTCACGACTCGCGCGCGGCATGCGCTCTAGGAACGGAGTGCCAGTGAGTTGAACGATCGGCTGCGTCGCCATGGTTAGGGAACCGATGGTACCCCTCGGCTCACGAGTTACATTCCGCATGGGCGCCCTCAACAAGGATCGGTGCCCCAGCACTATGTGTGAGGACGCAGACCGCGGGTCGCTGTTCAGCACAAACTCGGTTGAGCGGAGCTGATCGGGGCTCCAGATTAAGACCCCGGTGCCTCACGGTCCTGCGCTGTGCGTCCGCTGGCTTGGGACGCTGCGTAGCCACCGATTGCCGTCCAGGGATCTCACGATGGCCCCATGACAAACCCATTACACCGCCTCGGTTTCGTTGGTCCGCAGAAAACTGTGACCCGGCTGCGTTCACGCGACGGCCGACAACCGCCGAAATCGTCGACTTTGAATACAAACTTGGTCGGGGGCCCGGGATTTGAACCCGGGGCCTCACGGTCCCGAACCGTGTCAGCAGCGAGTCCTCACGTGTCCCTCTGACTCCCACAAGCGCCTCCTGAACACAAATGGCGCTGCCGTCGTGTCCTTCGGTGACCTGCAGTGACCGTACGGTTCCGCGCATATGTGACCCGTCTGTGACCCCGCGACAACCGCCGTACGTGCCGGCAACTCCCATGTATATAAGGACGAGGCGAGAGTCGTGCCTGGGTTCGGCAACCACCGGTGCTGCTCAGGCCACAAGGAACCAGTCGCGCCTCGCTGCGCGCTCACAGACCGATGAACGCAACAACCCCAATCGGGATCAGCACCACCGACGTGATCGTGTTGGCGTTGTTCTCGAGCCACTCCCAACTTAGCTGTTCACGGCAATCGCTAATGGACCTATGTGGCGCCGCTAAGCGTCGTTGACGGCGGCCTCCACATCGAGCCACTGAGATCTTCAAGGGGATTGCCGAGCGCTTCTCGCAGCTTCGCCTCGAGGTCCTACAGCTCGAGTACAACCAGAACGTGCTCTTGCGCTCGCTCAAGGAGCTGCCGGTCACTTTCTGGGAGTGATGCCGGCTCTGGCTGCGATGCGGTAGGCGCATACGAAGTCGCCCGCCATCTTGTGCTTGATGCGGTCGACGCTCGCATCGGGCATCGCCGCGCGGAGGAAGGCCAGCTCACTGCTACAAGCGGCGCCATAACGTCGGGCCACGTCGAGGATGGCGCAGTTGTGCTCGACGACCAGCCATGACTCATCGGCCTCGCGCCGGCACTGGGCCAGGTAGCCGTCCTCGTCCAGGATTCGCGTCAACTCCTCGATGCGGGCGTCGAAGCCGAGGCCGGACAGCCGCTCGGCGGCGCGCTCGCCGCGCGCCTCGCCGCGCCGGGTGAAGACCTTGTCCACCAGCTCCGGCTTCTCCTGGCGGACGAAGTCCAGCAACTGGTTGGTGAGCTGCCCGTAGCGCTTGGGCCATAGCGCTTCGCCGGCGGGGGTGATGCAGTAGCGGCGGCGGGGGCGGCCCGGGCCGCCCATCTTCGTCGGCACCGATCCAGGATCGACGGCATTCGATAGGACGTGAGGCAAGAGGCGAGCGACGGCGAAGGCCAGCACGACGTCGAACAGCTTTGAGTTCGCTCCAGCGCCGCCTGCGCTGCTGCAGGTCACTCAGGTCAGGATCGCCGCCTTGGTGCAGGCCCGACGTCAGATAGATCAACCGCTGAGGTCCTTCGATGAGGGCGGTCAACAGGTAGGGCGCGAGGGAGTTGATGGCGAAGATGTCATCGAGCCCGTCAACGGTCTCGTGACGCTCTGCGCCCGAGTGGTAGACGCCGGCGTTGTGGATGACTGTCTGGAATGGTCCGGCCTCGTTGGCCCGTCGAGCCAGTTCGCGCGTCTGTTCGATGCTGGCCAAATCGCCCTCGAGCGCCGTTCGAGCGCCGGGGACGGCGCGCAACGCCTGCACGGCCCGATCGCGATTGCGCCCATGCAGGACGACGTCGTGGCCGAGCGCCACCAGGCGTCGGGCGGCCAGTTGGCCGAGTCCATCAGCCGAACCGGTGATGAAGATGCGGGCCAAGCCGGTGCCTCTTTTCGCCGCTCGCTAAGTGGTCCGCTCGAGAATCATCACCGGAATCTTCCGCGAGGTCTGCCGCTCGTATTCCCCAAAACCGGGCGCGATGGCGACGCGCTCGGCATAGATGCGGTCCCGTTCGTCGCCCTCCGCCTCGCGCGCCCTCACCTCGAACGTCTCCGTGCCGGTCTCCGCCCCCACCTCCACCTTCGCCACGGGATTCGCCTTGAGGTTGTGGTACCACCCGGGATGGTCAGGCGCTCCCCCCTTCGATGCGATGACAACGTACCGCTCCCCGTCGCGGTGGTACATCACCGGCGTGATGTGCTCGTCTCCGCTTCGCGCCCCAACGGTGGTGAGGAGCATCAGCTGATCCCCGAACGGTCCGATCCCCTTTCCAGCTTTGGAGTGAAACTCCTGGATGGTCGCCGCGTTCCAGTCTGCCATCGCAACCTCCTTACCTTTCTATAGAGACAGGAACGGCGTGAAGACACGGACGCCGCTACCAACCAACTTCGCCCTGACGTCGTCGCTCGGCTCACCAAGGAGCTCGCTGGCTACCAATCCCGGGATTGCCCTCCCTAAGTCGCCAAGGTGCCCGGCGTGCTCGATCAGCGCCTCTGAGTCCCGGTACCGCTCGAGGACGATGCACTCCGATTGGTCGTCGTTGAAGTAGATTTCGTACTTCAGGGTTCCGGTGTCCTTGCTCCGCACGATCTCCATGAGTTGAGCGGACAAGCGCTTGAAGTCCTCGAGCTCGCCCTCGCGAAACTTGAACCGACCGATACCCTGGATCTCCCGCACCGCGCTCCTGTTCATGATTGCCTTCTCCTTGCTCCTGCGCTTACGGATGAACGTAGGAGGCAAAGCCGAGGTCGAGCCGGATCGACTCCATGACCCAGAAGACGGTGCTCCGCGTGTAGACGTCGGCCGCAGCGATCACGCCGGTGTACTTCTCGATGATCGGTGCTGCGCCGGCGTCAGTCCAGGCGTCAAACAGAGCACTTACCGCGGCCCATGGATTGTCGCCGTATTTCTGAAAGAACGGTGTCGGGTCGACGCTGACCAGGGCCTTCCTAATGCTGGCGTCCATGTCGGCCATGTACTGCTGGTGCAGGGTCACGTCGTCGCGAGTGCCGAGCCTGCCGACGTGGCCGCCGATGAAATGCTTCCACGGATAATCGAGCGCGATGGCCGGAGCCGCGACGTAGCCAGGAATGTCTTCGGAGAGGTTGCACATCGAGATCGGTGCCCATCCAGGGTTGACGATGTCGATCAGCATCAGGGCGTCGTGGTCCGGAAAGTGGATGTAGATGTTGTCGGGCGAGTGATTCGTACCGCGCCAGGCGAGCTCGATGCGTTCGCCACCGATTTTCAGCGTGCGGCGGTCGGCGAACGTCTCCTCAGGCGCGGGTCTAGCGGGGTCGTTGTCGCGCAGCAGCAGACGCTTGGTCTCCTCGTGTCCGATGCGGATCACGTTCTTGTCGAACAGCGAAGACGCACCGTTGTGATCGGCGTGGTGGTGAGAGTAGACGAGGTGGGTCACCTTGTTGCTGACGCCGTTGGCCGAAGCGATCTCGTCGACCGCGCGCCGGATGTTGCCTCCGATGCTCGGCGGCGCGTCGAAGAGAACCACGCCGTCGTTAGTGGTTAGAAACGCACACTGGTAGCTGCCGTCGGTGACCCAGTAGAGGTTCCGCTCGACGCGTCCGACGTAGTACCCCTGCTCGTTGAGCGCGGGGCCGTACGCGGACTGGGGGACCGGCGCGTAGTCCGGTAGAGCTGCGGCGGTGTCTGTGCCGGAAGCTGGTGATGTCATGGGTACCTCCGTTCTATCTCTGCGCACGTCCCTTGGTGGCCGTGCAAGTCTTTGCGATGCACTCAGGCTCGCCGCCGGGCGGGTGAGAGGTCGTCACCGGATCCCGGTGATTCACCCGCGGCGCAGTGTTGGGATGAGAACCGCCGCGACAGCCACGTGCATCATTGCCAGCGCAAATTTGGTCGTGGTCGTGGTCCCAGCAGAAATGGGAGCGCTGAATGAGACCAGCAAGACGGCGATAGCGATGCCAGTCCAGATAGTGCGGGCCCTCGTAAAGCGCCTCTCCAGAATGGCGAGTAAGCCCCACCCCGCAAGAGACCCCGCCAAGGCACTCAATACGACAAGGTCGATGCCGACGCTTTGAGGAGCGGTATTGCCGAATTGGGTCTGCAGCCGGATGCCGAGAAGAGGCACCTCGATCACCCAGACCGCCGCGGCGGCAAGAGTCGCTCCCGCAACGCCGAGTATCCGGTTCCGGCGGACGTGAGCGGAAGCACTCGGGACTTGCTCTATGGTCATGAACCCAGGCTCGCCGTTGGGCGGGTGAGCGGTCACCGCCTGATTCAGGCGATTCCGAAGATCAGGCCGGCGCTGCGGCCAGCTCGATCACGTCCGGCACTCGCACAGCCAACCGTGACCATGTCTCGCCAGCGTCGTCGCTGACCAACAAGGTCCCTCCACGCAGCCCGGCCAGCAGCCGGCCCGGTTGATCGGGCAGCGTGACAATCGTGTAGGGCATCCGCCGCAGCTCCGCGGAGTCACCCCAACGGTCCACCGCCTCCCAGCCGTTTCCGTGCGAGCGCAGCAGGTGCGCCTGCCCGTCGCCGCCGCCGTGGGCGGCGGATGGGGAGCGGCTCACCGCGACGTACCAGAGGTCGGGGTCGGCGGGGTCGATCGCCTGCGCCCAGGCGTAATGGCGGTCGAGCCCTTCGTCTCGCCGCACCCATGTGTCGCCGCGGTCGTCCGAGCGGGCGATCCCCTGTCCGGCGGCTTCGTACAGGCGCTCTGGTACTAGCGGGTGCGTGAGAAGCTGGTGGGCGTCGCTGTAGGCCTGGGGGTTGTGGTCGATCCAGGACTTTCCGCCATCGCGCGAGCGCATCACCCCGCCCAGCTCGATCCCCACCGCGAGCCATTCCGGGTCGGTCGGGTGAAGCGCGATCGTGCGGACGTGGTGCGTCCATGGGCGCGGCGGGAATGACCAGCTCGACGCGCTCGGCAGCTCGCGGAGAGCTGGCAGCAGTTGCCAGCTGAGTCCGCCGTCCTCGGACCGATAGAGGTTGCTCGGCTCGGTGCCTGCGTAGACGACCGACACGCCGGCGCGCTCGTCTGACCGAGAGACGGCGACCGATAGCACTCTGGGCTCATCGATTGACGGGCCGCCTTCACGCCAGTTGGCGCCGCCGTCGGTACTAAACCGAAGACCGTTGTCCAAAGTCCCGACGTACACGCGTTCTGGATCGCGGGGATCGATCGCGATGCAGCGCACGTGATAGCCCTCTAGCGTGAACTCGGGCTTGGGGTCGTCTAGCCTGAACCGTGCCACTGCATCGCCCGTCACGGCGAAGATCCGCGCTGAGTTAGCCATCGGCGTTCGCTTCCGCCTCCGCAGCGCGGTTGCCGTGCGTGTAGCGGTCGTCGCCCGATTCACGCGATTGTGGACTCCTGCGGAGTTGTCGGACTTCGAGCAATTCGAGGCCGAGTGCTTCGATCTGCGCGAGAACGCCGAACAACGCCGACGGATCTTCAAGCCAACCGATGAGCACGGTCTCGCTGCCCTTCAGCTCATGCGTCATCGAGGAAAAGGCGGATAGGGCGGTGGCTCCGAGCCTACCCTTGATGCGGATCGTGTACAAGGCCGCACGTGTGGCCACGCGGTCATCATGCCGCCCGACCGAGTGAGCCGGCTACGCCGGAATCCGGTGATTGCCCCCCGCTTCGGGCTATTTCGGCGATGTGCCCGAAAGCCGCGTTGAGAGGAGACCCAGCTCGCGAGCGCGCTGAACGGCCGAGGAGCGGTCGTGCGCGCCGAGCTTCGAGTAGACATTGCGCATGTGCGTATTGACCGTGTTGATCGAGACGTACAGTGCGCGCGCGATCTCCGGTCGCGTCAGGTTTGTCGGCAGATGACGCAGTACGCGGAGTTCGCTCGGGCTGACCTCTTCCGGTTGCGGCAGAGCACCCAGGTTGATGCGTTGTGGGGCTGCGCCTCCCAGCAGGTCGACGACATCGGCGAGCAACGCGCTGTGCGCAGTCTGGTGACGTGGAAGGGCCTCGAGCAGCTCGCCGGCGTTGTACATAGCAAACGGGAAGATCAGCCGATCTGGTTCAGCAGCAGCGAGCGCGGCCTCGGCTGCTGCGGCGGCGGCGTTCCGATCACCCAGTGCCAGGTACGCGAGGCCGGCGAGCACATGTGCTTCGACGAGTGCGTAAGCCGGGAAGCCGAGCGGCGGCATCATGCCCTGAACGTCTCCGAGGGCTGCTAGCGCGGCGGCAGGGTCTCCCTCTTCCAGGGTGATTGCTGCTCGCCCGAGGTCGACGGCGTCGTTCCGCTCGTGTTCGGCTGAGAACCGGTCCAGCGTGGCGCGCGCTTCGTCTGGCATAGCGAGACGAGCTTGTGTGACGGCGAGCCACTCCGCGACCACGCGCCCGAGGATGTGCGCACCGGTCAGCAGCGACTGCGCCTGCACCGCCGCGGTCAATGCCTCGAGTGACGATTGATGCTCGCCTCGACCGGCATGCAACATTCCAGTGACCGTGTGGAGCAGCACGGCGGCAGCGGGGTCAATGTCTTCTCGGATGACGTCCCCACCGCGGCGGAGCCAACGCTCTCCCTCCTCGAACTCGCCCGTCCACACCGCCATGGACGCAAGCGCCCCCAGAGCTGGGGCGAGCACCGGGCGATCGCCGAAGCCGTAGCGATCTGCGAGTTCTAAGGCGTAAAGACCGCGCTCGCGTGCGAGCGCAAGCGAGACGGACGGAAAGGCCTGATACGCGCGGCACGCGACCTCCATGTAGGGTCGGCCGATCGCCTGAGCCAGCGCCGCTCCCTCTGATAGGTGGCGCTCGGCGTCGTCAAATCGCCCAGACCATGTCTCGACGATCCCGAGATTCATCAACGCGACTGCCCGCAGCTCGCTACCCATCGCGATCTCTTGGCTCGATTCGTCTGCGATCGAAGCCTCGAGCAGGTTCACTTGCTCCATGGCTTCCATGAACTTCCCGCTGCGCCGTGCCAGTGCAAGCCGCAGGGACGCGATCGCCACCGCGAGGCGTCGGCGGCGGTTGGGCGCGACGCTCTGAACGTGGAACTCACCCAGCGCCAGCTGAGCAGCCGCTTCCTCCAAACGCCCCTGCGCCAACTGAACTGCCGCGTGAGCCAAAGCCAGCTCGGGATGATCGGCTGACACCCCGGCGGGGAACGACCGCAGCAGCACGGCGATCGCTCCCTCCTGCCCGTCGAGCATCAAGCTGAACAAGTGGTCGGCGAGCAGCCGTGCCGCATCGGGCCAGTCCCCGGCCGCGAGCGTGTGTCGGACGCCCTCGATGGCGTCCCCGTGGTCGCTGAACCACCTGGCGGCCCGGCGGTGGAGGTCAGGAACCTCGTCCGCCGACCTTCGGCGGAGCTCGAGGCGCAGGAAATCCGCCAGCAGCTGGTGGTAGCGAAACCAGGTGCGCTGAGCGTCGAGCGACACGACGAAGGCGTTGGCGTCCTCCAGCTCGAGGAGCATCTGCTCCGAGCCCAGGCGGCCAGCCAGTAGGTCGGCGAGCTCACCGTTGAGCCGGTCGACGACCGAGGTCCGCAGCAACATCCTCTGAACCTCGGTCGGCTGGCGCCCGAGCATCTCCGCCATCAGGTAGTCCGCAATCGCCCTGTCGGTGCCAGAGAACTCGGCCACGAAACTCTCTGGCTCCGCGTTTCTGCTGAGCGAGATCACCGCCAGGCGAAGGCCCGCCGCCCAACCTTCAGTCCGCTCGTAGAGAGCGGCTGTCGCGCCGGCTGACAAGGTGATCCCGGAAA
>WNFB01006808.1_pt1 | contig 10245 bp, 12 predicted proteins | sample 5400501 | NCBI WGS metagenome assembly WNFB01 (sample SAMN13153341, study PRJNA577476) | soil metagenome | isolation source: 200 cm saprolite under Douglas fir tree site 2 hole 1 | place: USA:California | collected 2015-04-18 | reverse complement strand
GCTATCGGCCTGCGTGCTCGCTTTGGCCGTGCGGGACTTACACCCGCTAGACTCCATCAAGGGGTTTCACCGTCTCATCTTCGGTTCCTCCTCTTCCACGCTTTTCCCAGCGCGATAACAATGCCGGCTCGTGTCAAGAACTTTTTTGTATTTTTTTGTTCTCTCTTTTCTTTTTCGGGCACACAACCCCATTCACTCCGAAGAGTGGTCTTATTGGTTCCGTTAAACTCTGCTTCGACGACCACGGCTCGTTCGTAATCTTTCGGTCGGCTTCAGTCCGACCTAAACATCTCTTCGATCAAAACTTCGACCATGATTACTACTGCAAACTCCCTCTTGCGAAGGAGCGGGATGCCCAATCAAGTCCGCGGCGTTCTACTTCGCGCCATGTCCGGTTCCGAGCTTTCCCGCGTACGAGCTGAACTCTAAAGACTGCGAGTACTCACAACCATTCCGCCACATCCAGTACAAGCGAACTGCCAGCCGGCGTCCCATCGCTACCTTGGCGATGCTCTTATGTCGACGCATCGCCAAGTGGATGTACCGACGTCTCCAGTCAGGATGGTTACGCGCGGCTGCTTGAGCCGCCTCCACCAGCAAGAAGCGCAGTAAGGAATTGCCTTGCTTGCTGATGTGCCCCAGCCGTTGCTTGCGAGCACTGGAGTCCTCACTCGGAATCATCCCCACGTAGGTGCCGATCTGCTTGCCACGAGCAAACCGAGTCGGAGTTCCAATGATCAGCACGTAGGCGAGGGCCGTAAGCGGGCCCACACCGGGATGCGTCATCAGTCGCAGAACCTCGGGTCGCTTTCTGGCTTCCCGCTCGACGGCGGACGTCAGCTCTTCGATCGTCGGATTCATACGGTCCAGCAACTCCAACAACTCTTGTCGGCGTCGACTGGCCCAGGGAGCCAACGAGAGCTTCTCTAACTGTGCTCGTCCCTGTTCGCTGAACAGTTTTTTCTTCCAGCGATAGCCCTCGTTCATGGCCAACGCCTGCAACTGATTCATGATCCGCGTGCGCATCTGCACCAACCGATGCCGGTGCCACAGCAGTTGTCGCAGATCCCGATTCTCTGGATCCGGCACCCAGATTCGAGGAAAGTTATTTTCCAGCATCAGCCGGCGTAGGAGTCGAGCATCATAGCGGTCGTACTTCAGCTTTTTCACCCGCTTGGCCTTGATCTCTGCGGGATCCCCGATCCACACCTCGAATCCCAATTCAGCCAGTAGCCGCTCGAACCAACGTGAATATCCGGTAGCCTCCATTCCTACCCGCACGCTGATTCCTCGCTGCTGCAGGTCTCGATAGAATTTCTCTGCTTGCCCATCACTGTGGTTCAGTTCCTGTTCACCACACTCAGCAGTCTCTTCCACAAAAAATGCAATCGCCTGAAAGCTCGGGTGGTAATCTACGCCTATAATCATCATGTTCGGCTCCTTTCTCCGAGCCTGCGGTCGTTAAGCAACCACAGTTTACTCGGGTCGAGGAGCCGACATTGTTATGCAATCAAGTTGCTCCCAGTACTTGACATGGACGGTTACCGCGTTTACCAGGCATGTGGATTGCCCTGTTCACTTGCCGGAGCTTTCCGTTCGAGATAGACTGAAACATCGGCGATGGAGTTCGCCATTAAACCGCCCACAGGGCTGATGACTCCTACCAAACCAGTTAGGAGAACTCCATCGTGGCTTATCTATGGATTGCCTTGGGTGCGGTTGTTGGCGCCAGCGCTCGTTATTTTCTCAGCGGTTACGTCGCCAAGCTCTTTTCTTCTAGCTTCCCTTACGGAACGCTGGTAATCAACGTCACTGGCAGCGTCTTGCTTGGGTTCTTTCTCATTTGGACAAGCGAGCGAGCGCTCATCGATTCCCGGTGGCGGTTGCTCATCGCCATCGGCTTCTGCGGGTCCTACACTACGTTTTCCAGCTATGCGTTTGAGACGTTTGCTTTATTCGAGCAAGGCCAATGGCTTCTGGCGGGCTCCAACGTCATCGCCAGCAACCTGCTTTGCCTTGTCTCAGTGCTGGCAGGTGCCGCGCTCGCACGGTGGTTGTAGAATGGCGGACCATATGGCCGTACAAGTAACGATGTACCTCACCGAAGGCGATTCCTGGCATCACCGTCCCTTGCACCTGGAAATTCTCAGGTACTTGCGCGAAGAGAACGTCGCTGGAGCGGTGGTGCTCCATTCCGTTGCTGGGTTCCTTGGCCGAAACAAAGTAAGTACAGCTCATCTCGTTGAGGCCGGTGGCGACCTTCCTGTTGTCGTCACCTTCGTTGATACTGATGAGCATGTGAGTCGTGTGCTGCCGAAACTGCGTGAAATGGCCGCACATCGGTTAATCGTCCGCGAAAATGTTGTAATCGAACAAGGTAGCTTGGATTGAGTGGCAGCGGCATACCGCGCGAAGAGCGAGTCTAACTCCCGGTTAGTCGCGTAACCGGACATCTGACTTCGGAATCAAGAAACTCAGGACCGTAACGGTTTTGCAAAATTACCAGGGCCGAAAGCTAGCCAGTGCTTGGGTTTCATCCTCAAAAGTAGGGATAATTTCCAACAAGTGCAGTACCCTGAACGCTTCCAGCACGTGGCCGCCTGGACGCAGCAATTTTAGATCGCCACCCCGACCTCTGAGAGAAACACGCGTCCTAACGATGATGCTAAAGCAGGAGCTGTCGATCTGGGTCAGGTCTGCTAGGTTCAACAACACCTTGCGCACACCGTTGGCGACCAATTCTTGTAGATGACTGCTTAGCAACTGGCTCCCACGGTCGATGGTCGCTCTTCCCCGAAGGTCCAATATGGTGACATTGCCGGATTCCCGTATTGAGATTTGAAGGCTCACAACGCCCCCGTATCAATTCAGGTTCGGCGTCCGCTACTCACGTACGCCTTGTCCCGCCAGCGGGATCATCGGATGATTATAATCCTGAAGCCCTTCGACGATGCGTATGCCCGGGTCGCATCTGCCGAGCCCCGCTCGTGAGCGATTCCATTTGCCCGGTTTCAGCGTTTATCAGGGGTTTGGTCGCGAGCCTCTCGCGAGCCGCCATGCTGCCCAGCCGAAAACAATGACCAGTCCCAAACCAAGGACGAGGGAGAACCAAGGATATGAAAAAACAAAGACAAGCCAGACTTTCGAAAATGGAAGATCAATTCCAACCCCCGGCCCCAGCAACCCTAGAAACAAGCTTGCAGCAATAGGAAGAACGACCGCCAGCAAAACCGCAACCGATGCGATACATAGAATTATAACCCCGAGCACTTTGATGAAATTCACTTGAACCCTTCCCGACGTTCCACATCTACGATAACGGCGTTTACCAGGAGTTAGCGTTTGCACTCTTCATCGCAGGGAACATTGCCCGATGGATGAACTTGCCAGCTATGCTTGTAGCATACGCGAAAGAAAATTATGGAAAGACGGAATCCCTTGTCGTTAATCGGCGTTGAATCCCCAGTGAAGAGAATCTTTCGCGTCGCCTGGATTTTGGTTGTGAATGCCTGCGTCGCATGGCTAATGTTCACTAGACTCCGGAGCGTCGGATTCCCGCAGTTAAATTTCCAAGTCTGGTTTGAGTTTGTTCTTGAGGTAGCTCTTCCCGTAACTGGTATAGTGCTTGAAGTTGTGAATTGGAAATTCGCCAGATGGGTGAACGTTGGCTGCTTTGCTGCCGCAGGAATTTTCTGGTTGGGGGCCGCAGTTTGGTGGCGGTCAGACCCCTTTTTCGGCGTTCTGCTAATTATGGGGTTAGGACTGCTCACAATCGCTGGGCTAACCGAGATTGTCTATAGGGGAACAAAAAGCCTTTCCTCCAACACGGGCGTAAGCCCTGATTAGTCGGATAATCGGAAAGGTTCTGGCTAGTACCGATGTTTGAAAAACCTTACTCGCTGGAGACCAATCCGGATACTATCTCTCGAGTAGTCGTGGGGAGCAGGGGAACCATGCCTGGCGACACCGGAATGAAACCGCCGAAGCGGAAGGAACTCAACACTCCTGAAATTGAGACCGACCTATCAAGGATCCAAAGCCTTTCGCGGGAGCACGACGAAGAAAATTGGGAATTCCGCTCGTGGCTAAAACAGAATGCTCTAGATGATATCGATGGCATTGTCCAGGCACTGAGCCAGAAATACTTCGCCCTTATCGACTGCACGCAGTGCGCAAATTGTTGCCGATCACTCCAAGCGGAATTCAAGAAAAGCGAGCTTCACACTATTGCAGAAACTTTCGGGCAATCGATAAAAGAATTCGAGAAACAATTCATGTCAGAAGGTATGGTCAATCCGCCCTGCCCGATGCTGGACGGAAAGCTTTGTTCGATTTACGACAATAGACCGGAGGTTTGCAGGTCGTTTCCTCACTTGGAGAAACCACTTTTTACATCCCGACTGATGGGCGTGATTGATAATGTTGCGATCTGTCCGATTGCGTTCAACGCCTATGAGGAACTAAAAACAAAACTTGCATGGCCAAAGGGCCATCGCGATCTTCGGCGCTAGCCTGCTGACTGGCCGGGATCCTCCGTCCCCGAAAAGGGCACGCAGGGCACCTCTTTTTTTCCCCCAAGGGATTTCTGGGTTTGCCCGTGACCCGACGAGAATCGGTAAGCGCTTGGGGGCGTGGCGACCTATTATCCGGGCGCGAACGGATACCCAACCCTGGAGTGTTACAGCCCAGAGTTCCTCCAGTGCCTGAAATTACTAACGAGACGGACTGTTTTGTCCGCTCTACAAACCCGGGGGTTCGTCACCCTCAAAGTACGGATCGTAGCCGTCGAAGAAAAGGCTTTCCAATCGGTAGGCCTCGAGCACGACCGCGTCGGGTACTCCTTTTCTCATTACCTCAAGGCCTGCCGCTAAATCCTTTAGGGCCACCGCCACATCCCTGCGCACAAGCTGGTCCTTACGGGTCAGGTCGATGTACCGTCGAGCAGCGCTCGCAAACGCAAAGAATTCCTGCGCAGGATACTTCCGCTTCCCTTCCGAAAGCGCCATCTCGAAATCAATTAGAAGCTCTAGAACTTGCGAAGCGAGGCGATCCTTTAGAGAATCGTCCCTGGGACGCTTCTTGGATCGATCGCGATCTGCAAATAGGTTGGACATGATTTCCTTTCCGGCGATTCTAACATCACAGATTCCCCTGGCGGAGTCGCTCTCAGGCAATATCACGCTGGCCTCCTAAGTATTACGGGTCTGTGGGTTTGCTTTCTCGCCACTTTGCTGGCAATGGAAATCGGACAACCCTATGGATGAGCCTGCTAACGTCTATGGCTGAATTGCGGAGTCCGGACCAATGCCAAGCCGATCATTCACGGCGTGCCGGAATCGCTGCCTGCATCCGAGGTACTTTAAATGTGCTGCAGCACTATGTGCAGTGGGACGTTATGTAGAGTTGCTGTTGTAAGTGCTTGCCGGTCAATTCATTCCTGTTGGATTACAGCACATAAGATTTCATGATGCACTCCTCGGTGGCCATGGAGCCGCCGCATTTTAGAGGAGGTTCGTCATGGAACAAGCCCATTGTCCAACTTCGGAAAACTTGCAACTGGGGCGACTCGTCGCTGACGCTGTGGTCGAAATCGAACGGCTGGGCTACAGCAGGAGATCACGGAATCGGTATCGAGCAATCTGGGAACACCTCATCGAATTTTCCCGCCAGAAGAACCTGGGAAACGAATTTTCAGCGGATTTGGCCGCACGCTTTTTGGAGGAGTATCGCGTCAGGGATAAGCAGGTGGATGGGCCGGGCGATGGCAGGCGTCGGCATGTGGCGTTCAGCGTAAAGGTGCTTGCCGAGTTCGCTAAGACCGGGCGCATTCAACGAGCAGTGACGGAGGTGCAGGCAATCCATCTTGTCCCCACCATGCAGCATACACTTCGTGATTACGAGCAGTATTGTAAGGATCGGCTCCATCTTCGACCATCGACCCTTCACCGGTGTACCACAGAACTGACAATCTTCTTAGATTTTCTCCATTCCAGGAAAGCACGGACACTGGACCAAATTCAGGCGGCGGATCTGTCCGAGTTCGTGTCCTGTAGAGATCACTTGAGGCCAGTGACGGTTAGGGGACTTGTATCGTATGTGCGTTCTTTTCTCCGGTTCCTCACCATGCGTGGGATTCTGCAAAAAGATCTTGGTGCGGAGCTGCCGAAAATCCGTGTTCCCAGAGATGCAACGATTCCTTCGGTGTGGGATCAGGAACTCATCGTCCGGCTTCTGGGTGCGGTCGATCGCAGTTCTGCAAAAGGGAAGCGAGATTACGCCATCCTCTTACTGGCATGCCGCTTGGGATTGCGTGCTGGGGATATTCGCACACTGAAACTGGATAACCTGCGTTGGGCGGAGTCGACCATAGAAATCACGCAAGCGAAGACAAGCACGCCATTGACTCTGCCTTTGACCAGCGAGGTCGGTGAGGCTCTGATTGACTACTTGAAGTCGGGCCGTCCCCAAACGACACACCGAGAGGTATTCCTCAAGGTGAACTCGCCGTTTGATCCTTTCAGGGAAAACAACCATCTGCACGACATTGTTAAGTATTGGCGCCTGCTAGCGAGGATCACCTTTCGGAGCCCACAAAAGCGCGGTCTCCATTCACTTCGCCACACTTTAGCGACTCGGCTTCTAGAAAAGGGGACGCCGCTTCCGACCATCGCGGAGATCTTAGGTCATACCAGTTTGGAATCAACACGTATCTACGCCAAGGCGGATGTAGAAGCTTTGCGGGGTGTGGCATTGGATCTAGAAGAGGTGAATCATGCCAGCTGATTCATCCAACAGATTCCAAAGCGTTCTATCTGCTTGCATGGAGAAATTTCTTCAGGAAAAGCACGCCTGTGGGTACGCCTATCATGAAGCGACTCGAATCTTGCGGCGCCTCGACGACTTTTTGGTGCAGGAGGTACTGACGATCCAAGAGTTACCTGGCTCTGTCGCCCGGAAATGGTTAGCAAAGAAAGCCCACGAAAGTGCGGGAACCCACCAGCAAAGGATCACTGTCACTCGGCAATTCTCCCGCTTTTTGTTGCGGCTCGGCCATTCCGCGTATGTGCCCGATTTCACATTAGCAACTCGAAATCGATCAAGTTTCGCGCCCAGAATGTTGACTGACGGAGAGCTTCGAAAGTTCTTCCGAGCCGTGGACGCCCTCGAGCCTACGGCACGTTCGCCTTTGCGGCATCTTATTATGCCGGAAGTTTTTCGGCTGCTGTATGGCTGCGGGTTCCGTGTCGGAGAAGTGCTGAAACTACGGGTTCGAGACGTCGATCTGAATCAAGGCATCATCACGGTTCGCCAAGGGAAATTCCGCAAAGATCGCTTGGTTCCTCCCGCCTTGCCCCTCGTAAACCGCTTGCGAAAGTACGCTGCCCATTTTGAAAAACGCCCGCCCGATGCAATCCTCTTCCCGAGACCAAATGGAGGGCCCTTCAGCTTACGCACCGTTTACACGCTGTTTCGTCAACTGTTGTTGCAATGTGGAATTTCTCACGGCGGCCGAGGCAAGGGGCCCAGGATCCACGACGCACGTCACCAATTTGCTGTTCAGGCCTTACGACGGTGGTACCAAGACGGTGAGGATCTGGATGCGAAACTTCCTCTTTTGGCTACCTACCTCGGGCATGTGAATCTTTCCGGGACTCAGCATTACCTTCATCTTACCGCCGAACTTTTTCCCGAGATTACGGCACGAGCGGACGCAGCCTTTGGTGACGTCATTCCGCGGAGGGTCGAGCGATGAAACCGACCGATTTCTCCGTTCACGTCACGAGCTTTTTGACGCACTATCTGGCCGCCCAGCGGAATGTCAGTCCGAACACTATCAAGGCATACCGCGACGTGTTCACTCTCCTTCTCCGATTCTGCCGTGATGTGCAGGGAATCGCTCCGGAAAAGTTACGTCTCGAACAGATCGACGTTTCGTTTGTCGAAGCATTCCTGGACTACCTGGAGCGAGAAAGAAAGTCTTCACCCCGCACATGAAATCAACGGCTTGCGGCCCTGCATGCATTCTTCCGATATGTTCAGGCGGAAGAGCCGACCCGTATGCATCAGTGTCAAAAAATCCTCGCGATCCCGCTGCGGAGACACACTCGCCCAACCGTCAGCTACCTTTCCAAAGAAGAGTTGGCGGAGATCCTGGCGCGGCCAGATCTCCGCACGCCAGAGGGTCGAAGAGATGCGGTCTTGCTGAGCGTACTTTACGACACGGGAGCGCGTGTTCAGGAGTTGGTCGATCTCTCCGTCGGAGACGTGCGTTTGGATCCACCCGCGCAGATTCGCCTTCTGGGAAAGGGGCGCAAAATGCGCGCTGTGCCTTTGATGGCAAACACGGTTCAGCTTCTACGCAGTCACATGCAGGAAAACCACCTCGATCATCCCGAACAGTTCGACAAGCCTCTTTTCCACAACGCGCGCCACGAGCGACTGACCCGTTCGGGAATTCGCTACATTCTTCACAAATACGTCGTTCTGGCACGAAGCAAGTGTCCGAGTTTAAACCGAACCGTAAGCCCGCACACGCTGAGACATACAAAGGGTATGCACCTGTTGCAGAGCGGAGTCTCGCTCGACATGATCCGCGACTTCCTCGGCCACGTGGATGCTAAAACCACTCAGATTTACGCGAGGGCAAATCTGGAGATGAAGCGAAACGCACTGGAAAAAATCAGTGAGCCTTCGTTAGTCCAGACGATCCCCTGCTGGCAGCAGAACAAGGACCTTCTTGACTGGCTCCATTCCTTGTAACCCTTCCTCAGGACACGCGTCTATGGCAACCGCGACCCGACCTCCACCAGTCAACCGAGGACATTATGCTGAGTCCAGACAAGCGTGCCCGTTGACAACAGGCGACTTAGGACACCCACTGCACATATCTACTTTCCGCACATAGTATTTTTCCGTTGTCTGCACTGATACGTGACCGAGCAAGAATTGGATTTGCTCCAACTCACCCCCGGAATCGTGGCAGAACCGAGCGCATGACCTTCTGAGATCATGTGGCGCGAGTTTTGAAATTCCCAGCTTCTCGGCGTATTCCTTCACGACGTGCCAAACCACCTTTTCGGTGATCTTCGTTCCCCAAACCACACCCCTTCGACAAACGCACCGAAAAATGCGCCCGTGCGCAATCTTCGCCGGGCTTAACCAGTCGTCGACGCTTTCCTTCACCCAATCAGGCATCGGGACGGTACGGATATGCCCTCCTTTTCCCACCAGGTCCACAATGGCCCAATGGTCTTCCCGGCGTTGAAGGTGGTCAACGGTGAGGTCTATGAGCTCGCTTCGACGGAGTCCACATCCCAAGAGAACTGCCAGCATGGCACGGTCTCTCTTGCCCTTTACGGTGTCCACGTTGGGAAGCTGCCACAAGGTGCGAGCTTCCTCCACGGTCAGCCAATTCCCAAGCCTGATGCCGAGCTTTTTTGCTCTCTTCACGCGGCGGATTCCCGCAGCCAAATCGGGGCTAAGCAATCCAGTGTCCGCCGCCTCATAGGCGAGTCGTCGGACGGCGGCAAGCCTCACGTTGATGGTGCCAGGTGCGAGCAGCCTCTCTTCGAGATGAATCCTGTAGCGCGTCACCACTGTCTTGTTGAAGGAAAGCCGAGGCTCGGAGCAATACCAGTACACGAAATCGTCGATAGAGCGCCGATAGCTGCGTTGGGATTCTGGTGACCGGAGGCTCACAAGTACTGCCGATTTGACATGTTCCAGATCCGGGAGACCCAGCTTGGCCCTCTGTCGATTTTGTTTTCTCGTTCTAGTTTTTCTTCTCATGGATGCCACCTCCAGACGGGAGAGCTGGGAATGGCATGATTGGCCGTCACATGCAATCCCTGGACACAGTCGCGGTATGGGAGTAAGAAGTCCTCAACAGAGAGGCCCCAACAGAAATGAGATGGTCGGCCCGCGAGCGTTGAGGTGACGCATGGATATTGATGGGGACAAATTGGAACAAACCGTTCTCGCACTCCTCTACTTGAACTCATTTCAAAAAGGCACGGGGAGACGTGCTTGGAAAGGATTCCCCTGGACCGTCATGGACGCACTTCATGAGAAGGGCTATATCTCGAATCCGGCAACGAAAAACAAATCCGTGTGGTTATCCGAGGAGGGTGCCAAGCTCTCCGAAGAATTGTTCGAAAAGCTTTTCGCCGTAAAATAGGCGCATCCGTGCTGCATGCGGCAAGACTAGGTCCCATAGCAGGGGCTAGTACGGACTTTACCGGTAAT
>WNFB01020567.1_pt1 | contig 10247 bp, 10 predicted proteins | sample 5400501 | NCBI WGS metagenome assembly WNFB01 (sample SAMN13153341, study PRJNA577476) | soil metagenome | isolation source: 200 cm saprolite under Douglas fir tree site 2 hole 1 | place: USA:California | collected 2015-04-18 | reverse complement strand
AGCCGATATTAATGAATTACTCGATCGATTGCCAACACGAATGTACATCCTGGGAGTGGCAATCAAGGTACCAGTGGAGAGGGTAGGATGAAAAAGTCTAGTGACACCCCGGGGTAGGGTGAGTGCTTGCAAGGCGACCGCGAGGGTTGCTTTACCATATATGAAATATGTGGGGATGATTCTCGCGGTCGCCCTGGTTTGACCTGGATTACAAATCTTGTCTCCCCATTCTTTCCATCACTTCCACCATTTCGCGTAATAGTTCTACCATACCTGGTACTCCTTGCACTGTTATGTCCGCGTGTTGAAGGAGTTCTGGTAAGGTATCGGGATGCTGCACGACGATGGCGAGGGTAGTTATACCCTCTTTGCGCATTCTTGTTGTCTCTAGCAAAGCATCGAGATCGGTGCGATCATCTCCCGCAAAAACGAGTGCGTGCAGGCTAAATCGCTGCGCAAATTGGCGGAGCGCATATCCTTTGTGTATTGGCAAGGGCACACGTACCTCTACGATCTGTTTCCCTTCACTTAAGCTCATGTTGACCTGCCGGGCCGGTTCCTCTAACAACGACAAGAGCTTCTGCCGGGTTTGTATAGGGTTGGGTGAAAGGCGATAGTGTATTGATCCTCCAACACGTTTACGTTGAATGATCACTCCTGGTAGATCCGAGAGTTGCTTCTCTACCAGGTCGAGCAAATATTTGCCAGGTCCGTAATAGTCCAGGGCTTCTGGCACAATCTCTACAGGATGGGACCAGGGTAAGCCCTCGCTCCATTCCAGGCCATGAGTGCCGATATAAGTCAGGCCTTCTAGATTGAGCATTGCTGCGCCGTCGTCTATTGCTCGTCCTGTCATGATCGCTATGCGGGCGTGTTCTCTAGCACGTTCCAGTAAAGGTACCACACCTGGATAGAGACGGGCCTGGTCAGATGTGGGCGCGATGGGGCTGAGTGTGCCGTCAATGTCAAACACGAGACCTAGAGGGCGTTGAGCTAAGATGGTTTGTAAATGTATTCGTGTGTTCAAGATTCGTTTCTCCATTGCTCTTTTTTATCTTCTTTTATAGTATAGTATTATCAGAGAATGCGAGGCTTAACTATCCATGACTAATACCGAATATGCATTTCTGCTATTGAGGAGGGGACTGCGCCAGCGCTGCCAGGTTTGTGGCAGGGGGAAAATATTCTCCGGCTGGTTTAAGACGTACGAACGCTGCCCGGTCTGCGGCTTTGTCTTCGAGCGTGAGCCAGGGTATTATACAGGCGCTATGGCCATAAACCTGGTTGTCAGCGAACTGCTGATTGCTGCGATTGCGGTCCCGCTGGCCGCGAGTCAAAGTGTCTCTGTGACAACACTTATCGTGCTGGGAGCGACTTTACCTTTTCTTACACCTCTGCTTTTCTACCGCCCTACCAAAAGCCTCTGGATGAGCCTTGACCATTTCCTGCATCCTGTTAACAGCGAGGGATAGGGGTGTATGAATTGTGTGTAGGCCATCAACCGACAGTAGGGGCCGATTTATCGCGCCCACCGCCGATGTATCGGCCAGTACGCTCGTTTGCCTACCACTCGTTCATACACCCGAGGGGTTTAGATAGGTCGAATACCTTCCCAGGATTTACTCCGGTGGTAATTCGCTGTAGATGAGATCAAGGTTGATGCCTTGCCGCGAGCGAACGAAACGAGCAACGAAGAAAATGACAAGGCCTATCACAATTAATGCTCCCATAAAGATGAAGCCCGGCAGTGGGCCCAACTGAGGCGTAGCTATGCCAAGCTGGGTATACGCGAGGACGAGATAGGCAAGTCCTATCATCACAGCGATGGAAAGTACGGCAACGATAGATAACACCGGAATGCCTGCAATCGAGATGTTGGCAGGTGAACTCCTATATAAATCGGGGCGACGGAATGGAAAGGCTATTGCTGCAACACTGACGCACAGAATTGTCACAACACCCGCGAGTACGCCCATCGAAAGTAGTGTAGCGAAAGAGGTAGAGAGAACGGACCAGGCCAGGATGGCGAGCACGATGAGAGAGGCGACAATAATTGCAGGGATAGGGGCATGGGTGCGCTCGCTGATCTCGGAAAGTTTGCCTGGCAGAATACGATCAAATGACCATGCAAAAATTGTACGCACCGGCATGAAGGTGTTCGGGAACATGGCGGGCAGGTTCCAGAAGAGGAAGCTTATGGCTATCAGTAAGACGAAGACCGAGTTGTTCGCGGCAATACTTGCCATCAAGTTGTAGTATGGCAGCACCGGAAGAACATATGCAGGACTACCTGGTAGAGCGTTAATGCTGGCAATGAATGGCTCCCCAGCGGCGTGGTACAGCAGTAGCACACCAATAATCATGAAAAGTGAGTCCCAGAGAAGAGCGCCAAGCATTACCGATAGCTGGCGGTTTAGCTTGCCCGCGGATTTAAATTCTCCAGCGATGTAGACCGACCACCAGTTCCACATCATAAAGGTCATGATGATAGCGACTACCGGCAGTGTCGAAGAAAAAGGATGGTTGCCCAGGAAGACGAAGCCAATTTTAGTTGCCGCGTTCTGGATAGCCTGGTAGGAATTGGCAGAATGGGTGAAAGGCTGGGCAAAAGCATTGAAGTTCGCTATGAAATCTGGGCGCGAGGCAATGGCCAGCGCGATAAACGCGAGGAATGTGCCCAGGCTGGCAATGACCCAGCATACATTTTGAACACGAAACGACGTTTTCGTGCCCGATGACATGGCGATTGCCAGGATGATAATGAGCGCCAGCCCGAGGCCGAACGTCCACCATTGACCGGTAACATCGGTGCCGCTTACCGCGTTGCCTGCATTTACAAGGTTATTATTTTGTGTAACTGCGCCCACCACGGCCAGCGCGGGGCCGAGCGCAAGTACAGCAAAGGAACGCGCCCAGAAAGCTGCGCCGATCAAGGCCGAAATGGCGGCAGAGAAATTGCTGAAGACTGCCACGGCCGGGTGGAGGATGCGGCTGATCCAGACGTAATCGCCACCTGTTCTTGGCATAGCGGATGCCATCATAGACATCATGATGCAGACGGGTATGTTAACCACGAAAGCGATGAGAATCGCGGTCACAAGGTCAGCACCAGGGAAGGAGGCAAGCGCATAGAAGATGCCAAAGGCAAGCGTTGCTCCAACAGGAGCAGAGAAAACTGCATTGAAGATAATGGCGTCGATGACCGACGCTTCGCGAACAAGACCGGAAGATTGCCTAACAAAAAGTGGGGTTTGAGCTGGCATGTCGTACTCCTTCGCCTGAGAGCAGGCAAAATATGCTGTTCGATACTGCCACGAGGGGAAATAAAATAAATATCCAAGCTTGACAAGGATGAATTTATTGGCTAGAGTATACAGCAAACAACATCACAAGTCAATGAATAAATGTTTGATTGTGTTCGATTTTGTAAAGAGGTGGGTTGGTAGGAGGCCATGCTATGCTGGCAAGTGAACGGAGAAGGCTCATACTGGAACGTGTTGCCGAACACCAATCGATTGAAACGCAGGCATTGGCGGATGAACTCAGCGTTTCGGAGATGACTATTCGTCGCGATATCAAGCGCCTCGAGCATGATGGTTTCTTGCGTCAGACGTATGGGGGAGCTACGGTACATATTACGAAGAGTGTGGAGCTGGGATTTAACAGCCGTGCCTTACAGTTCTCTGCGCAAAAACGTTTAATCGGCGCTGCAGCCGCCCAAATGATCGAACCGGGACAAACGCTCTTCCTGGGCGAAGGAACCACGACTTCACAGTTTGCACAATTTCTGCCCCCTCATCCTCGCCTGCTGGTGGTGACTGCATCACTTTCACACGCTAGTCTCTTGTGTTCGCGTAATATCCACGTGATTGTTGTTGGTGGAAAATTACATGCAGATGAATTGACGATGACAGGCTCGATTGCCGAAGCAACGGTCAATCGTTTTTATGCAGATGTGTGTATTCTAGGTGCCGCAGGTATTGATCCAGAAGTCGGAGTGACGGAACTGGACTATGAAGCGGCTTCACTTCATCGCTTGATGATGGAGCGATCGCGCTATGTGTTCGTGCTTGCCGATCACAGTAAACTTGGTTTCTGTGCTCCAGCAGTTGTAGCACCAGCACATATGATAGGAACGCTGATAACTGATGAAGGCGCGCCAGAGAGCATATTGGAACGGTTGCGGCCTTGCGGTATGAGTATCTCACTCGCTGGTAAGCGAGCGCCTCAACGTGAGCATGGAATGGTGATCTGATGGGCATAACATCGATGTATTACGCGAGCGATGTGCATGGGTCCAACCGCTGCTTCCGCAAATTTTTGAATGCGGCGAAATTCTACAAAGCGAATGTATTGGTCATGGGCGGTGATATTCTTGGGAAGGCTATTGTCTTCCTGGAAGAGATGCGTCCAGGCGTCTATGTGACTAGAGAGCATGGAAATCGGGTCGAACTCACAACTGAAGCAGAGCTGCAAGATTTCGAGAAGCGCGCTGGCGATAAAGGGCTCTATCCCTACAGATGCTGCCAGGGAGAGCCAGAAGAGCTGCGTGCTTCCGGCGAGATCGAGACGCTCTTTGAGCGCTTGATGAAAGAGCGTTTGATAGAGTGGGTGACGCTGGCTGACGAACGTTTAGCCGGGACAGGTGTGCGGTGTTTTATGATGGGTGGCAACGATGATCCGCCATCGGTGCTCGAAGCACTGGAGGATGGACGTATCGTCCGCAATCCAGAGGGTGGTCCAGTTGATCTCGATGAAATGAGCGAAATGATCAGTTGCGGTTGGTCGAATCCAACTCCATGGCACACGCCAAGAGAGTGCAGCGAGGAAGAACTGGGGAAGCGGATTGACGTGCTGATGGCACAGGTCAAACGGCCAGAATCGCTGGTGATAAATCTACATGTTCCGCCGTTCCAGAGTGGCCTGGACGATGCGCCTGAACTGAACGCTTCATTGAAGGTGCAAACCAGCCTTGGACAAACACGCTTCAAACCAGTCGGCTCGACGGCAGTGCGTGCAGCCATTGAGCGTTACCAGCCTCTTATAGGGCTGCACGGACATATTCACGAGGCGCATGCCTCGTGCAAGATTGGCCGCACAGTTTGCATCAATCCTGGCAGCGATTTTGGCGAAGGGGTGCTGCATGGCGTGCTGGCGACACTCAATAAGGGGAAGCTTAGAGGCTATCAGATGGTCAGTGGGTGAGGGGGACCAACCAAAGGAGGGAGAGTCGCAATGCCACACCTGCATCTTGGGATCAATACATGCTTCGCAGTCAAACGCTGGCCTGAGCCAGAGCAGTGGTTAAACATCGTGAAGAATGAACTGGGTTTGAATTATTGTCAGTTCAGCCTGGACCTGGTGGATCCCCTGCTTGACGAGGCAGCGACAGCCTCATATGCCGCTGCGGTACGTGAGCTTGCAGCGGCATATGGTGTTATGGTGCATAGCGCCTTTACTGGCCTGGCTGCATACTCATGGAATCAGTTACTGCATCCAAACGAAGATTTGCGGATGGCAGCTACCCGCTGGTACGAACATGCAATTGACTTTACTGCGCGTCTCGGGGCTCTAGGTGTCGGTGGGCACCTTGGTGCATTGAGCGTACAAGATGCAAAGGACGAGGTACGGAAGCGTTCGCTGATCCAGGAAATGCAAGAACGACTTTCGATTCTGTCTCTTTATGCTGCTCAAAAAGGGCTACAATTCATACTTTTTGAGAATATGGCTGTGACGCGGGAGTGGGGACACAGCATCGAACAGGCTCAATCGCTAGCCAACCTCGTGTTTATTGGGGGAGTGCCTGTGGTTTTGTGTCTCGATGTTGGGCATCCCTGCGCTTTACATACCGGTACAGTAAGCGATGATTATCTTGCATGGTTTGCTCAACCGTGGCCGCATATACCAGTGGTACATTTGCAGCAGACTGATCACTCTGGAGATCATCACTGGTGGGGGTGGTCAGAGCGGAGAGTATTTTGAAGGCAGTGCAACAATGGCCGGATGATACGGAAGTCTATCTCTTCCTTGAGCCAATCCATCCCTTTGAGGCCGATGATGATTCTGTATTGGATGATTTGCGTGAGAGTGTGAGATACTGGCGAGAGGCAATGCAGGCTGAGTGATTAATGAAGTTACCTTTTTCTCAGTTCTACTATTGCCTCGTATAGTTGATGGGAATCTTGCGCTTTTTCCACACGAACATTTGACTGGATAATGCTATTACCTACACGGGTTATACGTGGTACATCAATTCTCACCAATTCGAGCCCAACAGATTGAGCGATTTTGCCGAAGTACTGGTCAGTTGGTATCAGGATACCCTGTAATATACTATTCCCAATAACAACCAGTGCCACTCCTCCTGGTTTAAGAACGTAATTAATACCCATTGCGAACCTGTAACAATCGTTGAAGTAGGAAGCTGCATAATTGGCCCACCCCTTGCCTCCATAGGTACCCTTCTCAGGATGGAGTTGTCTAAGTGCTTGCAGCCTCTCCGCTATATCTGTTCCGGGCAAAGAAAAGCTCAGATCCAGGCATTCCTGATCCCTAACGGTCTGCCAAAATTTGCTTCTTCAAGGTGTTTCAGGTCTTGAGGGCTTTCTGCGTAGCCCAGCCAGTAGAGCTGTGGACGTGTATTCCGATTGTAGTGATAATTGTTCAGATAGGGTGGTGATGTGATTATCAGATCAACAGATTCTGGGGTTAAATAGGTTTCGTATTGAAAGAAAGAGTCATTAATGACTTCCACACTTGCCCGGTCATTCTGCAAGTGGGCCTGGAACCAGATAATATCATGTGCCATTTCCCACAGCTTACTCAATATCGTTTGACCTACCGGAAAATCCTTGATTTCTTCTTTTCCACTACTTACACGTCTGCCCAAGCTCGGCTCGTAAGAATAATTCGAATAGCGAACCATCGTCGAAGCAAAAGCCAACTTGAACAAGTCCTGCACGTCAGAGGACTTAATAGTATCAATAAAGTCCTGAAAGATTAAGACTTTATGCAGCACTTGAGGGCTGTAAAATTCCGCTCGGGTCTTGAAGCCCTTAGGTACTATACTTTTTGGCTTGAATCCAGACAAAATTTTTTCATTGTAGAACTCCTGGAACCGCAAAATCTCATAACGTAATGTCTCGGTGGCAATTCGATAAGCATGCAACATAGTACGACAAGCTAGAGCAGGATATGGATTGACCTCAAATCCAATTACATTATGACCAAGTAGAAAGGCTTCTATGAGAGTGGTGCCGACTCCGGAAAACGGATCTAAAACAGTGCCTTTGCCATTCAGGTATCTAGTCAAAGCATCTCTGACGAAATCGCTAGAGAATCCAGCAATCCAAGGGACCCATCTATGAAGAGGCAGCGTCTTGTTACTGGCAAAGGCAGGATCACAAAATGCTGAACTTCCATTGCTTAATGGTAAAGAAGACTGGTCAGCGTCTATTTCAAATAGCTTCAACTGTTTTTCCTGGTCGTGTTGTGCCTCTATCATAAATTTTCTTTCCTAATAACTACTAGAATGTTAGTTCCCTACTCATGCTTATGTAACAACGGTAGAGAGTCGCGTCAAGGCTCTTCTATTAAAGAAAATAACTATCCCTTCCCAGCATTCTGCAAAACCTGGAAGAATATGGAAGCCTATACATATTTTATACTATATCGATCAATAAAAGCGGAAAATAGCCTGTATTTCATCTTCAAAGCAAGAGTGCTACTAAAAAGGCACTGGTGATATACTACAGACAGTGATGACAGAGAAGAACTACCAATATATTTTGGTTGAACGTGACGAACGTATTGGCATTGCCACATTGAATCGCCCAAAGGAACTGAACGCGCTCAATATTCACCTGGTAGGCGAACTTGCTGATGCCCTGGAAGACTTTGATCGCGATGAGGAGATTCGCTGCATCGTTATCACGGGTGCTGGCGATAGAGCTTTTGCTGCTGGAGCCGACATCAAAGAGATGTCGGATAAGTCTCCCATTGACATGATGCTTGGTGGGTTTGAAGCGTGGGGGCGCATCAAACGCCTTCATAAACCGTTGATCGCGGCAGTTGGTGGCTACGCTTTAGGTGGCGGATGCGAACTGGCTATGCAATGCGATATGATTGTAGCCTCCGAAAATGCTCGTTTTGGGCAACCTGAGATTCTGCTTGGCATCATTCCAGGAGCAGGCGGCACGCAGCGGCTGGCACGCACTCTTGGGAAGTATCGCGCGATGGAAATAGTGCTGACGGGTGCGCAGGTGACTGCCCAGGAAATGCACGCGCTTGGCCTGGTGAATCACGTGGTACCCAAGGGCGAACATCTTAGTGAAGCATTAAAACTTGCGAAGACGGTGGCAGCGCAGGCTCCTGTCGCAGTGCGTCTTGCGAAAGATGCAGTCAACGCGGCTTTCGAGACCACTTTAGAAGAGGGTCTGGACATCGAGCGCAAGAATTTCTTCCTACTATTCGCCACAGAAGATATGCGTGAGGGTATGCGGGCGTTTATAGAGAAACGAAAAGCTGAGTTCAAGGGAAGGTAAGTAAGGTTATGGAAGAAGCGATTATCCTCTCGGCTGTACGTACACCTATTGGGCGGTATGGTGGAAGTCTCAAAGATGTCCGCCCGGACGACCTGGCTGCACTGGTGATAGCCGAGGCGGTGCGACGAGCAAATATTGATACAGGTAGTATTGAAGATGTCATTCTCGGTTGCGCGAACCAGGCTGGCGAGGATAATCGTAACGTGGCGCGTATGGCGTTGCTGCTGGCAGGTCTGCCTATCGAGGTTGCCGGGCAAACCGTCAATCGACTGTGTGGTTCAGGCTTACAAGCCGTGAATGGCGCGGCGCAAGCTATTCAAACGGGAGCGGGTGATACGTTTGTGGCTGGCGGCGTGGAGAGTATGACGCGCGCCCCTTTTGTGCTTGGCAAAGCCGACAGCGCTTTCAGTCGCAACATGAGCCTGCAGGATACTACGCTGGGCTGGCGTTTCATCAACCCTCGTTTGTCGGCTATGCATTATCCGCATACCATGGGAGAAACGGCGGAGAATGTTGCGGAACGAGCGAAGATTAGCCGGGAAGAGCAGGATGCCTACGCTCTACGCAGTCATCAGCGAGCCGTCTCTGCGCAGCAAACAGGTCGTTTTGCGGCGGAAATGGTGCCAGTAACTATCCCTCAGAAAAAGGGGGAGGCGGTAGTGGTTGCGGTGGATGAGCAGCCGCGGCCTGATACGACGTTGGAGAAGCTTGCTGCGCTGAAACCCGCCTTCCGTAAAGACGGGAGTGTGACCGCGGGCAACTCATCGGGCATCAATGATGGCGCTGCGGCATTGATTCTGATGGCTCGCAGTCGCGCCCAGGAGCTAGGATTGGCTTCTCGAGCGCGCATCGTGGCGTCAGCGGTGGCAGGCGTTGACCCTGCGTACATGGGATTGGGTCCCATCCCTGCTACACGTAAGGTTTTGCAACGCGCGGGGCTGAGCATCAATGATATGGATTTGATCGAACTGAACGAGGCGTTTGCTGTGCAAGTTTTGCAGTGCGTGCGAGAGCTGGAGATCGAGGAGGAGAAGCTCAATGTCAATGGTGGGGCTATTGCGCTAGGACACCCGTTGGGGTGTAGCGGTGCAAGGCTGGTCGTGACTCTGCTGCATGAGTTGGAGCGGCGCGGTGGGCGCTATGGATTGGCTACGATGTGTATTGGGGTTGGGCAGGGCATTGCGACGATTATCGAGAGAATGTGAGTTCTTTTAGTAGGTGGTTGACAGGATATTGGAGGGAAGAGGGGCTCTCTCCCTGACTCTTTTGGGTTGTGGTTGAGAAGGCATCGGAGCAGGCAGCGTCACACAGACGCTCTCCCCCAGGGCGACCGCAAGGGTCCCCACCCCGCTCCACACCGCCCCCGCCCTTACTATGATCCGCGGCGAGTCACGCTCCGTTCGTCCTCATAGTAAGGGCGGGGGCGGTGTGGAGCGGGGTGGGGACCCTTGCGGTCGCCCTGGGGGATGCAATGAGTTGGGGAGAGAGTCGCGTAGGGGAGGGGATGCTTGCATCGCCCTGGCCGGGGTAGCGTTCTCCCACCAAGGGCGATGCAAGCATCCCCTCCCCTACGCGACTCAGAAGTAAATCGCTCTTATTCGACTTCGACCACCTCCCCATTGACTGCTGAATTGTATGCTTCCTGCAGCCTGGGCACCGTTTCGTAATTCTGGATTTCTGAAGGTATAATCCAGCGCATCTCGA
>WNFB01020191.1_pt1 | contig 10247 bp, 10 predicted proteins | sample 5400501 | NCBI WGS metagenome assembly WNFB01 (sample SAMN13153341, study PRJNA577476) | soil metagenome | isolation source: 200 cm saprolite under Douglas fir tree site 2 hole 1 | place: USA:California | collected 2015-04-18 | reverse complement strand
GGCGTGTTTCGGATGCTCAATCCGGTGCTGGTGCTCATCTATGTGGTGCGAATCGGAATCGACTACTGGATCGCATTGACCGCGATCGCCGCATTCGGGGGTGCGTACGTGGCACTTAACCTGGTCGCGGCAATCGTCTCGAACTTGCCGATTCCTTTTATTGCCCCGTGGCTCGCGCAGTTTCTGGTCACTTACCCAGCCTTCGCGATGGCCAATGTCATGGGTTTGTTGTTGTACGTCCGCGGTGACCGCGTCGACTACGGTGTATCCGAGGAGTACCAGATCAACGTTCTGGAAGGCGTGGAACCGCGAGGGCAACTCGCGGTCCTCGCGAAGCCGGTTGAACCTGCGCAGGGTGCTCGCGGTGGAGCGGCCAAGGATCCGTCGCCCACCGAGCAGGTCGCTAACGCTGTCACAAAAGGGGACTGGCCAAAGGCACTCGATGTGTTCGCGAAAATGCCCAACCTGCCGCAGGTGCCGCTGAGCTCCGACTGCTACTTCGGGCTGGCGCAAGCCGCGGTGAAGAAGGCCGATTATCGGCAGGCGGTCCGGGCGCTCAAGGCGGTGATGACCTCAGCCCCGGACGATCCGATTGCGCCTCGCGCATGCTTGCTGCTCGCGCGCATCTATTCCGAGCGGCTTTCCGATCTCGGAACCGCGGAGCAGCTCTTTCGCCACGTGGTTCAACGGTATCCAAAGTCGCAAGAGGCGCAGTTCGCGCAGACGCGGCTGGGGCGCAAAACCGAACCGTCCACTGCCTGACCGGCGCGCGCGCGATTCTGTTGGAATGTGCCGAGCGCCGGGGACTAGATTGCTGCGCGCGGATGTGACCTTGGAAACTCCTACCCCGCTTCTGCTTCCAGACGATGCGTACAACCGGCAACTTCTCGAAAACGTGCGCCCCTCCGGTTGGATCAACCCAACCGTTTCCGGGAAGTACAACTTGGTGGTGCTCGGGGCTGGAACGGCGGGATTGGTATCGGCGGTGGGCGCGGCAGCCTTGGGCGCCAAAGTGGCGATCGTCGAAAGGCAACTGCTCGGGGGGGATTGCCTCAATTTTGGCTGCGTGCCTTCGAAGGGGCTGTTGCGCGCAGCCCGTGCGGCGCATGAATCGGCAGAGGCCAACCGATTCGGAATCCGGTGCGAAGGAGGGCGGATCCACGTGGACTTCGCAGTCGCCGCCGAGCGCATGCGCCGAATCCGCAGCCGAATTTCCGAACACGATTCAGCGAGTAGGCTCGCCTCGCTGGGCATCGATGTTTTCCTGGGGAATGCGCGATTTGTGGGACCGGATGCAGTTCAAGTGGGGGAACAGCAACTCACCTTCTCCAAAGCGGTGATCGCCACCGGCTCACGTCCGGCCGAGCCGCCGATTCTCGGTTTGCGGGAGGCCGGTTATTTCACCAATGAAACAATTTTCTCGTTGACTGAGCCGCCTCGCCGCTTGGCAACGATCGGCGCAGGACCGATCGCATGCGAGCTGGCACAGGCGTTTCGGCGCTTCGGCAGTGAAGTGAGCATTGTCGGCCGCGGCGAGGCGGTCCTGCCGCGCGAGGACGTTGAGACCACGGGGCTGATCAGAGGTGTGTTCGAACGAGAAGGCATCCGGCTGTTTCTCGGCGCGCAAGTCGACCGGGTCGAGCGGGAGCCGGATGGCAAGGTGCTGCGGTTCAATCGAAATGGAAGCCGGGGCGAGGTCCGCTGCGACCAAATCCTGGTGGCGGTCGGTCGGTCCCCCAACGTCGAGGGACTTGGCTTGCAAGCGGCGGGGGTCGCGTTCGACCCAAAAGGGGTGCGAGTGGATGCGCGGCTGCGAACTTCGAATCGGCGGATTTACGCGGCGGGTGACATCTGCTCGCCCTACCAGTTCACCCATGTCGCGGACGCGATGGCCCGAGTGGTGATTCAAAACGCGCTGTTTTTCGGAAGAAAGAAGGCCAGCGATTTGGTCATTCCGTGGTGCACCTATACCGATCCAGAAGTGGCCCACGTCGGGATCCACGAGGCGGAGGCGCGCGAGCGAGCGGCGGATGTCGCGACCTACCGGATTGATTTAGCCGAAGTCGACCGCGCTCTTCTCGACGGGGAAACCGAGGGTTTTGCGAAGATCCATGCTCGCAAGAAAAACGGCCAGATTCTCGGGGCCACCCTGGTGGCGAGCCATGCGGGGGAGATGATTTCAGAGCTCGTGCTCGCGATCGGGCAGCGACTGGGTTTGAGGGCGATTGTCAACACCATCCATCCGTATCCCACCCAGGCCGAAGCGCTCAAGCGTGCGGCAGAGGCTCACTTTCGGTCGCGCCTGACCCCGGCGGTGCAGCGCTGGCTTCGCCGCTACTTTGGCTGGCGGCGGTAACCCGCTCCGTCCCGATCCGGAGAGGGGGGTCCAGGTCATGGACTCGCGAAATCACCGAGTCGAAGCCTGGCGATGGACGGCTGGCGGATTTGAGTCAAAAATGAGAATTAAACCAAACGCGAGGTCGATCGAGCGTGGCGAACGTGAATGCTCCGAAAGGAGCCGGTGGCTTGCAGATGATCCGTGGGGGAGGGAAGCGCCCGCGGGAGAGACTCAGCAGCCGCGACACCGTCGTTCGGGTTTTGATTGAATCAGGGGTGGATTTGTTGTTGCGTCGGATCTCTCCCGCCAGAGCCGAGGAAATTCAGCGCGCGGTGGATGAGATCCTGATTTTGTTTGATCAAGTCGACCACGCGCCGGAGCGGATTGCCCTTCTGCACCAGCGGCTCGATGCACTCGAGCGGCTGATGGGTGAAACCCGCTAGGTCTTCTTTCTCGTGACGCTCGCGGCAGGAACTCAAATTGGTAAGTACGTCGTTGGCCGCCGGCTGGCGGAAGGCGGAATGGCGGAAATTTATCTCTGCTCGGTTCGCGGGCCGGAGGGCTTTGAAAAGAAAGTCGTGGTGAAGCGGATTCGCTCGCTGCTGGCGAAGGATCCGGACTTTGTCCAGATGTTCATCGCCGAAGCGCGGCTCGCTTCGCTTCTGAACCATCCAAACATCGTTCAGATCTTTGACTTCAACAAAGATGAGGAGAGTTATTACCTGGCGATGGAGTACGTGCGTGGGCAGTCGCTCTGGTCGGTTCACAAGCGCGCTCGAGAGTTGATGTTTCCGATCCCAACCACCCTGGTGGCCCAGATTGGCGCGGAGGTCGCGCGCGGTCTGCACTACGCCCACCGGCTCAGCGTCAAAGGGGAATGGCTGGCGCTGGTCCATCGCGATGTCACCCCGCACAACGTGCTGCTCTCCTATGACGGGGCAGTGAAGCTGACCGACTTCGGAATTGCCAAGGCGGGCAGCGGCCTGAGCGCCCCGGGAAAGTTGAAGGGCAAATTCGCTTACATGTCGCCCGAACAGGCCCGCGGCGAAGCGGTGGATGCGCGAAGCGATATTTTTTCGCTCGGAATCGTGCTCTGGGAATTGCTCACCGGCGGCCGTCTGTTCGACGGCGACGGCGATCTGGCGATCTTGCGCTCCGTCCAGCACAGCATCATTCCGCCTCCGGCGAGGCTGAACTCGGAGGTGCCGCCGGGCCTGGATGCGGCGGTGATGAAGGCGTTGGAGCGCAATCCGCTGTTGCGCTACCAGAGCGCACACGAACTCGAGCGCGCTTTGGCCGAACATGTCTTCGCCCAGGCGAAAGGCCTCGAAGACACCGATACCAGCGCATTTCTAAAGCATATTTTCAGCGATATTCAGCAGGCCTCCGGCGGCATCGGCAGCGAAGCTCCTGGCGGATCCCCAGCGACTGCCGGACGCGCCGCTCGAAGTGCGCAGTGGCTGGTGACGGGCCGTGCCCAGCCTGGACGGATCCGGGTGACCGCCAGCCTCTGGCGTGGGGTGTTCTTGCTGGGGATCGCGATGCTGGCGATTTCCACTCCGGTGCTCCTGCTCCATCTGCGGCCCAGGAGCTCCTTTGCGATTGCGTCGTCGGATGGGTCGCCGGAACGGCCGAGTGCGGTGGTGGAGGCTTCGCCGGCGGCTTCAATCGAGCGGTTCGCCACCGCGGCGAGCATCCTCGGTGCCGATTCCTTGCCGATCCTCGCCCAGTCGCCGGCCCGCCCGGCGCGAATCGGAACGCTGGTGCTGCAGGTGACTCCCTGGGCTCACGTCTTCATCGACGGCAGGAATCAAGGTGAGGTGACCGGAGTTCGCCGATTCAGATTGCGAGCGGGCACACACCGCCTCCGATTCAAGCACCCTCGGGCGTCCGAAGAACGGACGATTTCGGTCGCGAGCAATCAGGAGCTTCACCAGGCCTATCGAGTTTTCGGGCCCTGAGGGTCGGGCGCGCGGCAGCGTTCGCGAACGCGAGGGTCGCTTGACGATCTATTCAATATCTAGTACTAACGCTATTCCAACGAGTATCCGACATTCAAAGGAAACACCAACTTGTTGGAGATTCTAGATCCCCAGGAACTCGAGCGAATCGAACGCGAATTCGCGCGCGGAGTGCCTGCGCGGACGATCGTCGACATCTTTCGGTCCAAGGGCGTCCAGCTCTCCGAGCCGACCTTTCGCAAGTATGTTCAATCGGGATTGCTGCCGCGCAGCCGGCGGGTGGGCCGCAAAGGCAAACATCGCGGCAGCCAGGGTCTCTATCCAGTGGAGGTGGTTCGGCGGATTAACGCGATCAAGAAGATGATGGCGGATGGGCATACCCTCGAGGAAATCCGCCGCTCGTTCGTTTTTTTCAAAAATCATATCGATCAGGTTGAGCGCGGGTTGATGGAGGTACTGGGCGGATTCCAAGCCGAGCTGACCGGGCGCCCTTTCGCCCAGGAGCGGCGTCGCCAGCTCGAAGGCGAATTGGAGTCCCTCAAAATTCGGGCGCAGGACCTGGTCAAGGACGTCTCGCGGATTGGAAGCGCAGTCACCGCGCAAATGGCTCGGCAGGTGGCGTGATCGAGGTACTCAAAGCGGCACCGAAAACCAGTAAGTGGAGGGGATATGAGCGAAGCGAAGCCCGAAGTGGAGCTGGGGGAAAACGACAGTCCCCCAGAAGAAAGCGCCAGGCGACGTTCGAAGACGATGTCCCGAAAGGAGATGGCTCGGGACTTACGCCGGCGAAGGTTGTCCGGGGACATCGATCCCGAAGAGCAGGATCTCCTCAAACTGATCGATCGCCAGCGGCCGCGAACGCGCGCCGACTGCATGAATGGTCCCCGACCGTGTCTGTTCGTTTCCTGCAAGCACAACCTCTATTTGGACGTGAACCCGGAGACCGGATCGATCAAGCTCAACTTTCCGGACAAGGAGATCTGGGAGCTTGAGTACACCTGTGCTCTCGACGTGGCTGAAAAGGGGGGGATTACCCTGGAGGAGGTGGGGGAAATCATGAACCTTACCCGCGAGCGGATTCGCCAGGTCGAAACGCGCGGTCTGATGAAATTGCGGGAGGCGACCGAGGCCGAACCCCCGGCGCGCCATTTAAAGTAGGTCGCCGGCGACTACTCGCGCAGCTCGTCGGGACTGGGCTCCTCGCTCAGTTGCTCGCGCAGCCCGTGGTAGAGATAAAGCACGTAAGCGCACAACGCGGCGACCACCGCGAGCAGGATCAGCAACATCTCCGCGCGCTGCCAGGAGTAGGCCCGTTCCAGGACCCGACGCCGAAGCTCGAGCGTCGCCAGTTGCGCCTCTGCCATCGCGCTGTCTAAGGTGGTGGAGTACTCTCCGGCTTGCGCGTCGCTGCGAGCCATCAGCCATTTGGCGTCGACGCGCAGCTGGGCAACCCTGACAAAGCATCCCACTGCTCCGCCGGCGGCAAGTACCGATAGGCCAACCGCGACTTTGGTGCTGCGCGAACCCATTGTAGGAGCCTGCCTCGCTATCCAGAGGCATGGTGGAATGGTAGTGAGCCCAAGTCCGATGGGCAAGCCTTACCAGCCGAAAGATCATTTTTTCCGGGAAGCCAAGCGAAGGGGTCTGCGCGCACGTTCCGCTTTCAAGCTCGAGGAGATCATTGATCGATTTCGCCTGGCGCGCCGAGGCTCCCAGGTTCTCGACCTGGGCGCGGCACCCGGTGGATTTCTTCAGGTGCTGGCGAAGGCAGTGGGGCCGGAGGGAAAGGTGGTGGGGGTCGACGTGGTTCCGTTTCAGCCGATTCGAGACCCCTGGGTGCATACCTTGATCGCGGACGTGGGCGACGCCGACTTCGACGCCAAACTTGCCGCCATCCACGAGGGACATTTTGACGCCGTGATTTCGGATCTGGCGCCAAAAACCACCGGGATTCGGACCACCGATCAGGCCCGAAGTCTTGCCCTCGCCATCCGCGCCGCGGACATCGCTCAACGGTGGGGCGCCAGCGGTTCCGCGTTCCTGGCGAAGCTTTTCATGGGCGGCGATTTCGAGACTTTCCGTTCGCTGCTTCGAGCTCGGTATCGCGAGGTGAAGGTGGTAAGGCCGGAGGCCACTCGAGCTCGAAGCATCGAAGTCTACCTGCTCGGGCTGGGCAGAAAATAGCGGATCAGCGCAGCCGAACGCGGGCGGCCCGGAGCTTTCCCACCTGGATCAGGTATTCGCCCGGGCCAACCTCGGTGCGCGGATCGGCGACCTTCTGCTGATTCACCTTCACGCCGCCCTGGACGATCAGCTTTCGCGCTTCGGTTCCCGAGCCGGTCAACTTGGCTTCCGCAATGATCTTGGTCAGATAAACCTTCTGCGCCCCGCCAAGCGACACTTCGAGCACGGGCATCTCTTCCACCGAAGGCTGCTCGCGCTTGCTGAAGCGGCGCTCGAATTGCTCCTCGGCATGCGCGGCGGCCTGCGGACCATGGAACCTGGATACGATCTCTCGAGCCAGCCCGGCCTTCACATTTTTTGGATGTTCCTTGCCCTGCGCCACCGCATTGCGCAGCGCCTCAATCTGCGCCGGCGGCAGGGTGGAGAGCAGCTCGTAATACCGCCACATCAGATCATCGTTGATCGACATCAGCTTGCCGAAGATCTCGTGCGGGTCCTCGTTGAACGCCACGTAGTTGCCCAGGCTCTTGGACATCTTCTCGCCGACCAGCTTGCCGTCGACGACCTTCGCATCCAGACCTTCGAGGATCGGTCCGGTCATGATCACCTGGGGCTCGAGCTGGTACTCGCGCATCAGTTGCCGTCCTACCAGCAGATTAAAGAGCTGGTCCGTCGCGCCCAGCTCGACGTCTGCGCGAAGCTCGACCGAATCGTAGCCTTGAAGCAGGGGATAAATCAGCTCGTGGATGGCAATCGAGCGCCCCTCGCGAAATCTCGTCTTGAAGTCGTCCCTCTCCAGCATCCGGGCCAACGGATAGCGCGCGGCCAAGCGCAGCAGGCCCTCTGCGCCTAAGGGTCTGAGCCATTCGGAGTTGAACCGGATCTCGGTAGTTTCAGGATCAAGTATTTTGAATACCTGCTGCTTGTAGGTCTCCGCGTTCGCCTTCACCTCGTCGCTGGTGAGCGCGGGTCGGGTGACGTTTCGGCCGCTCGGATCTCCGATCATCCCGGTGAAATCGCCGATCAGAAACACCACCCGGTGGCCGAATTCCTGGAACCGCCGCATCCGGTTGAGCAAAAGCGTGTGGCCCAGGTGGAGATCCGGCCGGCTGGGATCAAACCCGACCTTGACCACCAGGGGCGTTTGCGACCCGTAGGAGCGGACCAACTTGCTCCGCAGCTCGTCCGCCGTATGCAGATCCACCACGCCGCGGGTGAGCTCCTGAAACTGCTCTTGTGGCGTGGCGTTACTTAGTTGGGATGCGGTCATCGACGCCGGCTACTTAGAGCCGAGCTTACGTTCCTGGCAAGCGCTCCCGCACCCTCTCGATCGCCAGCGCCCGGCCTGTTTGATCCTCGATCTCGATCATCACCCCCTGCAGGTAAACGAGGTTCTTCGCGACCTCGAAGCCCGTCGGGCGCTGGGTGAGAAATCGCTCGATCGAAAGCTCCTTTCGGATTCCGATCACCGAGTCCAGTGGACCGACCATCCCCACGTCGGTGATGAACGCGGTTCCACCAGGGAGAATTCGCTCATCGGCGGTCTGGACGTGCGTGTGGGTACCGACCACCGCGGAGACCTTTCCGTCCAGGTAGGCCCCCATCGCGTTTTTCTCGCTGGTGGCCTCGCAGTGCATATCGACCAGGATACAGGGCGTCTCCTTCTTCAGTTCCATCACGAGGCCCAGGCCCACGGTGAAGGGATCATCCAGGTTCTTCATGAACACCCTCCCCTCGAGGTTGATCACCCCGAGCTTGCGTCCATCGGGCGTCCTGACCAGGGTGTGCCCCTTGCCCGGTGCTCCGGAAGGGTAGTTGGCAGGGCGAAGCAACCGGTCACGGTGCTCCTCCATCCAAGGGATGATCTGGCGCTTGCTCCAGATGTGGTTGCCGGACGTGAGGAGATTCACCTCGCTCTGCAGTAAAGCCTCCGCGCTTTCCGCGCTCACTCCGGCGCCTCCGTCCGAGTTCTCCGCGTTGACGATCACCAGATCGAGCGCATGCCGGGCAATCAGCTTCGGAACGAGCGTGCGGACCGCATTCACGCCGGGCCGGCCCACCACATCGCCTAGGAAGAGAACCTTCACGAATCGTGGTGAAGCGGCTCCCTCGCGAGGCCCCGATAGCTCTCCAACTCGGTGACCACGAGGTCCATGTCGACGTCGTTTTCCGAAGTCGGCAAGTCCTCGACCATTTGCTCGGAAAATGCGAGCCCTACTCGGCGACTGTTGTCGGGCCCTGCCTGGAGAGTGAAATCGTAATAGCCGCCGCCGCGACCGAGCCGCTTGCCACCTCGGGTGAAGCCCAACCCCGGCACCACGAAGACGTCGATCTCCTCGATCGCTACCAGCTCGGCAGCGCTGCTCGGCTCACGCACTCCCAGTCGACCGGGCTCAAGGTCGGTTTCGGACCGAATCGAGCGGAAGGACAGGATCCGGCCGCGGACATGGGAAAGGGGGTAGCAGACGGTCTTTCCGTCGGCCAACGCAGCGGTCAGGATGTCGCTGGTCGGTACTTCGCCGCGGATCGGCGCGTAGAGCGCCAAAATCCGCGCCTTCGCATAGTAGGGAGTGGCTAGAAAACGGGACTGAACTTTCAATCCTCGCGCGTCGATCAGCTCCGGAGTCAGAGCGCGCCGTTTCGCGGTCAGCTCCTCGCGCAGGGTTGCCTTGTCGCCATCCACCTCACCTGCCATTGAGTTCCCGCCCTCCCCTCTCCCCAAAAAAAAGGTCCCCCGCGTCAGAGCCGTGTGTGCAGCGTCCATTGAACCCAGTCAAAAAGGTGGGGACCAAACTTGAGGTGCCGAAGGCTTCCCTCTCCCGGGGGGGAAGGGCTTGCACATGGCATCCAAAACGGCCCCCGATATGGACATATCGGTTCGAATTTCTGCTGCCCATCACGTACTCGGCAGGGGACAGTTCCATTTCTCCGTAGTGTAAGTTATTGACTTCTAATAACTTTTCCTGATTACCGATGGCCAAGCATAAGGATCGACGCCAGCCTGGTCAAGACGCGTTTTCAGCTAAATTTGGCAGGGGCAACGGAATAAAGAAAGTGGCCCACCCACACCACAATCCGCGACGGCGCTTCGGCAACTACGAAATCGAGTCGAAAATCGGCAAGGGCGGAATGGCGGAAGTGTACCGAGCGCGCGTTCTTTCAGGACCGCGTGTGGGACAAACGGTGGCGATCAAACGGCTCTCAGCCGCAATCGCGAGCGATCGCAGCCAACTCGAGCGGTTCACACACGAAGCGGATCTCTGCCGGCGGTTGGACCACCCAAACATTGTCCGGGTGTACGAAGCGGGAGCTCTACAGGGCGTCCACTACATCGCGATGGAGCTGATCGACGGTTGCGATCTCGGCCACCTGTTACGGCAGCTGCGGCAGCGCGGCCTCGAGCTTCCGATCGATTTTGCGGTCTACCTGGTCAAGGTATTGCTGGACGCGCTCGCCTACGCCCACGGCGCGCGAAGCCCCGATGGGGAGGTCCTGGCAATCGTGCACGGCGATGTGAGTCCGGCCAATCTGTTCGTCTCCCGCAGCGGCGAGATAAAGCTCGGCGACTTTGGGATTGCGAAGACCGCGACGGTCCCCGCGCGCGGCGAGGAGCTGCAGGGTAAGGCGTATTACCTCTCTCCCGAAGTCGTTGCCGGCGGCGAGGTCTCGGAATCGACGGACCTGTGGGCGGCGGCGGTCACCCTCTACGAGCTGCTGACTCTCGAAAAGCCTTTTCGAGGAGAAACGCCGGAGGCGGTGTTCGC
>WNFB01015188.1_pt1 | contig 10247 bp, 11 predicted proteins | sample 5400501 | NCBI WGS metagenome assembly WNFB01 (sample SAMN13153341, study PRJNA577476) | soil metagenome | isolation source: 200 cm saprolite under Douglas fir tree site 2 hole 1 | place: USA:California | collected 2015-04-18 | reverse complement strand
GCGCAAACTCGGAAATAGCAACCTGGAAGTTTCGTCTCTCGGTTTGGGCTGTATGGGAATGAGCTTTGGCTACGGCCCGGCCGCAGACAAGCAGGAGATGATCTCGCTGATTCGCACGGCCGTAGAGCGCGGCATAACGTTCTTCGACACTGCGGAAGCGTACGGCCCATTCACAAACGAAGAACTTGTGGGCGAAGCGCTCGCTCCTTTTCGTGAACAAGTGGTGATCGCAACGAAGTTCGGCTTCAAACTTGATCCCACTGCGGCACGCAGTTTGGGCGGCGTGGATAGTCGGCCAGAGCACATCAAAGAGGTTGCCGCAGCGTCGCTTAAGCGGCTCAAGGTCGATGCCATCGATCTGTTCTATCAGCACCGCGTTGATCCAGACGTGCCAATCGAAGACGTGGCAGGAGCGGTGAAGGACCTGATTCAGCAAGGCAAGGTGAAGCACTTCGGCCTTTCTGAAGCAGGAGTGCAGACGATCCGCCGCGCGCACGCCGTCCAGCCCGTGACGGCACTCCAGAGCGAATACTCGCTGTGGTGGAGAGTCCCTGAAGCGAAAGTGTTACCGACGCTCGAGGAACTCGGAATCGGCTTTGTTCCGTTTAGTCCTCTGGGCAAGGGCTTCCTCACGGGAAAGATCGATGAGAGCACTACGTTCGACAGTTCCGACTTTCGGAACATCGTTCCTCGCTTTACGCCCGAGGCTCGGAAAGCGAATCAGGCGCTGGTTGATCTGCTGCGGTCGATTGGAGAGCGCAAGAATGCGACCCCGGCCCAGTTGGCGCTCGCCTGGCTGCTGGCCCGGAAGCCATGGATTGTTCCGATCCCCGGCACGACGAAACTGAATCGCCTTGAGGAGAACATCGGAGCAGTTTCAGTCGAACTTACCTCCGACGACCTCCGTGAGATTGATAGCGCCGCTGCAAAGATCGAAGTGCAGGGGGCCAGGTACCCCGAAGAGCTGGAGCGAATGACCGGTCGCTGAGAAGCAATGTGTTCTTTCGGTCATATTCCGTAGCTCATTGAGCAAGGCAACCGCCCGACTTGATGGAAAAGATCAGCGACCAACAATACCGGGGAATTCCGGGTGCGAAGGAGGTTGATCGATAACATGACAGCACTTGACGGATGGGAAAACTTCTATGTAATCGTTGGCTCGTCGGCGGGCGCGCTGATCGGATTGCAGTTCGTCGTAATCGCCCTCATTGCCGAGACGCCGAACGCACGCATTGGGCGGACCAGTCGCGCCAGTTGACAGGTCGGTGAGTGTACTCATATATTTGATGAGCGCACTCACGAATTACGTGATGACCACCAAGAAGAAAGCTACGCTCAAGCGAACGACGCGCCGAGCCGCCGCGGCGAAGCGTCCTCAGGGGCGGCGTGCACAGAACAAAGCGGCGATTCGAAAGCGAATTGTGACGGCCGCGTTGTCGCTCTTTCAGACCAAGGGTTTTGACGCTACGACAACTAAGGCCATAGCACGCAAGGCTGGGATCGCCGAAGGCACTGTCTTCAATTATTTCAGGACCAAGGAAGACATCGCACTGCATTTCTTCGAGCAGGAGGTGGACCAGGCGATTGCAGCGGTACGCGATAACCCTCGTCTCCGAAAAGCCCCCCTCGAGGAAAGGCTCTTCGCCCTCGTGCACAGCCAACTCGAGTTTCTCGCCCCATACGAAAAGTTCATCGGCGCCGCCTTTATTCATGCGCTGAAGCCGGCTTCGCCGCTAGGCATTTTCAGCCACCGGGCGCAGGAGCTTCGACACCGTTACGTCGGCTTCGTTCAGGAGCTTCTCGACGAGTCGATGCCGAAACATCGACACAGTCCGCTCACTTTTCTGGCGCCGGAAGTCTTCTGGATTTACTACCTCGGCGCGCTGCTCTACTGGTTGCACGATTCGTCGCCCGGCAAGCAGAACACACTGGCGTTTCTGGATCGGTCATTGAGCATAGGAGTCTCGGTGCTCAAGCAGGGAAAACTATAGATGTCTTCTCAGAAAAACACTGCTACTGGGCGGGCGTTCAGCATGGCTTCGATGGGAGCGGGCATTGCCGGCAGTTATTTCGGGTATCTATTGCAGCGAGTATTTCTGGGCGAATCAAAGGGCAAGCTCAAATTGAAATCCACGCACGTGCGTGCAGCTCGGAGAATGGCCGACGAGATGCAGGCGTTGCGCGGACCGGCAATGAAGCTCGGCCAGATGTTGAGCTTGCAAACAGGAGTTCTACCGGATGAAATTCTCGCCGAGTTGGCAACGCTGCAAATGGAAGCGCCGGGCATGCATCCTTCGCTGGTCCGCGCCCAGGTGAAAGGAAGCCTGGGGCGCGAGCCCGAAGAGATCTTCAAGGAGTTCACATCCAAGCCGTTTGCCGCGGCGTCGCTCGGCCAGGTGCATCACGCCATCACTCGCGAGGGCAGACACGTGGCCGTGAAGATTCAGTATCCGGGCATCCGGCGGGCGATCGAAAACGACTTTTCATTGTTTCGCACCTTCTCTAAACCGGCGCAAGCGTCGGGTCATATACGAAAATCGGCGATCGACGAGATTGAAGAGCAAATCGTCGCGGAAACGGACTACCTGCGTGAAGCTGACAATATCGAGTTCCTCGCCGACCGCCTGGCGCCGCTTTCTTTCGTCAAGGCCCCGCGCGTTTTTCGCGAGTACTCTTCCGACAAAGTATTGACGATGTCGCTAATGACCGGCCGGCACCTCGAAGATTTTCTCGCGCAGCGTCCTTCGCAAAAAGTTCGGAATCAAATGGGCGCGCATCTTTTCGAGCTTTTCCATTTTCAGGTGTATGAGGTCGAAGCTCTTCATGCTGATCCTCACTGGGGCAACTATCTCTTCAACGATGACGGGGGTATCTCACTGGTGGACTTCGGCTGCGTAAAGTATCTCAGCCACGAAGCTGCCGCCTACCTGCGAAGCGTCTGTCTTTATCCCGGCTCGACCGGCTCGGCGCACTTTCGCCGGTTGCTCGAAACCTATTACGAACAGGTCGGTGAGAAGTTACTGCCGGGCGCTCGCCGGGCGCTCATCAATTTCGCGGAGAATTTCTATCGCAAGGTTTACCCGCCAAAGCCGGACAAGGATCAGCTCTTTGATTTCAGCGACGCCATATTCCTGCGAGACTTTCTGCGGGAATCGAAGAACCTGTTTCGCACCAAAGGCGTGATAACTGAGTTCATTTTTATGGGGCGCGCAGAGATGGGGTTGTATCAAACGCTGCACCGGTTGAAGGCGCGAGTGCCAACGAGCCAGATTGTTAAGAAAATATTTGAAGAGACGCAGGTTCACTGATGACGATCACCAGTTAGAGATGAACGGCACAGAATTCCGGGAGATCAAGCGATGCAACTCACCGAGTGGATTGACTACGAACCTTCCCTCGTCCGTCAAAGATACAACCATATCGCCGGCTTCTTCCCGTTGTTCGAACTGCTTTTCTTACTGCCACCGGGCATTCGCAGGAAAGCGGTTGATCGCCTCCAGCTCAGCCCCGGCGATAGTGTCCTTGAGATCGGATGTGGAACCGGCAGGAACCTTCGTTTCTTGCGTGAAGCAGTTGGACTCGAAGGACACATCTTTGGTGTGGACCTGTCCGAAGGGATGCTCTCGAAAGCCAGACAATTATGCACAAAGCGAAAATGGAAGAATGTTACCTTGATCCATAGTGATGCGAGCAGCTATACCGTGCCAGAGGCCGTAAGTGGAGTGATCTTCAGCCTGTCGTACGCAACGATACCTCACCACAAAGAAGTATTGCTTCATGTCTGGAACCAGCTACAGGTTGGCAGGAACCTGGTGATCATGGACGCAAAGCTGCCGCCGGGGATTCGTGGCAGATTATTTCTACCTTGTAGCGTATGGATAATGCGGCGAACTGTACTAGGCAATCCATTTATACAACCTTGGAAAGAACTTGCTGAACTGACTGAGCAATTCAAAATGGAGGAGCTACTGTTTGGATCTTATTACATATGCACCGGTAAAAAACCGGTTTCCACAGTGCCGTAACAAACAATGCAATGGAGGACCGGCCCCAATCGATGTTGGTTGAGGATCTACAGAACTATCGTCGGCAGTTCGAATCAATCAAGACCGATGCACAGAGTCTGCTCGGCGATCTGAATGAACTCCAATTCAACTGGCGACCAGGCAGTGACCGATGGTCTATGGCGCAATGCATAGACCATCTTGTAGTTACCGGCCGCAGCTCGCTCTTAAATATTCATCACGCAATTAATGAGGCTCGGTCAAAGGGTTTATTTAGTCCGGGCCCATTTCGATATGGACTGATCGAGAAGTGGTTTGTGCGGCAGATGGAGCCTCCGCCAAGAATGACGTTCAAATCTCCGAAGGCCTATTTGCCGTCAGCACGTCAGTCTCATGCTGAACTCGTAGCAAGCCTCTATGATTTGCAAGAGGAATTCCTGGCATGTATCGAGGAAGCAAATGGAATAGATTTGTCGAAGACAAAAGTGAGTAACGCGGCGAGCCGGTGGTTTAGATTGAGTCTCGGGCAAGAGCTGGCCTTCAATGCGGCGCACGAGCGGAGACATTTGTGGCAAGCACGGAGAGTAATGAAGGAGTTAGATTCTTCTTGCCAACAGCTGTCTAACAACTAGTGAGCAAGCTGTTCTGTCCACATGAGGATAAAAGCATGAAGCGAAGAACCATTTCGAACTTCAGCACGATTCCCTCCGCTTTGTTTCTGCTCTTGATCGGAATCGTTCACAGCGTGGTCAATTTCTCCGGGTTGCGGCGGGCGCTGGCGCGGGGCGAGATCGCTGCGCGCCTTGGCGACCCTGTCCTGTTTAATGCGGTCTTCTCAGGCCTGGTTATGAGTTTGCTCGGGCTCATCGTGCTTCTGTTGCTGCCCGGACTCCGCGCGGGAAGCCGCGAGGCTGGCCGCGTAACCAACGCCATCGGGATTTTCATAGCGTTCCTGGGCGTTATCGGCTACCTACGGGTTCCCACGAAACCCCTGGTTCTGATCTTCCTTTTCTTCGGCATGCTGTTGGCCGCTCCAATTCTGATCTGGAGGCGCGAGTTCTCAGAGGTCTAATATGTCGTTAGGCAGCGGGAGACCATATTAATGCGGCTGCTCGTTCTTGGGGCCTCCGGTGGTTGTGGGCGCTGGGTTACTCGGTTCGCGGTGCGTGACGGCCACGACGTGACCGCGCTCGTGCGGCAGTCCACCGTATTCGAAGCGCCGCCGGGTGTGAGCGTGCAGAGCGGTTCCGTGCTTGATCCCGACGATCTGGCGCGAGCGCTTGACACCCAAGACGTCGTCATCTCCTGTATCGGACCGCAGCGGACCAACTCGTGGAATCCGTGGGCACCACTCCGGCCACCGCTGCAGATCGAACCTTCCCTGACGATTACGTAGCCTGTGATGGAGGATGCAATCCTCCCGCGCGGAAAAAAGAGGCGGACACTATCTACCGAGCGAGGCACGATCTTCGTTCGGCGCATACTTAAGATAATCGAAGGTCTGGATTCGTTCTTGAGAGTCGTACTTCTCGATTTCCGCGAAAAGGCGATTCACTGACTCTGAATCGACTGGTCTGAGGACAAGGCCAGTCTTACGAGAGAGTTCAGTCGGGTCGGTTTGTTTGGAGACTTTATTGCTCGCCTCTCTACATCTTCTCGCCTATTTGCTTCGAATCTTAACAACTCTAGTTTTTCACTGGTCCTGAAATCTCAAGCTGCTAGAACGAAAACCTCATTTGCAGTTCGAGCCGGCGATTGTTCGCGCTCTCGGAAAAGCCTAAGCCGCCGCCTCCGCCAAAGCCGCCGCCTCCGCCGGCTGGTTGGTTAGCGTGGCCGAAAAGCGGCGAGGTGATGTTGCCGATGATTGGGCCGGGGTTGGTGTGATTCAGGAGATTGTTAATCGACATCGCGATGCTCAGAGTATAGCGGCGACTGACTCGCAAACCGGAAGGGCCTTGAGCCGCTCCGGGGCTGAAAACGCCGGGAGTGCCGCGACGATCCGGCCCGCCACTGCCCGGTCCGCTCGACGGCGGTCCACCAGATCCAGATCCTTCGGGTCCGAACTCAATCGTCTTGGTCACGCGCAAATTCACGTTGACCGTGCCTGGTCCACGACCAAAGTTGCGCGGAAGCGTCTTCTCATCAGGGGTTGGATTTGGATCGAGCAACCCATACGTCGTCGCAATCAGACCCGGCTTTGTCAGGTCGGTCGGTTTTCCGGGCCGGCCGTTGAAGAGAGTCGTGCCATAAAGATCGCGACCGACGGTGATGTCGAACGGCGGGCCAGACTGGATTACTACAAAGGGATTGAAACGCACATTCCACTTAGTGTTCAGCGAGCCGGTCAAGGTAAAACGATGCCGCACATCAGTAGCTGCCGGCCCGTACTCTCCCGTGAAGTCGTACGGTTTCGCCGGGAAGGTGCCGAGTCCATCCGTGTTGCTCATCGCGTGATTGAGCACGTACGAGCCGGACAGGGAAATGTTTTTGTTGATCTTGGAATTGACGTAAGTGATCAACTGGTTTTGATTGAAGAGGCCTGACGACTCCATCACGAAAACGGGACCCGGCCCGCCCAGCGGAAACACGCCACTGTTTGGCACGAGTGGGTTATAAGTGCCGGGCAACGGAGCGTTGATGTCCTGGGATCGCAACATGTGCAACCCGTGCGTGTTCGCGTACGTGATCGCAATCGTAGTATTGAACGGCAATTGGTGTTCGAGGCTGACAGCTGACTGAATGACGTATGGCGCGCGCAGCGCAGGACTAATCTGTTGAATAGTCTGCGTCGTCTGGAAGGCAGTCAAAGAACTAATCGAAGGAATCGTCGGGAAGAAGTCCGGGTTGGTAATCACGAACTGCTGTTGCACGATGCCGTTATAGCGGAGAGCTGTGCGCGTATAACTGTCTTCGGAGCAGAGTTGTTCTTTCTCGATCCCGGAGCCCACGCCACCGTAAAACGTGGCGAAACATCGCTCCGGTCGTGAATGTTGTTTTGCGTTTCGTAACGAAGTCCAAAACTCAGAGTCAAGTTGGGACGCACGCGCCAGTCGTCGCCCACGAAAAAACCTACATCGAACTGACTTCCGGCGATCTCTGGATTCCCCGCATTGATGCTGAACTGAGTCGCGCCGCCTCCTAACCTGCGGATGTCCGGAGCCGAACATCCATTCTGCTGCATCAGCAGAGTGAAGCGATATCGCTCGATGGAAGTAACCGGCGTTACCACTGGTTGGCCGGCGCAAATTGGACGACCGTTGGCGTCCAGGGAAGGTTGTCGATCAGAACCGCCGAAACTAAACGTGCCGCCAAAATTCTGCGGCGAGATGTTGTCATCTGTCTCCCGGCGCAGCCGTGCACCGAACTTCCATGAATGCTTGCCGCTGATTATCGAAGTGTAGTTTTGCAACTCATATCGCCGGGCTTAAATCGTTGGCTAGGTTTGGACCATATGTGCGGAAGAACTGAAAGCGCGTTTCGTTAATTGCGTTCTTTCCCAGCACCGCCGTCTCCGTGACTTGTAAAGTCTGGTTTTTATTTTCGGGATGCGTACTGCGGGAAACCAGATTGAATCCGCCGATACCAGCGCCTTGAATATCAGCGCGAGTAAAACCATAGCGAACGGTAAGCGTGTTCTTTGGGTTCAGCTGATAGTCTATGCGCGGGTTGATTCCGAAACGGCGCTGCCTCGTCCTAAACACATCCGTGAAAGGATTGATAATCGTGAGTGTTTGTGGATCGAGAGTGATTGCATTGATGATTGAGAAGTTGTCGACTTCATCGCGCCGCACATCGAGAAAGAAAGAGGCACGTTTGTTAATAGCTCCGCTTACGCTGCCGCCGTATTCCTTCAAAAGGAATGGCGCTTTTTGCAGCGCGTAAGGGTTGCGCGTGTTCCAGAATTGATTGGCGAAATTGAAATAGACTGAGCCCTTGAACTTATCTGTGCCGGGCTTCGTGAAAATCTCGATGCGGCCAAAGCCGAGCTTGTCATATTCGGGCGCGAAAGGGTTCTGATTGATGCGAATCTCGCGAATGGATTCCTTTGACGGCAATTGGCCGCCACTGAAACCATCAATGAAGATTTGCCCGCCGCTGGGTCCTGCTGATGGTCCGGCGAGCGCTTGTAAAGCCGCCTGGAGATCTTCGGGACTGTCGGGCAGCGCATCCAGATCGTTACCGCGCAAGACCTGAGCGCTGGCGTTACTGTTCGCGTCGGTGCTCACGCTCGGCGCGCCATTTTCCTCGACGGTGACTTTCTCTGGCGCTAGAACCACTTTCAGTTGCAAGTCCAGGCTCTGGACTCCGCCCTTGAAACTGACCTTCACCGGCTCAGCAAGTTCGAGGTTCGGAGCGGAGGCCTGTACCTCATAATCTCCGGCTGGCAATCCAGCGAACGAATACGATCCGCTCTTATCAGTGTTTGCAGTCTTGACTAATCCTGACGGGCCGTTGACCGTGACCTTCGCGCCGGGAACACCGCCACCGTTCTGATCAGTGACCTGACCGCGCAGTGAGCCCGTTTGGGCTAGCGCGGAAGACGAAACGAGCAGAATCAGTAACAGCCATTGGACGTGCTTCATGGCGATCGTTCGCAAAGCATCGATCAAACTGCGTCTATTGTAGGAAGCCTCGCTACTAGAAGACGAGTGCTTACTCCTCCGGGTTACGAATACGCACTCAGCTCTTTACTACATTTACCTTATCGAGAGCGGCGCGCAGTCCCCGCGCCAGCTTCTGCGCGTCGTCATTCGCCCAAAAGTGCATGAAGAACAGGTGTGGCGTCTCTATCAGCATGTGACTGTGCAAAGCCGTCACTTCAATGCCGTTGTCTCGCAACGCTTTGATCACAGGATTGACTTCACTGGCGAGCAGCACGAAGTCACCCGTGATGGCTGCCTTGCCTCCGCCTGTGGGTTGGAAATTAATGGCCTGCGCAATTCCCATCGCAGGCGGAATCTCCATGTCATTGTCCATGATTTTGTCGGCACGTGGAACCGAGAATTGATAAACCCCGCCGTTTACTTTTCCACTCTGGCCCATGATCTGATCGATTTGCTTCGTATCAATGCCAAGGTCTTGAGCCGGCGCAGCAGCGGCGGGCGCAGCAAAAGGAGTCTTGCTCAACGCGAGCGCATCATGGATGGCCTTGGCGATCTTAACGGCGTCACCCATCGCATGAATGTGCATGTACATCACGCGTGGCGATTCATGCAGCACATGGTTGTGCAAAGCCGTCGGATCGACTCCGCCCTCTTCAAGTTTCGTCATGACTGGCGTCACTTCATCTTCGGTGAGAACCAGATCGCCCATCACGGTGGTCATATCGCCAGTCTTCTTGAAAGCTACCCACGAGCCAAGAGCAAGGGCTGGTTTAAGTTCGACACCTGAGACGGTGACCTTTAGATCACTACGCGGCAGACTGACTTTGTAAACATCACCTGGTTGCATTGAGCCCGCTTTACCCAACGCCAGCTCGACCGGCTTCCAGTCTGTTGCCGCAGCCTGTTGCTGGTTGTTGGGCTGCGCGGAATTATTCTGCGGCGCCGAGCAAGCCACCAACACAAACAAGGTTGCTACTGCAAACGCAACGAGGCTCAGCACAACTCGTCTCGTCTTGCCCGCGAGAGATAAATGGATCAGCACCGTGCGCGTCATGTTTCTGTCTCTTTTCATTTTCACTCCTGCCTTTCTTCTCAATTTGGTCTTTCATTGCTGGTTGTTTACTGAGGGGCTTGCTCTTGCTTGATGCTTGCGTAAAGCGCGTCATAAATGAATGCGGCACGCTCTGCGGTCTGATAATCATTCTTCGTCAAAAGGGGAAATCCACGACTGATCAACTGCAACCCGAGAGCAGCCGGATGGTTGTCCAACTCGCCTGTGATGTCCGCTGCCTGCACGATGTCGGCCATTTCCAAAAGAACGGGATCATTCGCCAACCGCTCACGCACCAAAGCAGCAAACGAACAGAGTCCCTGCGCATCCTCGTGCGGATAAGTTGCCCCCGGAGCGTCGAAACCTGTCGCCACGGTCCCCGCCTGCACTGAAGCCACATTTTCCGCCGGTACAAAAAGAAACTTGGCCTTAGGGTCCAGGAACCGCTGAATAAGCCAGCAGGTTGCGGTTCGATTGACCTGAATTCGTTGGCGCGTGACCCACTTCATTGGGCACCTCCTACGTCTTGCTTCCGCCTAGTAATCGTGCCTGATTCAACTAGGTAAACGCTCGCAGAAGTGAATAAAT
>WNFB01006803.1_pt1 | contig 10249 bp, 7 predicted proteins | sample 5400501 | NCBI WGS metagenome assembly WNFB01 (sample SAMN13153341, study PRJNA577476) | soil metagenome | isolation source: 200 cm saprolite under Douglas fir tree site 2 hole 1 | place: USA:California | collected 2015-04-18 | reverse complement strand
ATTGATCAATCAATTTTGCCGTGGGCTCCTAGGCATATTGATGACCGCGAAGTCGTCGCATCCCGCTCGCATAGGTCATTGCCGGACTTGCGCGCGCAAATGCCAGGTCCGCTTTACCTCGATGAGCCGACATCGTCAGCACGACCGGTTAGGTCCGATAAGTGCCAAGAGGCGACATCACACCCGCTTTCTTCGATCGGCTTGTTAGCGAGTATCAAGTCGAGATGGGGGCATGGGGTTGATGACGTTTCGTTAAAGCGAGTCGGGCCTACCCATCACGAGTGTGAGCGCGATCACATCGCGCAGCCTCCACGTCTGGCAACGTGAAAAGCGGAAGGCGCTTCTGCCGACCCTATTTCAGCAACCACAGACTTGGAGACTACTCATGATCGACGACAGCAAAGTTACCAAGGACGACGCCAACGGCCTCGAGCCTGCGGCTCCGCGGATCCTCGCCCGCCAGCTCGCGCGGCCGCTCACCGACAACGAGATCGACCACGTTGCCGGCGGCATGATTTCGCGCGGCGCGATCGGTGGCGTCACGCTCGCGCCTCGTGCCGATACGTGCACGGGCACGGGCTGCCCCGAGAACGACAGCGACGCGTGATTTACCTTCTCCCCGCCGACTTATTGCGCCGGTCGGCGGGGATGCCTTGACTCGAGCATATTCAAAGCAAGGGGTCGATGTCCGATGACCGTCCTCATTCTCGGCTTTCCCCGGGATATCCATATTCATGCGGTCCGCTGGGCGATCGAGCAGGCGGGGGGGCGGCATCACACCGTCTACACGCCGGACCTGCCGCTGGTGCTGCGGTCATCAATGCACATTACGCAAACCTCGCAGGCCGTCTCCGTTCGTGATGGCCGGAGCCATGGAGTAAGCGGCGACTGGAGCACGGTATGGTTCCGCCGCAGCGGGCTGCCGATGCGGCCGCCTGGCATGTCCGACGCGGATTGGGCAGTGGCTTCACGCGAATGCGACTACCACATCCGCAACGTGCGGCGGCTCATCGCGCCTGACGCCTTCTGGGTGAATGATATCGCGGCACGTGAGGTGGTGTTGCTGAAGATGCCTCAACTCATTGCTGCCGCGCAGTGTGGTTTTGCCATCCCGGAGACGCTCTATAGCAACGATCCCGACGAGATCCGCCGCTTCTGGGGTGAGCATCGTAAGGCGGGCGTCATCTTCAAGCTGCATTTGCAGACGCATTGGCATGCGCAATCGAGCGGCGAGCGCCATGCGCTTTTCACCACCGAGCTGCGCCAGGAGAACCTTCAGGACGATGCGCCGCTTGCGGGCTGCCCAGCGATTTATCAGCGCAAGGTCGAGAAGGCCTACGAACTGCGCGTCACCTGCATGGACGAGCGCTGCGTGGCCATCCGTCTCGACTCGCAGTCGCGCGATTCGACGCGGCTCGATTGGCGATCGGATATGGTGGCGCCGCTCAAGCCGGCGCTTGTCGCATTGCCACGCACGGTCGAGGAGCGGTGTATCGCGCTCATGCGCAAGCTCGGACTTGCCTTCGGCTGCATCGATCTCATCGTTACGCCCGAGGGGGAACACATCTTCCTCGAGGTCAACGAGATGGGGCAGTTTCTGTGGGTGGAACAGGACGAGCCAAGATCAGAGCTGCTCCGCTGCTTTGCGACGCTACTGCTCAATCAGCGGCTTGGGCCGTCGACTCGGCTCGTCGGGGATGAAAGATTGAGTTACGCGGGCTTTCTCGCTTCTGGCGCGTGGGAGCGAGGCTACGCCGAGGACGGCGAGAGCCATGCCAAGTATTCTCCACCGGGCATCATCAACGAGCCTTGACCGGCGATATTAGGCAAGCCCTGCTGCCTTGGCCTGAGCCAATACGCGCTGGGCAAGCTTCAGATGCGGCATGTCGATCATCTTGCCATCGAGGCTCGCGTGAAATCGACTCCCGCAGTACCAACCAGAGCCTGAATGTGGTCGGGATCGAGCGCCAAGGCACGCTCAAAAAAGCCGCGCGCTTGCGCCAAGTATTCGTTGGTCAGCCCCTTGTAGGTGTACGCCATCCCCTGGAAATACAGGTCCGTTGCATCGGGATGCAGCAAACGCTCTGCTCGCCGTGCTTCGGCAGCAACGAGTTCGGCATCGAGCGCGTTGGCGAGCCTCGATACGATTTCGTCCTGCATGTCAAAAAGGTCGGCAACAGGTTTATCGAAACGCTCGGCCCAGAGGTGATTGCCAGTTTCAGCGTCAATTAGCTGCACGTTCACCCGAAGACGATTGCCACCACGTTGGACGGAGCCTTCCAGCACATAGCGCACGCCGAGTTCGCGTCCGACCTGTTTGATGTCGACGGCCTTACCTTTATAGGTAAAGCTTGAATTGCGCGCGATCACGAACAGCGACCTAAAACGCGACAACGCAGTGATGATGTCCTCCACTACACCATCCGCGAAATATTCCTGCTCACGGTCGCCAGACATATTTGTGAAGGGCAGCACAGCAATCGAAGGCTTGTCCGGGAGTGGAAGCGGTTTGGCAACTTCTCCTGCGGCGGTCTCGAGCGCGCCAGCTTGCGCTTGTGGCGAAGACGGGGCTTTCCCCGAATTTGATCCGGAGGTTGAGGATCGTACCGCATAGATGCGCACCGGCCGAATCTTCAGCAATTTCTCGCCTAAATCGTCGAAATCCAATGCCGTTTTCCCGCGCACTTGTCGGTAGGCATCGTCCGACAGGTACACGCCCCCCGGCTCGCACTCATTCTCAACACGGGCCGCCACATTGACGCCGTCGCCAAAGATGTCGTCGCCGTCGATAAGGATTTCGCCAATGTTGATGCCAATGCGGAACTGGATTCGTGACCCTTCGGCGGTTTGGTCCGCCATTTTTTCCTGAACCGCGACCGCGCAAGTCACGGCATCGACGGCGCTCGCGAACTCGACTAGTATACCGTCGCCGGTGGTCTGGACGATGCGGCCCCTATGGGCAGCGATTGCCGGATCAACGATCTCGCGCCTATGCGCTTTCAAAGCTGCGAGCGTGCCGACTTCATCAGCACCCATCAGGCGCGAGTAGCCCGCGACATCGGCTGCGAGAATGGCTGCAAGGCGGCGTTCGAGCTGCGCCTCGGTCATTTAGGGCGCTCCAATCCAGGGTAGTAAGTTGGGTAACGGGGCAAGTCTATGGGTCGGAACCGGGGTGTGTCCATCGAGTTCGCGACGGCCGCTGTGGGTCACGAGCGACAAAACTCACATTGAGCACAACGAGTCCGCTCTTATCCTGATCGCGGACGTGCCAGGCGACATGGATTTCCGTTGCAATGGGCCAATCGCCGACCTTCTCGGGCTCCGAGAAGCGGGCAGCATCAAGCGCTACGGGATTTTCTGGGTCGGTTGCGCAGTTGAGGGTTCGAGCGGCTGCGAGCCTCTTAATGCTGGTGGAGCCCAGCTTGCGCGGTTCATGGCGTCTTTATAGGCGGCGATTAACTTGTCGCGGTCGTTGTCGGCATAGTAGTGATATTTTGCGACCTTCAGATCATTCCGCGCCGTGATAAAGTTGTTCGCCACTCCGCCTAGGCCAAAATAGGCAAGAGCAGCACCGCAAACCGCAGACAGGATCCCCCATGTCCGAGGGTACACGCCCCAGGCCGATAAAAGCGGCCCCACAATGACGACCACAATCGAGATGACGTTTACGACATTGCAAAAGATATAATAATAAAACCACCAAGTAATCGACGCATCGATGTCGGGCTGCAATGTGGACATGGTCGCCTCGCGGTGCACGGCGTCGGGGTGTGGCTCCGCATGTGTTGGTTCAACACCGAATGCAACTTTGAGTCAATATCGGGCCTGTTACCACCCAAGCCCCGGCATTAGTTGTGACCGGATGGCATAGTGACGTAGCGTGGCGGTGGAGATGGCCACGAAGTCGATATCAACAATAGTGAAGGTTCTGGGCGTGTCTCGAAAACTAAGGGCGGCGTATTGCGCGACAGCGAGAGGTCTCCTTCGGGTCAAACAGAGAAGAACTCACTGCGAGCAAATGTCTTCCGGGTTACCCCTGAAAGCGGACATTGCTTCATGCAGTCGGCATGTCTCAAATGTGCCAGGACTCGGACTTCAGCGGAGAGAATGGTTGCGAGGCGTGTGTGGTCATCCGCGCCAACCCGCCCCGCCGTGAGTGATAATGCTCGACAGGTGTTGACGGGTCATTCCCTGTTCACCGAGAAACCGTGCAGCGGGACTCTGCGTTTCAGATAATATAGATTCGAGGGTATTTGCGCCAGTTACCATGGAGCGGCCTAGTTCGTGTCCCCGACGCTCAGCGCGCTGGACGACGCGTTGAAACCCAGCGGTCAGTTTGGGGGCTGCGCCGTTGTCGATCACCAGTCTTTTCGGTTCGTTGTCGAGGTAGTGAACCAGCTTCTCCGTTAGCGCGCCAAGATCGGCGTTAGAGACCCTCATCACCGCGGAAGCATCCGCGTCGTCTATCAGGGCGAGCAGAAGATGTTCCAGTGTCGCGTACTCATGCTTTCGCTGGGTGGCGAAACCGAGGGCCCGATGTAGCGTCGCCGCGAGCGTGGCCGAAAATGGCGGCATCGAATTGCTTCCCACGGCCGGCAGCGGCGGTTGTGAGACTTTCTCGCGAGCAATAGGTGTCTCTCCGCGGATGATCTTGGCTGCGAGCGTATTCCAATCGGCTACGCCGAACATTTCGGCGACCAGTTCTAGGCTTTGACTGACGGTGATCTTGAGGCCCTTGGCGGCAAGGGCGGCGCGGAGTGTCTGCGCCATGGGTTTGGCGTTGCGGAAATCACGCATGTCTTCATCCTTTGCTTGAACGAGACAAAAGTGCCAGGGGCTTGCGTTACTGGCCCGCTCGTTCGGGCAAAGGGCTACAAAGGCCGTGATACGTTTACCGTCCCCGAAGGGCGCAAGCAGCAGGTCGTATCTACCAAGTTAAAAAAATGGAGCAAATGCGGATTGGTGTCAATCACCTATCGCGGGGCCAGAGGTACGGTGCCGATGTCCGCTTGGGGTCCAACAGCGGATTCATGCACCGCAACAATTGACGACTTCATTCGACGCCGTCAGCAAGTGAGACGAATGTGGCGGATTATCTTCGAGCGCTAGGTGTAGCAGATAACCAAGATCTCTTACTAGCCATTGCCGCCGTCGTTCAACGAGGCTTGCAGGCACTTGGCATCGACCGCGATCGTCGCGCCGGCGCGTTCCTGCTGCAGAAGCATGGCGGACCGTGAATCGCGCTCCGCCCAACCACGGTTCGGTGCCTCGGTCATTTCCTGGAGGGTGAGATTGCTCCGATCATGTCGACGGAAAATAATGCCGGGCACATGTCCGTGGACCTTTACACAATCTTCGGATGTTTGGTGCAAACATTCTCTCGCTGGGGGATTCAATATGGAGTATCCCCAATGAGTTCTCTTGAACAGCGGCTTGCGGCCGTCACCACCACGACAGCTAATCTCATTGCTCAGTTAATCGAATTGAACAGACTGCGCGACCGGCTTACGAAAGCACAACTGGCGTGGAGATCGCGGCGGATAGAGCGCCGACAAAAGCCGCGCCGTTAGCATTAAGAGGCCGCCCAAGCTCGGCAGCCCCTCCGGCCGCGAGTGCTACAGCCGACACAGATGTTGATCAGGCCTGACGTCCGACTTGGGGTCAATCGCGTCGATTTAGCAGCGCCACTTCCGCTTTTCCCCGATAAGCCGACATTTTCAGAGTCCGCCGGCATGTCTCAAAGGTGCCATGAACGGTCATCGGAGAGCGCAGGGTTATGCCCTGCGACCTGACGAGGTGACACCCAAAGCTTCGTCGCCAACGTTCTAAGCGATCGTGTGGGCAACGCGACGGAAAATAAGACTATATCGCGCAAGAGTGCTCGCTCAAACCGGTACTCTCACATCAAGACACGGACATCATTGTAATTGCGCACCTTGATCGCGATGAACCGAAATCCCATCAGATACACAGGGATTGCTGTCGCGAAGCGCCCCCAGAAACCGAGCATGGAAAGCCTCCATACCCAAATCTTGGATGGTATGTGGCCACTTTGCGCAGCTGCCCGAAAGTACTCAAGCGCTTCACTTTTGCCAATCTGGCCTCCCTTCCTATACGAATTAGCCGCCATTAGATAAAGCGCAGGCCCAAACCCGGCGTTGCAATCAGCCTGGATGTCGTCTTTCAAGGACTCATCCCCCTCAAGATATTTCATTTTCGCGATGTTGAAGCGCGCAAATTCCGGCGACTTCTCTTCTAACTGCCGGAGCAACGCCATGGCCATCTGGACGTCTTTCGAAACCAATCGTCCTTTGAAATAATCCCAAGCTAAGTAGAACAGCGCTTCCGTGTCCCCTGTGGCGGCCCGGCGGCGGTATTCTTCTTGCGATCGGTATTCTTCTTCAAGGGATGCTTTCGCCATGGTCCTAGCCAAGTTAAGGAAGATCACGTACATCGCTTCGCTGATCAGCTCAGGGCCAGAAGCGGCCGTATATGCCCGGCCCGCAGACAGCATGAAAAGGTGCAGTTCATTTCGGTGCCTCAATCCTTTTTACGCAAGCCTCCGCATATGGCGTTGGTGCGCAATCCCAGTCAGGGCCGAGGGACGAGCCGGTTAGTCTTAGAGGCGGCGGGTGTGTGACGTAGAAAATCAAAAAAGCGGCCACGAATGCAAGGACCGCCACGATTGCAGCGACATCTCTAAAGCCGAAGGATAAGTAGAGTTTCCGCGACTTCGATGGTGTCCATCGAGGTCTTGGCGATATCGGCCTCTTCATCGAGACCGATAAACAGACATTCCCAATGTCCGTCGGCATGTCTCAAAGGTGCCACGAGCCGACCTTCCAGGCCCTGGTGAGGCTTCCTCGGGTCTACACGCGATAAAGCTTGGTCTTCTCGGACAGAACGCCGCTGAAACCTATCGACGTGTCGACCACGAGCGCCCTCATTGCGCCAAATGGTCGAGCAAGGCCTTCGCCTCCTTCAAGTCAAGTGTGTCGAAGCCCTCGGTGAACCAGCCGTAGATCGGGGCGAGAAGGTCGTGGGCGCATTGCCGTTTGCCCTGATCGCGCCACAACCGCGCCATGCGCATCGCGGCGCGCAGTTCCCAGGATTTAGCTTGCTGCTCGCGGGCAATGGCGATTGCGCGCTCGAAATACACCTCCGCTTTCGACGCGTCGGGCACAGGCGAAATCAGCGTGATCTCGCCCGCCGTTCGGTGGATCTCCGCCTCGCACCACTTTTCCTTGGTTGTCTCCGCCGCACTCATCGCTTCGCCAATGCAGCGCCAAGCCTCCTCGAATTGCCCAAGCTCCGCATAGGCCTTCGCCAAATTTGATAAATGGCCCGGCGTAAACAATGTTGCCCCCGTTGCACGCCAAAGGCCGATCCCGGCGGTAATCATCTCAGCTGCGTCCGCTGCATTGCGGGTAGTATTGAGAAGCCAACCTTTGTTCATCATTCCGAGCGCCTTCCAGTACAAGGTTCCCTTTTCATCCGCCAAAGTGAGAAGTTCATCGAGGATCGCGTTTGCTGTCGAGTAATTTCCGCAGTAGGTATGGGTTATCGGTGTGACGGCCAGCGCGTACATCAACGTGGCAGCTTGACCGATGTCGCGCGCATTCTTGAGTGCGCGCTCGGTATCTGCGAGTGCGGACTCGGGATAGCCGAGCGCCCACAAGGCGAGCGACCGCCACCAGAAGGTGATCACACCGACGTCTTGGCCAAATCGCGTCGCCAGCGGACGATGCTCGGCAGGATCATAAAGCGAGATCGCCTGATCATAGTGGGCCCGGCTTTCCGCGAAGGCTCCCCTACACGTCAGGGAAGTGCCCATGAGGCGATGCCCGATCGTGAGCGGCAGGGTTGCCCTCTGCTTCTCAGCGAGCGCCAGGAACTGCGTCGCAAGCTCACGCACCGCATCACCGCTGAACGCCACAAAATTCGCGGCCCAGAAGCCATAGAGAACCGAAAATAAGAGCAGAGGATCATCGGAGGGCTCTCCGAAGGTTTCAGCTTGTTCGATCAAGTAACGCGCCCGCTCCGCAGCCGTCTTGGCCTCCGGCGACGCATAGCCTTTCACATGCAGCAGGGGCGTTATGATAGTGACCCGAAGCCTGATTTCCTCGCGTCGCAGCGCGGGAGTGCTAGGCAAGGTCGCAATCTGGTTGAGTGCCCTTGTAAGCTGCTCTGTGGCTTCAACAAGCGCTGAGCGCTCCAGCGTCCGCTGCCCCGCTTTGCCCCACAGGCCCGCGGCCTTCTCGATCAACCCGGCCTCGGTGCAGTGACGTGCCAGGATCTCCGGCCGGCTCTCCGCAATCTCGGCGAATTGGCTTTCGAGGGTCTCGGCGATACGGGCGTGAAGTGAGCGTCTCGGCTCGCGCAGCAGCGTGCCATAGGCCGCGTCCTGCACGAGGGCATGCTTGAACAGGTAGGTCGCATGCGGCGGCACGCCTTGCCGGAACAGCAAGCCAGCCTGGATGAGGCGGCCGATCGCCGATCCCAGCTCCGCCTCGGGCTTGCGCGCCACCGAAGCCAGCAGGGCATGGGAGAACTCTCGCCCGATTGCCGCCCCAATCTGCGCTACCTCCTTGGCTGGGCCAATCCGGTCGAGCCGCGCCATTAGCGACGCATGCAAACTTGCTGGGACCGCCAGGGCAGAGGACGGAACGGCCGCAACCAGGCGCCGGGCCGCGCCCTCGCTCTCCGCCTCCAGCACCGCCTTCGTCATCTCCTCGACAAACAGGGGAATGCCATCGGTCCGCTCGACGATTTCCCGCCTGATGCTCGCCGGCAGCTGCTTGTTGCCGACGACGCGATCGATCATGGCATCGACGTCGCGCTGTGTCAGCCGATTGATCGTGAGGGCAGTCACGTGAGGCTGTCCGATCCACGGCGGGTCGAATTCCGGCCGGAACGTCACGATCAGCAGCACAGGAAGGATCGCGATCCCGTTCACAACCCGACCGAACACTTCCAGGCTCGTGGGGTCGGTCCAATGCGCATCCTCGAAAATCATCAGCACTGGATTCCGGCGTGTCAGCGCCTCCAGTTGTGAAATGAGCGCTTCCAGTGTTTTTTGCCTGCGCTGCTGCGGGGTCAACTCGAGCGCGGGATAACGTCCGTCATTCGGGAGCGACAGCATCTCCGCAAAGAGTGCGGCATCCTGGGTCGAGGTCGAGGTCTGCGCGAGCACGGCATCGAGTTTGTCGAGCCTCGCTTGCAGTTTGTCGTCGTGCGCCAGTCCAGCGGCACGTTCCATCTGGCCGATGATCGGATAAAGAGCACTATCCGTGTGCTGAGGGGAGCAGAAATAGCGCAAACGCGTGTGCGGTTCGGTGGCGAGTTTTTCCAGAAGCGCCGCCGTGAGCCGCGATTTCCCGATACCGGCCTCGCCTGAGAGAAGCACGACCTGACCTTCACCCGACTTTGCCCTGGACCAGCGCCGATGCAGCAGTTGGGATTCCTCTTCCCGCCCCACGAGGGCGATCAGGCCGGTCGTGTGCAGCGCCTCGAAGCGGCTCCCCACCGAACTCGCCCGCAGCGCCGCCCAGGCCGGCACCGGCCCGGCGATGCCCTTGAGGTCCGTGGGTCCGAGGTCCTGCAGCTCGAACAAATTCCCGAGAAGTCTTCGCGTGCTGTCGGCGATGACGACCGTATTCGGCTGGGCGATGCCCTGCAGGCGCGCCGCGAGGTTCGGCGTCTCGCCGACGATTGCTTCCTCCTGAGAGGAACCCGATCCGATCAGGTCGCCCACAACGACCAACCCTGTCGCAATGCCGACACGCGTTTGCAGCGCCGTGTGGGTCTTCAGGCTGGCCACTGCAGCGACCAAATCCAGCCCCGCGCGCACAGCCTGCTCAGCGTCGTCCTCATGCGCCTGCGGATAGCCGAAATACACAAGGACGCCGTCTCCCATGTATTTCGCGACGAACCCGCCGAAGCGACCCACGGTCTCCGCGACACACTTCTGATAGGCCGAAATGACATCGCGGAGGTCTTCAGGATCCATGCGCGCGGAAAGTGCCGTCGAGCCGACGAGATCGGAGAACATCACCGTGACTTGGCGGCGCTCGGCGCGGTCTTCGGGTGTCGCGCTCGGAGACGAGGACACTGCGTCACCGGAGGATTCCTTCGCAGTGGCGTCAGTGCGCAAAGCGGTGATGGCATCGAGGAGTTTGCGGCGGTGTCCGACGATACCGACGCCCAAGTCCTTCAGGTCCTCCGCCGTTAGGCTCTGAAGAACCGTTTC